>Ga0105855_1001071_pt1 | contig 10308 bp, 11 predicted proteins | sample OrgsoiDNA_201059_FD_89680 | JGI IMG/M metagenome (GOLD analysis project Ga0105855, IMG submission 89680) | Permafrost soil microbial communities from the Arctic, to analyse light accelerated degradation of dissolved organic matter (DOM) -... | ecosystem: Environmental > Terrestrial > Soil >... | reverse complement strand
TAGCCACTTTTTTTACGCACCCCAAATGTAGACCAGACAGGGTGCGGATGTGAAGCCTTAAGGCACGACAAATCAGGCGTTAAATCACGTTTTCTTGCCTTATTGCGTTAAATTTATGCCGATATTACTTACTGCGGCTTCACGCAGGTCAGAACGTAACCCTTTTATTAATTCGAGGTCACGCTCTTCACAGTCAGCCAACAGGCGAAAAATCTCCCATTGGATATCCCATTCTTCCTCTACCGCAGGAATAACTTTCAGTTCTTCGTCGGTCATTTCTTTGCCAGCCTGAGTCATCTCCAGCATAGCAACGGTACGGATCGATGTTTCACTGACGGCAATCGCATGTGACAACGTTTCACCACTAAGACGCGAATGAATCAGTTCGCCTAATGCGATGCAGGCATCAATGGCCGGGTAAACCCCATAGATGTCGTAATCATCTGAGGAAGGGATAGCTTCCTCGAGCTTCTCAAGCTGGGAGTCAAAATTAACCTTGGCGTCTTTGACCACCAGTGTTTCCCAGATGAGATCCAGGATGCGGCGGTAAAGCTGCGGCTCGCCAAACCCGGTCTCCAGGCAGAAGGCCTGATAGTTCGGATACATGCGCTCACACAGGCTCGCCATAAACGTCACGTGTTGCCAGCTTTCCAGCTTTTCCAGACGTAAATGTATTGGATTACGTAACATGGTTGGTTCTCTTTAACTTTTTCTGCGCGGGAGTTTACCTGAAATAAATCAATATCCCTATTCCTTGATTCCTAAATATGCCCGCTCAGGTGCTGCCAGCGTTGAAAAGCGATCCGATTTGATGCGACGGCATCCGCCCAACGTGTTGGCTCTGGCAAACGGTAGCCGCGCATACATTGCTCTACCCAAAAAAAGGCTGACTCGAGGCTAATATGGTTGCCCGGAGAAATGAACAATGGGTTACAGCGTAGTTTACTCCGCCAGACCCAGCCAATCTGTTCATCGCGGTCATAAAGGGATTGTTTACTGAAGAGGCCGTCATCCAGTGGCAAGAACTTCCCACACAGACGGCTTTTAGCAACGCCGATAGTTGGAACATCGATCATCAGACCGAAGTGGCTGGCAACGCCCAGACGGCGTGGATGAGCAATGCCCTGTCCATCCACCAGCACCAGGTCAGGGCGCTGCGTTATTTGCTGCCAGGCTTGCATCAACGCAGGCAGTTCACGAAAAGAGAGAAAACCGGGGATGTAAGGCATGGTCGTCGGGATACGGGCAATCTGGTAGTCAACAAGTTCCAGCGAGGGATAACGCAACACGACTATCGCTGCCCTGGTCACCTCACCGCCCTGCTCGAAACCGACATCAGCGCCGGCAATAAACTGTGGTGTCTGAAAATCGTCAGGATCCTGCAAAACAATGCTGTCAGCCAGTACCCGCTGCTCTTCCCGTAAAACCCCTGTATCCATCATCCCATTACCTTATTGGTGATCCTTATTCGTGATAACGGCGCGACAAGCTGTGAACAGCCTCCACAAAGGCTCCGGCATTTTCAGGAGGAACGTCCAGATGAATACCGTGCCCCAGGTTAAAGACGTGCCCATTACCCATGCCATAGCCTGAAAGAATTGTTTCCACTTCCTGCTCAATTCGCACCGGCGAAGCGTAAAGCATAGACGGATCCATGTTTCCTTGCAGGGCAACTTTGTCACCGACGCGACGACGTGCATCCGCGATATCAATCGTCCAGTCGAGCCCCAGTGCATCACAGCCGGTCGCTGCCATCGCTTCAAGCCACTGACCTCCTCCTTTAGTGAACAGGGTAACCGGTACACGGCGACCGTCGTTTTCCCGGATCAGGCCATCAACAATCTTATGCATATAATTGAGCGAGAACTCGCGGTAATCGCGAGGCGTCAGCACGCCGCCCCAGGTATCAAACACCATCACCGACTGCGCTCCGGCTTTGATTTGCGCATTGAGATATAAAATCACGCTGTCGGCCAGTTTATCCAGCAGCAGGTGCAGAGTTGCCGGCTCGGCATACATCATCTTTTTGATTTTAGTGAAAGCTTTACTGCTGCCGCCTTCCACCATATAAGTCGCTAACGTCCACGGACTACCGGAAAAGCCGATTAGCGGCACTTCGCCTTTCAAATTTTTACGGATGGTGCGCACGGCATTCATCACGTAACCCAGTTCCATTTCAGGGTCCGGCACCGGCAGTTTTTCCACGTCAGCGTGGCAGGTCAGCGGCGAGGAGAAACGAGGACCTTCGCCATTTTCAAAATAGAGTCCTAACCCCATAGCATCCGGAATGGTCAAGATATCTGAGAACAGAATCGCAGCGTCCAGCGGGAAACGACGCAGCGGCTGAAGAGTCACTTCACAGGCCAGCTCAGCATTTTTGCACAATGACATAAAGTCACCGGCCTGTGCGCGGGTCTCTTTGTACTCAGGCAAATAGCGTCCTGCCTGGCGCATCATCCACACTGGCGTGACATCTACCGGCTGACGCAATAAAGCACGCAGGTAGCGATCGTTCTTCAACTCACTCATTGGGGGTTCCTTCATCATCTGCTGGCCCGAAATAATCGGACCGTATTATATCTCACTATCACGCTCGGCGCGGCACAGAACCACGGTGTCCTCGATCAAGCGGCGTGCGATAGTACCCGGTGGCGGCAACTGCGGCAGCGCATCAAACCGGTACCACCCGGCATTGAGTAACTCTTTCGGGTCGTGTTTGATCTCACCGCTGTCGTAGTCAGCCATAAATGCCATCATCAAAGAGTTCGGGAAAGGCCAGGGCTGTGAGCTGACATAACGCACATTTTTAACGCGTACGTTGCTCTCTTCCATCACTTCACGGGCGACGGTCTCTTCGAGTGTTTCACCAACTTCGACAAACCCCGCCAGCACCGTGTGGATCCCGTTACGGTGGCGAACATGCTGAGCGAGTAAAATCTCTTCGCCTTTGCGGATAGCCACGATGATACATGGCGCAATTTGCGGGTAATAACGCTCGCGGCAGTGCCCACACAACGCGGCCCATTCAGTCTTGCTGACATGCATTTCATGGCCACAATATCCGCAGAACTTATGCGAACGGTAGAATTCAGCCAGCTGTACCCCGCGCCCGACCAGTTGGAATAAACCCTTTTCCTGATCAAGCAATTGCCGGGCGGAGACCATATGGTTATCCATTGGCTGGCGTACCAGCCAGACCGGCGAACCGTCCCACTCCCCGATCTGCCTTCCCGTCTTACCGGTCAGCAGAAATTCAGCGGCGAGGCCAAATGGCAGTTCCCCCTGAGGCAACCAGAGCTTGCCTTCATGGCTGATGATCCACCAGCCGTTATGTTGGTCTGTTATCTGTAATTCCATATTGTTGTTGCATAACCTCGACGAGACTGACAATCTGGTTTTCGGAAGTTAAATATTAGTAACCTTTAACCTTTTGGTTACTTTTCTCTCGCTCACGGAGTCAACCATGCTAAATCGTCTGGAAAGACTGACCCAACGCGTTGGTGGCAGTAATGAGTTTATCGACCAGTGGCTTCATGCACGCAAAGAGTTGCTAGTTTCTTATTGCACCCTCGTGGGTTTAAAGCCGAATAAAGAAAAGCATACCCCGCTAAATGAAAAAGCGCTGGATAACTTTTGCCACAATCTGGTGGACTATCTCTCCGCTGGCCATTTCCACCTTTATCAACGCATTATTGATGAAGTGGCTGGTATCAACAGCCCGAAAAAACTGATTGCATCGAAAATCTACCCGGCCTTAGAACTCAACACCGAAGCTATCATGGCTTTCCATGACAGTTATACCGAAAATGATATCGATGATGATAACGCCTTTGCTTTCCATTATGCGCTGTCTGATATCGGTGAAGCCCTCGATGCCCGGTTTATTCTGGAAGATCAGCTTATTACGCTGGCTTTCGACAAAGAAGATGACGTATTACCGCCTGTTGCCAATGAAGCAGCGATAGTACGCCCGGCATAATTGCCAACCAAAAAGCAGTTAACATACCCTCCCCAATGACATCCAAATAATTCGAACTGCAGCAAAACGGCGACTCGAAGTATGAAGGATGGGGTTGTAGTTTTTCTATCGGCCTCCTATATTGGGGCTTCTTGTCGGAGTGCCTAGCGCATGATGTTCCTCACGGACATTACGCCAGGCTGAGACCGTTAATTCGGGATCCGCGGAACCTGATCGGGTTAATACCCGCGAAGGGAACAAGAGTAATGTCATGCGTTTAGCGTCTTTGCGACCCCGTACAACCACGGTCCCGATCCGCTTAGCCGACCGTTTTTACTCCTGCCGTAAACCTCCAGACAAGCAATTTTCCATCACGTAACGTTTTTTATCATGAAAAACACGAGGAATTTGCTATGTCGAGTATTCAATCCAACACGTCTAAAAAACCCGTGAACCGTCGCGAGCAGCGCGCCGAGGCTCAGCATTTTATTGATAGCCTGCAAGGTGTCACCTTCCCCAATTCCAGACGTATTTATCTGCAAGGCGGGCGGCCCGACGTGCAGGTCCCAATGCGTGAAATCCAGCTCAGTCCGACGTTAATCAGTGGCAGCAAAGATAATCCGCAATACGAAAACAACGAAGCGATCCCGGTGTATGACACGTCGGGCCCTTATGGCGATCCGGCTGCCACGCTTGATGTACATGCCGGTCTGAAGAAGTTACGGGCAGAGTGGATCCTGGCGCGCAACGATACTGAAGCACTGCCTCAGGTCAGTTCCGGCTTTACTCAGCAACGGCTGGCTGATGAAGGTCTTGATCATCTGCGCTTTGAGCACCTTCCCCTTCCGCGCAAAGCGGCTGAGGGCAACAACGTCACCCAACTGCACTATGCCCGCAAAGGCATTATCACGCCGGAGATGGAGTTTATCGCCATTCGTGAAAACATGGGCCGCGAGCGGATCCGCGGTGAAGTACTGTTGCAGCAACACCCGGGCGAAAGTTTTGGTGCCCACCTGCCCGCTAACATCACGCCTGAATTTGTCCGCCAGGAAGTGGCCGCTGGCCGGGCGATTATTCCGGCCAATATCAATCACCCTGAATCCGAGCCGATGATCATTGGCCGCAATTTCCTGGTTAAAGTGAATGCCAATATCGGTAACTCAGCGGTCACCTCTTCCATCGAAGAGGAGGTCGAGAAGCTGGTGTGGTCCACGCGCTGGGGCGCTGACACCGTGATGGATCTCTCCACCGGCCGCTATATCCACGAAACGCGCGAATGGATCCTGCGTAACAGCCCGGTACCCATCGGCACTGTTCCGATTTATCAGGCGCTGGAGAAGGTGAACGGCGTGGCCGAAGACCTGAACTGGGAAATGTTCCGCGACACACTGCTGGAACAGGCCGAGCAAGGGGTCGATTACTTCACTATCCACGCTGGCGTACTGCTGCGTTACGTGCCAATGACCGCCAAACGGCTGACCGGCATTGTCTCGCGCGGTGGCTCGATCATGGCCAAATGGTGTTTGTCACATCATCAGGAAAGCTTCCTGTACGAACATTTCCGTGAAATTTGCGAAATCTGCGCCGCCTATGACGTTTCGTTGTCGCTGGGTGATGGCTTACGTCCAGGCTCAATTCAGGATGCCAACGATGAAGCTCAGTTTGCCGAACTGCGTACGCTGGGCGAACTGACCAAAATTGCCTGGGAATATGACGTGCAGGTGATGATCGAAGGGCCGGGACATGTGCCGATGCAGATGATCCGCCGCAATATGACCGAAGAATTGGAGCATTGCCATGAAGCGCCGTTCTATACGCTGGGGCCGCTCACCACAGATATCGCACCGGGCTATGATCATTTCACATCAGGCATCGGTGCGGCCATGATCGGCTGGTTTGGCTGCGCGATGCTCTGTTACGTCACGCCGAAAGAACATCTGGGCCTGCCTAACAAAGAAGACGTCAAACAGGGTCTGATCACCTATAAAATTGCAGCACACGCGGCCGATCTGGCAAAAGGCCATCCGGGCGCGCAAATCCGCGACAATGCCATGTCAAAAGCCCGCTTTGAATTCCGCTGGGAAGATCAGTTTAATCTGGCGCTCGATCCTGCTACCGCACGCGCCTACCACGATGAAACTCTGCCTCAGGAGTCAGGTAAAGTCGCGCACTTCTGTTCGATGTGTGGGCCCAAATTCTGTTCAATGAAGATCACGCAAGAAGTCCGGGATTATGCCGCATTGCTTGAGGCCAAGGCACAGCCAGTCGAGATCGTTGAATCCGGCATGGCGCAGATGTCCGCCGAATTCCGTTCACGTGGCAGCGAACTGTATCACCCGGCAGACAGCTTAAGCGCAGAGGTGACGAAATGACCACATCAGTGCAAGCCTTTCCCTCTGTACCTTTTCATCTGGGCCTCTATCCGGTGGTCGATACCGTCGAATGGATTTCCCGCCTGCTGGATGCAGGAGTTAAAACTATTCAACTGCGGGTGAAAAATCTGTCCGACGACCAGGTCGAACCGGCGATCATCGAAGCTATCCAGCTTGGCCGCCAGTACCAGGCATCTCTGTTTATCAATGATTACTGGCAACTGGCGGTTAAACATCAGGCTTACGGCGTGCATCTCGGGCAGGAAGATCTGGATACCGCCGATTTACAGGCGATTCTTGCCGCCGGTTTGCGACTGGGTGTTTCGACGCACGACGATGCTGAACTGGCGCGCGCCGTGGCGGTAAACCCCTCCTACATCGCCCTTGGTCATATATTCCCGACGCAAACCAAAGAGATGCCCTCATCCCCGCAGGGCCTGGAGGAGCTGGCCCGCCATATCATACAGCTTAATAGCCGCTTTCCGACCGTGGCTATCGGCGGGATAAGCCTCGAACGGGCGCCATCGGTGCTGGCGACAGGTGTCGGTAGCATTGCAGTGGTCAGCGCTATTACACAGGCTACTGACTGGCGTGCGGCCACCGCTGAACTGCTGGCACTCTGCGCCGATTCGGGAGCCGATGATGCTTAACGATCAGGCATTTTTGCGCTACAGCCGCCAGCTGTTACTGGAGGAGTTTGGTCCGGACGGGCAGAAAAAAATTCAGGCGGCAAACGTGCTGATCGTCGGGCTCGGGGGTCTCGGTTCCCCCGCCGCACTTTACCTTGCTGCGGCAGGCGTTGGTAAGCTCACCGTAGCTGATGATGACCAGTTGCATATCACCAATCTTCAGCGGCAAATTTTATACCGCACGTCGGATTTGGATCAGGATAAAGCCTTGCTGGCAAAACGGGAACTACTGAGGCTCAACCCCCTCTGTGAAATTAACGCGATTACCGAACGGCTGGCAGGCGATACGCTGGCGGCTGCAGTATCGGCTGCCGATCTGGTCCTCGACTGTAGCGACAATATGGCTACCCGCCATGCCGTGAACAAAGCGTGTTTTGTCGCGGGAAAAACACTGGTCAGCGGCAGCGCTGTGGGTTTCAGCGGCCAGCTGTTGGTCCTGGAACCTCCCTACACCTGGGGTTGCTATGCCTGTCTCTATCCCGACCATGAAACACCTGTGCGTAATTGCCGGACGGCTGGGGTGCTCGGTCCGGTGGTCGGCGTGATTGGCACGTTACAGGCTCTGGAAGCGCTGAAAATCATCGCAGGGATGGGCAGCGCGTTAAGTGGCAAACTCAGATTATTCGACGGCAAACAGCAAAGCTGGTGCACGGTTCAGTTAACGCGATCTGAAGCTTGCATCGTCTGTGGAGAGCACCCGTGAACCTGATGATGAATGATGAGCCTCTCCACGTTGATCAGGACGTAACACTTTCGCAGTTGCTCGACATTTTGCAACTGGAACTTAAGGGCAGTGCACTGGCAGTCAATCAAGTGATTATCCCACGCCATAACTGGCCTTCTCACTTACTTCAAGACGGCGATCAGGTTTTGCTCTTTCAGGCGATAGCCGGAGGATGACATGTTAAAAATTGCTGATACGACCTTTACCTCACATCTGTTAACCGGAACGGGTAAGTTTTCCACCGCCGCACTGATGCAACAGGCGCTGGCGGCTTCCGGTTCACAATTAGTCACCATGGCGATGAAACGCGTTGATCTGCGCCGCGGCGGTGATGACATTCTTGCCCCATTACAGGCGCTTGGCGTGCAGTTGCTGCCCAATACGTCAGGGGCGAAAACGGCCGAAGAAGCGGTATTTGCCGCACAACTTGCACGGGAGGCGCTGGGAACTGCGTGGATCAAACTGGAGATCCATCCAGACGTGAAGTACTTGCTGCCCGATGCAGTTGAAACGCTGAAGGCCGCAGAGATACTGGTAAAGCAGGGATTCATTGTTCTGCCTTATTGCAGCGCAGATCCCGTACTGTGCAAACGCCTAGAGGAAGCCGGTTGCGCCGCCGTGATGCCACTGGGCGCACCAATAGGTTCCAACCAGGGCCTGCTGACCCGCGATTTTTTGCGCATTATTATCGAACAGGCGCGAGTTCCGGTAATTGTCGATGCTGGTATCGGCGCACCAAGCCAGGCGGCTGAAGCCATTGAAATGGGTGCCGATGCAGTTTTAGTTAACACCGCAATTGCCGTAGCCGGGGAGCCGGTCGCAATGGCGACTGCGTTTCGTCTGGCCATCGAAGCCGGATTATTGGCACGGCAAAGCGGTTTGGGCGGCAGGACGCGGCAAGCCAGCGCATCCAGCCCGCTAACCAGTTTCCTCAATACTGTGCAGTCAATGCCATGAGTAATTTTACCGAAGTATGGTCAACCCTCGGGTGGGATGACATCTCCCTGCGAATTAACAGCAAAACTGCCCCTGATGTAGAACGGGCATTGAGCCAGGATAAGATCAGCCGCGACGATTTTATGGCACTCATTTCTCCGGCGGCGCTGCCCTATCTGGAGCAGATGGCGCAGCGTGCGCAAAACCTCACCCGGCAGCGTTTCGGCAATACGGTGAATTTCTTTGCCCCGCTGTACTTATCCAATCTCTGCGCTAACGAATGTACCTATTGCGGCTTCTCAATGAGCAATAAGATCAAACGCAAAACGCTGGATGAAGATGAAATCAGACGCGAGTGCGAAGCGCTAAATGCGTTGGGTTTTAAACACCTGTTGCTGGTCACCGGCGAGCACAAGGCCAAAGTGGGGATGGATTATTTTCGTCAGCATTTCCCCGCGATCCGCAGCCATTTTGATTCGCTGATGATCGAAGTTCAGCCACTGGCGCAGGAAGAGTATGGCGAACTGAAAACGCTTGGGCTCGACGGGGTGCTGGTTTATCAAGAGACGTATCACGCCCCAACGTATGCCCTACATCATTTGCGCGGGCAGAAGCAGGACTTTTTCTGGCGCCTGGAAACGCCGGACAGGCTCGGCCGGGCGGGGATCGACAAAATTGGGCTTGGAGCCCTGTTTGGTCTATCCAATAACTGGCGGACAGACAGCTATATGGTGGCGGAACATCTGTTTTATCTGCAAAAAACCTACTGGCAAAGCCGCTACTCGGTGGCATTTCCACGTTTACGACCTTGTGCCGGAGGTATTGAACCCGCTTCGATCCTGGAGGAGAGGCAGTTAGTTCAGTTGATCTGTGCTTTCCGCCTGTTTGCCCCGGACGTCGAGCTTTCATTGTCGACCAGAGAATCACCCTACTTTCGCGATCATGTGGTTCCACTGGCGATCAACACGGTGAGCGCCGGATCTAAAACGCAGCCCGGCGGTTATGCTGATAATGATCATCTGGAGCTGGCTCAATTTTCAACACACGATGACCGTTCCCCGCAACAGGTCTCCAATGCACTGATAAAAGCGGGGCTACAGCCAGTGTGGAAAGACTGGGATCGCTTTCTTGGACGCAGCTCGCAATAAAATATGCGAATGCTGAAAGGGTAAAGTTTTATCTGAATACGAGTCGGGAGATCAACTTCAGGCACTCGCTCCCCGGAGTAACAGTCGATATTGTACTTTTGCCACTGCACTTTCGTAAGTGGCCGGAGCTGTCATTCCTGGCTCCGCTTCCCAAAAAGCCGCCATTTACTGAACTCATCCCCCAGTTTATGGCGGCACCCCTCAGCCTTTTCTCTAATACATCCTCTTCAAATGACTAACAAAAAAAAACCGCTCCCTGAGGAGCGGTTTTTAAGCAGTCTGGTATTAAGGACGATTAGTCGTCGCTGTTACCAAAACCGGCGTTCAGCAATTCAGCCAGGTTAGCCGTTGCTTCATCCGCGCTAACTTGCGGTACAACAGGCACTTCGCCCTGCGCTTTACGGCGTGCACGTTCCTGATGATAAGCGTAACCGGTACCGGCTGGGATCAGACGGCCAACGATGACGTTTTCTTTCAGGCC
>Ga0105855_1001067_pt1 | contig 10316 bp, 8 predicted proteins | sample OrgsoiDNA_201059_FD_89680 | JGI IMG/M metagenome (GOLD analysis project Ga0105855, IMG submission 89680) | Permafrost soil microbial communities from the Arctic, to analyse light accelerated degradation of dissolved organic matter (DOM) -... | ecosystem: Environmental > Terrestrial > Soil >... | reverse complement strand
TGGAATATGTAGACGATGAGCATAATGAGATAATCGATACCATTTGCAAGCTAAATAGTACAGACTTGATGAGCGTAAGCGCGTTAGACGGCGGCAGCAAGAACCCGATAACTCCAGAAACTTTGACCAACTGCGACCAGTTTATGAAATTTACCTCGCGGGGTATTTTCAGCGGCGGGGTGGCTTTGTTTAAGGAAGTGATACTGGAGATATTGGAAAAGAACAACATGACCTTCGACGATATCGACTACATTGTACCGCACCAGGCCAACAAACGCATGCTGGAGAAACTGGCCGAAGAGTTGAATCTGCCGATCAGCAAGCTGATCATCAATATCGAAAACATCGGCAATACCAATTCGGGATCGGTACCTATCGCTCTGTCCGAAGCTTTTTTAGACGAACGTATTAAACCCGGTATGAAGGTAATAGTAGCAGGCGTTGGCGCAGGCTTTACGTATGGGGCATCAATACTATCAATAAAACACACCAAATAGTATGTATTTATTAACAGGAGCATCAAAGGGCATTGGCCACTACATACTGGAGAAGCTGGTTGCTACAACCGATGAAAAGATCATCGCGCTGTACAACAGTACTCTGCCCGATCTTAAACACCCAAACGTGGAGTGGTGTAAGGTCGACCTATCTAATTTTGGCGATATAGAAAAGCTGATCAACAGCAAGGCCGACGAGTTAGCCAACATCAAGTTCATCAATTGCGCGGGTATAAACTATAACGCGGTTACGCATAAGTTCCCCGAAGAGCAATGGAATAATGTGATCCAGGTTAACCTCACATCTACTTTTTTTATATGCAAGCTTTTGCTGCCGTTTATGCGAAAAGATGAATACGGCAAAATCGTGTTTATCTCGTCGGTTGTGGCGCAAACAGGTGTTGTAGGTTCGCCGGCGTACGCGGCAAGCAAGGCCGGTTTGTGGGGATTGATGAAAACCATTGTGCAGGAGAATGCCAGCAAACATATTACCTGCAATACAGTAAATCTGGGCTATTTCAATATCGGGATCATCCGAGAAGTGCCCGAGAAAATGCTGGAAGAAATTAAGAACCGGATACCTAATAAAACCCTGGGTAACCCTGAAGATATTTTTAAAACGATTGAACTGCTGATGCAATCGGAATATATTAACGGCAGCAGTATTGATATTAATGGTGGATTATATTTGAGTTAACAACAACATGTCAGAAAAAGTAAAGCCAAAGTTTTTTCCTGCTTTAACCGGAGTGCGCGCGTTTGCGGCCATTTTGGTATTTACCACACATGCGGGATATATTTTAGCATCAGGCGGACCGCCGAGATTACAGCGTTATTTTAATGAGCTAAGCATTGGCCTGCCCATGTTTTTTGTGTTAACCGGTTTTTTAATTACCCTGCGCTACTACGATAATTTTGAGTATACCGCCAAATGGACAAAAAAATACATGTTAAGCCGTGCAGCAAGGCTTTACCCCATGTACTTTGTATTTACGGCAGCAAGTTTTGTGTACTATTACTTTACGCGCAACCCAACGTTAATTGGCGACCCTAACCACCCGTGGTTCACCATATTTTTAAACTTAACGTTTTTACGCGGCCTTTTTGACGATCTGAAATTTACGGGCGTAGGCCAGGGCTGGTCGATAACCGTCGATGTTGTTTTTTACCTGATAACGCCTTTTGTATTCTGGCTCATTAAAAAGAAAGGTATCCTGTACAGGCAGATATTGGTTATTTTCCCCTTAGGTTTTTTACTGGTATTCATTTTCAAAAATGTTAGCTGGTATGGCTTTTTCAGCAATTTTACCTTTATGCTGTATTATACTTTTTTTGGCCGCTGCTTCGAGATATACCTGGGCATACTGCTGGCGCTCAATTACAATAAGGTAAAGCTCAATCCCAACAGTAAAATCAAGATCACCTATGTAGGCTTTGTGCTGATGTTTGTTTGCGTGTACTTTTTTACGCTTATCCCGTTAGGGGCTAATCAAAAGTTTGGTATTACAACCTATACGGGCATGATACTGGATACCATTTTGTTATCGCCGGCCATCGGTATTTTCTTTTTAGGATTGATACGTGAAGAGACCGCGATACAGCGGGTCTTATCGACAAAGTTTGTACAACTATTAAGCAACGCATCATTCCTGTTTTACCTGATACATCTGGGCTTTATTAATAACTTATTGCACGAAAGTATAAACTGGTTGAACGATACCACCTTTAGTTTGTACGATAAATGGGGAGTAGATTGGCATTCGCCTTTTGAGTATGATCAGGTGAATATCTTCTATGTGTTTATCGGGCTTTATGGTATTTCTATTATTTTATATAAATTTATAGAGGAGCCGTTGAATAAAAAGATACGTAACTATCTGTTTATGAAGCTTAATAAGCCGGAAAAGCCAGTGGGCATACCGGTGGCAGCAGCTGTGGGAGAGTGATTAAGTGCCGAATTTGACGAGGATCAGAACAATGAACTTTAAAAAAATAACCCTATTACTAACCCTTTTGATTTTAGTGCTTTGTGCAAACGTTTTTGCGCAAAAACCTAAACCCAAAGCAAAGGCTGTTGTGGCCGATAAAGAGGAAATAGTAATTACGGAACATGCGGCCGATAGCGTATCCATATTTAAACTGAATGACAGTGTACGATACAGCATCGATTTAAAAAGCACCTACAATACACCGCAGGAAGGTAAAATAAGCTACGCCATCCGCGATCTGAAAAATAATTTGATTGCCACCAGTTCAATGCCGGTAAGCTTGTCAGCACAAGGAGCAAAGCAGGTTCACATCAGCATGCCTGGCCAGGCTAAGCCGGGCTTCTACCGGGTTAATTTTATGCTCAACGTTACCGATGATGATGATACCGTACGCCGGGTTTTTGGCGTTGATACCACCAACATCCGCAGCGAATGGAAGAAACCTGTCGATTTTGACCAATTCTGGAAAGACACTAAAGCTGAGCTGGCTAAAATACCGCCTGATTTTAAAATGACCGAACACCCCGAGATGGGCGGTGGCAACGACCAGGTGTACCTCGTCGAAATGAAATCCTTAGGTAACATCACCGTAAGGGCATGGTTAACTTTACCTAAAGACCGTAAGCCTGGCCAAAAATTTCCCGTTACTGTAGGTTTACCCGGTTATGGTGGCGAAATGAGGCCCTTTAGGGGCATATTCCCGGGCCTGGCCTATATCGGTTTAAACGTACGTGGTTTGGGCAACAGCCGCGATGTGATACACCCCGCCCGCGATGAGTATATTACCTACGGCATCGAAAACAAAAACTCTTATATCTTCCGCGGGGTAATGATGGATTGTGTTAGGGTGATAGATTTTATATGCAGCCGCCCCGAATTTGATAGTAAGGCCATTTACGCATCGGGTGGTAGTATGGGCGCTTACCTGGCGCTGGCATTAGCCGGTTTGGATGATCGTTTAACGCTGATCTCGGCGGATAATCCCGGCTATCCGGATCTGCGCTATATCGACAAGACCTGGGATGTTTTCCCGATCAACACCATGAAGGATTACGCCAAACACAAAGGGCTTAACTATCCCGACTTTTTGAACGTTTGGGATTATTACGATCTTAAAAACTTTGTAGGGGGCATTAAATGTCCGACCGTGGTAGGTATTGGCTTGCTGGATAACTTTATCCCGCCAACGGCCGAAATGGTGATGTATAATAACATTACTGCTCCTAAAAAGATATTTATCTTCCCGAATATAGCGCACGATGTTGGCCCTTCGATGGGCCGGTGGGTAGGTTCGTGGGTTTTTACCAAGCTACAGATCTATAATAAATGGTATGCCTATAACAAACCACCCGATCCGGCTAAACCGGTGTTGCCACCTGTTGCCGACCCTAATGCCGAGGTAATAGACGTTAAAGAGCACCCGATTAATAAAGATGCCATTTTTGCCAGTACCGGCCCCGTTACCTATAACCTGGTATTGAAGAGCAATTTTAAAAGTACACAAACAGGCACGCTTGGCTATACGGTAAGAACACCTTTAGGCAAAATTGTAGCACAAAACTCTGTTCCGGTAACAGTACCCGCCAAAGGCGATAAGTATGTAACGTTTGATATACCGGCTCAAAGTGCTGGTTTTTACAATGTAAACTTTACCATTAACACGCGCGATTACGACGATACTGTGCGCCGCACCTTTGGTGTTGATACCAATAAGATACATAGCGAAAAGCACAAACCTGCCGATTTTGATGCCTTTTGGGACGATGCCAAAAGAGAGCTGGCACAGGTGCCGCCTAATTTTAGGGTTACCGAAAAGCCCGAGCTGGAGCATAACGGGTTGGATAAAGTGTACCTGATAGAAATGCAGTCGATAGGTAACATGACTATTGGCGGCTATATGAGTTTGCCAAAAGATACGAAGCCGGGCCAGCGCTTACCGGTTAGCTTGTACCTGCCGGGTTATGCGGCACAGGCTTTCCCGATGCAAGGCACACCAGCAATGGCGCTGATAAGTTTAAGCGTTCGTGGACAGCCTTTAAGCGATGCCACTATTAAACCCGAACGCGAGGAATATATTACCACCGGTATTACTGATAAAAACAAATACATTTTACGCGGTGTAATGATGGATTGCGTGCGCCTGGTTGATTTTGCAAGCAACAGGCCGGAGCTCGACCCAACAGCCATCTACGCAGCCGGGGCAAGTATGGGTGGTTACTTATCGATGGCGTTGGCCAGTATAGATAAACGCGTTACCATAGTAAGTGCTAATAATCCCGTGTTCTCCGATTTTAGAACACTGGCTATTACGAGCGCCAATAGCTTCCCGATGGGTGAAATTACGCTGTATGCCAAAAAGAACACGCTGAAGATGGACCAGGTATTAAACACACTCGACTATTTCGATCTGCAAAACTTTAGCGATAACATCAAAGTTAAAACGGTTGTAGGCATTGGTTTATTGGATAATCTGGCGCCGCCAACTACCCAATTATCGATGTTTAATAATATACCCGCTAACAAAAAGCTGTTTGTTTTCCCTAACCTGGCGCACGATATTGGCCCCGAAGTAGGTAATTATGTAGGTAGGTGGGTGTACGAAAACCTGCATATCTACGAAAAATGGAAACAGTGGAACAAAGATGCCGAAACCAACAAAGCCAAGGAAGAAGAGTCGGGTAGTAACTCTATCGCTATTATCGATCACCCGGTAAATAAAGAGGCGGTATTTAAATCTACCGGCAACGTTAGCTATAATGTCGATCTGAAAAATAACTACTTTAAAAAACAGGCAGGGGTGTTTAGCTATTATGTGTACACTAACGATGATAAATTTGTTTATAAAGACTCGGTTAAGGTAAGCCTCGATTCGCGCGAAACCAAAAAAATGCATGTTGAAGTACCACCGCAAAAAACCGGGTTTTATAAGATCAACTTCGCGGTAAGCGTAGATGATTACGACGATACCCTAAAACGTGTTTTTGGTGTTAATATTGAAAGCATCCGATCCACCTATGGCAAGCCTGCTGACTTTGATGAATTTTGGACCCGAACTAAAAAAGAGCTTGCTGCCATACCGCCTAACTTTAGGATGACCGAACATAAAGAAGAGGAGAAGGAAGGCGAGCAGGTATACCTGATCGAAATGCAATCGTTAGGGAACCTCACCGTAAGGGCGTGGTTAACTCTGCCTAAAGACAGGAAGCCGAAAGAGAAATTCCCGGTGTACGTTACACTGCCGGGTTATGGCAACGCGATGGTGCCCATGCACGGCGGATCGCAGTTTGCAGCTATAGCGCTTAATGTACGGGGCAATGGTAACAGCAGGGATGTTATCCATCCGGATAGGGAAGATTATATATCGTACAACCTGGAAGATAAAGACAAATACATTTACCGCGGCTCAATTATGGATGGTGTGCGCCTGATGGATTTTATTTATGCCCATCAGGAAATGTTTGATGTATCATCGATATTTGTTACAGGCGGTAGCCAGGGCGGTTATTTAACACTTAGCCTGGCCAGTGTAGATCCGCGCGTTTCTATTTGCGAAGCCGAGAACCCTGGTTATATCGATTTGAAAGTGCCTTACTATACCAACAAGTGGCCGATTACTGTGTTTCACGACTATGCCGATGCGAAAGGTGTTAAGTTTGAGACCCTGATGGACAACTTTGAGTATTTTAACCTGAAGAATTTTGTTGGTAATATTAAATGCAAGGTTGTTTTGGGTATCGGTTTGCTGGATCCGCTTGTGCCGCCAACAAATTCGATGATTATGTATAATAATATTAAAACGCCCAAACAATTATTTATTTATCCTAATTTAACACACGAGGTTTCGCCTGAGCTATTTGCCTATAAAATGAAATGGATGACAGATAATTTGGGCCTGTAAAGAAGGTTTAAATGGATTTTAATATGCAATTTTAAGCACCCTTATATTTAAACTATTATTTTTATAAAAAAATGAATCGTAGCCTCGCTATCTTACTAAAACAAGTACTTAAAACACGGCATTTATTAGCGGTTTTTTTTGTTGCGATATTATTGTTTGGTAACATGCAAGCGCAGGCCGGCGGAAGGCCGGTAGGTAAAAAACGTTTGTTTATCATCGCCACTTCATCGTACTTTTTTAACGATCAGTACTGGGACGAAAACGGCAAAGTAACATCGTACGATAACAATGGCAAATACTCAACATTTTCGTTGTCGTTAAGTGCCGAGTACGGGTTTTCAAGAAGGGTATCGCTGATCGCATCCTTACCTTATTCGGTTAACTTTTTTAAAAACTCGGTCAACTCAACAACAGTAGGTTCGCTGGGCGATGCTTCAATCGGCATGTCGTACTATATTGCCAATATTGCTTATCGTACTTACTTTTCGGTGCAAACCAATTTTTTGTTCCCGGTTTATCATAATACCGATTCGTTAAACCATGGCTATGGCGATGTGGGTGCCAATGTGCAGTTTTTGGCATCGGGCGATTTTAAGATCGGCGAAAAGTCGTTCTCGTTTTCGGGCACGGTAGGGGCGAGCCAGTATATTGGCGATCTGGCACCATTACAACTAAGCTTTAGCGGTACACTGGGTTTTACAATTACGAAAAAAGACCAGGTATCGCTTACCGAAACAACGGCATCGTCGTTCAGCCCGTCGAAGGCTTTCGACCCGACAAGCCCCGTACCGGCAAAGGATTTTACCTATAGCGAGATAACTGCGACTATTGCACACAATATTTCGCGTAATAAAAGCTTCTTTTTGAGCGGTACCCGTTTTATAGTTGGGAAAAATACCGGAATTGGCAACACACTTTCGCTGGGATATGCGTATAAGTTTTAATACTACCTTATTATTTTGTACGGAATGAGATTATCCAGAAAGCTGGTTTTATTATTTATTTTAATGATGGGCACTTACCTTGCCCATGCGCAATATGTATTACCCGAAAACTTTAACAGTTTAAAAGCTGCCGACACTGTATCGACAAGTAAAGATGGCGATGACGAAGGTGAAATACAGATCAAGGTTAAGCCGGCTTCGACGAACGGGATATTTAAAAATGCCGACGATGTAGCTTACAGCTTAAAAGTTGATAACCTGTACAAGGTGGCCCAGGATGGTAAGCTAACCTGCTATGTTACTACCGATATGGGCCAGAAGGTTTTTGAAAACACCCAGAATGTACACATCGCAAAAAAAAGCAGCGATAACTTTAGGTTTAAAATAGATTGTAAAGATTACGGCTTTTTTAAAGTGAGCTTTATATTCCACCTGTCATCGTACGATGATACAGTAAAACGGGTGTTTGGCGTAAATACGACGAAGATATTGCCGCCTTTGCACAAGCCCGCCGATTTTGATATTTTTTGGAAACGTACCCGCGACTCGCTGGCTAAAATAGCTCCTCAGTATAACATTATCGAAGAGCGGGCACTGAGTGTGAACAATAAACGGGTTTTTTTGGTTGAAATGCACTCATGGGGTGATAAGGTGGTACGCGGCTGGCTGAGCATACCTATATCAAAAAACAAAAAGCCATTGCCTGTTAAGTACCGTTTGCCGGGATATATTGTGGCTTTAGAGCCAAGCCTTGACGATGACGATTTTGTTGAATTTAACTTTAACGTGCGCGGTAGTGGTAACAGCAAAAGTGCTATAGACACACATGGCGAATACAACCTGTACAATATTGAAAACCGCGACGAGTACGTTTACCGCGCTGTATATATGGATTGTGTGCGCGGGCTCGACTTTTTATACTCGCATGCCAATTTGGGTATCGATACCAGTAAGATTATGGTTGATGGATCCAGCCAGGGCGGTGGTTTAGCCATTGCGTTGGCCGCGATGGATAAGCGTATTAAGCTGGCTACGGTGCAGGTGCCTTTGTATGCCGATTTCAGGAACGCGTACGACATCACTGCGCTGAACCCAAAATCACAAACGCCTGTAGGGATGATTGTAAATTATGTGCGGACACACCCGCAGTTTACCAAAGAGAAACTTTTTGATGTTTGGGATTACTACGATCCGTTAAACTTTGCCCCGGAAGCCAAATGCCCTGTACTGATGGCTATAGGTTTGCTGGACGAGTTTTGCCCGCCGCGCTGTAGCCTGAGTATGTACAACAGGTTGACCAATAAACGTAACGAATGGTGGTCGAGTCCAGAAAAAACACACGAAGTTGACGAACTGTATTACACCGAACAGTTTCTGTGGTTCCAGGATCTGCTGAGGCTTGAGTGATACGTTATTTAGGCCGGTATATGCCAAACAGGTCGTTAGCTACCTGTCCGCGGTAAGCAAATGCTTTTTTTATCTCTTTATCAACCATCAGGGTATTGGCCAGGCGGCCAATTATACCATATGGAACGGCGTAGGTTAAAATATCCGTCATATGTACGCCGCCTTTTATCTCTTTAAAATGGTGCTGATGATGCCACATGGCGTAAGGTCCGGCGCGCTGCTCGTCAACAAAATATTCCATGTCTTTAACATGGGTTATCTCGGTCACCCAGTTTATTTTAATGCCAAACAATGGTGTTATTTTGTATGATATAAGCATACCCGGGTACATTTTGGTATCGGCAGTATAACCACTGGTAACCACAAAGTTCATTTCGGGTGGCGTTATCTTAGCAAGGTTAAGTGGTGATGAAAAAAAGTCCCACGCTTCGGCTAATGGTATCGGCAGATCGGATTCGAACTTAAAATGGTAGATCTTCATTAGTCGGGAACAGGGGAAAGGGCATAAGGTTTTATTTTAATTGGCTTTTTAGCAAAGCCAGTAAGCTATCAAACTCTTTTGGATTATATCCAACGGATTGAAACAGGATCTTGCCGTTCTCATCAATCAGCAGCGTACGCGGGATATACTGTGTAGCAAACAGGCTGAATATTTTGCGCCCTTCATCGGGCAGCGTTAAAAAGGTGTATTTATTGGTTTGTTTAAAGGTGAGTACTTTGTCCCAACCTTCTTCGCGGCCAAATACAAACAACGCGAATTTGGGATTGTCTTTATATTTCTCCCATACATCTTTTTGTACGCGGGGCAGTTCCTCGCGGCAGGGCGGGCACCAGGTAGCAAAAAAATTAATGAGCACTATTTTACCGCGATAATCGGCTATGTTAACCGTTTTACCTTTATCGAGAAGGAAGCTAAAAGACGGGCAAACGCTGCCAACTTTAGTCAGCGTAGTAGAGTCGGCAACCTGTGCGCTGGCTAAAACCGGCGCAAAAAAGATAAACAGTAAAAACGTAAATTTTTTCATAGCGCTATTTTTTACCAAGATAGAAAAATAGCGGCAATAAAAATTTACTACTGTACCATTTTGTTGGCACAGTACGAGCTCGCAAAAGCCTCTGGTTTGGCCTTAAACACAAAGCCCATGCTTAAAATATAACCCATGGCCTCGTGCAGGGCCTGGTTCGATTTAAACATTGGGTTGGTGTTAATGTCGGCATGTACCTCCAGGTCAACATCGTACAGGTCGAGCAGATCGCATAGTTTGTAGGCAATGTCGATAGATTTTTGTACCTCGTTGAGCATGCGTTCTTTAATGCTCATTTTTTGCGAAGTGCGTTCCTGGTGGATAAACATAAACCCACCACGCTGTTCGCGCAAAAAAACAATTACGGTTGCAAAATCTGTTACGTTACCTTTTACCTGCGAGTCTGTACCGATACAAACTTTGAGCTTATTACCCAGATTTGCTTCGCGCTCGATGGCATTTTCAACTGCTTCGATAATGGGCGATTGGATGATCTCGCCGCTGAATTTTCTCCAGGTCATAATTTTTCATGTGGTTTAAATAGACGACCAAGTATT
>Ga0105855_1001062_pt1 | contig 10322 bp, 10 predicted proteins | sample OrgsoiDNA_201059_FD_89680 | JGI IMG/M metagenome (GOLD analysis project Ga0105855, IMG submission 89680) | Permafrost soil microbial communities from the Arctic, to analyse light accelerated degradation of dissolved organic matter (DOM) -... | ecosystem: Environmental > Terrestrial > Soil >... | reverse complement strand
GATCATGGCCAGCACCTCGGCGGCCAGTTTGCCCGCCGTGCCGGACAGGGCTATTTCCGCCTGGGTATTGATCTTGACGTTGGTTTTCATTGCTGGGCTCCTGGTGCCGCGTGAACCTGAGAGCCCCGGGAAAGATCCGCAAGCGCGCACAGCTGTTTCAAATCGAGGCCACCTGCCAGTTCGGCACGAATCAGCAAGCGGCTGATATCGCGGTGATCCAGATCGGGATACAACTCGGCAAGCATGCCGATGCGCATCCAATGCTCGGCCTGGGCATTGATCGAACGACTCAAGGCATCGCTGGCGACGCGCAGATGCTCATGCATACCCTCTGAAATTTTTACGATGCCCATCGACTCATCCAATATGAAATATATATGAATCGTATACTAGTCGATAACGGCACGGGTTCGCAATTTCATCGTGCGATGATGACTGTCGCGGCTGAGCGGTTTCAGTACGGCCGTTTCTGCAGGTCCCGCGATAGAAGGCCTAATGCATCATGTTGTATAGTCCTGGGCCAAGCAGCTCCATGCATTCGGTGATCCATGTCCTACCCCCTTGACGCTATCACTCACACCTACCTGGGCAGCAACGTTTATTCCCAACTGCGCAACGCGCTGATCACCGGCGGCCTCAAGCCTGACGATCGCCTGCGCATCCGGGAGCTGGCCAGTCAGTTGGGGACGAGCGTCACCCCTGTGCGTGACGCCATTCTGCAACTGGCGAAAGAGAAAGCGCTGGTGCTCAAGACGCCAAAGGACATCCGGGTGCCCGTGCTCGACAGTGCGGCCTACCTGGAAATCCGCACGCTGCGGCTGAATCTCGAAGGCCTGGGCGCCGAAACCGCCGCCCGGCTCGCCACCTCAAGCGATCTGCAGCGCATCGATGCCAACATCCAGCTCAATCTTGAAGCCATCAAGCAAAACAATCTGCCTGAAGCGCTACGCCTGAACAGCGAGTTTCACTTTCTGATCGCGGAAGCTGCGCGCATGCCATTGCTGCGCAGCTATCTGGATAGCCTGTGGATGCGTGCCGGGCCGCTGATCGCCCAGGCGTACGTGCATTTCTCCCTGACCATGGCCATCGAGCACCACGTCGAAGTGCTCAATGCCCTGCGCCAACAGGATCCTGCCGCCGCCAAGCACGCGATTCAGACCGACATTCTCGACGGCAACCAAAAAATGCTCGAGTTCATCGCCGTCAGCCAGGAAGCGATGGCCTGACGAAACTTTCGTAGCGCCTCCCTCTTGACACTCATCACGCCTAAAAACATGATGCATCAAACTTCAACAATGAAGGCGTGCACTCATGAGCGAGAAAAAGAAGCTGCTGTTGACCGGTGCCAGTCGTGGCATTGGCCATGCCACGGTCAAGCATTTCAATGCGGCGGGCTGGGAAGTCTTCACCGCCTCCCGGCAAAACTGGGTTGCGGAATGCCCCTGGGCAGAGGGTTTGCTCAACCATATCCACCTGGACCTGGAGGACATCGGCAGCGTCAGCGCCAGCCTGGCGACCATCAAGGATAAACTCGGCGGACGCCTGGATGCCCTGGTGGACAACGCCGGCATCTCGCCAAAGGGTGCGGAAGGCGGCCGCCTCGGGGTGCTGGAAACCGATTACGCCACCTGGCTGAAGGTGTTCAACGTCAACCTGTTCTCCACCGCGCTGCTGGCGCGGGGTCTGTTCGATGAACTGAAAGCGGCCCAGGGCAGCATCATCAATGTCACCTCCATTGCCGGTTCCAGGGTGCACCCTTTCGCCGGTGTCGCCTACGCCACCTCCAAGGCCGCGCTTTCGGCCCTGACCCGGGAAATGGCCTACGATTTCGGCCCCCATGGAGTGCGGGTCAACGCCATCGCCCCAGGCGAAATCGATACCGCGATCCTGTCCCCCGGCACCGCCGACATCGTCGAGCGCCTGGTGCCGATGAACCGCCTGGGCAAACCGGAGGAAGTCGCCTCGCTGATCTACTTTCTCTGCACCAGCGCGGCCTCCTACGTGAACGGTGCGGAGATTCACGTCAATGGTGGCCAGCATGTCTGAGGCGGTCATGGACACCCTGTGCCGCGCCGATGTGATGACGACCCAGGCGCCGGAGATTGATAGCCCCACGGCGCTGGAGATTGCCCGTCGGGTCTATGGCCTGGAGGGCACGCTCAAGCGCCTGAATGGCGAACGTGACACCAACTTCCTGCTGCAAAGCCCGCGCGGCGCCTTCGTCCTGAAATTTATCAACCCCGCCGAAGACCCCAGTGTCATCGGCTTCCAGACCCAGGTATTGCTGCACATCGAGCAGCAGGGCGCGCATTTGCCGGTACCGCGGGTCCTGGCGGCGTGCAATGGTGACGTCGAACCCGAAGTCCGGGTCGGTGAGCAGCGACTGACACTGCGCACCGTCAGCTACCTCAACGGGATCTCGCAAAACCTCGGCCAGGCCAGCGTGGCCCTGATGCATGAACTGGGTACGTCCCTGGCCGAAGTGAATCTGGCCCTCAAGGATTTCCAGCACCCGGCCGCACACCGCGAGCTGCTCTGGGATGTCGGCCACGCCGAACGGGTCAGGCCCTATCTGCATTTCCTGGAAGCCGATCAACTGCCCTTGGTGTCAGCGCTGCTGGACCGCCATGAACGCTACGTGAAGCCACGCCTGGGCAACCTCAGGGCACAGGTCATTCACAACGACCTGAACCCCCACAACGTCATGCTCGATTGCGCGACCGGCAGCCGTGTCGCCGCCATCATCGACTTCGGCGACGCACTGCATGCCCCGCTGATCAACGAACTGGGCACCGCCCTCTCCTACCAGTTCGACGCCGCCGCGCTCGACCCGCTGTGGCAGATCAAGGCCTTTGTCGCCGCCTACCATGCGCGGATCCCGTTGCAGCGCGAGGAGCTGGAGTTGCTGGGCGATCTGATCGCCCTGCGCATGGCCATGGCGATCACCATTGCCCAATGGCGCGCCAGCCTGTACCCGGAAAACCGCACCTATGTGCTGCGCAACCTGCGTAACAGCTGGCGCAATCTGCAATGCCTCAGCGCCCTGCCCGAAGGACTGCTGACCCAAAGCCTGATCAACGCCTGCACGCCGGAGGCTCCATGAACTCGTCCACCACCGCCGAACTGCTGAACCGTCGCCAACGCGCGCTGGGCGCCAGCTATCGCCTGTTCTATGAAGAACCTTTTGCGCCGGTGCGCGGCGAAGGTGTCTGGCTCTACGACCAGGACAACACGCCGTACCTGGATGCCTACAACAACGTGGCGTCCATCGGTCACTGCCACCCCGCCGTGGTTGCCGCCATTGCCGAGCAAAGCGCCCAGCTCAATACCCACACGCGCTACCTGCACCCCTCGATCGTGGATTACGCCGAAGATCTGCTCAGCGAGTTTCCCGCGTCGCTGGACAACATGACCATGACCTGCACCGGCAGTGAGGCCAACGATCTGGCGCTGCGTATCGCACGCTGCCACAGCGGTGGCACAGGCATCATTGTCACGCGCTGGGCCTACCACGGCGTGACCAGCGCCTTGGCCGAAGTCTCGCCGTCGCTGGCCACCGGACTGCCTGCCGCCAGCCATGTGCGACTGGTCGAGGCACCCGACTCCTATCGCAAAACGGCGGATTTCGTCGGCAGCGTAAAGGCCGCGCTGCAAGACATGCACGCTCACGGCATCCAGCCGGCGGCGCTGCTGGTGGACAGCATTTTCTCCAGTGACGGGGTGTTCAGCCCCTGCAACGGCGAACTGGCCGCCGCCGCGCAATGCGTGCGCGACGCCGGCGGCCTGTATATCGCCGACGAGGTGCAGCCAGGCTTTGGTCGCACCGGCGGGCAACGCTGGGGGTTTGCCCGCGACTCGGTGATTCCGGATCTGGTCACCCTCGGCAAACCCATGGGCAACGGCCACCCGGTCGCCGCCGTGGTCGGGCGTTCGGCGCTGTTCGATCAATTCGGACGCCAGCAACGCTATTTCAATACCTACGGCGGCAACCCTGTGTCCTGCAAGGCCGCGCAGGCGGTATTGCGGGTGCTGCGCGAAGAAGACCTGCAGGCCAACGCCCGCAAGGTTGGCGACTACCTGAAGGCGGGGTTGCGCACACTGGCCGAGCGCCATGAACTGATTGGCGATGTGCGTGGTGAAGGTCTGTTTATCGGCGTCGAGCTGGTGACAGACCGTGAAGCACAAACCCCGGCAACCGCCACGACGGCAGCGGTCGTCAACGGCATGCGCCGCCGTCAGGTGCTGATCAGCTCAACCGGCCCCAAGGCCAACATCCTCAAGATTCGCCCGCCCCTGGTCTTTGCCCGCGAGCATGCCGATCTGTTGCTCGAACGCCTGGATGCCACCTTGAACGCTCTGCGCTGAGGGTCATGCAGGGCGGGCGCCGGCTCGGCGCCCACGACCGGTCCCTGAGGTGGGGCAATCGGCCATCGATTCGTACAGCCAGGCACACCCCTGGTGCGCCGACTGAAGAGCTTTCACCCCAATACCCCCGAACCAGGCTGGCCAGGTCCAATGGCACAGATTCTGCTTAACACAAAACATGATGCATCATGTTTTAACAATGACAACAAATGTGGAGGGTTTGAGATGACCGGTAACAATGCAAGCGCCTTCGTCCGTTTCAAAGGAGTGGAAAAAAGTTACGACGGACTGAAGACCGTGGTTAAGCGACTGGACCTGGATATCGCCCAGGGCGAATTCCTGACCCTCCTCGGCCCCTCCGGCTCCGGCAAGACCACCAGCCTGATGATGCTGGCAGGGTTCGAAACGCCGACCCAGGGACAGATCTTTCTCGAAGGCCAGGCCATTGAAAGTGTCCCCGCCCATCGCCGTGGCATCGGCATGGTGTTCCAGAACTACGCGCTGTTCCCGCACATGACCGTCGCGCAGAACATGGCGTTTCCGTTGCAGGTACGGCGTATGCCACGTGCCGAGATCGAAACCCGGGTCAAGAAAGCCCTGGAGATGGTGCGCCTGGGCACTCTCGCCAACCGCTATCCCAGCCAATTGTCCGGCGGCCAGCAACAGCGAATTGCCTTGGCCCGGGCGCTGATTTTCGAACCGAAACTGGTGCTGATGGACGAGCCATTGGGGGCCCTGGACAAGCAGCTGCGTGAACAGATGCAACTGGAAATCCGCCACCTGCACCGTGACCTCGGTCTTACCGTGGTGTTCGTTACCCACGATCAGGCAGAAGCCTTGACCCTGTCCGACCGCGTGGCGATTTTCAACGACGGCGTCATCCAGCAGGTCGACACACCACAAGCGCTCTATGAACGCCCGGCCAACACCTTTATTGCCAGGTTCATGGGCGACACCAACGTCCTGCCCGGCGTACTGGGTTCATTCAGTGCGGAGCGCTGCCAGGTACGGCTCGATCAGGGCGAGCAGTTGTTCGCCCGCACCACGCCCGGTCTGGCCAGTGGCAGCAAAGCCTCACTGTCGATTCGCTCCGAACGGGTGATCCTCGACGGTGACGCCCGCTATGACAGCCGTCTGGCCGGGCGTATCGAAGAATGCATCTACCTGGGCGACCACGTCCGCGTCCGCCTGAACGTCGCCGGCAACGATGACTTCAACGTCAAGGTGCCGATCGCCCAGATGCAACCCCATTGGCGCGAGGGCCATCGCCTTCCCGTCTGTTGGCACAGCGCCGATGCCTCGGCACTCAATGCCATGTCCGCGTAACCCCTGCCCTTATTGATGACTTCAGGAGACTTGCCATGCTCAAGCGTTTTGCTGCACTGACCGTTCTGGCCGCTTTCGGTGGCCAGGTAAATGCTGAATCACTGACCGTCGTGTCGTTTGGCGGTCTCAACAAGGACGCCCAGGACAAAGCCTTCTACCAACCCTTCGCCGCCACCGGCAAAGGCACGGTGCAGGCCGGGGAATACAACGGCGAAATGGCCAAGATCCGCGCCATGGTGCAAACCCGCCAGGTGAGCTGGGATGTGGTCGAAGTCGAGAGCCCCGATCTGATCCGCGGCTGCGCCGAGGGTCTGTTCGAACCGCTGGACTGGAGCAAGCTGGGGGACGCCGGCAAATTCGTCAGCGGCGCCGCCACTGAATGCGGTGCCGGGATTTTTCTCTGGTCCACCAACCTGACCTACAACAGCGCCAAGCTCAAAACGGCGCCCAAAGGCTGGGAGGCGTTCTGGGACACCAAGACCTACCCCGGCAAACGCGGTTTGCGCAAAAGCGCCAAATTCACCCTCGAAGTCGCCCTGCTGGCCGATGGTGTCAAACCCGCCGAGCTGTACCAGGTGCTCGGCACCCCCGAAGGCGTTGACCGCGCCTTCAAGAAACTCGACCTGATCAAAGCCGATATCCAATGGTGGGAAGCCGGGGCCCAACCACTGCAATGGCTGGTGGCGGGCGACGTGGTCATGACCTCGGCCTATAACGGCCGGGTCTCGGCGGCACAAAGCGAAGGCCATGACTTCAAGATGGTTTGGAATCAGAGCCTCTACGACATCGACAGCTGGGCCATCGTCAAAGGCTCCCCGCACAAGGCCCTCGGCGAGCAATTCATTGCCTTCGCCAACCTGCCGCAGCATCAGAAGGTCTTCGCGGAAAATATCCCTTACGGCCCGACCAACAAAGACACCCTGCCGCTGATCGACGCCAAGACCCGGGACCAACTGCCGACGGCCCCGGCCAATCTGGCGAACGCCCTGCAAGTGGACACCAACTTCTGGATCGACCACGGCGAAGAACTGGAACAACGCTTCAACGCCTGGGCGGCGCGCTGATCGAGCACCCGCACAGACTGCCCGGAAGGTGTCGGCGCTCGCCGCCGGCACACCCGGGTCCTGTTGACGAAAGGAGAACCCCATGTCCGAAGTACTAGCCCTCGAGTCGGCGCCGTCAGCGGTTCAGACGCAACGATTGCAGCGGCAATTACAGGCCACGAAACGCCGTTACATCCGACGTTCGGTGCTGTTGATTCTGCCCCTGCTGGCGTTGCTGGTGCTGGGGTTCCTGACCCCCATCGGCGCGCTGCTGAGCAAGAGCGTGGAAAACCCGGAAGTCGCCGAGACCTTGCCAGAGACCCTGGTCCAGTTGAAAAATTGGGACGGCCAGGCGCTGCCGGGCGAATCGGCTTTCAGCGCCCTGGGCGAAGACTTGCGCAGTGCACGCAGCAACGGCCAGTTGTTCGCCTTCAACCGCCGGCTGGGCTACGAAAGCTCCCACTTGAGCAGCCTGTCGGGCAGCGTCCTGACCCGCTTGCCGGCCAGCGGCAAACCGGTGCGTGAAGCCTTGCTCAACTCGGTGCCGGCGCTGGCCGATATCAAGACCTGGTCCACCCTCAAGCACCTGGGCCAACCCTATACTGATTTCTATTGGCTGGCGGCGTTCGACCTGAAGAAAGACGCCGGGCATATCAGCGCTGTCGCGCCGGATAAAGCGCTGTATGTCGACGTGCTCAAACGCTCGTTGCTGATCGCCGCGCTGGTGACCGTGCTCTGCGTGCTGCTGGGTTATCCGCTGGCCTATTGGCTGTCACGGCAACCGGCACGGCGCGCCAACCTGCTGTTGATCCTGGTGCTGCTACCGTTCTGGACATCGCTGATCGTGCGGACCGCCAGCTGGATCGTCCTGCTGCAATCGGGCGGCCTGATCAACAACACGCTGATCGACCTGGGCATTCTGGAAAAACCACTGCAACTGGTGTTCAACCGTACCGGCGTGCTGATTTCCATGACCCACATCCTGCTGCCATTTCTGATCCTGCCGCTGTACGCGGTCATGAAGGGTATCGACTCACGTTTTGAGCGCGCCGCGATTTCCCTGGGAGCTCATCCATTCACCGCGTTCCGCCGGGTGTACCTGCCGCAAACGTATGCCGGCGTGACGGCCGGCGCGTTGCTGGTGTTCATCATGGCCATCGGTTACTACATCACCCCGGCGTTGCTGGGCGGTCCGGGGGACCAGATGATCAGTTACTTCGTGGCGTACTACACCAACACCACCATCAACTGGGGCATGGCCACGGCGCTGGGCACCCAGTTGCTGATCATTGTGCTGTTGCTGTACTGGGTCTACGCGAAGGTTTCGCGTCCCGCCAACCGACCTGCCTGAGGAGCCTGCGATGAAGCACGTCGAACCGCTCGAGATCCGTCTGCTGCGCCCGTTACTGAGTACCTACAGCCTGGCCTTGCTGATGTTCCTGATCATCCCGATCCTGGTCATCGTTCCGCTGTCCTTCAACGAAGGCTCGTTCCTCAGCTATCCGTTGAGCGGCCTCTCCCTACGCTGGTATCGCGAGTTCTTCGATTCCGGGGACTGGATGCCGGCACTGCTCAACAGCCTGAAAATTGCTCCCGCCGCCACCCTGCTGGCGACCGGACTGGGTACGTTGGCGTCGGTCGGACTGTCGCGGGGAGAGTTTCGTGGCAAGGCCCTGATCATGGCGATCATGATTTCGCCCATGGTGGTACCGGTGGTGATCGTCGCGGTCGGGCTGTATTTCTTTTTCGCCCAATGGGGTTTGATCAACAGCTACCTGGGCCTGATCATCGCCCACGCCGTACTCGGTGTGCCATTTGTGGTGATCACCGTCAACGCGACACTCGAAGGTTATGACCGCAACTTCACGCGGGCCGCCGCCAGCCTCGGCGCGACGCCCTGGTATGGATTCAGGCGCGTGACCCTGCCCCTGATTGCACCGGGCGTCCTGAGTGGTGCGTTGTTCGCCTTCGCAACGTCCTTCGATGAAGTGGTCGTCACCCTGTTTCTGGCCAGCCCCGCGCAGCGCACCCTGCCCATGCAGATGTTTGCGGGCATCAAGGAAAACCTCAATCCGACCATTGCCGCCGCGGCCACCATCATGGTGCTCAGTGCCTTGCTGCTACTGCTGGCCATGGAGGCGCTGCGACGCCGAAACGAGCGCATTCGCGGTGCCTCCATGAGTGGCTCTTAGAAACGAGCCTCCTCAAGATCGGCGATCAGCAGCGGGCCCGTCGGATGCCACCCCAGGCGTGCTTGTGTCTGGGCGCTGGAAGCCGGCATATCCAGGCCGACGAATATCTGCAGCCAGCCAAAATGCCCCGCCGCTTCCTGAGCGGTGATCGAAACGACCGGCAGCTTTAGCCCTCGACCAATGGCTTCGGCTATTTCGCGGCTGCTGATTCCTTCTTCACCGACGGCGTGATAACGCGCACCCGGCTCGCCTTTCTCCAAGGCCAGGCGGTACAGACGTGCGGCATCGAAGAGATGGCCCGCCGGCCAACGGTTACGGCCTTCACCCACATACGCCGAGACGCCCTTTTCACGAGCGACGGCCACAAGCGGTGTGATAAGGCCCTGTTTGAGTGGGTTGTGGACTTGGGGTAATCGCACCACCGACACGTTGACGCCGGCTTCCAACAAGACATTTCCCGCCAGCTCGGACGCAACGCGTGGATTGGGATGGTTGGTATTGCAAACATCTTCGGTCGCCAGCACCCCGTCTGCGGAGCTGCCCAACCCGGTCCCGGAGGTAATGATCAGCGGGCGGTCGGAACCGACGAGCGCAGAGCCAAGGGCCTCGATCGCACGCTTGTCCTTCTCGCAGTTGGCGACAAACCGCGAGAAATCATGGTCGAAGGCCGTATGGATGACACCGTCGGCTTTCGCAGCCCCGGCGCGCAGGCTTTCCAGGTCCTCCAAATCGCCGCGATGCACCTCGACCCCAGCATCGATCAGTGCCTGTGCACCCGCATCCGAGCGGGCCATGCCAATGACCTCATGCCCGGCCTTGAGCAGTTCAGGAACAATGGCCGAACCGATAAAACCGGTCGCGCCTGTCAGAAATATTCGCATAGCAGAGTCTCCTGGATGGTTTCCCATTCACTATCGGAGCATTCTCTATCCCGTTAAAGTAGTGACGTTATCCTATTAAGATGACTAACAGGACTTCTCATGTCAGCCAATACGGGCAGCTCTCTCGGGGATTTTCTAAGAAGCCGCCGGGCGCGTCTCGATCCTGCAAGCCTGGGGTATTCCGGACGCAGGCGCACACCCGGCCTGCGCCGGGAAGAAGTGGCCCAGCGGGCCAATATCAGCCCGACCTGGTACACGTGGCTGGAACAAGGGCGTGGCGGCGCGCCGTCCGCCACTGTGTTGAATCGACTGACCAGCGCCTTGATGCTCACGGAGTCAGAGCGCGAGCACCTGTTCATGCTGGCGCTGGGACGGCCGCCCGAAGTCCGCTACAGGCCTGTGGAGGGCATCAATCCCCGGCTTCAGCGCCTGCTCGATTCGCTTCATGCCTGCCCGGCCATCATCAAGAGTGCCACCTGGGACATCATTGCCTGGAACCGGGCCGCCGCTGTCGT
>Ga0105855_1001061_pt1 | contig 10329 bp, 7 predicted proteins | sample OrgsoiDNA_201059_FD_89680 | JGI IMG/M metagenome (GOLD analysis project Ga0105855, IMG submission 89680) | Permafrost soil microbial communities from the Arctic, to analyse light accelerated degradation of dissolved organic matter (DOM) -... | ecosystem: Environmental > Terrestrial > Soil >... | reverse complement strand
ACGGTAGTAACCAAGATAAGCGGGGCCATGCGTTTAGGTACCCCGGCACCGGGTTCATGAATTTCGTCGATGATCAGGTTATTCCCTTTTTCGGACGAGCTGCCGTATAATTTATACAAGAGGTGAATGACCACCCCTGCTGCGGGTAACAAATACAAAAGCCAGGTATGCTGAAAGCGGAATTGTATGGCCCAATTTAATAACCACAAAAACAGCGCGACCATACTGCCAATTGCCAAAGAAACGGGTATGGCAACCAGTGAGGGGCGAATGATTGTTGCTGAAAAAATCTTTTTTAACATACCTGTACACAAAGAAAGGAAAATTTACTGTTTATTCCCTTGCAAAGCTGTCAAGCTTGTTACCCGTTATTGCTTAAACGCGTTCCAACCCTGTGCTGTCAATTGGTGCACATTGCCCGATTTGGTAATTAAATTACAGCCAGCGGAGGGTTCGGTGATATAACCAATAATGCTGATATCCGGGTGGTTCTTGATCTTATCGTGATCAGCTTGTTTAACGGTGAACAGTAGCTCGTAATCCTCGCCACCGCTTAGTGCGCATACCGTAGGGTCAAGGTTAAACTCGCGGGCGGTATCATAGGTCATCGGGTCGATGGGGATCTTCTCCTCGTATAGGTTGCAACCCTTATTGCTTTGTTTGCAAATGTGCAACAGCTCGGATGCCAGGCCATCTGATACATCTATCATCGCTGTCGGGGTACATTCCCAGGCTTTCAACAAGTCGATGATATCCTTACGGGCCTCGGGTTTTAACTGGCGTTCGATGATATAATCCTTGCCCTCCAGGTCAGGCTGTATTTGTGGGTTTTCCAGGTAAACCAGCTTTTCACGTTCCAGCAATTGCAGACCGGTGTAGGCGCCGCCCAAATCGCCGGATACGCAAATCAGATCGCCCTCCTGCGCGGTGTTGCGGTATACAATATCTTTTTCATCAGCATAGCCCAATACCGTTACGCTGATCACCAATCCTTGTTTAGATGACGAGGTATCGCCGCCCACTACATCAACACCATATTTTTCGCAGGCAAGGTAAATACCGGTGTATAATTCCTCAATTGCCTCCAGCGGGAACTTGCTGGATAGGCCAATGGACACTGTTACCTGTGTGGGCGTACCGTTCATGGCGTATATATCGCTTAGGTTTACCTGTATAGCTTTGTATCCTAAATGCTTAAAGGGGGTATAGGCCAAATCAAAGTGGATACCCTCCAGCAGCATATCGGTTGATACTAATACTTTTTTGCCCGTGAAATCCAACACGGCGGCATCATCGCCAATTCCTTTTATGGTGCCGGCTTGTTTTAGCGCTATATTTTTGGTCAGGTGATCTATCAGGCCAAACTCGCCTAACTGCTCAATTCCTGTAGTCTCATCATTGTCAAACATATCCATTTTGCAAAAGTACAAAACCTGTATGTTTATTAGCGCAATTGACGAAACAATCCCTTCTATAATTGCGTAATAGTACAGACCCCGCTATTGAACGAACAGGCATGCTAACAACCCCTACCAGCTGTCTTTTTCCTTTATTTTATTCACACTGTAATTTATTAACGATAAGTTAATAATAAAATTCGCAAATTTGTCATCTCAACACAAATAACTATATATGAAATTAAACAAACTACTCATCTACATCGCGACTTTTACGGTATTGGTTGCAGCAAGTTGTAAGAAAGACAACGGTATCACCACACCAACAACAGACCCGACAACGCCTGTTACACCTGTTGTAAACACCACCCCTTATACCATTACCGAAGATTTTGAAAGCGGGGTTAAAGCCGCCTACGCCGATGGTACCATTACCATGGCCACGGGTATCTGGGATTTTAACGATGCTTTGATTGGTAATTTAGCCACAGACGTTAAAAATGGCACCCGTTCGGTAAGGCTACGCACCGGCAGTATCAGCATGAACTTTGATATCAGCGGCTTATCCCAAATCAAAATCAGCCATGCTAAGTATGGTGCCGACGCTACATCCACCTGGCAATTATCTATGTCGACAGATGGCGGTACTACTTATACCAACCTGGGTGCGGCTATTAACGAAACGTCAACCACTTTTGTTGCTGATTCATTCGCCGTAACTACCACTTCTAAAGTGCGGTTCAAGATCACGAAAGCAGGTACCACCCGTATCAATATTGATGACATTATATTTAAAGGTAAAGGCGACCCGGGTATAACCGTTGGCACGCCGGATGTTGCACCCGTTGATACCGCAAGTACAGGCACTGCTGCTACAGCACGTTTGGTAGTAGTGGGCGCGGATGCCCCACCTGCAACGGGCGATAACAGCAACCTGCTAATGGGCAACCCATCAAACGCGGTAGCTTCAATTAGCTCTCAGGATAATTACCTGATTGATCAGGGCTATTATGTAGAATCATACAATGCTACCCGCGGAGAACCAAACTGGGTAAGCTGGCATTTAGATGCTACCAATACTACCAACGCCACCGGCCGCTTAGATAATTTTGCAGCATGGGCCGGTTTACCAGCCGGCTTTTACGCTGTACAAAGCAACAGTTTCTCGGGGTATGGATTTGACAGGGGGCACAACTGCCCATCGGCGGACAGGACAAGCTCGACAGCTGCTAACGGCGCCACTTTCCTAATGACCAATATGATACCGCAGGCACCACAAAATAACCAGCAAACCTGGGCTAACCTAGAGAATTACCTGCGCCTGCAAACGGTTGAGGGCAACGAGGTTTATATTATCATGGGCAGCTATGGTACAGGCGGTGTCGGTTCGGTAAGTGCAGCTACCACCAACACTATTAATAATGGCCACGTGGTTGTACCATCTAATGTATGGAAAATAGCGGTGGTTATCCCGGTTGGGAACGGGGATATAGCCCGTATAGGCAGCAGTACCCGTGTAATTGCCGTTAACACGCCAAACGTTAACACCATTAATTCTGACTGGACGAAGTATATCACTACCGTACGCGCTATTGAGCAAGCTACGGGCTACAATATCCTATCGGCCCTGCCGCAAAATGTGCAGGATGCCATTAAAATTAAAGCCGACGCGGGAATTTAATTCACGGGTTTCATATTTTATAACGCAAACGGCCCCGAAAATTTCGGGGCCGTTTGTGTTTATACCCATTCCCTCCCTTGGGAGGGGCACGAGGGAGTTGAGCGATGGCAGGGAGGGGTTTGGTCGCAATGCGTCGTGGCTAAACCCCTCCCTGCCACTACTCGAGCCTAACACACCCCTCCCAAGGGAGGGAACTGATAAATGGCTCCAGCTCACCCAATCAATTCATCCGGAAAGGTTAACTCAAACGTGCTGCCTACGCCCTCTTCACTGTGAACATTAATATGGATGTGATGAAATTCGGAAATAGATTTTACAATGGGCAGGCCCAGGCCAAAACTATCCTGCTCCAACGATTGTCTGAACTTTTTAAACCTGCTGAAAATATGCGGCAATTGTGCCTCACTGATGCCTATGCCGGTATCCGTAATCCTGATCATCAGGCCGCCTTTTACCGGGGCGCAACTTATAATAATGGTTCCATCTTCTTTATTGTACTTAATGGCATTATTTACCAGGTTAAAAAACAAGTTGAACAGCAAAAACTTGTTCACGTCTTTTAACTTAATATCAGCCGGTACATCAATAGTAAACGTAATATTTTTGGCCTGCAGACGGATGGATATCTCATCATAAACATCCTGCAGCAATTCGTTAACGCCAATGGTGTCCTCTTTTAAAAACTGTTCGTTCTCAATTTGCGATATCAGCAGCAGCGTTTTGGTGATGGTTTTCAGGCGGTTCAATATGCGCTGCATCTCCAGCAACCGAATCTTAAGCTCGTCGCTCACCGCGTCCTCCTCAAACATATTCTCAATCTTTGATTGCAGGATGGATATTGGTGTCATCAATTCATGCGAGGCATTGGAGATAAATTCACGTTCTTTTTGAAATGTCCGCTCAATGGTTTGTATCATCTCGTGGATACTTACGTCCAGGTATTCAAAATCGGTTGTACTGGTTTGTACCTTTTCGTAAGCGCCAAATTGCGGGAATTTATTGCTGCGCAGTTTGGTTTTGATAATTAGCCCCAGGGGTCGTAATACGTAATTGGAGTATACCAAATCGGCCAGGATGGTGAGCAATATCATACTCAACAAAACTTCAAAGGCAATGTTTTGTAATGGCGTGCTGGTTTCACCTATCGAGCTGACACTCTTGCCTATTTCTAACAGGTAGTTTTTATGCTTTATTTTAAAGGTATAACTTAAAATGCGGTATTGAATGGTGTCGCCGTCCACCTTGCGCCGGTCGTTTTTGATCGTATCCAAAAACTCATTCATTGATACTGTGTCCAGATACACATATTCTTCTTTCAGCAGGTTATAACTGGCGTAGGCTTCATCATTTTGGATATAACTTTGTATGCCCGATTTGTGCACCACCTGCAGTACCTTATCCTTTTGTTTGCGGAAACGGCTATCGGTATAACTTTGGTTAATAGTATTGATAAGCGATGGCAGCAGCGCCACAAAAAGCAGCACTATTACCAGTTTTGAAACGGTATTAAATAAAGTAAGTTTGGTTTGAAGTTTCAAATCCTTACAAATTTATCCTGTAGCCTAAACCACGCACGGTTTCCAGCCAGTCAGGCGATTCATACACATTCAGCTTTTTGCGGATATTTTTAATATGCGCGTCAATATAATTGCTGTCATAATCATCATTAACTACGCTGCCCCAAATATGTTCGCTCAATTGCGGGCGCGTAAGGGTGCGGTTTTTATGCAATATCATGTACGCAATCAAATCAAATTCCTTTTTGGTAATGGCATTTACCTGGGCGCTGTTAAAGCAAATGGTGCGGTCGGTCAGGTCGATAGCAAAATTACCCAGCGCGATCAGGTTATGCTTTAAACCAAATTTTCGGCGCATAATGGCCTGCATGCGGCTTTGCAGTTCCAGCAACGAGAATGGTTTGGGCAGGTAATCATCGGCACCCATATCCAGGCCCTTAATACGGTCGTACACTTCGGCGCGTGCGGTCAAAATCAGGCAGGCAGCCTCAGGGTTGCTTTGTTTGGCTTCTTTCAACAAGTCAAGCCCATCGTAATCAGGCAATCCAAGATCTATCAAAATAAAATCGTATTGATTGGTCGCTATCTTTTCAGACGCGGTTGCGCCGTTATAGCAGGTTTCGCACAAAAAATTATTCCCGGTAAGGAAAATGTGCAATTCGCCGGCCAATGCCTTTTCGTCTTCTACAATTAAAACATTCATAAGTGCGTTTTAAAAAAACAGGTAATAAAAGGTTAAATTAAAGAATACTTCCCGGTGGTTTTTCAGTTGCCCCTCAACGTTAACCGGTATCGAGAAACGGGTATTCATCTCGAAAGTATAATGCGGCCTGTTATAGGCTATCGGCACCCTGAAACTATAATTCAGCACGTTAAACTCCCTATTGGCGTGCGCGGTTGGATCGGTATCTTCGCCAAAGCCCAGCGCCGGATCAGGATCAGCGCGTTGATCGGCCGAATATTTCTCCACAAAGTTTTGCGTACCCAATATCATACTGATGCTGGGCGAGAACGATAGGTAATCTTTATTATCAAAAATACCGAACTTGGTTTCGTAATACCGCGAGATACTTGGTGTTATAAAAATATCGCTGGCCTGGCCAAATAAATAATCGGCTGCTATGCTGGCCTTAAACAGCTTAAAATCATAGGTGTTTTTAGTATCAATATCATTGGTTGATAATGATTTGATGATTAGCGCGTCCCTGTTAATAAAAAAATGTGTGTAACTTGAAGTTCCGCTTAAACTTTTTGTGAGATGATAAACGTATCCTCCTCCCAGGTCAACTTCGTCAATAGTGGGGAACGAACCTGAAACTTTCCATAACGAGCCATACCCAAAAAAGCCCGATTTAGCATTATAAATGGCATCAAACGTGTAATAACGGTAACGCTTGGGGCTGGTACGTCCAAAAAAGCTGGCATCGCTGCCACCCGTTATTCCCAGCGATACGGATTGCTTGCGAATGAGTGTATCAGTATCTGATTTAAAATGCTCGTGGCCATCCATCTCCACAAACAGCCTTTTAGATGCCGCAGTAGCGCTAAAGCAAATTATGGTTAAAGTGAGGGCATAGATAAATTTCATCGGGTTCGGCTTTTGGTCATCAAATTAATTATCGTTTCGTCTTGGAATTTCCGGCGGCCTTTGCATACCATCAGGCCGGCGCACGCGTTTAATAGTATCCTTTTTAGCCACAACTATTTTTTCGGGCTTAGGCTGGTTTTTTGGCTTGGGGACTTCCTTTACCTTTAAATCGGGCTTAGTCGTTGTGGATTTATTAGTTTTTATGGTGTCCACGGACAGAGTTAGGTTAATAAGCAAAAAACTGTCGTGATTCCGCAACGCAATGGCATCCCCTGCTCGGCTATTGGGTGAATTAGCCGATAGCGTACATGGAGTGATCACCAACACAAAAACAATATACACAAACCACTTTACCATAAAAAATTGGGCGCCCTTAAAATTATGCTTTTATTAAATAATAAAATTAGCCGGGCAGGCTTTTTTCGATGAATTTTTATGTGTTTATAATATAGATACCCTTTTAATTAAAACAGCGCCCACTAAATAAATTAATGAGGCGCTGTTTTTATATATTATTATTGATTAAGGGCTATTAAAGCCGCGCAAGGCTGTCAAGTATTTAGCTTAACGCGGTCATGTATTTTGAAGCAAACATTTGGTTATACCCATCAACAAACACACAGGCTAATTGCTGCAACCGGTCAACCAGTTCGGTGCCTGCGTTTACGCCAAGCATCATTAAAGGGGCGGTCATGGCACCCGCTAGTTCGGCGCAGGTACTCATTACACAAATGCTGTTTGCGTCTACTATTTCATGGGCATCGCGGTTTACCGACGTAGCTACAGCCATGTTGCTGATATTAAAATCGGCATAAGGCTTTTCGGCCTGGTTAGGATCCGCATCGGCAATGGTCCATTGGTTGCCATCAGCCTGCAAGCCCCAGGCTGTCAGGTTACCATCAGCATTGATAACGCCGCTGCTGACACCTTCCAATTGCAATACATATTTGGCGCGATCGGCAGCGTAGCCTTTGGCAATACCGCCAAAGTATATGCGCATACCTTTTTCTTTTAAAAACACGGTACAATCGGCAGCGTTAAGTTCTACCTTTTGGTAGCTTAAATCGGTACCATAAGTAACATCAAAAGCACCGTTTGTAAGTTCGGCTATTGCAAGCGATCGGTCTATCAGTCTAAATAATTCGCCGTTTATTTTTACAGGCGCAATACCGGCGCTGTGGTTAATTTGGTTAGTAATACTATCCGCGCTCAGGGTGGTCAGCAATTTGTCAATGCGTTTAATCTCAGCTACGGCGCTCTTTACACGTTCCGACGCCCAATAGGCATCAACAGCAACTATGCTGATCTGGAACGGTGTACCCATCAGGTTCACATTTTGCTTGTGAACAATGCTTTTGCTGACTAAACTTTTAACAACCTGCATATCAAAAAACTGTTAATACTATCCCTTTTACCAAACCACACTATCAATTTAATAGCCGGTTACAATATCGAAAGTAGATGGGTATGATGAAATTGAGATGAAAAGAAAGGGTAAAGTTGAAATCAGGCGAAAATAAAAATTAAGCCAACTTAAACACAGTGTAAAATTTACAATAACATGACCTCATCAAGGGTGCCTAAAAATAAAAAAAGCTGCACTATATTTCATATCGTGCAGCTTTAAAAAATTCATAAGAAATTACTTTTTAAGCACTTCGCTAATAGGCTGACCTATGCAGCCGCTTGGCGCTTGTATATGTAACAACGCCGCTAACGTGGCCGAAATATCTGTCATGTGTGTTGGCCGATTCAGGCTGCCGTGGTTAACACCCCAACCCATAAATACCAGGGGTATATGCGTATCATAGGGATTCCATGTGCCGTGAGTGGTGCCGGTTGGGCTGCTACCCGCAAACCATCCGGGCTTCAGGATGATCTGTATAACGCCGCTTCGCTCTGCATTATAACCGTTGATGATACGGTAACGCAATTCCTCGGGCAAGCTTGCTGTTTGCGCGTGCAGCATATCAACCGCGAAAGCAATACCCGGTTGCCTGGTCAGCCAATCGATACAATCGGTTTTAAGAGCCTCCTCGCTAATATTTTTTCCCTTAAGGGCGGTGTAGTTAAAGTTTACCTGGTAATTATCAAGGCTCAGTACCAAATTTTTGATCTTATATTTATCTTCCAGCAGCTTGTTCATATCACGCTGTGCTGCGCCGCTGTTCCATAAACCCGCAGGTATTTCATGGTCGATCAGGAAATTAGGGTTATGCGCCGCGCCATGATCCGCAGAAAGGAAAACGGTGTAATTGCCTTTGCCAACTTTAGCATCCAAATAAGTGAAAAATGCGGCAAGGTCGCGGTCTAAACGCAGGTAGGTATCTTCGGTCTCAACAGCGTTAACGCCAACCAGATGCCCCACGTAGTCGGTTGATGACAAACTAACCGCCAGGAAATCAGTCACTACGTTTTTGCCTAATTTTTCATTCTCGATAGCCGCTTTGGCCAAATCGAGTGTCAAAGTATTGCCATACGGGGTTGTACGGATCATCCCAATATTACCCTTATACAACTCTGATGTTTTAATAGGAAACGTAGGTGTGGCCGCACCCGGCAACTTGCCCTCGTACTTGCTATTGTCGGGCGTGCTTTGTACGTATGTATTCAGCGGATAAAGCGTATTCCAATCACCTTTAAGGTATTTTTCTGCTCCTTTTTGAGCGTTAAAGTCCTGTACCCATTTCGGCAATTCTTTCATATAAAAAGTACTGCTGATCCAGGCTCCGTTGGCATCATCAAACCAGTAAGCAGCGTTTGCAGCGTGACCGGCGGGCAGGATACCACCGCGGTCTTTCAGCGCGATGCCAATTACTTTTGAGCGGAAATTGGTAGCGAGTTTCAACTCATCGGTAATGGTGCTGGCCAGCAAATTGCGCGGCGACATTTTACCGGCTTTTGAGTTACTGCCTACCGAAGTTACTGTGGAATCATCCGTACAATACATGCTTTTCCCAGTAGCCTGGATGATCCAGTCGTTACCGGCAATGCCATGAAGAGCCGGAACGGAGCCCGTATAAATACAGCTATGCCCTGCAGCGGTAACTGTCGGGATATAATCAACGTTAGTATTTTCGCAGGTAAAACCCTCGTTTAGCATACGTTTAAAACCGCCATCCTGGTAGCGGTCGTAATAACGATACAAATAATCCCAGCGCATTTGGTCAACTACCAAACCTACGACCAATTTTGGCCTTGGTAGGGTACTACCCGCGGCGGTAACTGATTTCTTTTTTGTTTGTGCCGATGCGGCAAGGGAAGCTATTGCGAATAGTGTAAGCAGTAAGTGTTTCAGCCTCATGGCGGATAGTCGGGTTTTTACGTTCAGGAACAAATATCAGTAAAGCCCTTAAATAAACAATGTGATATTTTTGTTAATTGAACGTTTATACAAGATGTAAAACCTACTCCGCAAACGTTAGCAGCGAATGCTGCCCGGCCGTATGCATATCGCGCCATACCCGGTTAAGTTCGGTATCGGGCGAGGCGGCCATTAAGCCACAGTAGGGATAAAGCAGATCGACAGACTCGCGGGCGGTAATAGCCAAATGCCGGCTGGTTTTACTAACCGCTTTTAATTCGGCTTCGCCGGGATGCGACCAGGATTGGTCTACAGCTGCAAAAAGCTCATCTCTTGTAGTTTGTAAGCTGTCTACCACCAAATCATACACGCGCTTCATCTGCGCTTTTTGATCGTCGGTCAATTTGGGCTGCGCCATCTTTTTCTCGAAGATATCATGGCACAAATCAACAAAGTGCATAGCCATACCCGAAAGGTTGACGGCCAGTGTAGCTTCCGCCAGGTTCAAAAAAGGGTATTGATATAAAGCGCCAGGCACCTCGGCAAAGGCAGCGTCGATATGGAAACAACGGTCATCAGCCACCTCCACATTATCCATTTGGAAAGAATGGCTGCCGGTAGCTACCATGCCAACATACTTCCATGTTGGGTGCAGGGTTACATCTTTTTTATCGACGATGAAAGGCAATATCCAGGGCTTACCGTTATCGTCCTTGAAGAATTCGCCGTCCTTTTTTATCATACAATTGGCCGTAAAATGCGTAGCATGATAGGCGCCGCTTGCATATCTCCAGGTGCCGCTGAGCCGATAACCGCCATCTATCATTTCGGCTTCGCCGCTT
>Ga0105855_1001059_pt1 | contig 10335 bp, 9 predicted proteins | sample OrgsoiDNA_201059_FD_89680 | JGI IMG/M metagenome (GOLD analysis project Ga0105855, IMG submission 89680) | Permafrost soil microbial communities from the Arctic, to analyse light accelerated degradation of dissolved organic matter (DOM) -... | ecosystem: Environmental > Terrestrial > Soil >... | reverse complement strand
TCCCAGCATCTGACCGAATACGAAGACGCCAATCCGGAAGTTCGCGCCGTCTACGACGACATCATGCACACCCGCAAGGTCGAGCAGGTCAACAACTTCTGGAAGTGCCTGGCCGCGCACCCGGCGACCTTGCGCCGGACCTGGGAGAGTCTCAAGGAGATCATGGCCCCCGGCGCGCTGGACCCGCTGACCAAGGAGCTGATCTACGTCGCGGTCAGCGTCACCAACAACTGCCCGTATTGCATCGCTTCCCATACCGCCGCCGCGCGCAAGGCCGGGATGACCGACGAGATGTTCGGCGAATTGCAGGCGGTGGTCGGCATGGCCAACGAAACCAATCGCCTGGCCAACGGTTATCGCATTCCGTTGGATGAGGCATTCAAGCTGGATTGAGGCGACACTTCGCCGCCGCAGAGACCCAAGGAAGGTTTGTCATGTTCAGTCATATCCAGCTCGGTGCCCGTGATCTGCCGTTGATGATCGCTTTCTATGGGGCGGTACTGGCCGAGCTTGGCCTGGTGCGCATGGCCGACGACCAGGACAGCGGTCCGCCCGGTGCCGGCTGGCAGATGCCGGGGCGGGATTGGCCGCAGTTCTTTGTGCAGAAACCGTTCAACGGCCTGCCCGCGACCTGGGGCAATGGCGTGCAGGTGAGTTTTGCCGCCGGGTCCCAGGCCCAGGTTCGCGCAGCCTGGACCAAGGCGCTGGAGCTGGGGGCCCGAGACGAAGGCGCGCCCGGTTTGCGGCCTGACTATGCCGCCGATTATTACGGTGCCTATTGCCGTGATCCGGAGGGCAACAAGCTGTGTTTCGTGCACACGGCTCAGCTGGCGCAACTCAACGCCCGATAATCGTGGTTCGTGATCGGACAGCGCTACACGATCTCCTGTAGGAGCCGGCTTGCTGGCGATAGCGAGCGATCGGGCGATGCAAGGCTCACGGGCCTCATCGCCAGCAAGCCGGCTCCTACAGGGATCGCGGCCAACCCGCCAGCGCAAGGGCCTAGACCTCTGTCGTTGTGCCGCGCTCGAGAAACCGATAGATCCGCTCATCCTCCGAGTGCGCCACGTTGAAGCGCAACCAGGGCACCACTCGCGCATCGGGCATGAACAGCTGGCCCGGTGCGAGCAGGATGCGCTCTTCACGGGCCTGCATCGCCAGTGTCGTGGAGTCCTCCAGCGCCGGATGTCGCGCCCAGAGAAACAGGCCGGCGCGGGGTTCGGTAAACAGCTCCATGCCGACGCCTTCCAACCGCCGGGCCACCGACTCGTGGGCCTGGGCCAACTGTTCCTGCAATTGCTTGACGTGCTTGCGATGCCGGCCCTGCAACAACACGTCCAGCACCAGTTCTTCAGCGAGCTGTGAGGAGGTCAGGCCACTGACCAGCTTGAGCGGCACCAGCTCTTCGATCAGCTCCGCATGGGCGGCGATAAAGCCGACCCGCAAGGCCGGTGCGATGGTCTTGGAAAAGCTGCCGATATAGACCACCCGCGACAGCTGGTCCATGCCGGCCAGGGCCTGCTGGCCGCTGGGATCGAGGTCGGCGTAGATATCGTTCTCGACGATCAGGAAGTCGTGTTTCTCCGCCAGTTGCAACAAGCGATGGGCCACCGCGAGGGACAGGCTGGTACCGGTCGGGCATTGCAGGCGGGTGTTGGTGAAGAACACCTTGGGCTTGTGCAGTTGCAGCAGCGCCTCCAGGGCCGTCAGGTCGATACCGTCGCGGGTCCGTGGCACACCGATCAGCCGCGCGCCCTGCAAGCGCAGGTTGAGAAACAGGTTGTGATAACCCGGCTCGTCCACCAGCACCGTGTCGCCGCGTTGTACCAGGTAGCGCACCATCAGGTCCAGGGCGTGACTGCCGCCGCTGGTGAGCAGGATCTGTTCCGGGTGGGCGGCGATCCGCGTGTCGGCGAGTTTTTCCGCAAGGCGGGCGCGCAGTTTCGGGTTGCCCTTGGCGTTGCCGTAGCCGCAGAAGCTGTCCGGTTCACTGCGAGCCAAGGCGCGCAGACTGCGCTGTACGCCGTCGCGATCGGACCAGGACTCGGGCAGCAGGCCGATGCCCGGACGCAGGTCCATGTCCATGCCCTGGAAGACCTTCTGCAACAGCAGGTAGGCGTCGAAATCGAACTCGTTGTCGTCGTCGGCCAGCGGTGGCTGGGGTTCGCTGTTGACCGCGCCGGCGAGGTCGCGCACATAAAAACCGGCATTGCGCACTGGCGTCAGGTAGCCCAGGGCGACCAGCCGATCGTAGGCCTCGACGGCGGTGAAATGACTGACCTTGTGGGTTTGCGAGAACTTGCGGATCGACGGCAGCTTGCTGCCGGGGCGCAGGCGCTGGTCCTTGATCGCCTGGCTGATGCCGGTGACGATCTGGCTGACCAGCGGGGCCTGCGATCCGGGGTCGAGGAACATCATGGGAGCGTTCATCCAGGCAGGGGGTGAGCGGCAGGTGTACTGGTAAAAAGACCATCACAGTGATGCGTGCACCTCGCCTGTTCTGTGCATGGTCGCCGGTAGACCGGTGCTGCAAGATCGGTTCATCGCCGATCACTGTTGTTGGCCAAAACATACCACGAACCAGGATGCCCCATGCACGACACCCACTTGCCGATTGATCGCACGCGGATTTCCAACCAGGAGTGGGAGGCCCGTTGCGAGCTGGCCGCGCTCTACCGACTGATCGCGTACTTTCGCATGACCGATCTGATCGACACCCATATCTCGGCGCGGGTCCCCGGTGAAGAGGGGCACTTCCTGATCAACCGTTATGGCGTGCTGTTCCATGAGATGTGCGCTTCGGACCTGGTCAAGATCGACCATGACGGCGCGGTGGTGGATGCGCGGCCAGGGGAACACCACGTCAACCGGGCCGGTTTTATCATCCACTCGGCGATCCATGCCGCCCGTACCGATGTGGCCTGTGTGGTGCACACCCATACCTCGGCGGGCATCGCCGTCGCGGCCCAGGAAGAGGGGCTGCTGCCCATCAGCCAGCATGCACTGAAGTTCTATCGACGCCTGGGCTATCACGACTATGAAGGCATTGCCCTGAACCCCGACGAGCGTGCGCGGCTGGTCCGTGACCTGGGTTATCACAACGCGATGATCCTCCGTAACCATGGCCTGCTGGCGGTGGGTCGTTCGGTTGCGGAGGCGTTCAACCAGATCTATTTCCTCGAACGCGCCTGTCAGGCCCAGGTCCAGGCCATGGCGGGTGGACGGCAACTGCGCTTCCCATCTCCGGCGGTCTGCGAGCTGACCGCGCAACAGTCCGACAACGAACTGGACGAGGATTACCCGAAGCTGGCCTGGCAATCGGCCTTGCGTCTGATTGCCGGGGACCTGCGCGACCACCGTCGCTGAAACCGGGGCGTTCCACCGTGCAACTGGCCCCAGAAGCCAGGCCAAGGGGGCGAGGTCCCCATCGCACACCCCTGCAAGACATGCTTCAACGCTATGAAAGCCCACTCTGCCAAAACCAATAATCCTAGAGGTAGACATGAAGAACAAAGCAATCGGCGCACTGGCCCTGACCCTGATGGCATCCACGGCCATGGCCGGCGAGATCACCGTGATTTCCTTTGGCGGCGTGAGCAAGGATGTGCAGACGCAAGCGTTCTACCAACCCTTCGAGAAGGCCACCGGCAGCAAGGTGGTGGCGGGGGAGTACAACGGCGAAATGGGGCGGATCAAGGCCATGGTCGATACCCATAGCGTCAACTGGGATGTGGTGCAGGTCGAGGGGCCGGAACTGATTCGTGGCTGTGAGGAAGGGTTGTTCGAGCACCTGGACATGAGTGCCATTGGCAAGCCGGCGGACTTTGTCCCCGGGACCTTGTCCGAGTGCGGCGCGGGGTTGCTGGTGTGGTCGATGGCCATGGCCTACAACGCCGACAAGTTGAGTGTCGCGCCGACCGGCTGGGGTGATTTCTGGGATGTGAAGAAGTACCCGGGCAAACGCAGCCTGCGCAAGGGCGCCAAGTACACCCTGGAAATCGCCTTGATGGCGGACGGTGTACCGCTTGCGGATGTCTACAAGGTCCTGTCCACGCCAGCGGGTGTGGACCGGGCATTCCGCAAGCTGGACCAGATCAAGGGCAGCATCCAGTGGTGGGAGGCGGGCGCCCAGCCGATGCAGTTCCTGGCCAGTGGCGATGTGGTGATGAGCACCGCGTTCAATGGCCGGGTGTTCTCGGCCCAGGAGTCTGGGGCGAATGTGAAGGTGGTGTGGAACGGCAGCATCTATGCGATTGATGCCTGGGCGATTCCCAAGGGCAGCCCGAACAAGGCGCTGGCGGAACAGTTCATCGGCTTCTCCCTGCGGCCGGAGAACCAGAAGCTGCATACGGAGAAGCTGGGTTATGGTTCGACCAACCTGAAGATTCAGCCGCTGCTGGCGCCAGCGTTGGCGGCCCGGTTGAATACCGCGCCGGATAACCTGGCCCAGGCGATGCCGATGGACAACGGTTTCTGGGTCGATCATGGCGAAGAGCTGGAACAGCGCTTCAATGCCTGGGTGGCGAAGACCCACTGAGATCGGCTTTCGCAGACCTGCATGCCGGTGCCTGTGCCTGACGATATCTGGCGCTGAAACACCGCACCTGTAGGAGCCGGCTTGCTGGCGATGAGGCCCTTGAGGCTGCATCGCCTTTGCGGCCGTCATCGCCAGCAAGCCGGCTCCTACAATTGTTGCGCTGGTCCTGGTGCAATACCGTGTCGACAGGTTTCGTGGCGTTCCCAAGGGCTGGCGCAAGTGTTGCCTGGGCAACAGCGGTCGAACAGTTTTCCTGTTTTGCCGTACAGTCCAGGTCTCTGTATCTAACCTATCTGTTTGATTTAAATTAATAAATTTTATGGCATGAGCCCTGCAACGGCTTCCGGTGAATTCTTTCACCGGTCGTTCAGCGGAGCCTTCCATGCCTTGCACCTTTCCCTCGTTTTCCCGTTTGATCCGACTTGGCGCGTTGCTGCTGCTGGGCCACAGTGCGGTGTCCCTGGCCGCCGAGAGCAGCGACCCCGTTCCCTCGCTGGCCGGCAAGCGCATTGCCGTGAGCATGACCGGCACCAGTCACTACTTCGATATCAAGGCCTTCCAGGCCCAGGTCGATGAGATCAAGCGCCTGGGTGGCACCCCGATCACCCTCGACGCCGGCCGCAACGACAAGAACCTGGTGACCCAACTGCAGACCGTGGTCACCCAGAAGCCCGATGCGGTGATCCAGACCCTCGGCACCCTGAGCGTGATCGACCCCTGGCTCAAGCGCATCAGCAAGGCCGGCATCCCGCTGTTCACCATCGACGCACCCTCCCAGTACAGCATCAACAACACCACCTCGGATAACGTCGCCACCGGCCGGGCCTTGGCCGACCAGTTGATCAAGGACGCCGGCGGCAAGGGCAAGATCCTGGTGTTCAACGGCTTCTATGGCGTACCGGTGTGCGCCATCCGCTACGACCAGTTGAAGCTGGCGCTCAAGGATCATCCGCAACTGGAAATCATCGAGCCGGAGCTGCGCGACGTGATCCCCAATACGGTCCAGGACGCTTACTCCCAGGTCTCGGCCCTGCTCAACAAGTACCCGGCCGGCAGCGTCTCGGCGATCTGGGCGGCGTGGGACATCCCGCAGTTGGGCGCGAGCAAGGCACTGATCGATGCCAAGCGCACCGAGATCAAGACCTACGGGGTCGATGGCACGCCGGAAGTCCTCGAACTGCTCGGACAGAAGGATTCGCCAGTAGGTGCGGTAGTGGCCCAGCAGCCGGCCTTGATCGGCCGGACCGCGGTGCAGAACGTCGCACGCTACCTGGCCGGCCAGCATGACCTGCCCAAGGAAACCCATGTACCGACGCTGCTGACCACGGCGGCGAATCTGTCCCAGGTCCAGCAACTGCGAGGTGACTGATGACGGCAGCGGCGGCGTTGGAGCTGCAACATATCCGCAAGCGTTTTGGCGCGACCCAGGCGCTGGATGACGCGAGCTTGCGGGTTGAGCGTGGAACCATCCACGGGCTGGTGGGCGAGAACGGTGCCGGCAAGTCGACGCTGATCAAGATCCTCGCCGGCCTGCATACGGCGGACGCCGGTCAGGTGAGCATTGACGGCCAGCTGTGTACCTCGCTGTCACCACGTCAGGTGGAGGCGCTAGGGGTGCATTTCATCCATCAGGAGCGCCTGTTGCCGGCCAGTTTCACCGTGGGCGAGGCGCTGTTCTTCGGTCATGAGCGGCGCCGCGGACCGTTGCTCGACCGCCGGGGGCAGCAGCGTGAAGCCGACCGCTTGCTGGCCGAATATTTTGACCTGCAACTGCCGGCAGGGGCGCTGGTCCGTGAGTTGAACAGCGCCCAGCAGCAGGTCCTGCAAATTACCCGAGCGCTGTTGCGCAAGCCGAAGATCCTGGTGTTCGATGAGCCCAGCGTGGCGCTGGTCAAGCGTGAGGTCGACCAGTTGCTGCGGATCGTTCGGCGCCTGCGCGAGCAGGGTTTGTCGATCCTCTACATCTCCCACTATCTCCAGGAAATCGACGCCCTGTGCGACCAGGTCACGGTGCTGCGCAACGGCCGCGATGTGGCGGTGGTCGAGCCGCGCAGCACCTCCACGGCGCAGATCGCCCGGTTGATGGTCAACCGTGAAGTAGCCGAGATGTATCCCAAGGTGCGCGTCGAGCCGGGGCCGGTCCTGTTGCAGGCCCGTGCCCTGAACCTGGCACGGACCTACCGCGATATCGACTTGCAGGTCCGCCAGGGAGAAATCGTCGGCCTGACCGGACTGGTCGGTTCGGGGGCCAAGGAATTGCTCAAGACCCTGTTCGGCGTGATACGTGCCGACAGTGGCGAGATCTTGCGCGACGGGCGTCCGGTCAAATGGCGCAGCCCCGGCCAGGCCATTGCCCAGGGCATGGCGTTGTTGCCGGAGGAACGCCGCACCCAGGGGATTTCACCGCTGTTGTCGGTGCTGGAAAATATCACCCTGGCGGGGCTCAAGGGCTTCAGCCGCTGGGGCTTGCTGAGCCGGCGCCGGGAGCGTCTGGAAAGCCGACGTCTGGTGGATGAACTGGTGATCAAGACCGCCGGGGTCGACGCGGCGGTCAGCCAGCTCAGCGGCGGCAACCAGCAGAAGGTGGCCCTGGCGAAATGGCTCAGTCGGCACTCGGCGGTCTACCTGCTGGACGAGCCCTGCGTCGGTGTCGATATCGGCGCCAAGGTGGAGATCTATCGCCTGATTGGCAAGCTGGTGCAGGAGGGCGCCGGGGTCCTGGTGCTGTCCTCGGACCTGCCGGAGCTGCTCGGCATCGCCGACCGTATCCTGGTGCTGCACCGTGGGCAGATCGCGAGCGAGTTCCTGGCGGGAGAGGCGGATGCCGACCAGTTGCTGGGCTGTGCCACGGGGGCGCTGCGTCCTGCACCTTTGGCCTCGGTCACGCGGGAGGTGGAGCATGTCCCGGCCTGACGAGCTGTTGCTGGCCGCGCAGAGTCCGGACACGACCCGACGCTGGCCGGTGTTGTTGCTGCGACACGGCTCCCTGGGTGTCTTTGCGCTGATTCTGTTGGGGTTCGCGGTGGCAGCACCGAACTTCCTGACACCGGGCAATCTCGCCAATGTGTTCAGCCAGTCGGCGATCCTCGGGTTGCTGGCGTTCGGCTTGACCTGCGTGATCATCGGCGGTGGATCGAATGTGGTGGCCGGCGGCCTGGACTTGTCGCTGGCGGCCAACCTGGGGTTGTGCGCGGCGGTGTTCAGTCGTTTGAACAATGCCGGCCTGGAACCCTGGCTGAGTGTCGGCCTGACCCTCGCGTGCGGCCTGGCGGTGGGCCTGCTCAACGGGCTTGCGGTGTTGTTGCTGCGGTTGCCGCCGTTGCTGGCAACCCTGGCGAGCATGAACCTGCTGGCGGGACTGGAGCTTGTTTTGACTGAGAACACCGTGGTGCCCACCGATGCGGCCTTGCTCGATCTGCTCAGCGGCGGAACCTGGCTGGGTGTGCCGGCTCTGGCCTGGGTGTTGTTGGTCACGGCGGGCCTGCTGACCCTGTTGATCCAGCACAGTGTCTACGGGTTACGTCTTTACGCGGTGGGGGAATATCCCCACGCGGCCGAAGCAGCGGGTATTCGGGTGCCGGCCTACGTGCTCTCCAGTTACCTGCTCTCGGGCGTGTGCGCGGCTATCGCGGCGTTCTGCTCGGCGGCGTTTTTCAGCGGCAGCACCACCGGTTCCGGCGAGATGTTGTTGTCGGTGGTGGCTATCGCTTTCCTGGGCGTGGTGTTCTCCCGGCGCTGGGTGGCGAGTATTCCCGGAACCTTGTTGGCGACCTTGTTGATCGGCTTCCTGATCAATGGCTTTCAACTGCTGAATATCTCCAGCTTCTGGGTCAACGGTGTCCAGGGGCTGCTGATTCTCTTGGTGGTGGCGGCTTCCAGCGCCCTGAGTCGAGGAGAGGCTTCATGAGTGTCGGCACTGCGTCACTGGGTGGTCGTGGGGGCTGGCAAGTTGTGCTGCCGTTGACCTTACCCCTGGTTTTGCTGGTTATCACAGTACTTTTCGCCTGGCGGGCACCGGGCTTTCTCAGTGGCGGCAACCTGACGAGCCTGTTGCTGAACGGCTTTGTCCCGCTGGCGATTGTCGCTATCGGCATGACCTGCGCGGTGGCGGCCGGGGGCATGGACCTGTCGGTGGGCACGGCACTGGATTTCGCCAGTTTCAGCTTCGTGGTGTTGCTCAATGCCGGTCACGGACTGGGCTTGGCCCTGGTCGGAGCGCTGGGGGCCGGCTTGCTGGTGGGGTTGTTCAATGCGGGGCTGATCGCCGTGTTGCGGATCAGTCCTTTCCTGGCGACCCTGGGCACCCTGTTTATCGGCACCAGTGCCCAGCAGTTGCTCTCGGACGGCGGCCAGCCGATCTATATCGCCGCGGATGTACGGCCGGGCCTGACCAGCCTGACTTTGCTCGGCGCACCCTTGCCGCTGCTCGCGGTAGGGGTGTTGGCGCTGCTGTACGGGGTGATATTGGGGCGCGGTCGCTTGGGTCGTGAGCTGCTGGCCCAGGGCACGCAACCGCTGCTGGCGTATTACTCGGGCTTGTCGGTGCGGCGTATCGCGACCAGCGTTGCGCTTGCCGGTGCCTTGGCCTGTGGCGTCGCCGGGGTGCTGCTCGCGTCTACGGTCAACGCCTATGTGCCGTTGTCCGGCAATGCGTTCCTGCTCAATGCGATTGGCGCGGTGTTTATCGGCACCACCCTCAACCGCCAGGGCCGGGCGAATATTCCCGGGACCTTGCTGGGGGTGTTGTTTATCAACGTGATCGCCAACGGGCTGCTGCTGATCGGCTGGAATTTCTACTGGCAGCAGGTGGCGACCGGGGCGTTGATCTTTATCGTGCTGGCGTTCAGTTTTGCCTCGCGGCGGCTGGCCGGATAGGTCCAGCCGGTCGGCGCGTCTATGCGGCTTGTGCAGGTCTCAGCATCTTGACCCATTCAGCCGACAGGCGATGGCAATCTCCCGGCCAGCGTGCGGTCAGCAGGTTGCCGTCGCGGACCACGAAGCCACGGCCCGGTTTGGCCGCGGAATCGCGCAGCAGTGCCGGCGGGCCTTGGGAAAAGTCTTTTGGACTGGCCAGCGCCGCCTTGATCTCGGACTCGACGGTTTGCGGATAGGTCCGGTAGTAGCGTCCGAGCCACGGCGCGGTGATCAGCCAGGCGGCCAGTTCCATGGTGGTGGACAGCAACGCGGTGACCTTGCGCCCGTGAAGCACCGAGCGCCCGCTGTCGGGGTCGAGGGTGCGGGCCAGCAGCAGCGGGCCGTGGCACACCGAGCCGACGGGTTTGCCGGTCTTGAAGAAGTGCAGGACGATACGTTTGGCCACCTCCGACTCCAGCAGGCTGCGCATGCCCTCGGCATGCCCACCCGGCACGAACAGGCCTTCGAACTGCGTGGGGTCGACATCGGCGTAGGCCAGCGGTTGGCGAAAATGCTCGTCAGTGATCATCGTGTTGTAGCTTTGCAGATCGCTGTCGCGGGTCATCAGCATGGGGTTCAGCAGGCCGAAGCCGTGCTCCACCAGACGTGGATCGGCGTAGGCCGGGGCGCCCAGCGGGGTGGCAAAGCGCACCTCGATTCCGGCCCGGCGCATGGCCTGCCAGGGGACGCTGCTTTCGGTGGGGTCGTAGTCGGAGTGGGGGAGCAGGATAAGGATCATGCAGGTGGCTCGATTTCTACAGGGTAGAGATCGAGGATAGCAGCAGGATCGCTACCTGGCTGTGCCGGATAACGCCATGAAACTTGTAGGAGATGGTGCAGCGACAGCGTACGCCGACCTGTAGGAGCCGGCTTGCTGGCGATGG
>Ga0105855_1001057_pt1 | contig 10357 bp, 5 predicted proteins | sample OrgsoiDNA_201059_FD_89680 | JGI IMG/M metagenome (GOLD analysis project Ga0105855, IMG submission 89680) | Permafrost soil microbial communities from the Arctic, to analyse light accelerated degradation of dissolved organic matter (DOM) -... | ecosystem: Environmental > Terrestrial > Soil >... | reverse complement strand
GCATCCCGCGTCTATGATAGACCTGCGAGAGCATGAAGTGCAAAGGCGCGTCGTTTGGCGCCAGTTCAATCGCCTTGGCAAGCTCTGCCTGGGCATTCTCCAATTGCCCCAGGCGCATGTAAGCCTTTCCCAGTTGCCGGTGCATCCGGAAGTCCGCGGGCGAGATTCGTGCTGCCTCGATCAACAGGGGCAATCCCTCGAGCGCCCGACCGTCATCCACCAGCAAACTTCCGAGATCGAGGTACGGACCGGAATCTTTCGCAGCCGAGTCCGCCTGCCAGTCTAGAGCCTTTCTATAAGCCGCGATGGCTTCCGCGTTCCGGCCAAGGCCTTGGAAAGCCAACCCCAGGTTGTCTTCGGCTTTGACGTTGCGGGGATCGAGCGCCAGACAGCGGCCAAATGCGGAAAGGGCCTCTTCAAAGCGATTCTCGTTGTATTTGACCCTGCCTAAGTAATACCAGCCGAGAGCATCGTCCGGGTTCCAATCCAACGCTTTACTAAACCACCGGTCGGCGTCCGGGTAATCGCTCAACAGAACATAATCGCCCGCCACCACCTGCAGTTCAGTTGCCGTAGGCTTGCGGTATTTGGCGCCTTCCGTATATTCCGCCAGAGATGCCTTGGCATCCTGTTGCTTGAAAAGTATGTAGCCGAGAAGAAAGTGCGCGTCCGCCGATTGTTGGTTAGTCTCAAGGGAGTCAACCGCGGCTTGTTTAGCCTCAGTCAATCTCCCTTGCGAAAGAAGCGCACGAGCCTCTCGAATCCGATCTTCGGACAGGTTCTGTCCGAGCGCCAGAAACGCCGGGAAACAGACCAGACTCAAATACACCAGGCTCAGGCAACGTAAGCCCTGCATGAGCTCCTGGTCAGAACCTGAATTCCAAGTGTCCCTGACCTTGCCGAGGTGCATTCGCTTGGGATCTGATCACCAACCCGAAATTAGGATCGTTCAAGTTCGTATTCGGGGTGCCAAAGACGACCCGGTTCAGAACGTTGAAGAACTCCACTTCAAGTTTGATCTTCAGATGCTCGCCAATCGGGAAGTACTTAGCGAGCGCGACATTCTCGTTCAATTGATAGGGATTGCGGATACCCGCGAGAACCCGCGGCTCATTGCCGATCGCAAACTGGCCCGGGTCGCTGAAAGCCGCGGCATTAAAGACCGGCAAACCCTTATATACGTTGCTGTACGAGAACTGGAGTGGAACGCCGGGGACCAAGTTCGGCCGGTTGCCCGCTCCATTCCCGAGGGGATTGCCCGCAACGCCGACTGTCTGCGGAGTGCCGGTGGCGTAAGTTAACAACGGGCTGATCTGCCAACCTCCGAATGCCGCATTGACGGCGCCGCCCGTGTTGAGGTGCTTCCTTCCCTTGCCGAAGGGCAGCTCATAGGTGGAAGCGATATTGATCAAGTGTGTCTGATCGTTATTGTCGATCGACCACTCCGCCTTCTGGTTGTCTTTATTCAACGATGTGCTGGCGAACGAGGTGAACCCGGAATTGGTGTTGGACATCATGCGGGAGAGAGTGTAGGACACCAGGAAGCTTAGCCCGTCGGTGTAGCGCTTCTCTAACTGCAACTGCATGGCTTGATACAGCGCCGATCCAGTCATATCGAAGTTATTGAAAATGCTGGCATACTGCGGGTAAGGTCTTAATGCCTGCAGCACGGTGGCGGATGGGAAATCGTTGTTGAAGTTCGCGTAAGGAAGCGGGACGCCAAGTGCCGCCCCATTGGTCGCAAATGGTAGCGATAAATTGCTGCCGAATTTCGCTAAGTCGCTGGCAGGTATCTGGTTGATGGGATTTAGCTGGGACGGCAAGTGATTGCCCCGATTACCGGTATATGACACGGCCACGAAACTGTTAAATGGCAATTCGCGCTGGATGCCGATGCTCCAAACCGCATCGTAAGGCGCGATGCCGTCAACTGCCGTGTCGAAGGCGTCGATACCGGTCGCATTGGCGATGGTAGGACTGAAAGGGGTGGCTCCAGGAAACGGCAGAATGTTCGCGTCCAGGGAACCGAAGCCCGGGATGGGGGAGCCTGTGGCATTTCGCGTGAATGAGCCCAGAAGCAGGTTGCCGTAGTTGACGGCTACCTTGCTGATTCCGTATTCGTATGCCCCGCCATTCAGGTAATTGACGGAGAACCCGCCCTGAAGCACCGTCTTCTTGTTCAGTCCGTATGAGAAGCCGGTTCTCGGGCTGAAATGGGGCAAGTGGATGGCAGCGCGATCCACTCCGGCACAGCCCGCGCAACTGCCGAATTTTGTGGCTGCGCCGAGGCGGCCGTCGGCGCCCGGATTCGGAATCTTCGGATCGAAGTAGACGACCGAATTGTTCTTCTCCGAGAACGGCACCATGATGTCCCATCGCAACCCAAAGTTGACGGTGAGCCGGGTGCTTAATTTGATGTCGTCCTGGACGTACATGGAGACGTCGGTGTTCTTAAGCCGTAGTTCCTGTGAACCGATGCGGTCGGCGCTATCTACAAAACCGAGCAGGTAACTCGCGAACGAATTTCCAGTGGAGCTCAGGTTATTTGGATCGGCAGTCTGATTGTTGCTGAAATTGAAATTTCCGGCGCACTGCTGGCATTCGTTGTCGTCCTGGTAGGTCCTGCGGAATTCCCATCCGATATTGAACGTGTGCTTGCCCCGGATATAAAGAAAATTGTTCTCAGCGACCATTCCCAATTTGCGGTTGATTGAATTCGTGTTCGACGTTCCAAGATTTTGAGGCGAGAGCGGCCCGTTAAAGTTGATTCCCGGAACGATCGGAGCCCCTGGGGCGGCGGCGAATGTAGGTTGGACGCCCTGCCGGCTGGGGATCTGGAAGTTCAATTCTCCCAGCCAACTGGCCCCGGCAGTCACTACAAGATGGGGCGTGATGGCGTTGGAGTAATTCAGAATGAACACCGTGCCAAGATCCGGGAAGAATGTGTAGTTCGCCAGGGGATTGCTCTGCTGGAGCCCGTTGCCATTTCCAAAAGAGGTCTGCTTGTCACGCCACATTGCCCAGTGAATCGATTGCGTGTCGCTGATATTGTGATCGATCGTAAATCCCCACGGAATCTGCCGGGTCGGGTTGATGCCGGTCAAGGTCGACTGATTATTCGCGAACCCCGGCAACGTCGGGTCGGGCAAAAATTTGAGGATACTGGTGGCGAGCGGACTGAAGCATGACGAAGGAATTTTGTTGCCGATGAAAGGCGTCCCGGGTGTATTGCCGTTGGCTGAGCAGTTACTGAAAGCCGGGTCGAAAATAACTCTACCCAGACCACTGAAATCACCCGTCTTCTCAGCGGCGGTAGGAAGCGAAATAAACCCGGTGTTGGCCTGGTTTTGGCGATACCGTTCCAGGCTCAGGTGGAAGAACGTCCGGTTCTTCCCGTTGTAAAGTCTGGGAATCCACACTGGCCCCGCGAAGCTGAAACCGTAGTTGTTTTCCTTATCGATCGGCACCGCTGGGTTGTAGGCGCCGCGGGCGTCGAAGAAGTCATTGCGAATGATCTCGAAACCATCGCCGTGAAATTTATTGGTCCCCGAGGCGGTGTGATAGGTAATCACTCCCTGCGCCAGCCCATATTGAGCGGAAAAAGAGGAGCGGAGCACGTTGAATTCGGTCACGAGCTCGAAGGGCGGGTTCCAAATGGTCTGAAAGCCCTGGGTTTCCGCCTGCGCCATGGGGATCCCATTGAACACCACCTCGTTTTGAAAATCCACGCCGCCGTTGATGCGATGGCTGAAGGTGCTACCCGTCACGCCGGGAGCCAGGAAAATGAAGTTGTCGATCTGTCGGCCGCGACCGCCGGCGATTATGTTGGGCAGTTCCTGAACCACTTTATTCTCGATCGTCGTGTTCAGGCTGGGAGCGGTGGTATCCAACCCAATCACGTTTTCGTTCACTTCAATGGTTTGAGTAGTGCTTCCTGTAAGAAGTTCCCCATCGACCGATGCAACCCTTCCCACCTCCACGCCCACGCCTTTGTGGACCGACGATTGGAACCCCGTTAGGTCGAACGTGACCGTATATCTGCCGGGCAGCAGATCGGTGACTGTGTACGTTCCCGCCGAACTCGTCACAGCCGTTTTGACGATTCCGGTGTCATTGTTGAGAACCGTCACCTTGGCGTCCCTAACGACACCGCCGGTGGAATCCGTCACCGTTCCGTTAATCCCGCTGAGCGATTGGGACCAAAGCTGTGGCCCGGCAAGCGCAAGCAAGACGATATATGCGAGGCATGTTGTTCTTGTAGACACGGCGTTGTTCAAACGTGGAACCATCTGCGAAACCCTCCCTAATATATTCGTACTATATACCCATCGTGAGAAGGATCGGGAGCGAATTCTGTTTGGTAACGTGCTTTTTTTAACACAATGGATTGAGGCATATACTGGATGGCGAGTGCCCTTCGCTTGATGCATCGCAGTAGCGCTACGCCTCTCTTAGCCATCGCATGCTTTTGCTTTCCAGGCCTGGGCGAATGCCAGTCCGGCTTGTTTCTAGACATCACCGCGTCGAGCGGCATTCACTTCAAGCACATGGCTTCCCACACCGCCAGAAAGTACTTGATCGAGACCATGGGAGCGGGCGTTGCGCTGTTCGATTACGATAACGACGGCCGCTTGGATATCTTCTTCGTCAACGGCGCGCCCATTGCCGACCCTCAGCCCCGCGGCGATGTGCCCCAGAAGAACGGACCCGCTTCCTGGAACCGCCTGTTTCACCAAAAGTCCGACGGCAGTTTCGAAGATGTGACCGCAAAGGCCGGGCTGCAGGGCTCCGGCTACGGCATGGGTGTTGCGGTGGGGGACTATGACAACGATGGATTCGAAGACCTCTACGTCACCGCATACGGAGGCAACCGGCTCTATCACAACAACGGAAACGGCACGTTCACGGACGTGACGAAAGCGTCGGGCACGGGGGGCAGCGGATGGTCCACCAGCGCCGCGTGGATCGATCTGGACAACGACGGTCTGCTGGATCTGGTCGTTCTGCGATATATAGACTGGAACTTCGTCGACCTCTACTGTGGCGAGCACGAGGAAGGTCATCGCTCGTACTGCCACCCCGATCACTTCGCGGCAGTGCCGCCGCTGGTCTATCACAACGATGGAAACGGCCGCTTCACGGAAGTCGCGGCAAAGGCAGGTCTTTCAAAACCTGGGAAAGGCCTGGGTCTGGCGATGGCGGACTATGATCGCGACGGCCGCCTGGATATCGCGATCGCCAACGATTCGATGCCCGAGTTCCTCTACCGCAACAAGGGCGACGGGACATTTGAAGAGACCGGCCTCCTTTCCTCGATGGCGGTCGACGGCGATGGACACACCTACGCCGGGATGGGCATCGATTTCGCGGATTACAACAATGACGGCCTGCCCGACTTGTTCATCGACGACCTGGCGCACCAGGTGTACGCGCTTTATTCCAACAACGGGGATGGCAGTTTCACCTATGCCAGCGAGGCCGCCGGGCTGGCGCGAATGACGTTTTCGCATTCCGGGTGGGGTGTTCGCTTTTTGGATTTCGATAACGACGGCTGGAAAGATCTGTTGATCGCCCAGGGACACGACAGCGACAATATCCAACTGACTTTTCCGCAGTTGCGCTACCGCGAGCCGATGCTGCTGGCGCGCAACACAGGCAAGGGCTTCGCGGATGTCTCGGCCGGCGCCGGCGCGGTCTTCCAACAACCGTGGGTGGCGCGCGGGCTTGCCACCGGCGACATCGATAACGATGGCCGTATCGATGCGGTCGTCACGACCAATGACGGCTTCCCGCACATTCTGCGCAACCAGACGAAAACGGCAAACCATTGGTTGATCCTGAACCTGGTAGGGCACAAAAGCAACCGCGATGCCATCGGCGCCGAAGTGAAGCTGACCACGGCTGCAGGCGCTCAGTATGCAACGGTATCGACGGCGAGCAGCTATCTCTCATCGAGCGACAAGCGGCTGCACTTCGGCCTGGGGGCGGAAACGTCCGCGACCGTCGAGATCCATTGGCCCAGTGGAATGATTCAGACCGTCAAAAATATTCACGCCGATCGGATTCTCCGGGTTGATGAAGATCCGGGTCGATGAAGACGGTCATTAAGGCAGGGCCAGACCCACGGCTTCGTCTGTCCACACTTTGAAGCCCTCCAGGGTGTTGGGGCCGAAGGTTGTCGCGAACGCGACGTCGGACGCGTCGCGTCCATGCGCCAGCAGAACTCGTCCGATGCGCGGCACGTTGTTGCGCGGGTCGAAGATGTGCCAGCCGCCCCCGAGATAGACTTCAATCCACGCGGCAAAATCCCCGACGCCGTAGGGCGGCAGGGTCCCCATATCGCCAAGATAACCGGTGCAATAGCGCGCCGGAAAATTCAGGCAGCGGCAAAATGCAATGGCAAGGTGTGCGTAGTCGCGGCAGACTCCGGTGCACTCGTTCATGGCTTCCCAAGCTGTCCGGGTGGGGCGCGCCTGCCGATAATCGAACGCGATCCGGTGGTGCACATAGTCGCAGATGGCCTGCACGCGCGCCCAACCCGGCGGCGACTGCCCGAACATATCCCAAGCCGTCCGGGACAGCAGATCCGTCTCGCAATACCGGCTGCCCAGCAGGAAGACCAGAGTCTCTTCCGGCAAGTCCCGCACCGCGTGCTGCCAGGCATCGGGAATGATCGGGTCCGGCTGGCCGGTATCGCGGATGAGCGCATCGGTTTTGATCCGGAAGCGCCCGCGGGGCGCCACCAGCCGCGTGCACCAGTTGCCGAAGCCATCGCGATACCCTCCGATCGGTACCGCCGGATCGGTGGTCAGGTAATCGGGAATGACGATGTCCGAGGCGCGCGAATAATGGATGCTCAACGCCAGGATCATTGGCGTGGGTTCGGGAAAGCTATAGTTCAGTTCGTAGCCGAGCCGGATCTGCATTGTAGTTTCCTTCCTTCAACGCGGAAGGCCGATGGCCCAGTCGGTTCGTGGACTTGCTAGTTGATGGTAGCGTGATTTCGCCCGCCGCGCCCGCTAATCCGGCTTGGGCAGCGTAACCGGCAACGTAACCTGGAAATTGGTTTCGCCGGGCCGTGTCTCCACCCGAATCCGGCCGTGATGCTGGCGGACGATGCGATTGGCCGTGTCCAGGCCCAGGCCGGTTCCTTCGCCCACACCTTTGGTAGTGAAGAACGGCTCGAAGAGGTGGGCCTTCACTTCGGGCGGAATTCCGGGGCCGTTATCGACGATCTCCACCATCACGCCGTCCCGTTCGCGCGAGGTTCGGATGCGCAGTTCGCCCTTGCCTCCCATGGCGTCGATAGCGTTGACGATCAGGTTAGTCCACACCTGGTTGAGCTCGCTGCCGTGGGCGCAGATTCTGGGGAGCGAGCGGTCGTACTCGCGGACCACTTCGACGCCGTGTTTCAGACGATGGTTGAGAATCAGCAGCGTGTTGTCCAACCCGGCGTGGATGTCGACCTCCTGCTGCGGCCCCTGGTCCATGTAGGTGTACTCTTTTACGGCCTTCACCAGTTCGGAGATGCGGCGGGTGCTGTTTTCGATCTGGTCCACCAGGCCGACCACCAGCAGAGAGGCGGTGATGCGGCAAAGCACGTCGCCCACGGCCTGCGCCGGAAGCGTGTCGGCCACACTTTCAAACTGGCCGGCATTGGCCCCGGCATCGGCAAGAATGGCGGCCAGCGGCCAGGCATCGGCGATTCCGTAGCGCTCGATCGAGGCGCCCAGAGCCTGTTCGCGGTCACTGCGCTCCAACGGATCGGCGTCGGCGCCGGCAAGACTCGCCACCCGGTCCAGCACCCGCTGTTCCAGGTCGGCAAGCGCGGAACGCTGCTCACCGGTAAGCGCCAGGCGATCCAGCCGGAGGTTGGCGTTCCTGCCCGCGCTCACGGATTCCCGAAGGCTCTCGGCGGCGCGCGAGGCAGCGGCAGCCGGGTTGTTCAGCTCATGCGCCAGGCCGGCGGAGATCTTGCCGAGCGACGCCAGTTTTTCGCGCTGCTGCTCTTCGCGCGTGAAGTTGCGGATGCGGTCGGCCATCAGGGCAACCAGGCGCTCGCCTAACTGCGGAATGCGCTGCAGCATCTCTGGGAAGAGTTCCTTGCTTAACGTGGCCACCCGGCTCCGCAGAATGGCACGCGAGGTCAACGGGAAAACGGTGAGACGCGAGTAGGGGAGCATGCCGGTGATTTGTCCGGTGGTTGATACGAAGACACGACCGTCGTTTGCGCCGCCTTCCGACTGGCTGCGCAGCTCGCCTTCGAGCATCACGATCATGCGGTCTGCAGTAGCGCCGGCGTGGAAAAACACATCTCCGGGCTCCAGTTCCACTACCTGCATGTGCCCGGCCAGCCACTCCAGCGCATCTTCCGGGAGATCGGCAAACGCGGCGACACGGCGCAACTCCGCGGCTAATGAGAGAGTAGCGCTCATGCTGAGACCTTGGCCAGATACTGGTGGACGAACTGGATGGCGATGGAGCCTTCGCCTACGCCTGAAGCCACGCGTTTGATGGAGCCGTGGCGCACGTCGCCCACGGCAAAAACACCCGGCACGTTGGTCTCCAGCAGGCCGGGGTCGCGGTCAAGCTGCCAGCCCTTGGGACGCTGGCCATTCTTCATCAGATCCTGGCCGGTGAGCACGAATCCGCGCGAATCGCGCTCGATGAAACCGTCCAGCCAATCCGTGCTGGGCTCGGCGCCGATGAAAATGTACAACGCGCTGGCCGGCACCCGGTCCACCGAACCGGAAGCATCGCAATGAATGGAGATCTCTTCCAAACGCTCTTCGCCATGCACTTCCACCACGCGGGCGCCGGTCTGGACCTCGATGTTGGGGGTCTGGCCGATTTCATCGATCAGGTATTTTGACATTGAGGCGGCCAGGCTGGGCCCGCGAACCAGCATCACCACGCGCCGGGCGTAGCGCGAGAAATTCATGGCTGCCTGGCCGGCCGAATTGGCGCCGCCGATGATGTAGACATCCTCATCGCGGCACGAAATGGCCTCGGACGGACCGGCCCCATAGTAGAGTCCGGCTCCCTGAAGGCCGGCCATCCCGGGGATATCGAGCTTGCGCCACTGCACGCCGGTGGCGATCATCAGGGCATGGCAGGAAAGCTCGGAACCATCGGCAAGTTTGACCAGGCGGTAAGGGCCTTCGGCGCGCGCGCCAATGGAATGCTGCGGCGCCAGAATCTCGGCCCCAAAGCGGCGGGCCTGGGCCACGGCGCGGCGCGTAAGATCGGCCCCGCTCAATCCGGAAGGGAAGCCGAGATAGTTTTCGATGCGCGAGCTCAGGCCGGCCTGGCCGCCCGGCGCATCGCGCTCCACAATGACGGTGCCCAATCCCTCGGAAGCGCCATATACGGCGGCGGCCAACCCGGCGGGGCCGCCGCCCACAATCACCAGATCGTAAAACTTGTTGTCGGCGCGCGTGCGCAGCCCGATCCGTTCGGCCAATTGTGCCGGCGTTGGCTGGTGCAACCGCTGGCCGTCGGAGAAGAGCACCACCGGAAACCCGGCGCCGTCGCCCGGCGCAGGCTGCTCCGCCAGACGCCGTACCTCCGGGTCGCGCGCGGCGCTATCCAAGTCAAGCCACTGGTACGGGACGGCGTTTCGGGCCAGGAATTCGCGGATTTCATAGGTCTTGGGGGACCAGCGGGAGCCCAGCACGCGGAGCCCCTCGAAGGGCGGGCGGAAGGCCGCGCGCCAGTCTTCCAACAGATCGTCAAGGACCGGATACAGGTTCTGCTCCGGCGGGTCCCACGGCTTCAGCAAATAGTGGTGGAGCTTGATCTGATTGATGGCGGAGATGGCGGCTTCAGTATCGGCGTACGCGGTGAGCAGCACGCGGCGCGCGTCCGAGTGGCGTTCGAGAGTTTGCGCCAGAAATTCGATGCCGTTCATCTGCGGCATGCGGTGGTCCACCAGGAACAGGGCGACCGGCTCGTTGCGCTGGTCCAGCCGCTGCAGCAGAGCGAGCGCGGCCTGGCCGGAGGGCGCGGAGAGGACGCGATAATCCTGAGCGTACCGCTTACGCAGGTCCCGTTCGACGGCCTTCAGGACGGCCTGGTCATCGTCCACGGTCAGCAATACTGGCTTCGCCGGCATCTTCACTCCTTGTCTTCATTGTCGATGTTGGAGACGCCATTATGGATGCAAAAGGCGCCAGGAATCCACGCCGCCTTTGAGAGGCCGCACACGAGTGATTCCCTGCTTCTTCAACAGCAGCGCCGCACGGGCGCTGGAGGCTTCGTTCGGTCAACTGCAGAATAGGACGATCTCGCGGTCGCGCGGAATCTCGCGATGGCGAGTCAACAGGTCTTCGAGGGGGATGCGCAGGGCTCCGGGGAT
>Ga0105855_1001056_pt1 | contig 10361 bp, 8 predicted proteins | sample OrgsoiDNA_201059_FD_89680 | JGI IMG/M metagenome (GOLD analysis project Ga0105855, IMG submission 89680) | Permafrost soil microbial communities from the Arctic, to analyse light accelerated degradation of dissolved organic matter (DOM) -... | ecosystem: Environmental > Terrestrial > Soil >... | reverse complement strand
TGGGCGCAGCGGTGAAGGGCTCTTAAAGATTTCTCGCAAAGACGCAAAGTACCGCAAAGGCCGCCAAGAAGAGAAAACTCCTACACCGTGTGCCGCCGCGTCCGGCTCAACAATTCTTTCGCACGCTTCAGCGCCTTCTCTTCCGCCTCTTGGCGCGTGGCTCCGGTTGTCCGGCACAAACGGGCGCCCGGGGATACGTTGTCGGCCTCGCAGTGCCATTCCGTGCCTAGCCGGTAACTGGCCAGGTTCACGGGCCAGCCGGCGACTTCCAGCTTTCGCTCCTGGAATTCCTCGGTCTTCATGGTTGGCCCCTGATAATCAGCTCTTGGCAGCGCTCGCGTTGGCGCCTCTCTCCACCGGAGCGCCCACCAGGTTGCCCCATTCGGTCCACGATCCGTCATAGTTGGTGACGTTGTCGAAGCCCAACAGGTACTTCAATACGAACCACGTATGGCTGGAGCGCTCGCCGATGCGGCAGTAGGCGATCACGGGTTTGGACCCGTCGATGCCTTCCCCGGCGTAGAGCGCCTTCAATTCGTCCGCCGATTTGAACGTGCCATCTTCATTGCAGGCCTTGCCCCACGGAATGCTGCGGGCGCCGGGAACATGGCCGCCGCGCTGGCAGGTCTCCGGCAATCCCGGAGGCGCCAGAAGCTCGCCGCTAAATTCGGCCGGGCTGCGCACGTCCACCAGCCCCGAGGACCGCGCCGCCGATGCCGCCTGCACCTGCGGCAGAAAGGCGCGCAGCGAGTTGTCCGCGTCCCCGGCCGTGTAACTGGCGCGCGCGGGCCGCGGCGTATCCGTAACCATTTCGCGCCCCTCGGCCAGCCACTTCTTGCGGCCGCCATTCATCAGCCGGACATCTTTGTGCCCATAAATCCTGGCTTGCCACAACGCCCAGGCGGCGAACCAGTTGTTGTTGTCGCCGTAAATGATCAGCGTGGTTTCGGGCGTCACGCCGGACGCCTCCATCAATTCCTCCAGTTGCCGGCTGGAGAGAATGTCGCGGCGAACCGTGTCGCACAATTGAGTGTTCCATGCCCAGGCGATGGCGCCGGGGACGTGGCCCTCATCGTAGGCCTTCGTGTCTACGTCGACTTCCACTACGCGAACGTTATCATCGTTCCCGTGCTCCGCAACCCAGCCGGTGCTGACCAGGGCTTCGGGATGAGCGTAATCCGCCATATATCTCTCTCCTTCAGGATGTACGATAGAAGTGTACTATGCTTTCACGCGCGTTACGCATTCTGCCGCTCTTGCCTCTGCTTCTGTCCGCGCAAACAGCCGCGGACCCCGGCGCCCTCGCCCGCAAGGCGACGGACCTGCTGCTTTCCGGGAAGTACGCCGAGCTGGAACAGATGCTCACGCCGGAGATGCAGAAAGATCTGCCCGAATCCACTTTGGCCAAGATCGGCAACCAGATCAAGACGTATGGATCCGTGAAAAGTATCGGGGAGGCGCAGCCGCGGAAGATGGGGGCCAGAACCATCGTGGCGATCCCGGTAAAATTCGCCAGCCAGAGTGTCAATTATCAGTGGGCGGTGAATGCGGCGGGCCTGATGGCCGGGATGGTACCGCTCCCCGGTCCGGTGGATTGGCAGCGGCCTGCCTACAGCAAGCCCGATTCCTTCAAAGAACGCGACGTCACCGTGGGCGATGGGGAGTGGAAACTGCCCGGCACGCTCACAGTGCCCAATGGCAAAGGCCCGTTCCCCGGCATCGTGCTGGTGCACGGCTCGGGTCCCAACGACCGCGACGAAACCGTGGGCGCCGTCAGAGTCTTTAAGGACCTTGCCGAAGGACTGGCCTCGCGCGGCATGGTGGTGCTGCGCTACGAAAAGCGGACCAAGCAGTATTACGGCAAGATGAAGGGACTGGCGAAAATGACGGTGGCCGATGAGACGGTGGACGACGCCGCCAAGGCCGCCGCCCTGCTGCGAACCCAGGCCGAGGTGGACCCCAACCGCGTTTATGTGCTGGGACACAGCCTGGGCGGATACCTGGCGCCGCGCATCGCCGAAGAGGACGGAAAGCTGGCCGGCCTGGTGATTCTTGCCGGCAACGTGCGGCCGGTGGAAGACGTGGCCATCGACCAGGCGGTGTACCTGGGCTATAAGGGTCCGCAACTGGATGACGCCAAGGCCATGCAGGCCAAGGTGAAGAAGCTGGATGTGGGCGACGAAGATTTGCCCGCGGTGATGGGAGAGCCGGCCTCCTACTGGATCGATCTAAAAGGATACGATCCGGCGGCGCAGGCGAAGCGCCTTGGATTGCCGATGCTGATCCTGCAGGGCGAGCGCGATTTCCTGGTGACCATGAAAGATTTCGCGCTTTGGAAGGCGGCCGTGGGCAGCGGCAAGGGCGTGGCGATGAAGAGCTTCCCCTCGCTGAACAACCTTTTCGTAACCGGAGAAGGGAAGAGCAGCACGGCGGAGTACTCCAAGCCCGGGCATGTGGCGCCCGAAGTCATCGACGAAATCGCCAGGTTCGTGAACCCGCAATAACGCTCCCTTACGTCGAAGACCCGCACGACCCTAACCGGGGTTGCGGCTCTGAAGCGCGCCGACTCATGCCAGCGCGCCGGCTTGGGAAGTTCTGACGGCCTCGGGCGCCGCCCCAATCAATTCGTCTACTCGAAGGAGCAGGTCCAGCGCCGAAAAGGGCTTCTGAAGGATGCGCACCGAATCCGCCGGCAATTCGTGAAACCGGGCGGCGTCCCAAGCGCTCCACTCCGCTAAGGGACAGCCCGCTGTGAAAAGAAGTTTCAGCGATGGAGCAGCCGACTGCAGGCGAAGGCAGACCTCCACGCCGCTACTGTCCGCCAGCGCGACGTCCGAGATCAGAAGGTCGATTTCGCCATTTTCCTCTTGAAGCCGTTCAGCAGCCGATTCAGCCGATCGGCATTGCAGGACGATATAACCACTGCGTGTGAGATACGTGGTTAGTCCGCTCAGCAAGCACCGTTCATCGTGCTCATCGTCAAGTATCAGAATTCTGGCGGGGTTGCTCTCGCTGCGGGGCGCCTTCATCATGGCGTATCCTTTCGACACCAAACTCCCTCCCCGGGGAAAGAGGTCAAGAAATGTTTCCGGTTATTCCCGATTGGGCACGATCGGTTCAGAAACCGGGCTTGCGCACTAGAAATAGCCCTCCTATTTTCATCTTCGGTGTTTCCGTTCTCTCCCTCAGTTCTCGATCTGCCCGGAACAAATCGTCTTCGGGCGATCCATTTCGGAACTTTCTTGCCCGCCAAAACTCGTAGGCGAGTTCGGCGATTTCCTTTTGTCTCCGCCAATCCGAGATAACGATAGGAGCCGATTCGTTGCGTACCTTAGTATCGGGTTTTCCGGCCAGCATGTCTCCCATGATGATAGCGAGGCGTGCCTTTGTTAACTGTTCAAAAGTGCTCACACTCCTGTATTAGTCGGCTGATGCTGTCATCCCATTCAAAAGGAACACGGTTATCCTTTGGGGCGACCCACAGTTAACCAAGGTAGACGGGGAAATGCTACCCACAACGATCTATTCAAAAGCACTACACCCAATTAAGATTGTGTGCGATGGATCACATCCGAACTAGCGAAATATCGGGCGGAAAACGGTATCGGCCCGGTGGTTCGCGGCAGTATTGGCGCACCGCTTGGAGTTGTCGCCGGATCGCCGCCAGAGCAGGAGTCCAGGAAGAAAGGAAACCAACTGTCGATCTCGATGGGAAGGCGGATCGCCTCGAATCGAGTGCCGCGGTTGGCCCGTGCATCATGCCCTACCGACACTACGAGCTTCGCAGAACATTCTTGAACTGTTCCGCCGTTTGGCGCCCGATGACTCTGGCCTTGTTAGTGGTTTTCGGCTTGGCGACCCAGCAGGCCCAGGCCTATGCGGACGATTGGGTGATGGGGTTTCATGACAGCCGCCATACCGGGCAGACGTCAGAGGTAGTCACACCGCCGCTGACCGTGGCCTGGACCTGGAGGGATACTTACGCTTACGATTCCGGCAACGGAGGCACGATGAAGCCCCTGCCGGCATTCTGGCTGCCGATTTACTACAAGGGCAAGGTGTGCTTTCAGGGGGGACCGAACGCCAACCGCGTATTCTGCCTGAACCCCGCCGATGGAACGATGATTTGGGAAAGCGACAACCCGGGTTATGCGGCGAGCGGCACCTATCTTTTTCAGTTTGACAATTATCCGGCAGTGGCCGCGGGACGGCTGATCTATCTATCCAGCGACTTCACGGCCACGGTGGACGCACTGACTGGATCGGACTATCGCAACTTATATAACATCAACGGAGGCTGGCCCGCGGGAGGGGTGGCTTCCTGGAATGGCCTGGCCTACGAGCAGTTCATCAGGTACGACGACCGCCCTTATCCGAGTGAGCAGTTCAGCATCATTCCGGATCCATCTAATCTTTCATTTGCAACGATAGCGGGCAGCTATCAGGCGCCAGACAACGTGACCACGTTTACGGACCCGTTTTTCCGCGTGCCTGCGGTCGATGGTGGTGTAGCTTATGCCAACTTTCTGGGAAGACTGGAAGCTTGGGATGCGTTCACGCACATGCCTCTTTGGGTGTGGGGCACCTCAAACTATGGCAGCTCTCCTGCCGTGGCCAACGGTGTAGTTTACTTTTATACCGTGCCCACCAGGAAGTTGCTGGCTCTTAAGGCTTCGCCAACCGGTACGGTCTCAACGTTGTGGAGCGCCGACATCGCGGGCGCAAAATCTCCGATTGTCAGCGATGGAGTGGTTTATGTGGGGTCCTCGGATATGAACTTCTATGCCCTGGATGCCGCGACCGGCGCCACGAAATGGAGTTTCGCCACCAAGGCGCCCTTCACCTCCTCTCAGATTCCTGCGATCTCCGGCGATCTGATTTACGTGCCGGGCGCCGACGGGAACCTATATATTCTGCAGAAAAGCACGGGTGTAGAGGCGGGACGCTTTTCGGGCACGGCGGCATGGGGTCCGGTGGTAATTGGCGGCGGCAAGGTCTACGCCAGCGACCTGACCAGTAAGTTTTATGCCTTCCGGCCGCAGACCGCTGCCATCGGTCCGTTGGAGACCAGTGTGTCGTTGAGCCGGACGACGAACAATCAAGCGATTACCGTCAATCTCACGGGAAGCGGTTTCTTCGCGGGAGGTTCGGCCAGCGCGGTGCAGAGCATTGTTTTGGATAATACGGCAGGCACGGTGCTGGCGGGATATACAGTGGCCAGCGATCAAGCCATCGTCGGCGTCGTGGTACCGGCCGGCATCTTCCCTGGGATTTACCACATCAAGGTTCGAACCACCGCGGGAAGCACCGCGAACGAACCGGTCTTTGAGGTTGCCGCGGCGAATTCCAACCTGATATCGACACTGGGCCAATCGCCCGGCCTTTATGGGACTGGAACCCAATCCGGTTATCAGAGGCATCTGGTCCGTACCGGCAATGGAACTCTGATCGCGGTCTATATTGGACCGCAGGGTTCGAGTTGGCGACCCGCTACTTACAACATCAGCCGGGACGGCGGGCTCACATGGACCGGACAAGCGCAACTGCTCAACGCTATAATTTATGCGCCCTCCTCTTCCGTTTGGGTGGATAAGCAAGATCACTTGAACGTCAGCTATTTGATCGGCTACCAGCAGGCCCTTGCGAAGTTCGCGGTGGGTCAATCGGATCTCTTAACCCTCGATCCCGGCTTTCCGGTAGTGGCTTCTCCGCTGGACAGTTTGGCGCAACCTGGACCGATGGTTAGTGAGTCCGGGGGCCGCTTGTGGGTGGCGTACAAGACAACGAAGGCGTCCGATCCGCCAGGTAATGTAATCGCGCTTTATTCGGACGACGGAGGGCTTACCTGGACCCGCACGCCTCAGATTACCGCCGCTGGAAGTTCACCGGCGCTGATCCTTTACCAGGACAAGCCGGCGGCGCTCTATTCCGAGAACGGCTATCTGGTTTGGGCCGCCTGGAACGGTCAACAGTGGAGTGCGGCCCAGATCCTGCCAGGCGCCATCGCCTTAGTGCAGCAATCCCCCAGCGCCGTGGTTACGTCCAACGGTCAAATTCAGGTAGCTTACGTTACCGCCTCGGGCGGTGTCCATTACGTGAGCTACTCAGGCTCCACCTGGTCAACCCCGCAGACGATTGACGCGACCGGCATTTCTCCGTCTCTGACAAGCGATGGGACCAGCCTTTGGTGTTTCTATGCCAACTCCACGGGAGATCTGGCCTATCGGCGAACTAAAAATGGGCAGTGGAATCCCGCTATTGCCGTCACCAGTGACGGCAACTATAACACTTCTCCCGCCACGCTGACATTGAGTCCGGATAGCCTGGTCCCGGTTATCTGGACCTCCGGCGCCAGCGCGTCCGGGTACGTCGTGAAATCGGCGGTCATTCCAGGCGACAGCGGACCGGCCCCGCTGAGTGCGGCGCTGAGCATTACTGAAACGCCCACCGGCAACTTTACGCAGGGACAAAACGGCGCCGGTTACACCGTGACCGTCAGCAACGGCGCCTCGGCCGGACCGAGCAGCGGCGCGGTGACCGTCACGGAGACGACGCCGGCCGGGCTCACGCTGGTTTCCATGGCAGGCAGCGGTTGGGGTTGCTCCGGCAATACCTGTATCCGTACCGACGTGCTGAATGCCAGCCTCAGCTATCCAGCGATCACGGTGACGGTGAACGTGGCGGCTACCGCGCCTTCGCCGGTAACCAACCAGGTGAGCGTGTCGGGCGGAAACTCGGCGCCGGCCAGCGCCAGCAACACGGCGGTGGTTGTCACACCGCCCATTCTGAGCATTGCAGAGACTCACACTGGCAACTTCAGCCAGGGGCAAACCGCGGCCGTCTACACCGCGACGGTGTCGAATCAGTCAGGCGCCGGACCCACCAGCGGCACGGTGACCGTAACCGGGACGACGCCGGTAGGGCTCACGCTGGTTTCGATGGCAGGCAGTGGGTGGGGTTGCTCCGTCAATACCTGTACCCGCGCCGACGTGCTGAGTGCCGGAGCCAACTACCCGGCGATCACGGTGACGGTGAACGTGGCGGCTTCCGCGCCTTCGGCGGTAACCAACCAGGTGAGCGTGTCGGGCGGAAACTCGGCGCCGGCCAGCGCCAGCGACACGGCGGTGGTTGTCGCAACGCCCATTCTGAGCATTGCAGAGACTCACACTGGCAACTTCAGCCAGGGGCAGACCGCGGCAGTCTACACCGCAATGGTGTCGAATCGGACAGGCGCCGGACCCACCAGCGGCACGGTGACTGTAACCGGGACGACGCCGATAGGGCTCACGCTGGTTTCGATGGCAGGCAGTGGGTGGGGTTGCTCCGGCAATACCTGTACCCGGGCCGACGTGCTGAGTGCCGGAGCCAACTACCCGGCGATCACGGTGACGGTGAACGTGGCGGCTTCCGCGCCGGGGAGTTTGACCAACGGGGCCACGATTTCGGGCGGTGGCGACCTCAGCGGAACCAACCACACGGCTAGCGATCCGACGACCGTCAACCTAATCACGGATGTCTCGGGTCTGGTCAAAGTAACAGAGACGGGTTTCGGACTCAATCATGGAACGGGCCTCTGGGCCTCCACCATGAAGGTGACCAACGCGAGTACCGTTGCCATCAACGGTCCGGTTCAGGTGATCCTTTCGAACCTGTCGGTTAACGCCACTATGGTGAATAATACGGGAGTGCGCAACGGCAGTCCCTACGTTACAGTTTCGCTGGGAGCGCTGGCACCGGGAGCCTCAATGAGCGTATCGATACAGTTTAAGAATCCGAGCAACGGATATATTATATTTAGTGCGATAACCGACTCCGGAGTAATGTAATATCATCGGAGAAGGTTCTTCTGATGATTCAACCATGCTCAAGGGTTTGCGCCATTGCTGCGCTGGTCCTGCTGTCCGCTTGTTCCGCGGCTGCGGGCCCCATTACGTACCTGGTTACGGTGGACACCAGTAGTGTGAACGGCAATTCGGGGTTCCTGGATTTCCAGTTCAATTCGGACCCTACATCTCAGGCTGCTTCCGCAGCGATATCCAGCTTCAACGCGGTTGGAGGTACGCTGGGTGCCGGTCCGCTGCCGGGGCCCCTGACTTTCACGATTCCGGGCAACAATGATAACTTCCAGCCGTTCACGTATGGAACCTCTTTCTCGTTCGTGCTGTCGTTGAGCGGCCCGGCGCTCAGCAGTCCGGATGGTACGGGGCTGGGCATTATCTTCGGCTTGGGCCTATACGATGGAACCTTGACTGCGATTTTGACGGATCAGGGCAGCGGGTTTGCCGGCACGGTGGAGGTGAACTCGGATGGCACGACGACGGCGACTGGGTTCCCGATCGGCTCGAGCGTGGTGAGTTTTCAGCCAATTGGGGCCACGACAACCCCGGAGCCCGGCACCACGTTGCTCATGGGATTTGGCACCGCGGGCCTGCTCATGTTGCGAAAGATTCTTCGATAAACGGCCTGCTTCGGAGCGGTCATCAACCCTTCTTCCTGTAAAACTCTTTCTGCGCTTTGTGGATCTGTTTCAGCTTGCGCTTCCGTTCTTGGGCTACCAGCGGGTCGGTCATCTCTTCGTGCCTGCGGGCTTCGGCCACCAGCTTGCGATAACTTTCCCACCGTTCGGGGCTGATGGCGCCCTCCAGTACGGCAGCTTCCACGGCGCAGCCATGAACGCCTGTGTGCGAGCAATCGCGGAACCGGCACCGGGCGGCAATCGTGGAGATTTCCTCGAAGGTGCGGTCCACGCTGTCCTGGCCGGCCCAGAGCTGCAGTTCGCGCATCCCCGGGGTGTCGATCAGCGCGCCGCCTTCTTTAAGCGGTACCAGTTCGCGATGGGTGGTGGTGTGACGGCCGCGGCTATCGGACGGGCGCACCTCGCTGGTTTTCAGGCGTTCCTCGCCGGCGATGCAATTGACCAAAGTGGATTTGCCCACGCCCGAGGAGCCGAGTAGAGCTACCGTCCGTCCCGGCCCCAGAAACGCCGTCAGCGCCGCAATGCCGGGGGCCGCGCGCGTGCTGGCGGTGACGATGGAGACACCCGGCGCTACCAACGCGGTCTCCGCCAGGCGGGCTGGAAGGTCCTGGCAGATGTCGGCTTTGTTGAGCACCACTACCGGACGGGCGCCGCTCTCGGCGGCCAGCGTGAGGTAGCGCTCCAGGCGGCGCAGGTTGAAATCGCCATCCAGGCCGCAGACCAGAAACACCAAATCAATATTGGCGGCGATGGGCTGCTCTATGTCGCGCCGGCCGGCAGCGCGGCGCGAGAAGCAGGTGCGGCGCGGCAGCACGGCTTCCACAATCGCCAGCCGGCCCACCACGCGGGCGGCAACCCAATCGCCAACTACGGGCATGGCCGCGCGGTCCGGCGTGCGGTACCACAGCGCGCCCGAAGCTTCGGCCGCGAGTTCGGCCTCTTCTGTATAGATTCGATACTGGTCCCGTTGTGCCACCGCCACGCGGCCCAGCACCAGGCCCTGCGCGGCGTACGTTTCGAAAGCGCCGAAGACTTCGGCATCGGCGCCGAGAGACTGCAGATTCATGACTGTTCACTCCAATAGATTTTGAAATTTGTGTTTACCGCTTGGAGAGACACCACGCCCGTCTGGCTCGCCGCGCAACGATCTGCGTGCATCGATATGCGTGGCTTACTGCCGGGCCGATGTTATCGGACAGTCATAGGCGACTATCAATAAGCTAGCATAGTCTGTAGGAGCATTCCCCAGAATGCGCGTCAATCATACCCGGGAGCGTCTAGCAAAAGGCGAGGTGGTCTACGGTTGCGGCCTGCAGGTATACCGCTCCAGCGAGATTCCGCGGGCCCTGGCTATTGCGGGCTTCGACTACGTGTTTATCGATATGGAGCACGGCTCCTATAATCTGGAGACCGTTCACGATATGATCGTGGCCTCAAACCAGGCCGGGATTACTCCCATCGTGCGGGTTGGGGAAGTGCAATACACGCTGTGTGCGCGGCTGCTGGACCAGGGTGCGCAGGGCATCATTCTGCCGCGCGTGGAAGATCCCGGGATTTTGGAGGAAGCGCTGAGCTGGCTGCGGTTTCCGCCCGCGGGGAAGCGTGGGTATGGGGTCAACGCTACACTGATCGATTATGAAGCGCGCAGTTTCCCCGAGATCGTCGAGCACCAGAACCTCAATACCCTGGCGGTGGTGCAGTTTGAAACCGTGACGGCCATGGAGCGCGCCGATGAACTGCTCTCGATGAAGGGCGTGGACGTGGTCATGGTGGGGCCGGCGGACCTTTCGATTTCTCTGGGCGTCCCCGGCCAGTTCGATCACCCGCTGATGACGGAGACCATCGGAAAGCTGATTGAGAAGTGCAACCAGCATCACGTGGCGCC
>Ga0105855_1001055_pt1 | contig 10378 bp, 8 predicted proteins | sample OrgsoiDNA_201059_FD_89680 | JGI IMG/M metagenome (GOLD analysis project Ga0105855, IMG submission 89680) | Permafrost soil microbial communities from the Arctic, to analyse light accelerated degradation of dissolved organic matter (DOM) -... | ecosystem: Environmental > Terrestrial > Soil >... | reverse complement strand
CTTTGGCTTTCTCTTTTTTAATGGTAAAGAATACGCCGAATGTCTGTGATGTCCTCATTTTAACATTTTTTAAATGAATGAATAGATAATTTCATCCTGTTTTTTGGCCTTTTCCCAGGCTGGACGGTTATGCGATAGCATGGATCATTAGCCCATTTTATCCCTGTAATTAATTGTATTACAGGTAATTATCGCATAACCGTCCACCTAAGTTAAAAACTTAAAACAGGTGGACGGTTAGGTGTTCAGAATTCCGGTTTTCTTTGAGGTTCTTTGAGGGAGAATAAAACAAAAAACCCTCTAAATCAACGACTTAGAGGGTTTTACTTTGGCTTTAAAGCCTGAAAAGTGCGCCCACCTGGGCTCGAACCAGGGACCAAAAGATTATGAGTCTTCTACTCTAACCAACTGAGCTATAGGCGCGGTTATTTATCGTTTTTTGAACGAGGCTGCAATTTTACGCAAAAACCGCTAAATTTCAAAAACTCATTTCAAATTATTTCGAAATCGCTAAAAAGCAACCAATTAATTTATGTTGGGCAGTATTGGAGTAGGAGGTTATCCTACGAATAAGGTTAGATAGCTGATGTAATCTGCAAATACTTCTTGATTGAGCTGGTAACGGACATTGCGGCCGTCTTTTTCAACAATCAGCAGTTCGGCATCGGTTAATTGCTTAATATGATGGGATATGGTCGATTGCGCCAGGTCGATCATATCCAATACTGCGCCGCACTGCAGCCAGCCACTCTGGCTCTTAACGGCTTCAAGTATTTTTAAGCGATAAGGGTCACCCAGGGCCTTCGATATCCTTTCTGCTTTTTTCGCGTTCATCTTGGTGTCAATTAAAGTAAATATATCGATTTATATTTATTGAATTTAACCATCAAACAATCAATCTTTTAGTATTGAAGTAAGATTTATTTTAATAAATTATATAAAGTCTATAGAAATAATAGAATTTATTTGTATGTTTGTCTCAACAAAAAACAATCATATAGCATTGTGAATACAAAAAGTCAATATTCTCCGGTTATAATTACCCGCACTTGTGGTGGTATAGGGCGAATGCGTTGTTGTTGTTAATCAAAAAAACAATCCATACATCACACGTTCATTCATCTTAAAATTAATAAAAATGTCATTCCATATAGATCATTATCCCGACTTCGAACTTGTTGAAGCAGAAACCGAATTATTATTGCAGTTTAAAAAATATCGCCAGTTAAACCCACTACAAGTAGGCAATACTGCGCCCGAGTTTACTTTTACCAATAACTTTAATACCTGGCAGCAGTTTTTTAACGGCGCCGAAACCTATAATCATTTGGCAATACGCCAGTTGTTGAGTAAACCATTAGTATTAAGCTTCTATTCGCACCAATGGCAGCACGAAGGCTTGGACTTTATTAAAGAACTGAACCGGATTAATGCCGAGATTAGGGCTAATGGAGGTAATATGGTACTGATAGCCGACAGTAGGAGCGCTGAGCTTCAAAAGCTGGCATGGGATAATAACCTTACGTTAAACTTTTACTTTGATACCGACCGTAAGCTTGCCGAAAAATTTGGCGTATACCATAAAGATAGCCCTGTTTGGGAACGATTTTCGGGAATAGACGCGCACGTGCCCTTGCTGGCCAGCTTTGTGGTAAACCCGTACCGCCAGGTTTTATACAGCCACAGTAACTGGCACGCCGACAGTAAATTTAATAGTGATAAACTACTGGACGAAGTTTACCAGGCAGGTTTATACCTCAATACACGCCGCTCCGCTTAAGATATAAAACAAACAATACTATTAACTAAATAATCGACTGACCTCATTATTTACAAGTAACAGATTAAATAACAATGGTAACGATAGTAGAATCTGGATAGAAACGGCTAAATATTTCCGGATAACCCCGTTTATCTGGAAATATTCACTAATATGGCCAGATGGTAGAGCGATTAGGCGGAGGTTTTTGTAAAATCTTTTACAGTGGTTCAAATCCGCTTCTGGCCTCAGTTTTATAATATGAATAATAATAACATCGTTTGCCCTGTCGATCAGATTGCTGTTAACGAGAATAGAGTGCGGATAACTGCATTTTTTGTGCTATTAATGGCAATAACTTACGTGTTTACCAATAGCTGGTTTGTGATAGCCTTTTTATTGGCCGATTTCCTTTTACGGATATTTAACCTCAATAATTATAGTCCGTTGGCCTTACTCAGCGGGTTTGTTGTAAAGCGGCTGGGCATTAAAAACAAACCGGTGGACCGTGCGCCAAAAAGGTTTGCAGCTATTGTGGGATTTATTTTTCTTACAACTATACTGATCGCTCTGCTCACGAATTTCATATTGTCGTCGCTTGCCCTAACCGCTGTGATTATAGCTTTTGCTTCGCTCGAAGCATTTGTGGGTTTTTGTGCCGGTTGCTATGTGTACAGCCTGTTAAAGGGTTTAAAGTTAATCTCATAGCGATAATCTTACTTAAATTTTGGCATACCCTATAATTACGACCTGTTTAGTATTTTTTACGGCATGTGAGCGATTTGGCGGGTTTTTGGCAGAAGAAAATGTGAAATTTTGGCAGTAAAATTGTTTTTGTCATGCTGTGTGACAAATTGTCAAAAAAATAATTAAAATAGCTAAGCCGAATTTTAAAAGAGAACTTCTTCCATATTTTTCAAAAAAATGGAGGCTTTATATAAATTTTCAATAGAAAATAGACTAATTCGTCTGGTTTTTCAAGGCGAATAGCCTAAAAGCCATCATTTTTCTTTCGTTTTTAATTTTTTCACCCGTTTTTTCGAGTGTTTTTTAAAAACAGGTAATAATAATTTTTTTGTCCGCTTTTTTTGACCCTCAGAAAAAAAATCGTCAGTAAAATTTGAGAACATAAAATATTTACGTGGGATTATTTTACAGCGATAGATTCTAAAATCTTGCAATTTATTGACAATGCACCTGCCATTTTTAGTGGCACACTATTCGCTGCATCCTGTTCGTAAGTGTAATATTTTATTCTGACATACAACGGAAAAACACCTGTCTGCCAGAATGAAGGTTACACTGAAAAAATTAACGTTCAATAAATTAAACAAAAAAAATTAAGATCATGATTACTGTATTAGAAGTTGCTGCTGTTATCGCTTGTATTTTACTTCCATTAGTTCCAGCTAAAAAAGTAGCAAACAACTAAAAATAACAATTAGCTAAAAGAGTTTAAGGGGAAACATTCTATGTTTCCCCTTTTTTTGTTTTAAATATTTCCGCAGAAATGCACCTGGATGCCCAGCTCATCAAACGCGGCGGCTTTAATGCGGCAAGCTTTGGAGGCGGTCGCGGCGTCATCACAATATACTACGTGGATATGGTTGGATTGATGGCGCGCCATCAACTGATCGCGCGAAACACCTTTAAGCATGCCATGCATAATTGGCCATGGCGGCGTGGTTTCGTTCCAACGGCGCTGGGTTTCTGCATCGGGCAATTGGGCAACTTCGCCCACGCCCAGGTCGCAATGTAAAGCATCGTTCATTACATACACGCGGCTCCATACAATATTACCGGGTTTGCTTACACCTTTTAGCGTGCCACCACCTTTTGGGAAGAACATTGGCGGTTGGCGCTCGCTGGATGCATCAGCATAGCCGTTTTTAAAATGCGATGCCGGAACGGCGCCTGATATGAGAAATAACCATACAAAATCGTCGATGCCGTTACCTTTATAATGTTCGCCCCAACGGATATCGTGCAGTGTATTCTCGCCGCTCATACCCAATTGTTGCCAAAGTTTATAGGTTAGCAATGCGTCAATGCCCGCGCACTCATCCACCTCGTTAAAATGCGGAATGGCATGACCGGCGAAAACTTCTTTGCCGGTTTCGTCGAAAATAGGAGGGCGCTCGATGTTATTGAACAGGCCTTCGGCCAGATCACTGGTAGCGGTTACATCCTTCATCCCCTGCTGGTATTGAATGCCGATGGTATCGCAGCCAAAATAATCGGCCATACGGCCTGCTGCGATATACATTTTACATTGTTCGAGGGTTTGGCTTTTTGTGAGCTCTGTTTTTTCGTCGGTTCCCCAGTTAAAACGCATGCCCCTGTCAAGCAGCCATTTTAGAGTGCCTTTGGCATCTTCATCTTTTACCAGCTGCATAGCCGCGTACAATGCCGATTGACTTAACCTTTCCTTAAAAATGCCAGTCGGATGTAGTAAATGATCCGGGACAATAGCATTGTACATACCCATACAGCCTTCGTCGAACACGCCCATAATGGCTTTCTCAGCCCGGAATTTTTGTGCGAATGCCCTGCCTGTCAGCTCTTCTTCCAACGGTATTTTTACCAGGTCGAAATCCTTAACATGCGACGTATCGTGTTTGATCTTACCTGTTGTCAACCATTCTTTTAAACCATCCAGAAAGAAAGTATCATCAAAATCTTTGCTCCAAAGGGTACTGAATTTTACACCAGCTTTGGTTAACGATCCGTTTAGATTGAGCATCCCAACCAAGCCTGGCCACATGCCGCTCCAGTTGGCTACCGTAATGATAGGGCCTTTGTGCGTAGTTAAGCCTGCCAAAACATGGTGACTGTATTGCCATACGCTCTCGGCAACAATCAGCGGGGCATCAGGATCGATAGTTTTAAAAACCTCGATGCCCATCTTTTGCGAATCGATAAAGCCATGTTTTTTCTCGGTGTTGCAGGCATGAGCGCGTTTAACTGTATAGCCGGCATTTTCAATTGCTTTGGTAAGCAATTGCTCCATTTCGGCCTGCGCCTGCCAGCAATTTTGGTTAGCAGCTATGCGCGAATCGCCACTCGCAACAAGCGTTATCTCTTTAGGTTTATTTTTATTTGACACGATCGGAATTTGTTGAAATTTAAGGTTTATTAATACCTCCTAATTTCAACTACAATACCTTACTTTTTTTGTGCTTATTTATCAGGATATTGTACTTTCCTACCATGAAATGTTGTTATGGTTCCATCAGTTCGGTCGCATCTGCAACAGCGGTTACGGTTCGTTTTAATGCCATAATATACCCAAAATGTAAACCTTCGTGAAAAGGCAAAAAGTTGATGGCTTCGTCCAAATTATTAATACTTACACCGTAACGCGTAACCCATGGCGCGTGCGGGCCAAATATTTGGTTTTGATAATCTATTTCTAATTTATCGATAGTCGAAAACAATAAAGTTTTGATCTCATCTATCTCATCGGGGCTAATAAACCTTTCGGGCTTAGTTTCGGGTTTAAAGGTCATAAAAAACTCTTCGCTGATATGCATCGGCGTATTGCCCGAGCGTTTATAACACACACCTTGCTGTGCAGCTATCAGGTGACCAAGGTGCCAGGCAACGTTATTGTTGAAACCATTTGGGATATAATTTAGCTGTTCAATGGTTAGATCTTTAACATATTCCAGAACATTTTTTCTAGTTTGACGGATGGTTTCTACGGCTTTATTCATACCCAAATGTACGGCAGCCGAAACCATATTTACAATACTATTTTATCTGATTATTGTAACACTTCCGCTGATAGTCGACCGTCCCTGCTTAGGATTAATTACATAATAATATACACCGATGGGCAGGTTGGCACCTTTGTATTTGCCATCCCAGGGCACTGTATACCCGACTGACGAATAGAGTTTTTCGCCAAAGCGGTTAAATACCTCTATCGTGCAATTAGGATAGGTATCCATGTATTTAATATTCCAGGTATCGTTTACACCATCGTTATTGGGGCTAAAAGTGTTAGGTACTACGGGAGCTTTCAGCACAATAACATCGATAGTTGCTGCGGCTGTGCAACCTTTTGCGGTTGTAACAGTGAGTGTGTAAACGGTTTCGTCTGATGGAGTAGCGATGGGGTTAAGCACTGTAGTGCTGCTCAGGCCGGTAGCGGGCGACCATTTATAACTCAAACTGTCGCCGGTTACCGTTGGTTTTAAAACAAGCTGTCCGCCTTCGAGCATTAGTGCGCTCGATGCCAGTGTGATAACCGGGTTGGGGTATACGGTAACCTGTTGCGTAGCCGAATAGGTACAGCCGGTTAGAGCCGTGAATAAATAACTGATAGTAAATGTACCAGCCCCGGCGGTTGTAGGATTAAACAATCCTATTGATGAAATACCCGTGCCCGTGAATACTCCTGTCCCGGTAAAGCCATTGGTGTTTTCGGTAATTTGTACCGGGCTTGCCAATTGGCACAGTGAGCCTATGGTAGACAAGGTAACTATCGGATTGGCATTTACTGTGATGGTGTTATCGGAGGTGCTGCTGCATGTTGCCCCCGAATACACCACCATCCGGATGTGGTAGTTTTTGGTTACCGGGCTGTTAAATAACCCATAATAATGCTTGAATTGATTACTGGCAGGAATCTGGTTAAGGCTTCGATAATATACCACAGTATCGGTCGGTGCATTATTGTAATCGTAATAAAAAACTATTTTGGTAATGTTACCAAAATCAATGGTCGATGTATTGTCGACGATGATGCTATCGCCGCTGCACAAATTACTACTATTCTCAACTGTGAATGATGCTTTGGGTACCGCACCGTTCACGGTAAAGGTTTGCGATTTGGTAACCGATACACAGCCGTATTTCGAGGTCACGGTAAGTGTTACCGTATAGTTGCCCGTTTGCGAATACTTGTGTTGCGGGTTTTGAGCCGTTGACGTATTAGGATAAGCCGCTGTAGCATTGCTGTCGCCGAAGTTCCACAGGTAGGTAAATGATGATTGCGTGTTATCGCTGATGGTGGTTTTATCGGTAAACTGAGCATATGCGTCGGACAGGCAAACATCCGGCAAAGTAAAATCAACAATCGGCAAGGGGTGAACGATAACGCTTTGCGACACTACATTGCTCAGGCAGCCGTTGGCTGTAATATCAAGCAAGGTAACGGTATAGGTGCCGGCCGTTGTGTAAGTATGCGTGTGCGAATTGCTGTTTGTGAGCGTATCGGCAGACGAATCCCCATAGTTCCAGATCCATTTTTTGATGGTGCCATTGGCGGGTGTCGATTGATCGGTAAAAGTAACCACCTGCCCCGCGCAGTTAACCGAAGAAGCAGTAAAAGCAGCGACGGGCCGTGCATCAATATGGATACTTGTTGTTGCTGATGTGGTACTGCAGCCATTGGCATCGGTAACAGTTAATTTTACGACGAAATCGCCCGCTGATGTGTATAAGTGTGTTGGATTTTGAGTTGTTGATGTTTGCCCGTCGCCAAAATCCCAAAGCCATGTTGTAATGGATGAGCCTGACGAAGTGGAGTTATCGGTAAAGACGACGTTATCGCCCAAGCAGGGGATTACCGTACTTGCCGAAAATGCAGCCGTGGGTGGGCTGTACACTGTTAAGGTGAGCAGGTTAGATGCCACCTGACAAGCCGCTGTACCCGAGTTGGCTGCTTCCGAACTAACCAATCGATATTGATAGGTACCTGCTGTAGTAGGCTGACTAATGGTATAATTGATAGTGGTAGCGCCTGTAATATTTGTCCAAGCTGAGCCCGAATTGATCTGCCATTGATAAACCGGATTAGTATACCCGGTGCTTACCGTAGCGCTCAGAGTAAAAGTTTGATTGGCGGCCGCGCATACGCTTTGTGTGGTTATCGTACTTGCCGATGTGAAGCTCGAGATCATGGTTGGCCCGCAGGGGCGAAAGGTAATATCATCGAGCGCCAGATCGTTAGCAGGGGCACCGCCGCTGCTGTTGTTGGTCATCTGGATCACCACGTCGGAAACACCAGCCGGCGTGGTAAAGTAAAGACCGTATTGCTTCCATACAGGCCCGCTGGTAGTGAGGGGAATGGTACCAGTGTCATAAGTACCCAAAACAGTACCGCTTGTAGTTGATATGGTGAACGTAATATCGGGAGGGCTAATATCCCGCGATCTTAACAGATTTACTACCCATGCAGCAAACTCAAAGGTAGTACCCGGGCAAAGGCCACTTACAGTGCTTTTATAAAAGTAATCGGTTTTGGCTACGCTGGCGTTTACTACCATCATATATCCGCCTGTATTGCCGGTGTGGTCGGTTGTTGACCACCACACGCTTCCTGATCCCGCGGTTGAGTTTTCAATAGTATAATAGCCATCGCTCGGAAAGTCAGCACTGCTGTAGGTATAACTCGTAACACCGCTCGCTAAAGCGCTTCCGTGTGTAGTCGTGCCCAAACCAAAATCGATGGTAACTAAAGGGTCGCCTAAACTGCCGGTACATAGCTGGGCATAACTGGCATTACAGCATATTATGAAAAATAGGAAAAAAAAAGCAGAGTAAACAAGCTGGCTCTTTTTATTAGGGGCAAAAACAGGGTCAACCATAATCAATCGGGTACATACAAAGAAGTTTTTTCTCTTTGAATGTTACGACGAAAATAATTGCGGAAAATGAAATGTAAATGAAAACTAATTAAGGGAGTTATTCCTGATATATATAGCCAAAGCTTAAGGCAACAGGTAGCCAAAGCATCAAGTCGGCCATAATGGTATCCTGGGGTGTTGCTGATATTTCTGATACTGTCCCGATTGCTTGTATATAGTCGCTCGTATTTTGTAACGATTGTAAGAAATGCCATTGCCATGCTTCCAGTTCATGCATATTTACAGCATAATTTTTACGACTTATTGCCATGTAGCTCTGTTGTTTCGTTGGCGTTTCTGCTTCCTGATCGTGTTGAACGGCTTTTATAAAATCGGCTAACCGGAATTGTAAGTCGAGCAATACCAGGCAAGGAGATGTTTTAAAGCTTGTTGTCCCGAAAAGGAAATGCATTTGGCTATCCATAGTATCGGTATATTGAAAACCTTCCAACCCTTTTATTCTTGATGCCTCGGCTAAGGCTCGTTCTAATATGGCCAGCTCTACCGGCAGATCGAACATGGAGGTATCAGTCGCGCTTTTTGGTTGGGATGCTTTTAAAAAAGCAGCAAAATCTTTACCCAGATCGTACAGATCTGGTGACCGCGATGGCTGGTTAATCAAATATGTTTTTACGAAAGTGTTAAACAGGTCTTCGCCTAACAGGTAACGCACTGCGGGATATTCGGCTTCCATGCATTCCATCAAGCGCGCAATATAACCGCGGGCATAGATGCCGATCTTTTGCCCCGACGACATGGTTACCGATGGCCGTACTACTTTACCATTATCCAGTTTATAAGCCTCGTCGGCCAGTCGGATACGGTCGTTCAACGTTCCTGGTTTAATAATGATGGATGTGAGCCATCGCTGTATCTGTTCCAGTTCAGCCATTTACGTTTTGTAATTGATGGTTAACCGGGTTTGATACCGCATCGGCATAGGGTGATTTGTATACGGGGACATCCGGGTAGTTGCCCAATAATACCTGTTTGGCTTTATTCACTTCGGCAACTAACTCATGATACTCGGGGATGTTGGCATCCCACTCTAATAGCGTAGATACGCCGCCCGTTAACTCTTGTGCCAGGCGGTATAGTTTCCAAACGGGTGTAGGTACCGGCCGATCATGCGTATCCAAAAAGTACTCTTCACAATCGGTAGGGCCTGCAATATGTATTTGCACTACCGCTTTATGCGGGATGTTGCGGATATAAAATTCAGGATCGAAACCATGATTTCGACCTGATACGAATACGTTATTTACGTCCAGCAATAAACCGCAGCCGGTTTTGTTGACCAACTCGGTCATAAACTCCCATTCGTGCAAAACAGAGCTTTGAAACTCCATATAGGTAGATGGGTTTTCGAGAATAAGCGGACGTTGTAAAATGTCCTGGACACGGTTAACACGTTCGGCTACATGGTGCAGGCTTTCTAAAGTCAGCGGAAGCGGCAACAGATCGTGTGTGTTTAAATGTGCAACGCCGGTCCAGCAGAGATGATCGGATATCCACACCGGCTTTACAAAATCAGCCAATTCTTTTAGCTGCTGCAGATAAGTAAGGTTTAACGGGTCGGTACTGCCGATAGACATGGATACGCCATGCATGACAACCGGCCGCACGCTTGCCACATGCTCCAACACATGGCGCGAGTAGCCGAAGTTGTTCATGTAGTTTTCGCTGATGATCTCGAACCAGTCGATAACCGGATCGTTCTGCATCAGGTGTGCATAGTGTTTGCTGCGTAAACCAACGCCCAGGCCCAGGTTTGGCAGGCCCAGGCGTTGTGTATCAGATGAACTCATCTTTAATTTATTAATTAAGTTGATGGCGGGAATGCTACCCGGATATCACTTGGTGTTGGTTTAGCCGGTGGTGTTTGCTTACGGCTTTCAATTACTTTGGTATAAGCATCCCAGGCTATATCATAAACAAAATCGCCAACTTCAAACTGAACGTCACCAGGTAATTTAGTTGTTTT
>Ga0105855_1001052_pt1 | contig 10387 bp, 8 predicted proteins | sample OrgsoiDNA_201059_FD_89680 | JGI IMG/M metagenome (GOLD analysis project Ga0105855, IMG submission 89680) | Permafrost soil microbial communities from the Arctic, to analyse light accelerated degradation of dissolved organic matter (DOM) -... | ecosystem: Environmental > Terrestrial > Soil >... | reverse complement strand
CCTTTGACAAAGCTTTATAAACAAATGAATAACCATAAGCATACCGTATTAAGCAATTTAAATATAAACGCTGTAAACCATGCCTTTAGTACCGGGCAGGTTTGGGGCAGTAGTGATGGCGCCTTTGTACGCACCATTTATTCGCCGGTTGATGGTTTGGCAATAGCCGATGTTACCATGGCTACCAACGAAAACTATAACCAAACCGTGGCCAAAGCCGCCGAAGCTTTTAAAACCTGGCGAAATATACCCGCTCCAAAACGTGGCGAAATTGTACGCCAAATTGGCGATGCTTTGCGTAAATATAAAAACGACCTGGGTTGGCTGGTATCGTACGAAATGGGTAAAAGCCTGCAGGAAGGCCGTGGCGAAGTGCAGGAGATGATAGACATCTGCGATTTTGCCGTTGGCTTAAGCCGGCAGCTATATGGCTTAACCATGAACAGCGAACGGCCGCAGCACCGCATGTACGAGCAATACCATCCGCTGGGCGTTGTGGGTGTGATATCGGCTTTTAACTTCCCGGTAGCGGTTTGGAGCTGGAACGCTATGCTGGCCTGGGTTTGCGGCGATGTTTGCGTATGGAAACCATCCGAAAAAACACCACTAACGGCCATAGCCTGTCAGCATATCGCGCAAAGCATATTTAAACAAAACGATGTGCCTGAAGGCGTATCGTGCCTGGTTATTGGCGACCGTGAAATTGGCGAATTAATGGCTAACGATCACCGTATACCTTTGGTATCGGCCACTGGTAGTACCCGTATGGGTAAAGCAGTGAGTGTAGCTGTTGCGGCGCGTTTAGGGCGTAGTTTACTGGAACTTGGCGGTAACAATGCTATCATCATCAGCGAAAATGCCGATTTGAACATAGCTTTAACCGGAGCCGTATTTGGTGCGGTAGGCACTGCAGGGCAACGTTGTACTACAACACGCAGGTTGATCATCCACGAAAGTGTGTATGATGCCTTTAAACAGAAACTGGTTAATGCTTATAAACAATTACGCATTGGCGACCCATTGGATGAGCATAACCATGTAGGCCCGCTGATAGATAAAGATGCTGTAGCACTCTACCTTAAATCGATTGAAGATTGCAAAGCCCAGGGCGGTAAGTTTATTGTAGATGGAGGCGTTCTGGCTGGTGCCGGATACGAGTCGGGCTGTTATGTTAAGCCTTGCATTGCCGAGGTAGAGAACCATTACCCAGTGGTTCAACACGAAACCTTCGCCCCAATTTTATATTTAATTAAATATAAAACTTTGGAGCATGCCATCGAATTGCAGAATGGCGTACCGCAAGGCTTATCTTCTGCCATAATGACAAACAATTTACGCGAGGCCGAAGCGTTCTTATCAGGTGCGGGGTCGGATTGTGGTATTGCCAATGTAAACATCGGCACATCGGGTGCCGAAATTGGTGGGGCTTTTGGCGGAGAGAAAGAAACAGGCGGAGGCCGCGAGTCGGGTTCGGATGCCTGGAAAATTTATATGCGCCGTCAAACCAACACCATCAATTATTCGTCGAACCTGCCATTGGCACAAGGAATTAAATTTGATCTATAATATATTTTAATGTCTCCATTTTTTAAAAAACTATCCGGCTTTGCATTGTGCGGAGCCTTATTGCTCAACTTTGAAGTTAAAGCACAGGCGACCATTACCGTTGGCGACCCTGTATTACCCAAAAACTGGCACCAGCTCGATCTGACAACCGATGGCTATTACGGCATCAGTTTAAACAAAGCTTACAAACTGTTAAAAGGCAAAAAAAGCAAAACCGTTGTGGTTGCTACTATTGATAGCGGCGTGGACACTTTACAAAAAGACCTGCAAGGCATTTTATGGACCAATCCGAAGGAAATCCCCGGCAACGGTATTGACGATGATCACGACGGTTATGTGGACGATGTACACGGCTGGAACTTTTTGGGCGGACCTAATGGTAAATGCGATTTTAACGAAACAACCGAAGAGGTACGCGAGTACGCCCGGTTGAAAGACAAATACGCCAATGTAACGTATGCAACTGCTACCGATAAAAAGGAATACGAGTATTGGAAAAAGGTAAAAGCCACCCGCGACTCTACAGTTGCAGGCTCACAGAACGATTACAAACAGCTTGCACCATTGGTTAACGCATTGGTAGCTACCAGCGGGGTTATTAAAAAGGGATTGCATTTAACACCCGATGCAGCCTTTACTTTAAGCGATCTGGATAAAGTATCAGCTGCCAACGATACCCTGAAGCAAAGCACCGAGCTTTGGAAACTGATTATGCAGCAGGACCCGACCAGCAACAGCAATAAAATTATAAAAGACTGTACCGAGCAGCTCACCAAAGCCAACAACGATATCAGTCCCGATCTGGATAACCGCAAAAACATCATCGGCGATAACCCGGATGATAATACTAATCCTCATTACGGCAACAACATTGTTAAGTACGAAGATGCTTCGCATGGAACAGGGGTTGCAGGCCTGATAGGCGCCAAACGTGGTAACGGTTATGGTATCGACGGCGTAGCCGATAACGTAAAAATTATGGCCATTAAAGCCGTGCCTAATGGCGATGAGTACGATAAGGACGTAGCCAATGCTATCCGCTTCGCGGTTGATCATGGTGCGCAGGTGATCAACATGAGCTTTGGTAAAAAAATATCGCCGCATAAAGATTGGGTTGATGCCGCCTTTAAATACGCCGCAGCTAAAAACGTATTGCTGGTAATGGCAGCAGGTAACGATAACCAGGATGTTGATGCGGCACCCGAGTACCCTAACGACATCATGCAAGGGAGCACGGGAAGAACCGGCGATAATGTGATCTCGGTAGGTGCTTCGGCAGCTAAAAACGATGAAAAGCTCGCGGCTACATTCACCAACTATGGCAAAAAGAATGTAGATGTTTTTGCACCCGGTGTAAAGGTGACTTCGATTGAGATGGACGCCGAATTTGACACTGCCGATGGTACCAGCTTTGCCTCGCCAATAACCGCTGGCCTTGCCGCATTGTTGTTAGAGTATTACCCGCATTTAAGCGCCAAACAGGTTAAGCAAATCATCCTGCAATCGGCTAAGCCGTTAACAGGTACGATGGTTTATAAACCGGGCAGCACCAGCGAAAAGGTTGATTTTTCGACCCTATCAAAAAGCGGCGGCATAATTAACGCTTACCAGGCGTTATTGATCGCATCGAAGACTAAGGGGGAGTTGAAGTAGGCCTAACGTCTGATAAGCTGTAATGAACCAAGCTAAAAAAATATTTTCTGCAATAGGTTTGGTGATCTTTTTGTCAGTAGTACACTATGTAATTATTAGTGCATTGTTGAAAAATAAAAACAGCCTTACTAAGATCAACGGCATAGTAAGCAGCCAGGACCCATATCACCGGGGAGGCAGGATCCCATTTGATGCTATTCTTATAGATATAGATCATAGTGACATGAGATTTGGGGTGAAGGATAACAAAGAGCCGGCATTTGATTATCTATCTCATCACACAGTTGTCGGCAAACACATCAGCATATTATATGATAAAGATGGGTATAACGATTTAGACGACTTAACTTATAGTGTTTACAGTGTTGCTGTTGACGGAAATGAAATAATGACTATTGCCCAAGGTAAATCTTTTTATAAATGGCTTTTACTATGGGCAATAGTAGCCGACATTGCCGTCATATTCGTATTTTCCAAAATCAAATAAAAGTAAATATTAAAAGCAGCGAACACTTTTAATTCACCAGTAGCTTATACCCTTTACCGTGTACATTGATGATCTCTACTTTCGAGTCATCTTTGAGGTACTTGCGAATCTTACTTAAAAACACATCCATACTGCGGCCGTTAAAGTAATTATCATCATGCCAGATGTTGAGCAGGGCTTCTTCGCGGGTTAACACTTCGTTTTGTTTAAGGCAAAGTAAACGTAGCAATTCGGCTTCTTTGGTGGATAGCTTTTGCTTCTGATCGCCGTCGTAAATGATCTGTGTAGTATAATCAAACTCGTATTTGCCAATTTTAAAATTAGTTTGCTTTTCAACGCTGTCTTTGCCTGTGTCGTTAACGCGTTTCAGCAAGGCGTTAATACGCAAAAGCAATTCTTCGATACGGAAAGGTTTGGTGATGTAGTCATCGCCGCCAAGGTTAAAAGCCTGTGTCTTATCTTCGATCATGCTTTTGGCGGTAGCGAAAATAATAGGCACGGTGGCGTTCATCTTCCTGATCTCTTTACCTAAAGTAAAGCCATCCTTTTTAGGCATCATCACATCCAGGATCAACAGATCGTACTGCTGCTTGGTAAAAGCTTTCAGGCCTTCTTCACCATCTTTACAAAGCACTACATCAAACTTGCCTTTCAACTGCAGGTAATCCTGCAACAGCAGGCCCAGGTTCGGATCATCTTCTACCAATAATATTTTCATCATGTGGTTTTGCCAGGGTCAACTTTATCAAATTTAAGCTCAAACTCCGAGCCTTTATCTTTTTCAGATCGTACACTAATCGTGCCGTTCAATCTTTTTACGATGGTATTTACATAGCTTAAGCCAAGGCCAAAGCCTTTAACATCGTGCAGGTTACCGGTTGGTATACGGTAAAATTGCTCGAATATTTTCTTTTGCTGGTCACTGTTCATGCCTATGCCTTTATCGGCCACCCTGATTACAGCCTGATTACCTTTAACGTATGTTACAATGGTTAGTTCGGGCGTATCGTGGCTGTATTTGATGGCATTGTCTACAAGATTGTAGATCACATTCGAGAAGTGAAGCTCATCGGCTTTGATAAATACCTCATCTTCGGTTAAACGCAGATCGAGCTTAACTTCGTGCTTTTGAAGTTTTAATGCCATGCTATCAATAACCGCAGCAATGATCTCGTTGATCTCGATACGTTTGATATCTAATTTAAAATCGTTTTTCTCAATACGGGCAATATTCAATACCCTTTCAATATGGCTGCCCAGGCGTACATTCTCTTCGTAAATAATCCCTGCCAGTTTAGCTACACGGCCTTTATCCTGGGCAATCTCCGCATCTTTTAAAGCCTCGCTGGCTATCATGATGGTTGATACCGGAGTTTTAAACTCGTGGGTCATGTTGTTGATGAAATCGGTCTTCATTTCCGATATCTTTTTCTGCCTTAAGATGGCATAAATGGTAAAGCCAAAGCAAAAGATAAAGAATAATAGCAGACCGCCTGTTGTTGCCATTGTGCCACCCATCTGGCTTAATATCAATGAGTTTTTTTGTGGGAAATAAACTTTCAGATCGCCCGGGTCGCTAATTACCTCCTGACTAAAGATAGGTGCATGATATGTGTTGGCAGGTAAAAAAACCGGTTTTTGACCGTCTACATCCATGGCTTTCGAAAATATAACCGAATCGTTATGGGCCTGCGTAACCTCATAGCTAAAAGGTAAAGAAACACCATGGGTGTTTAGTTCATACCGCAGCAGGGTATCGATCCATATCTGGTTTATACGTTGTTTAAGCGGCTCGTCCTTCCGTGAATATTCCTGGGCAAGATTTTCAAATACAGCCTGCTGGCCCTTATGAGCCTTTGACAATTCGGCAGCCTTTTCAACCTGTAATAGCTTTTGCACCTGCTTTAACTGTTTTTCGCGTTTCAGGCGCTGCTGCTCTTGCACCCATAGCGGGTTAAGCCGCGGTACCGATACCACCTGGCGGCCAAACTGCGGATCGATATAAGTATAATGCAGCGTATCCAAATACTTAACCTGCTTTGCCTTTTGCAAAAGCCGTGTTTGATTAGCTATGGCTTTAACGTTGTTTTGCGGAACGATAGTTACATATTGTTCTAACTGGCCATATTCGTTTTCTTCAACCCGGCTTTGGATACTCAACGTGCGGCTTACATCCTCCATCTCCTGCTCAAATTTATTTTGCACCAGCATGTGCGTAACGCTATCGCGCAGCTTAGCTATAAGCAAACTATGTTGAGGGCTGGTTTTACTTGTTGGCAAGTGGATAAGGCCGTCATCCGTCATATTAACGCCCGCTACGGTTTGTAGCTTAGCCACGCCAAAAGCTGGTTTCATACTTTTTTGTGCCGAATCGGCCACAGGTGCAGGCTTACGGTTTTGATACCGGGCTTTTTCGCTCAAAAAACTAATAGCATCCTGTTTACTTATCCTGGCTACCACATTATTCAACGCGGCTTTAACGTTACTGTCGAACAGATCGGACTGTAACTGGTACGATTGGCGAAGGAAATAATACTGCATAGCAATTACACCCACTAAGGCCAAAGCCATTAATCCGGTAATTATAACTATGCTTTTTCGTTTCATTTAACTACAAAAGTATTGAACAATAGACTAATGCCATTTGCTTTAACATTATTTAACATATCGTTTAACAAAGTATCAGCAAATATTTCTTTAACTTGGTTTTTAGTTATCAATATTCTCCAAACCCATTATGTCATGAAAAAAAAGATATCATCTCCAATTTTAGAACTATCATTCGCTGCCGGAATTATGGTTATTTTAGCCTTACCGCTATTGGTCAACGCCCAGGATCATAAAGAATTTAAAGTTAACATAAACAACGCCGATACGATAATAAACGGTAAAAATATTAAAGAGTTATCGGCGAGCGACAGAAAGGACGCCCTGAAAAAGCTTGATGAGTTGAATGATCACATCAGCATAACCATGACGCAGGATAATGGTGATAGCGGTACAATGCTAAAAAGTGTAAACGGCAAAACAAATCTGTATGTTTACAAAGAGGGCGTACTTGAGCGCTCGCCGGTTACCAAATCCTACAGCCTTAGTATTGATAGTACCGGCGACAGAAACATCGCTATAACAGCTAACGGATCGGCGCGCAGTAGCATAGCGCCGCACATTGCATATAGTTTACGAGCTGATTCTTATTCTGATAGGAGTGCACCGGATGGCCGCGGGATAATTTATTCGTACAATAGCAGCAATCGTAAAAACACACAAAACTTTAGCTACTCCAATACCGATAACGATGGAATAAGCACTCATATTAATTTTAGCGTAGGCGATGCCGGTGCCGAAAAAGCAAAAAAAATAAGCGGTTCAGAAAAAACTGATCTTACTATACAGGACCTTAATATTGTTCCGTCTTTTTCGACTGGTAAAACCACACTAAGCTTTACCCTTGCCAGCAAAGCAGCAGCCGATGTACAGTTTAAAGATAACGAGGGAATAGTATTATGGGAAGGAAAAACAACAGGAAGTGAATTTAGCAAAAGCTTTACACTTCCTAAAAACGGTGTATACTATTTGCAGGTTAAACAAGGCGGAAAGCTGGCCTTACGCAGGATAAACAAGGAGGAATAGGCAGAGTTGCCTGAGAGAGATACTGAAACAAGCTCAGCATGACTTGTACACAAAAGCCTCCCGATAAATCGGGAGGCTTTTGTTTTTCTCTATTTCAGGTTCATCAGGTAGTTGTGCATGTTATCGCTCAACTTCTCCACGTCCCAGTCGTCGTTCAGTTTCTTGGTGTAAAACTCTTTAACATCTTCCCATTTGTAATAAGGGAAATTTGGGGCTTTTAATCCTTCAATAGCAACTTCTTTCTCATTCATCATAAACTTCACCAGGTAGTCGCGTTGGTTATCGGTAGTTTGGCCTTTATACAATATAAATTGAATATTGGCGCTCAACGGTATTACTTCCTCAGCTTTCCAAACCTTTTCAAATTTAAATATATCGGCACTCTCTTTACTGGCGCCCTTAATGCCTAACAAAGCGGCAAACGATGTTATGGTTTCGGCATTGGTCATCCTGATATCGGCAGCCACATTGGGGCTTACCAAATATGCATCGGCTGTATTGATAAAGTTAACTAATAACGGCACGGTAGCCCGTACTTGTATACCCGATTTATCGCCGCCCGGGCCTGCTTTATAATATTCTTCGGCCGAGTTTAACATATTAAACAGAGCAAGCTCCGAGCAGGTAAAAAACGAGCGAATATCCAACTGTTCGAGCGTAAAGCCTGCATTGATAATTTCGCGGTGGATAGAGTTAATTACGGTGCTGGCTTTGTACAAATCGTTAATAAAACGGTTTTGGTCGGGCTCTTCTATCTTATCAAAAAAACCTTGTTCGAAAAACCGGGTTAAAAACCTGATGTTAAAGTTTTCGGGCTTTTTCTGATCGCGTATGTTATCAACGTTATCTTTCCAATCGCCGGTTTTAGTTAATTCAATTAACGCCGGAGATGTGGCAAAAGGATTTAGGTTATCGTCGTCGTTATAGCTTGGCCTGTCGCAGGCAGGTTCATCAAGCGTATGTTTTAAACCACCAAGCAGTGCTTCGGCGCTTTGCATCATGCGCTCTTCTTTAATTGCCGAAACCTCGACACATTTTTTCTGAGCAAATACATTGCCGTATAGTGCCAGCATCCGGGTGCCTATCCCTTTTTCTTCTATTGCTCCGGATAATGATATCCTATCTAACTTATCCTTCTCGATAGTTTGAAGCGTAAGCAGCATTTTGCGCAATTTACGACCATCAACCTTTAAAGCGTGAGCGCTATCGGCCTTTTGCAATAACGAGAACACAAAAGTTGTTGAAATATCTTTCACTAAGTGTTCGGCACCATTGCGACCAATAAAGTTTATAAAAACAGGTTTGTAACCGGGTGGGGGAGGTGTGATAGAGATATCCTGCGGCAAATATTGTGTATGGCTACCCCAATACTCAAGCGAACAGTTGGCTTCCTGAGCATCGGCTGCTTTAACAGCAATCAATAAGATTACAACGGAAAGGTAAAATAGCTTCTTATTCATTTAACTTTAGTTTGTTGAGATGATAACGGTTTAAGCATCGATAATGGTATATACTCATTTCCTCGTCGGAAGGTTTCCTCACCAAAATTAAATATTTCGGCCAAACTTTGTTAATCACCATCATTAAATAAAAAGGTTATATAAATAATCAAATGTTATTATTTACATGGGGCAATTGGTTGATGGGTGAAGCCCCTCTTTATCTTTTAATAATTGCGGTACGCCCTTTTTAAAAGTAACTATCCAGATACTGTCATAATCATCATCCGACCATTTTAATGCTTCGGTTATACCCAAGGCTTTTACGATGCCGGGGATGGCCTTATGCTCCCATGTAATAATGGTGGTTCCTTTGCGGCTTTTCAGATCGGCTGCAATTTGTTCAAAATCCTTCTCGTTATGTGTTGTGGCTATTGCCAGATTATATTGCATAGCAAACGGCGCGATGGTTTGAAACATGCGCGCATGTTTGGTGGTATCGCCCATACCCAGTTGCGGCACCATTAAGTACTGTGGCACTCCAAATTTTTTAAAAAGCACAGCCGGCAACTGTAACGACCGGTTTAGGCCCTGGCAGGTTAGGTTACTGCCATTTAACGGCTTTTCGGCATGACGTATAAAAACAAGTTTTAAGTTTTCGGCCTGAGCAAAAACTGAATATGACGTTATAAAACAAATGGCAATACAAAGTAAAAGGTATAACGAAGCTTTTTTCATTTTTATAAGATTGTGTGGATGTTTTTTTATTTAATATATGAGCAAATTAGCAAATAGCTATCAACTAAAAATGCATTGCCTTTGGGGCAATGCATTATAAATACTCAATTTAAATTTAGAAGTGTTGGTTACCCCCACCATTTGTTTGATAAGCACCAATATCTTTGCCCGGTGGGGTAAACTCGGTTACACCATATTTCGGATCGACAGGCACAGTCGACTTTTCTAAACCATAGGGAACAAAGCCCGTAAACCCTTTACCTATATATGGCGAAGTAAGTTTTAAATTAAAGTTATAGCTGCCTACGGTAACTATATCCGATAATTTAGCACCAGCCGGCAAGGGTATGGGGGCATTAATAAACTGCGGGTTATTTGTGCCTAAAATTGCCTTGTTGGCTGTATAGGTACTCCCCGGTGTCCAGCCCACCGGTAAAAATGATGATGGCAAAGGCACATCAGTAGGCATGGCACTTGTTATTGCAGTACTTATAGCTAACGATGGATAAATTTGATCGGCAACCGATGCAGAATCTGTATAGGTATAATTATAGCCATACCTAATGTTTGCAGTATCGGCAATAGGGTTTTGTACTATCCGCAAACCAAATTTACAATTCACAATAATATTATTGTAAGCGTTACCGGCAGCACCCTGCTCAAAATTGAGCGAACCACCACGGCCAGCGGCCGACCTGCGATATCCGCAATTAACGATAGTATTGTTATACATGCGTATGTTTGATCCCGGCACGCCCGGAATGGCGGAAATGTTTGAATTTTTAGGGCCGTTGGTTGCTATGCCGATGCAAACGTTGTATGCAAAATCGCCAATAGTACCGGCTTTGGCATTTAAGGCCTCGCCACCTGT
>Ga0105855_1001051_pt1 | contig 10389 bp, 9 predicted proteins | sample OrgsoiDNA_201059_FD_89680 | JGI IMG/M metagenome (GOLD analysis project Ga0105855, IMG submission 89680) | Permafrost soil microbial communities from the Arctic, to analyse light accelerated degradation of dissolved organic matter (DOM) -... | ecosystem: Environmental > Terrestrial > Soil >... | reverse complement strand
ATGCCGTTGCGGTTTTGCTTTGTGCATTTACAGTGTTGGCCAGCGCAAAACAGGCGCATGTTAACAAACAAAGTAACAAGTGTTTCTTCATGATGAATAATTGGTTGTTTGTATTATTAAATCGGGAGTTATAAAAAGCAGCGGCAATTTCTGCAACATTAACGGCTTTAACAACCTGTACTGTGCTGCCCGGGATATGACAGGTTTTGCATAAATTAGTGTTTTGAGCCTTTAAGATGAGAACAATAGCCAAGCCCCAGTTTGGAGAATACCCTCCTTACGCCGAAATGTATATGAAATTGTTACCCGATGACGGAATGGTATTGCAGCATTTGGCAGGTAATTTTGGCGTGATAAAGCAATTTATTTGCAGTTTACCCGAAGAAAAGCTTTACCATCGGTACGCCGAAGGCAAGTGGAGTATTAAAGAGATTTTGGTACACATTGTGGATGACGAACGCATATTTGCTTACCGGGCATTACGCTTTGCACGGAATGAGCAGAAAAACCTGATAGGGTTTGATCAGGATGCTTATGCCTTTTACTCGGAAGCCGACCAGCGCAACCTGGATAATATTTTTGAAGAATATGCAGCCGTAAGGCAGGCCACAATTACTTTATTTAACGGCCTGCCTGAGGCCTCGTTAACACGTATGGGTAAAGGTACGGGTACGGCGAACAGTGCTACCGTAAGGGCCTTGGTGTACCATATTGCCGGCCACGAACTACATCATTTTAACTTTATAAAGGCATATTATTTGTAGATACTTACCATAATGTGTTTTTGAATTTGTATATTTACACAATGAATTGGCTGTTCGGATACTAAATTAAGAACAACCATTAATGCCTGTCCCCAATTAACAGGAAAATTTTATGCGGTAACTAAACGCATGAAACAGAAATTCTTTGCTGTACTGGACTGTTTAAAACAGCAGGACCTGGTATATGCATTGAAAATACCGAAGAATACCTATGTGTGATTCGGAATATTTATTACAAAAAATTGGGAAAATGAAAAAAATTTTGAAATTTCAGACTATTGCGAACGCTTTGGTTTTGATATTTTGCCTGTTGTATACAGCAGGTAATATGGTAGATATTAAATACAATTACGATGTGCCTTTTGCCGATTTTAATAATGCCGGGCAGGATTTTCATAGCATGGTAACTTACTACAGCAGTATGATATTTGTAATTATAGCCATTAATGTATTCTGCTCTTTTATTATCTATAGAAAATATAAAAACAGCCGGGATTACACACCCGTTATGGAAAGTGTGATAAAAAATGTTGAGCTAACAGAGTTGTATAATTAACAAAAATACCGAAGAATACCTATGTGTTGGTTCATTGGCTCAATAGTTCATTAGTTTATTGGTCTTTTATGGTGATGAAGCGTAAGACACATGGGTATACCCATCAATACCCATGTTATACCTATGTGTTTCATGGGTGTCAAATAGTTGAAAACAGCGCTATGAATGAATTTTACAGGGTTTGATAGAAAATACTTTAAAAAACACCCATAAATACCCATGTGTTTTGGCTCACAGGTTCGTTAGTCATTCGTTCATTGGTGTTTTAACGGTGTGAGATATGGTTATTTGCGCATTGTTGGATATTCACATTTATCCACCTCCGCCTGCCGGGTGGATACGCGCTTTCCGGCTCCGGGCGGTTTTGATGATAAAAATGATGAGTATGCCTATCATGTTATTTTATTTATCTGAAATAGCATTTCTCGTTACCTGGCGTTACATCGCCTTTGCGCAGGTAAATACCTAAGGATATTTCGTGCGTACCATAATTGTAGTTGCCGAGCGTAGTGGTAGAGTAGTCGAAAGCGTAGCCCACGCGCAGTTTATCGGTAACAAAAACCTCAACCATGGCAATAGTTGCATTTGTTTTAGGTAAACCACTTGGAATATTAGGCTTAGAGTATAAGGAAACGGCTGTACGATATGTTCCGCCAACCCATAAACGCTCGCTTAGCAAAACAAACATGTTCAGGTCAAGGCTGGTTGGCCCTGCGCGATCGTCCTTTAATAAAAACGAGGGGTTGAGTTTGATGTCGTCATTTACATTCAATATCTGCCCGGCTGTAAGGTAGTAATGAGGTTTAGGCACCGGCACCAGCAAGGCTTTATCCTGTTGCATATTTTGCGCTATCAGGTTATCGGCCGAGAAGCCCGCGTAAAAGGTATTGGTGCTAAACATTACCCCGGCACGTGCATCGGGAAAAAGAGAGCTTACACCTGAGGTAGGGATATAACTGTCGCCCTCCTCTACTGCATTGAGCTTAGTGCCATCAATGCTGGCCTGTATAAAACCAACGCCCATGCCAAATGACAAACGGGTACCGTCATCTTGTCCCAAAGGTATGTGATAAGCCATATTAAAATTTGTAGCCAGGCTGCTTTGCGCGCCAATTTTATCGGCGGCTATCATCATACCCAGGCCTACTTTGGTGTCGGCTACGGCTACATCACCTGCAATAGAAAAACTTTGCGGTGCACCGGGAAAACCGGTCCACTGCGAGCGTGCAAACGAGTGAACATAAAAATCCTGCTTGTAGCCCGTGTACGCCGGGCTTATATACATCCCATTAAAAATATACTGACTGTATTGTGCATCCTGCTGCGCCAGGGCACTAAGTTTTATTATTGTTAAACATGCTATAAAAAACAGTTTTCTCATGGTGATGCGCATTAATTGTTATCCATTTATTATTTCACTGCACCGCGTAAAAGCGTTACGTAACCTTTATATATATCCGATTTGCTATTACTGTTAACCTTTAAAATGTAAAAGTATGTTCCCTCGTTCAAGCCCGGTGCGGCCCAGTCGCTCTTGTAATATTTGGTGCGATAAACCACATTGCCCCAGCGGTTAAAAATGGTTATCTCGTTATCCGGGTAAAAATTCAGGTTAGGTATAATGAAGGTATCGTTCCGGCCATCGTTATTTGGTGTAAACACGTTTGGTATGTACAAACCGTCTATCTGTTTACTATCTGATGATTGGTTATTGGCCAGGTTACCATCGCTCTCGGCCGAAGATACACTTGCTGAGTTTACAATAGTGCCATGCATATTAGCTTTAACCTGTAAGGTTAAAACAGCTTTGCCGTATGCCGCTACGTTGCCAACCAGCCAGGTTATAGTACGGCTGTTAACATCGTAAGTAGCGGTACCCACTGTTGTACTGGCAATGCTTACATAGTCAAGCTCGGGCGGTAAGGCATCTTTTAGCTGTACCTGTGTTGCAGGCATATTGCTTTTGTTTTCAACGGTTAAGGTATACTCATATATTTCGCCAACGCGTACACTCCGGGCTTCCGAAACTTTGAGAACAGACATATCTACCACCTTATCAACCACGTTCAATATGCCCGGGCGGTAGGTTATCTGGTAATTACCAGCCGTAAACCCTGTTGGCATAATGCTGTAACGGCCAATATCGACCGAACCTATGGCGCTGCCGGTAAAGGCCAGGCTACCTTGCAGTACCGAAGTATTCTCGCCATTTACAAAACCCGAATAAACAACCCCATTACCCTTGGTATAAGGTTGGCCGTCTTTGTACTTGGTATCGTTATTTGCGGTAATGATCAATGGTACCTTGGTAACAGTTAAAAGAGCATCGCGGTAATTGATGTGATACTTGTTTGATTGTGCGCCAGATATAGTAATAGGATAGGTGCCAACGTTGGTTTTAACCGTTGCACTGGTACTTATAGCTGGTAGCTTGACGAGTACGCCAGGTCCGTCGCCATTTACAAAACCTTGATAGTTAAATGTAAGTGTTGGATTTGCTGAGCCATAAGGCCTGGTTTTATTATCAGCAATTATCCAAAGTTCGGGAGCTATCTTTACTTCTATTGGTTCGGATATCACGGAAGCGCAACCTTCTTTGTTAAAAGCTATAACAGTATAAAGTCCGGCCTGCTTTGCCCTAAAATCCTTACCGTTTGCCTGGGCTATTGGTACTCCGTTTTTGTACCATTGGTAAATCACAGCGTCATCGGTGGAAGCATGTAAAGTTATAGAGTCGCCGGCGTTGATGGTTACACTGGCAATTGGCCCGCCATATTTATTCACAGTAAAACCCGCCGCTGTAAAAAACAGCAGCAGGTTAACAAGCAATATAAAATAGCGTTGCCTCATTCAGGGTCAGTGTATACTACTCAATGTTATGGACCGGTAATAATAACTGGTTTGGTTGGCACCGCAATTACAGTAATTGTTGTAGTTGTTGTTGAAAAACAATTGCTGTTTAATGAGTATGCTACGGTTACGCCATACGTTACTGTTGCAGCTGTCGATTCGTTTACAGTGTAAGTACTTGATGTCGCACCCGCTATATCAGAACCATTCCTCGTCCATTGGTAAGTGTAAGTATATCCCGAGCCATTAACAGGTGTTGCACTAAGCGTCGAACTGGTTTGTCCGCTTGCGCACACAGTAGCGCTGCTTGCCGTAATTGCGGCAGTAATTGGCGGCAATACAAAAATGCTAAATGGGTCCGACGATATGGAAGTACAACCATTAGAGTTGATCACAACCAATTGATAGGTGTAATACCCGACACCCGCCGGAGTTTCGGTGTAGGTGTTGCTCGATCCGTCCTGAACCAGCTGCATCGCACCGCCCGCCGGATTTTTTTTATACCATTGATAGGTATAACCAGCGGTAGCTGTAGTTTTTAACTGGATTTGACTGCCGTTGCATATTACCTGCGACACGGCGGCGGCCGTAGCAGGCGGAGCGGTTACGGCGTCGCTGGGCCCTGCAAAGGGCGTTTGCGCAAAGGCCGAACTAATAATAACGGCTAAAAGCAAAGTAAGTGATGCTTTTAAGATGGTAAATTTGTTTTTCATAGCGTGTGTTGTTTGTAGTTTTTAATTTGTGATTATCGGTTTGGCCGGATTTGGATATAAGTTAACTGTGATGTTTTTGCGGCAAACGGGCGCAAAAGTAATGTCGTCTAAGGCAAAGTCGTTACCCGATGCTGCCGTGTTTTGGTTTACAATACCTATTGTAGCGGTGGTACTACTGCCCGAGCTCCATCGTACAGTAAAGTTTTGCCACACACCAATTGTAGAGTTTAGTGTAATGTTACCTAACAGCGATCCGTTGATCGAGAAGTTAAGTATACCAGGGCTGGCAGGAGTTACCGATGTTCCCCATACCGAGAAAACATAAGTGGTATTGGCCTGTACATTAATAGCTTCGGTCCATACAGTTACATTAGCTGTTGATGCACCGTTTACTACCATCATATGGCCGGTACCATCATTTTTGGTATGGTCATTAAACGTGGCAAAGGCAGAGTGCTCACTATGCGCATCTTTTAATACAGCGTAAGTGCCTTCGGCCACCAGGCTGCTTGTGTTTTTGGTATAGCTGCTGGTAAAGCCGGCATAAACATTTCCTGAGTTTTCAAAATTTCCATTCACTACAGCATCTTCATCGTACCTTACAGTTTCCCACCAATAGGTGCCTGAGGTGGTTACTGTGATTGAGTTGGATGTAGCACCGGTACTCCAGAGATAATTGGTGTACCCGGGATCAACGTTTAGTACCATGCTTGATGCACATTGAGATACAGTGGCATCCGTCAACGTACATGCTGCAACTGGTGCCGCAGCTGTTATCGAATTAGAACTGCTGTTAGTGTTATGATAAGAAGAGCTTGATGTAAGATGATTGGCAATAAAGCATACCGGTATTATAAGCGTAAGCGCAATAGCAAAAAAATAATTAATAAGTCGCTTAAAGTAAAAGTTTACCATGCCTAAATCATATCATAGATGCTGCTTTCTTTTTACGTGAGCGGCCCCGGCAAGGTTTTACATTCTGGAAAGTTTTGAAGGTGTTTTTGTAAGTTTTTTTTATTCAAGTTAAAAAAATGCGTTTAATTATCAGAATAGCTGTTTTTTGGTGAGTAGCAACCTGTAAAGTTTTTTTTCAACATTTAACTAACAAAAAATGAGGGTGTTATTGTTGCTTTTTGGTTTAAATTTTACCATAAAGTGATTGTAATCGTTAATTTTTTTTCGCGGGGAGATTAAGCTGGATTTGAAATTTTTTTAGTACAAACCGGAATAAATTCCTTTATAGTAATCATATTTTCTTATCGTTTATATTTTTTTAATTAACCAATAGTTTAATGTTGACATATAAATAAAGCGAATATTAGAATGTGTAATTTAAAATATGCCATTTATATATAATTGCACTAACAAAGACCACTAAAATCATGTACCCAACTGTTAGTTAAGAAAAAAAACAGGCACTTACTTTGCATGTTCTAAGTCCTGATGATACTCTACATAAAAAACATGGTCTGTGTTCGTTGCCAAATGGTAGTAAAATACGAGTTAGAAAAACTTGGCATCAAGCTAATGGTTGTGGAAGTCGGCAAAGTAGAGATTCTTGAAGAAATGTCTATTGAGCAGATGACGCTCTTTAAACTTGCTTTGAAAGAAGCGGATTTAGAATTGGTTGATAATCGGAAGAATATTTTGACCGACAAGATTGTCAATGTTATTTCTGAGATGATTAATCACTCTGAAGTTGCAATAAAAACCAGCTTCTCATATTATCTGAGTAACAAACTGAATCTCGACTACACTTATATGGCCAACGTGTTCTCCGAAAGCCAGGGAATCACAATAGAACAATTTATCATTCAAAATAGAATTCAAAGGGTGAAACAGCTAATTTGCCATAACGATCTGAATCTTACCGAAATCTCATGGCAATTACATTTTAGCAGCGTTGCCCATTTATCTACCCAGTTTAAAAAAGTAACTGGTATTACCCCATCGCAATATAAGCACATCGATTGCAATAGCCCATCGCGTCCCGAAATGTGTGAATTATAGAACTTATTCCCATAGTAATGTAACATACGGGCCTTACTCTCAGGCTATGTTTGTATCTCCTCAAGTCTTGTATTTTTTAGGCTTTCGGGAAAATGTTTCTATCACTTAAAATAAGTAATCATGTTAAAAAAAACTACTATGACCAAAGATAGCACCCCTGTGCTGAAAGGCAGGAACTATACAAAAATTTTCAATACCATTTGGTCGGTGGCATTACTGCTTATCGTTTTTATACCGGCGTGTAAAAAGGATAAGTATGCTGGTGAAGTCGTAGGACTTTGTCCGATAATCGTTTCAACCGACCCTCTTGATAAAGCAATCGATGTAGCGCTCACTAAAGTTATATCCGTAACTTTTAACACCGAGATGGATTCGACATCCCTAACAAAAGCAACATTTACTATTACGCAGGGTGGTGTATCCGTATCGGGTACGGTTGCCACAACTGCCGATGCCAAGGTATATACCTTTAAACCAGATGTGCCTTTGTTACCTTTTGTTACCTACACAGGTACAATTACAACGGCATCTGTGGATAGGTTTCATACAGCGCCGTTAGCAGATTATGTTTGGACCTTTACAACCATACCTCAAATAGCAATAACATCCAACCCTGTATTAGGCGGCACAACAGCCGGTGCAGGTACGTTTGCTCAGGGATCTGTAAACACAGTAACGGCCACACCTAATACAGGCTTTACCTTTACCAACTGGACGGTAAACGGTGTTATAGTTTCAACAAGTTCCAGTTATCAGTTTACTATGGCCGGTAATAAAGCATTAGTTGCAAACTTTACCGCTATACCTGCTGGTAATTTTGCGGTAAACTTATCATCAAGTCCCGCCGCTGGCGGAACAACCTCTGGCGCCGGCTCATTTGCCGCAGGCTCGTTAGTAACGGTAACAGCATTACCAAATACCAATTACACATTTGTTAACTGGACAGACGCCGGCGTAGCAGTTTCAACAAGCCCGAGTTACCAATTTATATTAGCTGGTAACCGTACGCTGGTTGCAAACTTTAAAATTATACCGGCATCACAGGTAGCTTTGGTGTTAACCTCAAGCCCGGCCGCCGGCGGAACAACTAATGGCTCAAATTCTTATCCTACCGGTACATCTGTAACCGCAACAGCAACAGCCAATATCGGTTATACCTTTGTTAACTGGACAGAAAACGGCGCTATTGTTTCATCCAGTCCGGCTTATACCTTCGCATTAAATACTAACAGAACATTAGTTGCTAACTTCCTTATCAACACTTATACATTGGCTTTATCGGCAACTCCGGCAGCTAATGGCACAACAGGTGGTGCGGGACCTTATACAGCGGGTAGCAGTGCCACAGCTACGGCAACGGCAAACTCAGGCTCTCTTTTTGTTAATTGGACAGAGGCCGGCAATATAGTATCCACTAACGCGAGCTACCAGTTTACCATGACGGGTAACCGCACATTGGTTGCAAACTTTGCACCCATAGTTGTTGCTCCGGCAATATTCACTTCAATATTTGGTGCCTTTGGCGGAAACGCTGGGATAACCAACCAGGGATTATTTACGGTAATTAATAACGGCAGCATCGGTACTACCGCGGCATCAACATTAGTAACCGGTTTCCACGATATCACTGGTGATAAGTATACCGAAACACCGCTTAACGTGGGTAATGTAGCGGCAGGCAGGATATACACTTACGCGCCACCACCGGTAATATTTGGTCCGGGTGGCCCATTTGGTGGCAATGCCGCAACCAAGGTAATAGCCGATAAAGGCCTTGCCGATGCCACAGCGTTTTATAACAGCATATCGCCGGCCAACAAACCAGGTGGTACTGACCCTGGCGCGGGCGAATTAGGTGGTTTAACCTTAGGCCCTGGCGTGTATATGGCTGCCGGTGGTACATTTAAAATAACTAATCTCGACCTGGTTCTTGATGCCAAAGGCAACCCCAACGCCACCTGGATATTCCAAACGGCATCATCGCTAACTGTAGGCTCAACAGGTACAGGTGCCCACAGTGTTAAGCTGATTGGCGGCGCATTAGCGCAAAATGTATACTGGTATGTAGGCAGCACTGCTGTAATTAACTATGCAGGTGGCGGCACCATGGTCGGAACGATCATTGCCAATTCGGGTGTGACATTGTCTAATCCGGCTAACAGCACCAATGCACTGGTTCAAACCGTACTTAATGGCAGGGCTATATCCCTGGTTTCATCGGTTACTATGGTTAACACAGTAGTAAACGTACAATAACAACACTTATCCCCCGCCAATGGCGGGGGATTTATAAAACAAACCAAATTTTAATTTAATAGATATTCATTATGTTACCCATAAATAAACTCATTAAAAAATCCATCGCAGGCTGCTTGCTGATGGTTGTTGCTTGTGCTACAGTGCAAGGGCAAAATACGCAGCCAACCTGGTGGTTCGGTGTATCGGGCGCAGCTAACTTTAATTTTTACGATGGCACAACCCAAAGGCTAAACGATAATTTTATTGTTCCGGCTGCTTTTCATAAGGGCACCGGGATACGTCCATACGGCTCTGTATTGGTTGAGTACCGCCCGCTGGGCGTTTTAGGCGTAAGCTTAAACGTAGCTTACGATGGCCGTGGCGGAAAGTTTAAAGAAGTTGTAGCGCCTTGTAATTGCCCTGCCGATCTGGAAGTAAATGCAAGTTATGTTGCTATTGAGCCAAGCCTGCGTTTAGGTATACCAAAAACAGGGCTTTACTTTTTTGCAGGCCCACGCGTTGCTTTTAACATTACTAATAGTTTTGCCTATACACAACTTAAACAACCTAATACTAATGCCGATTTAAGCAACATTAATAAAACGATCCTTTCGGGCCAGGTAGGTGCCGGATACGATTTCCCGATATCTTCACCAAAAAGCACTACCAAGATCGATCTTTCGCCATTCGTTTCTTATCAACCCTATTTTGGTCAGGATCCGCGTAGTATCGAAAGCTGGTCGATGACCACTGTAAGAGTAGGTATAGCGCTTAAATTTGGTAAAGGCTCAAAGGCCGTTGTAAAACCTATACCACCAGCTGTAGCTGTGCTGCCGGTACGCGAGGTGATATTTACCGTGCGTGCGCCTATAAGCATACCGGCTAAACGCCAGGTTAGCGAAACGTTACCGCTACGTAACTCAGTATTTTTTGATGACCGTTCATCTGATATCCCGGTTCGGTACGTAATGTTATCAACCAGCCAGGCAAGTAGTTTCCGTGAGCGTGATTTACAAAACGAGCAGTCGGTAGATATGACTGGTCGTTCGTCGAGACAGTTGTATGTATATCACAATATCCTTAATATTTTGGGCGACCGTTTGCGTTCAAATCCGGATGCCGTCGTTACGCTTATTGGCGCATCAGGTACAAGTATTGTTGATGGCAAGGCTATGGCCGGATCGGTTAAACAATATCTGGTAGTAAACTTTGGTATTGATGGGAGTAGAATTACTACAGTCGGTCGTATTAAACCGGT
>Ga0105855_1001050_pt1 | contig 10400 bp, 10 predicted proteins | sample OrgsoiDNA_201059_FD_89680 | JGI IMG/M metagenome (GOLD analysis project Ga0105855, IMG submission 89680) | Permafrost soil microbial communities from the Arctic, to analyse light accelerated degradation of dissolved organic matter (DOM) -... | ecosystem: Environmental > Terrestrial > Soil >... | reverse complement strand
TTTGCCCAACGGCATCGTTGGCGGCGTCGCTGGCGCCCCCGTCGACGCGCAGGCCCCTGTCGCTCAGCAAAAGCCCAAGCGCCCGGCTCGCCCGCGCGGCCCCACGCGGCCGCCAAAGTCTCAGAAGCCCAAAGCGCGCGAAACCGCGGAGCCGGAAGAGGGCGCCCCCGCGGAAGCTCTCGCCGCGCCTTCGCCGGCGCGCATGGCGTTGCGGCTGGATGAATTGCGCCGAGAACGAAAAAACCGCCTGCGCCAAAAGAACTTGAACGAGGCGGGCAAAAATGGCGCCGTCAAAAACGAGACACCCCCTGCGTCCGCAGCGCCTGCCGAGTCCTCCAGCGAGGCTTCTGCACCGCCATCCGCTCCCGAGCCAAGGCCTGTCGCGTCGCCCTCGGCGGCCCCCAAGCCAAAACGCTTGCCGGCGCGAGTCGCGGCGCGGGCTCGCAAATCGGGCCCGGCCAACGGCCCATCCGCCTGAGCCCATGACGGAAAACCTCGACAAAAACAAACCCGCTCATGGCGGGTTTGTTTTTTGCTCCATTCGAACCAGCCCGCGTCTTTCAAAGCCTGCGGCCGCGACCGCGCCGAGTGGCGCCGCCTCCCTCTTTGGACTCCCCTTCTGAGCCCTCGACGGGCGCGCGGCGGTTCGCCAACGCCACGGTTTGCAATTCGCGCGCCTCATGCTCCGCCACGATTTTTTTCAAGGGTTGGCTCATGGGAGCGGAAAACTCCAACGCCATCCCCGAGTTTCCCATCATGTCCAACAAGTCGCGCGCGTCGTCGACGGTGAAGCGAATGCCCATTTCTTCAAGCCACGCGATCGCGGGCTCATTGTTTTGGATCCAAAAAATTTGCGCCAAATTCAGCCTTCGGCCCTTGAAAGAGGCCGAAAACACCGCGCGTTTTTTCTTTTTCCCTTCGATGTGGCTCGCCCCCCATGGGCAATGAAGGTGTTGGGCCGCCGCCGCTTTCCAGTCAATGGGCTTGGAGCATCCCGCTTGCAACGCGCGCGCGAGTTCGCGAGCGGTTTTTTCGCGCCATTTCCCCCACTGCGACGCCTCGCTATAGTCCTGTTGCGTGGCCAGCCAACCGAACAAAATGCCGGCGGCCTCTTTCGGGTGCACCCAATCCGGACGCGCGGCGGTGATTTGCAGCGCGGCTTCCACGCAGCTTCGCTTGGACTCCACGATGAGTTGGCTGAACATTTTTCGGGCAACCTTCATAGGCGCTTTGCGCGCGAACTCAAACGCAATTTCCCTTTGCACAGGGTCGTCGTTGTCGTATCCATTGTCCGGGTCGAACAGCCGATTGCGCTCGGCTCGCTCGTCCTCCTCGCGAACCAGGCCAAAAGCGCGCGCCAGATTCAGGGTGGGACAGCTGTGCCCGTTCATGTTCTCTCGAATCGCGCGAGTCCAAAGCGCAAGCCATTCGGGTGCGGCCCCCAACGAGAGAATCAGGCTTTTGAGCTCTTCGGCTTGCTCGCTCGTCCAATGCCGGTCCACGACGCTGTCCATGGCGCTCTCAATGGTGTTTTTGATCGCCTCGATCTCGCGCTCGGAAATTTCCGCGCCTTTTGCCGCGGCGAACGCGGCGATTTCCCAGCGCGCCAACAACACCGCGGCCCGCATGAATGCGGGCCCCAGTTCGCGAGTCTGGTGATAATGCCATTCGTGCATGACGCCCATCAAGCGCTCAGCGTCCGGACCCCAGCCTTTTTCGGCAAGAATTTGGCTTGCCTGCGCCAAACACTCCTCCATGAACTCTTGTTTGGCTTTTTCGGCCAGAGGAGGTTCTTTGGCGCCCAAAAGCGCCGAGATCGCGTTCGGGCGCTGACGCTTCCATCCTTCGCGCAAATTGGCCTTCACGCTTTCGGCTCGCTCCCGCTGCGTTTCGAGCGGCATGTCATCCCAGGATTTTTGAAGGATATCTTTCTCCTCCTGGTCATTGCCGTCGTCAAAGGCGCCGGCGTCGTTTTTCCAGTTTTCAAGCACGGTGTAAGCGAGCTGGGTCCTGCTGTTCCAGCTTCCGCTCAGGTTGCGAACCGGGGCTTGTTGATTGGACTTTTTTCGCAGGCGCTTGACGCGGATTTGCGGAGCTTTTTGCAGATTTTTTTGCGGGTTCATGAAGGTCGCGAATTTCGAATGTTTCAGGGCGCGGCGCCGCGGTGGTTCTCGTGGCGTTCTTTTTTCGCGCGGGATTCGCTTCTGGGGCGCTCGGTCAAAGGAGGATTGAAAAATCCACGCAGAAAAAGAGGCCAGCGAGTCGCAGCGAAAGTCTTGGGTCTGAAAAAAACGTTAGGGGAAGGCTTTTTGGGCGCCGCTTTTGCCTGGGGGTTCCTCCAATCGATCGAGCGAAAAGCTCAAAAATGGAGCAAACACCGACAAAACGCGCCCAGCAGCCGGCTCAATCAGGATTGAGAGCGCCTTTCGCGGAGGCGGATTCTCGATCAGAGCGCTGGGGGTCATTCGCCCGGCTCTTTGCCCCCTTGCGAAGGCGCGACCTGGGCCTTTTGGCGACGCCGGCGCTTGCGGGCGCCCGCGGCAAAAAGCCGTTTCCTGTGATGGATGGCCGATGCTACACGAGTTCCTTTTAAATTTCCACTCTTTTGAGCGCCTTTTTTGAATTTTTTCCGCGCGCTCCCGTTTTCGGCTACAATCCATTGGATGCATTGAACGGCGGCAAAAGATTTTCCATGGGCCCCGCGCCCCCGCCTCTTTGCGGCGCCGGCTTGGGGCAATTTCTTTTCCCCGAAAAACCCGTCTCGGACACGTTGCGCGCTGCTCGGATTTCCAACGAACGCTTTTTGACCGGACATGAGAACAAAACTTTTCGCTCTCGCTCGCCTTGCCGCCCTTGGCCACCGATCCCGGAGCGCCAGCCGCCGGCGTTTGCGCGACGACCGAAAAGAGCTCAAAAGTTGCCGCAAACAACTTCGTCGTTTGAAATCGCTTGCGCGGCCCCTCACTCTTCAAACGATTTTTTTGGCTCCGGGCCTTTTTTTGGCCGCCGGGTCTCTCATCATTGGCTTGCTGCTTCTTGTTCGCGGGCTTCATGAGCATGACGTGAACAAAATTTGCGCGAGCGTCTCCGTTTTTGTCCTGGGCTACGGCTTCGCCTCTCTTCTTTGGCTCCGGCCTTCGGAGCCCGACCTGCTCTGGGGCACGCATCTGAATCTGGCCAAAATCCTCGCTCCCGAGAAAAGCGCTCTCGAGATGACGCGGCGCTATCGCGCTTGGCATGGAGACGCGCCTATCGGGGCTGTTTGGGATGAACTCAAACACCGCGAGCGCGTTTTGGAGGACGCGATCGCCATTCATGCCGCCGCCGACGAGGGCCGCGAGGCTGTCCGATCCGCGTCCGTGGCGAGCCATTCCGAAATCGAGGCTTCCAATGAGGCGAAGCTTGTTTTGGATCGCGCCCGCGCTCAGCGTCAAGGCGCAGCCACCCCCCGCAAGCCGCATCGACTCTGAGGCGCGACCATGTCCTTTTTATCCAAGCGCGCAACGCGCTCTGTTTTGCGCGCTGGCCGCGCCACGTTGAAAGCTATTTTTAGCGCCTTTCGCGGGAAGTCCCCGGAGGCGCGCGAGTTGCGCGAATGCCTTCGCGAACAACGCGACTTGCGATGGAAAATGCCCGAGCGCGACGCCATGCAACGGATCTTTTTTCGAAAAATGGCCACCACGATCGCGGTCGCCCTCTTGTTTCTCATTCCTCTTTGCGTCATTTTCGCGCGCAGGCATCACGCGGACGACGCAGGGCTCATTTTCGTCGTTTTGGCCACCGCCGGCTACGTCATGAGCTCGCACATCGCCATAAACCGAAACCTCAACGAGCAATTTTGGACCATTATCTCCCGGGTGCCCGCGGAGGCCCAACCGACGGTCTTTCGCCCCGAGTTCTTTCAGCGATATGGAGGAAAACGGCGCGCATGCGACATCATGGACGACTTGAAGCGCAAAGAGGGTTCGCTTCGAGAGGCCATGGAGATTCGGTCGGCGATGACGCCCACGCCATCGCCATCGGCGACTCAGGGCGCCGCATCGCACGCGACACCGGACAGCGAGCGTTTGGAGCGCGCGGCTTCATCCATGGCCTCGCGTCAACGCCCAAGCCCCGCGCCTCGGCGGACAAATCGGCTGTGATTCACCAAGCCTCTCAAAGCCGTGAAGAAGCTCTCTTTGGTTTTCGCGTTGGCCCCGCCTCAGCCGCGGTCGCCGCGGGCTTCTTCTCGCCGGCGGCGGAGACCTCGGCAAGCAATTGCTCGCTTTCTTTTTTCGCGGTCAATCTCGCGAAAGGCTCGGCCCATTCGCATCCGGCTCCTTTCTTTGGCTTGAATCCCACAAATTGCGCCTTGATTTCGACCACGCCCCAAGCGGAGAAATATTGCAGGTTGGCGGCGCCCCAGGCTTCCGCGGAGGCGCGATCCGAAAACAATTTCGCGCCGCCCATGTCCGGCATCGGGGTCTTGTTGGGGGAGATGAACAACAGCCCTTTTTTGTGTTTGTCTTGCGACGCCGCGAGAACGAAAAGGCTCGATCCCGCATCCATGTCGTCCATGGGGATCACGCGCTCCCATTTCGGGCTCATTTCACGCCAATCGGCCATTTCCGTCGCCGTGAGGACACGCAAGGGCGCGACTTCCAGGCCGGCTTTCTGCGCGGCAATCCGCGCGGCCGGCGCCTTTTCTGCGATCGCGAGCCATCGATTGACGTCCGCTTCGATTGCGCGCGCGTCCGGAGCGTCCAATCCTCGGTTGCCTTGCGGGTCGCTTTCCCATTCAGCGGCAAAACGCGCGCCCAGCATCATTCGACGCCCTCTTTTCGCGACTCGATCCTTCGTGCTCTCTTGCGCTTCAGTTGTCGTTTTTTTCAGCCAATCCGCACGCTCCTTGTCGCTGACGCCCGCCCACCGCGGATACGCCGACGTCGCGCCCGCCGCGATCTCTTTGTGAATGCTTTCGTCATCCAGATTCGCTCGCCATCCGCCCCACGAACGGCTCCAAGAATTCGCCACCGTTTGGCGAATGTCGTCCTCCCACTGCGCGGCTCTCTCTTCTTTGTCCAACGCGCAAACCCCTTCTCGGGCCGTCAATTGCGACAGCCACTGAGCGATTTCTTTGACCGATTCTGGAGCGCGAGCGTCTGCCGCGGCCGCGATCCAAGTCTTTGCGTCCTTTTCGCGAACGCACTTGTCGCGGAAAAGGGCGACTTGGCCGTTTTTGGCGCGCAAAACCATTTGTTCGCTCATGGGGGTAGGCTCCTGTGTGCAAGGCGCGCACGGTGGCGCGTTTTGGATTTGAAGTCTCTATTTTACCGCTTGATCGATTTTTTGGCCACTCTTTTGTCTTTTTTGACAAACTTTTAAAACCACCAAAGCCTTGCTGGCAAAGGCGCTCAACCTTTTTTGAGCTTTTTTGCTCGTGGCGACGGATCGCTCTGAATGGCGCTCAAATCCGTGGCGCGCGTTTTTTCGGTTTGTGGGCAACGACGCGCCCGGCATTCGGATGGTCGCCCGCGGCTTCGATTTCCGCGCGCAAAAATTCGCTTTCCTTGCCGGCCGCGAGCTTCTTCAGCGGCGTGGCCCATGGCTTGTCCGCCATGGCTTTGGGTTCGAAAGCGATGAATTGGGCTTTGATCTCCACGACGCCCCACCCTCTGCGATTGGCGTTCGCCGCGCCCCATTTCTCAGCGGCCGCCTTGTCGCCAAAGAGCTTGGCCCGGCTCAAATCCATGACGGCGTCTCCGCCGGTTCCCAAAAACCGAGCGCTGTTTCCGTAGCCATCCTCCGAGGCCATCACCGCGAACAGGGCCGCGCCCGCTTGCATTTGCGCCAAGGGCGTCGCTTCCTCCCATTGAGGGGCCATTTCTTCCCAAAAGGCCAAAGCTCGGTCTGAAAGGGGGCGAAGCGGCGGAAGCGTGATTCCGGCTTGCTTGGCCTCCGCCCGCGCCAGAGGCGCTTTTTTGGCGATCGCCAGCCACCGATTCACCTCGGCCTCCGTCTCCCAGGCGTCCGATGGGTGAAGTCCTCGCAGCCCCTGCGGATCCGCGATCCAGCTTTTGGGGAAATCCCCGATAAAACACACCCGGTGCCCCATCGCGGGGTTTCCTGTCTTTTCAACGGCCAAAAACTTGATGGTCCGAATCCATTCCTGACGATTCTTTTCGGTGAGCGCGGCCCAGGACGCGATGGAGGATTGAGCGCCCAACTCCGCCTCCGCCAGCGTCTCTTGATCGCTGAACGGCGCGTCCGGCGCCCATGCCTTGCGCCACTCTTTCGCGAAAATCGCGTCCTTGGTTTTGCGTCTCTCCATCTCGCGGTCAGCTTTGTCGAGCGGCACATGCCGCCAGTCGGTGGGGCACTCGCTCAACAGTTTCGCGAGTTCTTTGACAGACTCCGGCGCGCGAGCGTCTGCGGCCGCGGCGATCCAAGGCAGCGCGTGTTTCTCTTGCAGCAACAATTTTTCAAAAACGGCCACTCGGCCGTCTTTCGCTCGCAAAAAACGCTCTTCGCTCATGACCTTCCCTGTCCTTTTGCTTTTGACTCAATTCTGCCGCCAATTAGCGCTCAATCTCCTGGCGATGAAAACCGTGTCGCGCACTGTTTGTCAGCCAACGACTGTGGCTTTTCAAGCCGTCGAAAAACCCTGCAACATTTGATGACTTCGAATCCTCAACGCCTATCGCCCCATTCTATCAGATTGCCATGCGGTTTTTCCAATACGGAACGCGAAATTATTGCACGCGTTTTTCTCTGGGCGGGAAAATTTCCAATATCGTTCCTCTTGCAAACAATCCCCCCGTCCAGAGAAAAAATCGGCTCCCGAGATGGATCAATGGGCGAACCTTTTCTGGACTCAAAAACAGGATCGGCACTCGCACGGTTTCGCCCGGCGCCATTCCAAAATCCAGCTCCTGGAGAGGGATGCAGCAATCGAAAAACGCCCCCTCAATCCGCATTGGACACATCAATATGATCGGGGGGATTTTCCGCGTCCGGGCCACGCCCTCTGGAAGCATCGTGGTGTCTGCCTCGGTGAACATTGTAACTTCGGCGATGATGTCTGGGCTTTTATGCATTTCTGTGCTCATTCCCCTTGCTCCCAATGGCAGTCTGTCAAAGCGCCCCTCATTCATACGATTTAATCGAAACCCCCTCTTGGGCCGAGCTTCCGCCGGCGGTTACGGGACGCCTCGGTTTCTCAACGCATTGTTTTTCCGCGGAGGATGGATTTCCAATATCTTGCCCTCCGCGACAGGGCGCCCGTCCCAAATGTAGAACTTTTTGCCCACATTAAAATCGCTTTCGGAAAGATTTGCGCGTGCAATGATCAAAATCCCCACGGTTGCTTCCCCACCAGGAGGGATGCAAAGGCCTGGCTCCGGAGGAAGCCAACAATCAAACATATTTTCACTCCTCCCATCCCAAGACCAAGAAAACGCGCAACGGTTATCCAGGCCCGAATAAAGCGGATAAGCACGCCCTCCTGTTTCAGTGGGATACAATGAAATACGAGCTGTTATGTCGGGTTGCCAATCTGGCCATGAAGACCATGAGTTTCCGACGCTTCCACCGTAATTCTCAACGATTTTTTCCTTTCCCTGATCATTGCCTGCCCAAACCCATATCCAATGCCCTTTGTCATTCAACACATCAGCAACTTGCACAACGTCGTTTCTCGCGCAATCCTTGATCAAGACACTGGTTTTGTTGGTGTCTGACACCGCAAGCAGGGCCGGTTCCTTTTTTTGTGCTCAGGTAAAGACACCACACTCCCGTGCTTGGCGCACAGATGTATTTCCCAGGGGAAGCCAGACAATATTTTATATTGTCCTCTATTTCATCGATGGACGCACTTTTTTTGATCGTGTCCAAAATGACTGCTTGCGAGAATTGCCACGTCCGCTTTTGTTTCAATATTGACAAAACTGACAGCTGCCGCGCCTTCTTTTTTTGCAAAGTGTCGATGGCGCAAACAATATTAGAGATGTTCGTCGTAGATGGATTGAAAAACAAAAATCACGCCAAAAAGAGCCAACCACCATTTCTGGAAAAAGGGCTTCTTTGCGAACAGAACCAAGCATCAATGCTCTTGAAAATGCCTTTCTTTGCTCAATTTTTATATTCATTTTAGCGCTCACCGTTAGGGAACTGCGTTCTTTGCGCCTCCCGCGATCATTCTTATCGCCACTGTCCTCCATTTTTGCAAATTCCGCAACACGCGAGCCCCCGTGTGGGTCACCGCGTGAACTTTTTTTTCATCGCGCCATGGCCGCTGGACGGCTAACGGTTGCCATTGCCCCGGGCTGGTTTGGCATGAGACAATAAAACCTTGCGTGCCGGTGTCGTTCGCCATGGCGTCGCGCTGGTTTTTGAATAGAATTCAATTCACGCCGGTTTTTCCGTTATCGCCCATGCCCCAAACACCCGCCCGGCCTTTTGACCCAGATCGCCGCTCCTTTGTCGAGCGGATGCATCCGCTGCCGCGGTTTTTTCTGGTGGGGCTTCCGACCGTGGCTTTGCGCCAAATAGCGCCGTTTTTCCGCACGCCCAAGGCTCGGCGCAATTTGGAGTTCATCCAGGCGGCCGGACAGCTGAATCTGGCGAAACTCCAACAATTGGCGCCGTTTGTGGACCCGAATGCCCGGGACGCAGCCGGAGACACCGCTTTGATGCGCGCCGCGGCCCAGAGCGGAGGCCTGGAATGCGTGAAATTTTTGTTGTCCTTTAGCGACGCGAAAGCGCACAATCATGAAGGCTGGACCGCGCTGATGTTTTCTGTTCGAGACGCGGAAAAGCTGGCGATCACGGAGCTTCTTTTGCCTCATTCGGATCCGCGCGCCTTGAATCGCCACCAAGAAAACGCGCTGGTTTTGGCTTTGCAATTGTCCGAAAACCCGATTTCCACCGTCGAAATGCTCTTTCCCGTCTCGGACGCAAACAGCGTGAACTGCATCGGGTCATCGCTGCTGTCAATCGCCACAGCCCATGTCAGCCGTCATGGCGCAACGACGCTGGCTTATCTTGCGCGCCACTTGAAGGACACGCCGCATCGCGCCACCGGCCGCACGGCATTGATGTTGGCCGCGGAAAATCACTCCATCGAGGCGCTGCGGATTTTGTTGCCGGTGTCGAATCCGAAGGCGCAAACCACCGATAACGAAACGGCCTTGATGCGCGCGTTGAAGGACACCAAAGAAGCTGCGGCATGCGTGGCGTTCCTTGCCCCATTTTCTGATTTGAAGGCGTGCGTCAGCCTTCCTGGTCAATTTCCTCGCCGCACGGTCATCGATTATGCTTTTGGGATGAAAACGACGCATTGCGCCAACGCCCTGTTGGACGCCATGCCGGACCAGGACTTGCTTCTGCATCGGAAGCGGGTCGAGCAAAAAACGAGCCCCAGGGCCTTCGCGCGCTTGGAGGCGTTTGCCTTTCAAGCCATTGTCTCCAAAGAGCGGCGTCGCTCCGTGAAAGGATCTTTTGATGAACCCAGGCCCTCCGTGAAAAGCGACTCGGAAACTCTGGGTTCAGCGACAGCGCCCCGCCGTTCCAAACGACTTTGACTTTTGACTTCATGAAAAGAACTTCGCCGCCCTTTTTGTTCCACGAACTGGCCGACCTCTTTGGCCGAGGGGAAATCGCGCGCGCGAGCGTCCTGTTCAAGCCAGAGCATGCGTTGCTGCGCAGCGCTGAAAACGAGGCTCTCGTTGATCTGGCCATTTACGCCGGCAACCGGACCGCCGTTGAGTTCCTTTGGCCGCACAGCGACCCCAAAGCCATGAACTCGCAGAGCCGAACGCCCTTGATGAACGCGATCATTTACGAGCTCCACGATTTGGTTCCCTTGTTGGCCTCCCGAAGCGACTTGAGCCAGCATGACGAAGACGGCAGCGACCCGCTTACTTTGCTTTTTGATCATGCGCGCGTCTCGACGCTCAAGCCTGAGCACGCCCTTGCGCTTCTGGGTTCCACCCACCCCGACGAACCGCTGCCAGAAGGTCGAAAATCTCCGTTTCTTCAAGCTTTTTACACACAGAATTGGCCTCTGACGGACGCATTCCTTCCTCTGATGAGCCCGGCGAACGCTTTGCTTCACAAAGGCGATTTGGCTGACAAAGTGTCTTTTTATGCCCGACAAGAAGCGATGGAGCTCCGAGCGGCCATGGCCGCCGCAACGCCGCCGCGCGAAACCGATCTTGATCCCGAATCCATCTCCTCGCGCGCCGCGCGCCGAATCTAAAACAGCCCGGCCCTCCCGACTCCATGCCCCCCGCTCAGCCCGCCAAACCGTATTCTCGCGCCGAAATTCCCGCCGAACAGGACGACCCATTGTTTTGGGCCGCGCTGTTCAAGGGCGACGAAAACGCCCTGCGCGAGCGCGTGACGCCGATTCTCGCCCGCGC
>Ga0105855_1001046_pt1 | contig 10416 bp, 9 predicted proteins | sample OrgsoiDNA_201059_FD_89680 | JGI IMG/M metagenome (GOLD analysis project Ga0105855, IMG submission 89680) | Permafrost soil microbial communities from the Arctic, to analyse light accelerated degradation of dissolved organic matter (DOM) -... | ecosystem: Environmental > Terrestrial > Soil >... | reverse complement strand
GGGTGGGCGGTTGTCACCATTAATCCGGGAAGTATCCAGGCCGACAACGGCGCCGGCCTGACTAAAGGCATCATCGGCCTGGTGAACCAAGGTCAACCGCGAAAGCCGGACGATTGGGGCGCCCTCCGCGCCTGGGCCTGGGGCGCTTCGCGGGGCCTCGATTATCTCGAAACCGAAAAGGCCGTCAATGCGAAACAGGTCGGAATCGAGGGCGTATCCCGGTATGGCAAGGCTGCATTAGTGACGATGGCATTTGACAGCCGATTCGCAGTCGTGCTGATCGGTTCTTCCGGGGAAGGTGGAGCGAAACTGCACCGCCGGAACTGGGGCGAAGCAGTCGAGAACCTGACGGGCTCGGGCGAATATCACTGGATGGCGGGCAACTTCCTGAAGTACGGCGCTTCTGAGGCCGCCTTTGGAAGCAAAACGCCAGGCGACCTGCCGGTGGATGCCCACGAACTGCTGGCACTGTGTGCGCCGCGCCTCACCTTCGTGAGCTATGGCGTGCCGGAAAAAGGGGACGCGAAGTGGCTTGATCACCAAGGCAGTTTCATGGCCGCCGTCGCCGCACAGCCGGTGTTTCGTCTTCTCGGCGCGAAGGATCTTGGTGTTAAGGAGGGCTATCAGACGGCGAAGATGCCCGCGGTGAATGTTGGAATGCTGGATGGGCAGCTTGCATGGCGCCAGCATGATGGCGGACATACCGATAGCCCAAACTGGATATACTTTATTCCATGGGCGGATAAGTTCCTCCATCACGGCGGCGCGGTGGGGCGTCGATGAAGTTGCTGCTGGCCGGGCTCGCGGTTTCAGCACTGATCCAGGCCCAGGGCGATCGGCCTGTTGCGCGAACGGACGAGAACTCTCAGATCGCACACGAACAACTCCTTCGAAAAGCGAAGCAGGGGCGCATCGATATCTACTTCGAAGGTGACTCCATTACGCGTCGCTGGGGAGCTACAGACTACCCGCAACTGCTCGAAAACTGGCGACAGAACTTCTTCGGATGGAACGCCGCTAACTTCGGCTGGGGGGCGGACCGCATCGAGAATATCCTCTGGCGGCTCCAAAACGGTGAACTGAACGGCGTCAACCCTAAGGTGATCGTGCTTCTGGCGGGCACGAATAACGTCGGCAATCGCTTACCTCCAGCCGGAATCGATGCCGCGGCCGAGGACGTGACCAAAGGTTTCCAGGCAGTCGTGCAAGTGATGCAGTCTAATGCTCCCGATGCGGCGATTGTATTGATAGGGATCTTTCCGCGCAACGACAACATGGATGCGATGCCGTTGATCGACAAGATCAACTCGAAGATGGCCAAGATTGCAGACGGTCGGAAGATCCGGTATCTCAACATCAACGACAAACTCGCGGACCGGGAAGGAAAGCTGTACGACGGAATGATGAACGCGAATGACAAACTCCATCCGACTCTGAGGGGCTACCAGGTTTGGGCGGACGCCTTGAAACCTCTGTTCACTGAATTGCTTGGTCCGTCTGCGAAAGAAGATCACGCTCCACCGCCGACCGGAGATCCCTCCGCCCGCCGATGATTCCGTGGTCGGGGGGGTGCCCCAGGCGCCTCTATTTTGCACTCGGGCTGTCATCGGCCTTCAGGTCGCCGACTGCGTATTGAATCCCCGCTAGCACATGAGCCACAAAGGGCCGCAAGAAGTACACCTTCTCGTCGTGACCGTGTGCCTCATAGAACACGCGGCCATTGCCCACGCGTTGAATGTAGCTCAACGCGTAGTCGCCGTCGGTACGCCTCGTGGCCGCCGGCTCTTTGGCTTTGTCTTCCGCGCTCATTTTGGAGTAGTTGATGCTGTTGAGAACGTGCACCCGCTTTCGGCTGAATGAGTCTTGCGCAAACGTGTAGGTCTCGTCCACGATTTCGAAGCCGTGGGGCGGGAACATGGCAGTCAGGGGACTGTGGGGATCGTCGACCTTCACCGGGATCAAGGTCGGGTAGGTCCAGTGGAATTTGAAGAACCCGCCGATCATTTCGTTGAACTCGGGCCATGTGCCGGTCGGCGCAGGGCTATTAGTATGGTAGCTGTCGGTAGCGGCGTGGATGCCGGCCAAACCCTTGCCGCCTTTGACAAAATCAAGGAGCGCCCGCCGGCGAAGTTCCGTGGCGGCTTTGTCGTTCGGGTCATCCAGAAATTCGCCGGTGGTGCTGGCAAGAAAGATTGCATCATATTGCTTCAGGTTTTCAGGCGTGATCGCGGCCGCGTCGTAGGTGATGGTGGTCATCCAGGCGCCGGTCTTGTCTCCCAGGTATTCAACCATCTTCGCTGCCAGCGGGATGGAAGTGTGCACCCAACCGGCGGCTCGGCCGAGGACCAGCACATGGCGCAGGCTCTGAGGTGTGGCGTAGGGCTTGTCCGGCAGCGCGGCCATCATGGCCGAGATCTCGGCGGGATTGGCAAATTGTTTTTGCGGACAGCCGCGGCTGAAGCCCCCGCTAAATCCTTCCGCGGGGCAATTTGCGGGTTTCGCAGTAGCAGCTACCTGCTGTGCGAAACCCACAGAGCCGGTCAATACTACGGCGGATAACGCCGCACTAATTCCAAAGGCCTTCAGTTTCATAATCGGATATTCTCCCGTGATCGCAGCCTGGTAAGACGTAATTATATCCCCGTGCATCCGGCTATCGCCTCGGAATTTGCCCCTGGAGCCCGCACTATTCCCAGCGGAACACCTTTGCTGAAAGCGCCGTGCAGATCGCAAATACGACAACCAGCGCCGCGACGTCGCCCATGTGTGCCGACCACGCTTCGCCTTTCCGGATTCCCTCAAGGAGCGATACCGCGTAGGTCAGCGGCAGCAAGCGCGCCACTACTTGAAGCGCGGGTGGCATCGACTGCACCGGCACGAACAATCCGCACAGGCCGATCATCGGATACAGGATGGCTGCACCGATCGGTTGCGCGAAGCGCGCCGTAGGCACGATGCTCGCAATCAGAAAACCGATCGACAGAATACTCCACGTGCTGATCAGCAGCGCTATCGTAAACCCGAACACCGGGAAGTGAGTGAGGACCGGATAGTAGCGCTAGCCCGCCAGCACAGTCAAGGCCATGGTGAGCGCCGTGAGCGTTAGTTTGACCAGCACGTGAGCAGTGAGAATCGTCTGCGGGCGTAACGGCGTGGCCCGGAGCCGCTTGAGAATGCCGCCTTCCCGGTAAATCGAGATGATGGTGACCAGCGACAATACCCCGCTGAGCGCTATGAGCACCGATACGAAGACCGGCAGCCCGACGTGCAAGTATCCGGCGGTAGAGAGTGAGCCCGGCGTGAGCCGGCCTCCCGCAAATCGACTCACGACCACAAAAAGCAGAACGGGAAGCAAGATCGATCCGAACGCCCCGAGCGGCTCACGCAGGAAGATCTTGATCTCCAGCCAGGTCAGTTTCCAAAGTCCACGCATCATTGCCGAGTCTCTTTCAATCGCGGATCGAATGGCCGGTCAGTTTCAGAAAGACGTCCTCCAGGTTGGGCAGCACGGTGCGGAAGTCGGTGACCCGGATCCGATTCTCGGAGAGACACTGGATCACCTCAGTCACGAAATCGTCGCCCCGCCCCTGAAGAGTGAACTGGGAGTCTTGGCGCATCACGTTCTCAACCTGCGGAATAGCTCGCAGGCGTTCTTCGGCGAGGGCATCCCCGGTCGCCAGGACCACGGTTCGCGTGGGGCAGTGCCGCCCCACCAATTCCTTCGGACTGCCAATGTCGATGATCTTTCCGTATTCGATGATTGCCACGCGGTCGCACAACCGCTCAGCCTCCTCCATCAGATGCGTAGTCAGAAAAACCGTTTTGCCGCGATCCCGGATGCCGCGCACCAGGTCCCAGATCGCTCTCCGCGACTGTGGATCCAGGCCGGTGGTCAGCTCATCGAGGAATACTACTTCCGGATCGTTGATCAGCGCCAGGGCGATAAACAGCCGCTGCTTCTGCCCGCCTGAAAGGGTCATAAACCAAGCGTTGCGTTTGTCGGCAAGGCCGAGTTGTTCGAGCAGCCGGTTGCCGTCGAGCGGCTTTGGGTAGAGCGAGGCCCAGAGATCCACGGCTTCCCAGACCTTGATTCTCTTCTGGAGCTGCGCCTGTTGGAGTTGCACCCCAATCCGGTTCTGGACCTGATACACGTCGCGGAACGGATCCAGGCCCAGGATCGAAATCTGGCCCGCGTCCGGCCGGCGCACTCCTTCAACGCACTCCATCGTGGTTGTCTTGCCGGCGCCATTCGGCCCGATCAACCCAAAGACTTCGCCTTCGCCGACGTCAAAAGAGACATCGGAGACGGCCGCCGTGGCTCCGTAGCTCTTGCGGATGTGTGATACCTGAATGACCGGATTAGGAGTCCCGGAGACACCCATACCATGTCCGACGGCTCGTGCCGCGTAGCCGGACTCCTTTCAGTTTGGCGGTACCAACAGAATATCAGAGCCTGGAGCGCCTTCGGGGTAGCCAGTTAATCTCCGATGATCTTAATCAACGCGCGTTTTTTGCGTCCGCCGTCAAACTCGCCGTAGAAGATCTGCTCCCACGGTCCGAAGTCGAGCTTGCCGCCAGTGACGGCGACCACCACTTCGCGGCCCATCACCTGCCGCTTCAGGTGCGCGTCCGCATTGTCTTCGCCAGTTCGGTTATGCAGGTACTGCGAGGTCGGCGCGTGGGGGGCGAGCTTTTCGAGCCATTTCTCGTAATCGGCGTGGAGGCCAGGTTCATCGTCGTTGATGAACACGGAAGCGGTGATGTGCATGGCATTGATCAGCGCCAGGCCCTCCGTAACGCCGCTTTCCCTAAGGCAGGTTTGCACCTCCGGTGTGATGTTGAGGAACGCTCGCCGGCCAGGAACCTCAAACCAGAGTTCTTTGCGAAAGGATTTCACCCTCTCATTGTCGCTCTTATGCCGCCGCCGACGCACACGCGCATCTGGAGTGCGCCGCGGCATTGGCGAAGTGATGCGTGGAATAATGTGACATGCTCAAATCCTTGCTCGTAGTGTACCTGGCGGCCGGCTGCCTCATTGGTCAGACCATGCCGCCCGATGGCGAGAAACAACTCGCCCGCGACATTTACAAAGAACTGATTGAAATCCGGTCGGGCTTCACAACGGGCTCCACGACTCCGGCCGCGGAAGCGATGGCCGCCCGCCTGAGGGCCGCCGGCTTCCCCGAGTCCGACATTTTTGTGGGCGGCGCTATCCCGACGAAAGCCAACCTGGTCGTGCGATACCGCGGCGCCGGTGCGCAAAAGCCAATCCTGTTGCTGGCGCATATCGACGTAGTGGAGGCCAAGCGGGAAGACTGGAGCATGGATCCATTTCAGTTGATTGAGCGGGACGGCTATTTCTATGGCCGCGGCACCGGTGACGATAAGGCTCAGGCCGCGGTGTGGATCGCCGACCTGATTCGCTACAAACGGGAAGGATTCAAGCCCGGCCGCGACATCATTGTGGCGCTCACCGCCGATGAAGAAGGCGGCGGCCCGTACAACGGTGTCCAGTGGCTCCTCAAGAATCACCGGGAACTCATCGAGGCGGAGTTCTGTTTGAATGAGGGCGGCTGGGGCGAAATGGCCGGTAGCCGGAAGATCTCAAACGACGTGCAGGTGAGCGAGAAGTACGTCATCGACTTCCGGTTGGAGGTGCGCAATAAGGGCGGTCACAGTTCGATGCCGGTACCCGACAATGCCATCTATCGCCTGGCCGCGGCTCTGGACCGGCTGTCGAAGCTTGCCTTCCCGCTGAAAACGAATGAGGTCACGCGCGCCTATTTTCAAGCCATGGCCAAGATTGAGGCGGGACAACTCAAGAACGATCTGGCCAAGGTTGCGGAAGGTTCGCCCGATGCCCCAGAGGCCATGGAGCGCGTCGCCCGCGCCTCTCCGGCGTGGAACGCCGGGTTGCGCACCACCTGCGTGGCCACGCAGATCGAAGGCGGGCACGCGAGGAACGCGCTGCCGCAATTAGCCGCCGCCAATGTCAACTGCCGCGTGCTGTCCGAGGACTCCGCGGAGTATGTGCAGAGCACTCTGCAAAAGGCCATAGCGGATGACCAGGTGCACGTCTCGATCGATGGCGAGGTCACGAAGGGGCCGCCTTCTCCAATGCGTGAGGACCTGTTCAAGGCCGTCAGCCGTCTTACGGACACCATGTGGCCCGGTGTGCCCGCGGTTCCCATCATGGTCATGGGCGCTACCGATGGTCTGTATCTTCGGGCGAATGGCATTCCCACTTATGGCGTTCAGGGCTTCTTCATGGACCGGGAAGACATCCGTTTCCACGGACGCGATGAGCGCATGCTGGTGCGGTCTTTCTACGAAGGCCAGGCTTTCCTATATGAGCTGGTCAAGGCTCTGGCCAGGTAGTTCTCTGTGAACACGCCACTCTGCTTGCTGCTTGTTTTCGCGCTTGCGGGCGCTTCCCATGCCGCGGACCTGACGCACGCCACCGTGGTCGCGCCAGCCAATCTCACCGGTCCCGAACGCAAAGCAGTCGCCCTGCTGGTGGATGCCGTTCGCGAGCGCACGCGGCTGAGCTGGCCCGTGGCGGCTGCCGAACCCGGCCCAGGCAAGCCGGTCGTGACCATCAAGCGGGCCGCCGGCAGACTCGCGCCTGAAGGTTACCAACTCCGCTCCTTCGACAACGGTGGCGCGCCCGGCGTTGAGGTCGTGGGCAACGATGAGCGCGGCGTGCTGTTCGGCGTGGGCGGCCTGCTGCGCGCGCTCGAAATGCGGCGAGACTCCGTAACGCTGCCCGCGGACCTCAACATCGCCACCGCGCCCAAGTACGCGCTGCGCGGCCATCAGCTCGGCTATCGTCCCAAAACCAATTCCTACGATGGCTGGAGCGTGCCGCTCTGGGAAAGCTACATCCGCGATCTCGCGGTTTTCGGCGCCAACGCCATCGAACTGATTCCGCCGCGCTCGGACGATGCGCCGGACAGCCCGCACTTTCCGCTTCCGCCCATGCAGATGATGGTCGAGATGTCGCGCCTCGCGCAGGAGTACGGGCTGCAGTGCTGGATCTGGTATCCCGCCATGGATCGGGACTACGACAACCCGGCCACCGTGCAGGCCGCGCTCGCGGAATGGGGCGAGGTGTTCCGGCAGCTTCCGCGAATCGACGCCGTCTTTGTGCCCGGCGGCGACCCCGGCCACACCGAACCCAGGTACCTGTTGGCGCTGCTCGAAAAACAGACCGCCAATCTCAAGAAGTATCACCCCAACGCCGCCATGTGGGTTTCTCCGCAGGGCTTCAATTCGCCGTGGATGGAGCAATTCTTCGGGCTCATGGACCAGCAGCCGGCGTGGCTCACGGGCATCGTTTTCGGTCCGCAGGTGGGCGTCAATCTGCCCCAACTGCGCGAGCGCATCCCTAAGCGCTATCCCATCCGCTTCTATCCTGATATCACCCACAGCGTGAACTCGCAGTTCGCCGTGAACGATTGGGACGTGGCCTACGCGCAAACCGAGGAGCGCGAGGGCGTCAACCCCCGGCCGCTCGATGAAGCCCAAATTTTCCGCGTGCTGCAGCCCTACGCCGATGCCGGCTTCATCACCTATTCGGAGGGCTGCAATGACGACGTCAATAAGGCCGTGTGGAGCGCGCTCGGCTGGAATCCCGAGGTGGACGTGACTTCGGTGCTGCGCGATTACGGCCGTTACTTCATCGGTCCCGATATGGCCGATGGCTTTGCGCAGGGCTTGCTCGCGCTCGAGCGCAACTGGCGCGGTCCGCTGCTGTCGAACTCCGCCGTGGATGTGACGCTCGCGCAGTTTCAGGAGATGGAGCGCAACGCCACGCCGCAACAGAAGTTGAACTGGCGCTTCCAGCAGGCGCTGTACCGCGCCCATTACGACGCCTACCTGCGGGCGCGGCTTACGGACGAAACCGGGCGCGAGCGCCGGGCGATGGAACGTCTCGCCACCGCGCGCTTCAGCGGTTCCCTTCCCGCCCTGGCAGCGGCCGAATCCGCGCTCGCCGTGGATCCGCTCAACCGCGCCGGCAGCGCGTTTCGCGCGCGTGTTTTCGAACTGGCGGAAGCGCTCTTCCAAAGCGTGCGCATGCAGCTCAGCGTGCCCCGCTATGCCGCCATCGATCCGGGCCGCGGCGCCAACCTGGACCTGATCGACCGGCCCATCACCAACGCCCGATGGCTGGCCAGGCGCTTTGCGGAGATCCGCGCCATGGGTACAGATACCGAAACCGATGCCGCGCGCCTGAAGGCCATCGATGAGATTTTGAACTGGAGCAACCCCGGCCCGGGTGGATTCTACGACGATCTGGGCGACCCGTTGACCCGGCCGCATCTGGACCCCGGCGTGGGTTTCGACCAAGACCCGGCGTTCTTCCACACGCCGCGCACCGGCTTTGGGTCGCGCAGAAATACTCCATGGCGAGTGTCGTGGCATCGTCACGCCGAAGCCCTCTACGGCAATTCGTTGAAGCTCCATTACACCGGCCTTGATCCGGCGGCCCATTACAGAGTTCGCTTCACGCAGGCGGGCGATGCCACGCCGCGCGCCACGCGCCTGGTGGCTAACGGCAAGTTCGAAATCCACCCCATGCGCAAGAAGGACGCCGAAGTGAAGCCGGTGGAATTCGATATCCCCGCCGAGGCCACGGCCGCTGGCACTCTCACGCTGGAATGGCAGCCGAGCCCGGAAGAATCCGGCAACGGACGCTTCGTTCAGGTCTCCGAAGTCTGGCTGACGCGGGTCAAGTAGCTGTCGCGCTCCACAAAAAGCCCCATGCAGACCAGCAGCAGCAGGCCCGCCAGGCAGTAGACCACGGACGTAATAGCAATCGCGAAGCCCAGGCTGCTTCGTTGCGCAACCAACCCGACCACGATCGGCGCCGTCCCTCCGCCGCCCAGCCATCCGACGCAGTTCATCAGCCCCGCCATAGTGCCGCGCGCTTCGGGCGGGATTACGTCAAATGGCGACGCAAAAATATTGGCGTCGTACATACCCTTGAAAAAGCCCCAGCCTGCCAGCGCCACCACCAGCCACGTCACCGAGTGCGTGATTCCGCAGAGGGCCACAAAAGGTGCGCCCGCGAAGACACCGATCGCCTGCACCATCAGGCGGCCCTTGCTGGTTCGCTTGACCAACGTGTCCGCCAGCCAACCGCCCGCGGCCGCGCCCGCCATGCTCGAAAGTTGAGCGTACAGCGTGGCGCTCAGGCCCGCCATCGCCAGGCTCATGCCGAAACGCTCGTACAGAAACGTGGGCATCCAGGAAAGCAGCACCACGGCGACGAAGTTCGCGCACACGAACGCGGCCATCAGCATCAGCGCCGATGGCGTGCGCAGGATCAGCCCGATAGCCTGGGCCGCCGGAAGTCTGGTTTCCGGTTTGGTAGCGCGCTCAAGCCCTTCTGCTGCGCCGCGGCGCGGTTCCAGAAGATAGCGGTGCAGCACCAAACCAAGCAGAATGCCCAAGCCGCCGAACACGATGAACGACCATCGCCATCCGTAGCGCTGGCCGATCAACCCGGCGAAAAAGCCGCCGCCGATGGTCCCCACATACACGCTGGTCACCAGAAAGCCCAACGCCCGGGAGCGCGTCTGCCGTCCGTGATAATCGCTGATCAGCGAAACGGTCGCGGGGTAATACAAGGTCTCGCCGCAGCCCTCGGCCGCGCGAAAAAGAAGCAGGTGACGAAAATTGCGTGAGAGCGCCGTTGCCATGCAGATGGCGCTCCAGGCGTATAGGCCTCCCATGATCGCGGTCTTGCGCCGGATGCGATCCACAATCGCTCCCGCCAGCGGAGCGCCCAAACCGTAGAGCCACGCAAAGGCCGAGCCCAACATGCCCAGCTCGACAGTGGTCAGCTTCATTTCGTTCTTGAGCAAAGGGAAGACGGAAAAGACCGCCTGCCGGTCGGCGTAATTGAAGAAGCAGATGCCCCACAGCATGGCGACCGCCAGCCAGGGATAGCGTCGTCCCGGTGCGCTCATTTTCTAACCCTACATCATGTGGCAAACTTGTTGGAGCCTATAATGCAGACCGATGAACAGATTGCGAAATTCCGCTCCCATTTTCCGATTCTCCGGGAAAAGACTTATCTCTATAACTGCTCGCAAGGCGCGCTGTCCGACGCCGTCGAAGGCGGCATGCGGGAATATGCCGGCATCTGGCGGACCTCGACCGACCCCTGGGGCGAATGGATTCAGGCCTACGAAGCGCTGCGCGGCGAGTTCGCGAGCTTCATCAACGCGCAGCCGGATGAGATCGCCATTGTGAACAGCGCCTCGGCGGGGATCAATCCCATCGCCAACGCGCTGCGCTTCGAGGCCCGCGACAGAGTGGTGATGGGCGAGTACGAATTCCCCACCATGGGCCATGTCTGGCTGGCTCAGGAGCCGCGCGGCGCCCGCATTCAGTTTCTCCAGGGCGTTG
>Ga0105855_1001045_pt1 | contig 10426 bp, 9 predicted proteins | sample OrgsoiDNA_201059_FD_89680 | JGI IMG/M metagenome (GOLD analysis project Ga0105855, IMG submission 89680) | Permafrost soil microbial communities from the Arctic, to analyse light accelerated degradation of dissolved organic matter (DOM) -... | ecosystem: Environmental > Terrestrial > Soil >... | reverse complement strand
GATGTTGTCCCGCGTCATCTTGTTCAAAGAGTCGAGCGTGGGGTGCGTGTACTGGCGCGCATCGGCGCCGTATAGCACCTTGAACAGGCGGTCATTGGCCAGGAATCCCGGCTGGGCTTTGTTCTGCTCCAGGCTGGCCCGCTGCCGGGTCTTCCATTTGTCGAGCTCATCCTGCGGGAACGCCGGGTTCATCAGCACGTCCGTGAGCACGGCCAGCGCGGCATCGAAGTTCTCGGTCAGCGCACTGAGCGATATCGTGCCCTCACCCTCGCCCGAGCCCACGGTCAGGCTGGCGCCGAGGTCCGCCAGAGTTTCGGCGATTTCCTTCGAGCTGCGCGTCTTCGTGCCCAGGCGGATCAGCGCCGCGGTCGCGTCGGAGACTCCGGGCAGGCCCGCGGGATCGCGCAAATCGCCCGAGGGGATTGTAATCCGCAATGAGATGCTGGGCACCCGATGGCTCTCGACTGCCAGGAGCTTGATGCCGTTCGAGAGTTGCCGCTCCACGGGGCGGGGCAGCTTGACCTTCAGCACCTCGCTCGCAACCGGAGCTTTGTTATATTTGACAACCCCCTTGATGGATTGCATCTGCTGGCCCTGGGGATTCTGCGCGAACACCACCTGCGCGAACACCAGGGCAGCGAAAACGATGGAGAGAACAATCGGCTTCTTCATGGCGGTGTCTCCTCATTTCTCCGGCTTCGGCGCGGCAGGCCTGGCCGCGGCCGGCGCCGCCGGTACGCTCACCACGACCGCCCGGTTGGCAGCCCGCAGATACGTTTTCGCGGCCTTCTGAATATCGGCGGCACTCACGGCGAGCCGCTTTTCGGGTTCCGTGTTGATGCGGCCCGGGTCGTTGTAGAGGGCCGTACTGTCCGCTAGTGCGATGGCGATGGAAAGAACGCTCTCGCGCGGGATCAGCACGCTGCGGCGAATCGCGGTGCGGGCGCGCAGCAGTTCTCTGTCCGTGACGGGCTCCGAGATCAGCCGGGCGATTTCTTCGGAAATCAAGCCATCCACCTCTTCCGGAGTCTTGCCGGGCCGGACCGTGGCCACGATCTCGAACTTCGAAGGGCCGGCGCGGCCGTCCTGGAAGCAGAAAATGTTGCTGGCCACTTCCTTGTCCTTGACCAGTTTCTGATACAGCCGTCCGCTCTCGCCGCCTCCCAGAATCGAGGCCGCCACCGCCAGCGCGCGCGTGTCGGCGTCGGTGACATCCGGAATCCGGTAGGCGATATCGATGCGGCCCAGGCGCGCCAGCTTATCGTCGATCCTGGCGCGGCGCTCTTCCTTCTTCTCGGGCTCTTTCAAATCGACGGGCTTGGGCGCGGGTTGACGCGCGACGCCCCCGAAATACTTCTTCACCTTGACCAGCGCTTCCTTAGTGTCCAGATCGCCCGCCAGCGACAGCACGGCGTTGTTCGGAGCGTAATACATCTTGAAGAATTGCTGGACGTCTTCCACCGACGCGGCATCCAGATCGGCCATGGAACCGATCACCGAATGCTTGTACGCGGGATTATCGTAGATCAACTCGTCCATCTTTTCGAAGGCCTGCCCGTACGGCTGGTTGTCCACGCCCAGACGCCGCTCCTCTTTGACGGCCTGGCGCTGATTCTCCAGGTTGTCCTTGTTGATCGCGAGCGACCGCATCCGGTCCGATTCCAGAAAGAGGCCGAGATCGAGCTGGTTCTTGGGCATGACTTCGAAATACAAGGTGCGGTCGTTGTCGGTGGTGCCGTTCATGCTGCCGCCCTTCGTGAAGACCAGGTAGAAGTGCTCGCCCGGCCCCACATTTTCCGAGCCTTTGAACATCATGTGCTCGAACAGGTGGGCAAAGCCGGTACGCCCTTCGCGCTCGTCGCGGGAGCCGACCTTGTAGCTGACCGCAATCGCATAGACGGGCGCGTAATGGTCCTCCGAGATAATGACGCGAAGCCCGTTGTCGAGGGTCGTGTCGCTGAATTTCACCGGCGGCACTTTCAAGGGTGGCTGTTGGGCGAACACCAGTCCGGTGAACGCGGCCAACATCGCGGCGAGTGGTTTCAAGTGATCTCCTTAATGCGCTCTTAAGTATAGTAACTTCGTCCGTGCTTGGAAGCACCGTACCACAACTCACAGTGGCCGCAAAGGCGCTTACTATTCTGTTACGAACTGTTCAATCAAGCCGAAAAGGCAAATACTACCTTAAAGGAGACCTATATGAGAGCCCAACTTTACATGGCGGCGATACCGCTTCTTGCGGTCGTTGCGTTCGCACAGGATCCCGTTCCACAGGCGGCCACTCCGCCCAAGCCAGAGACGAAGGCCGCGGCGGCGGGCACGCAGGACCGTCAGGCTCTGCCGGAAATGAAGACCCAGAATTACTCGGGAACCCTGGCGGACGCTACCTGCGGGGCCGCCGGTGCGGCAACACCCGCGGCTGCCAGTCCGGCCGCATCCGATCCGGCAGCGGCTTCAGGTGCGGCCGAAAAACCCAAAACCACGGCTGGCGATGCGAACCGCGCGACAACCTCCGGCCAGGGGCAGGCGTGCTCCGTTTCGGCGAGTACGAGCCAGTTTGCCCTCAAGCTCAAGGACGGGCAGGTAGTGAAGTTCGACGACGTCGGCAACCAGAGGGCACTGGAAGCGCTTAAGAGCAAGAAGAAGTGGACCGACGGCGCCGCGGCCCAAAAGCCGATTCACGCCAGCGCCAGTGGAGTGTTGAATGGAGATCGGCTGACCGTCGTGTCCATCAATTGATGGCGGGCCGATCTGTAGGGGCCGGGCGACTTGTCCGCTATCGGTTGCCCGGCCCGGTGTGTCTATGCGCCGCCCTCAAACAGGCGCTGTAGATTCTCACCCAGAATCAGGCGCGCATCCGCTCCGCTGATCCCCATGTCCAGCAGCGCGCGGGTTTGCGCCTCGAAGACTTCGTTGTTCCAGCCGCGCGGAAAAAACGAGGAGTCCGTGCCGAACAGCAGACGCCGCGCGCCGGCTAGATCGATCGGTCGCCGGAACACGGTCTTCAGCTCAAGACCCTCGTACCGCATCCAGGAATTGCTGCTGGAAGTGTCGAGGTAAACGTTGGGGCACAGGTCGGCCAGCATCAGGGCTTCGCGAAGGTAGCCGGCGCCAAAGTGCGGAATCACGAACTTCAGCCCGGCGTAGCGGAGCGCCACGGCATGCAGATCGATGGGGTTCGAGTATCGCATGTCGAAAGGGGAGGGCAGCGCCAGCTTCTTGCGCACGCCTACGGTGAGTACGCCGCAATGCACGAAGACCACGCGGCCGGGCGCGCGTGCCGCTTCGTCCAGCACCGCCAGCACTTTGGCATCGTGCACCGAATAGCGGTGCATGGCGGGGAACAGGCAGACGGCATGCAATCCGCAGCGGAAGGCCACCTGCACGCGATCGAGCGCGCCCTCGTCCAGCGGATTGAGCATGAAGAACCCGAAGAATCGATCGGGGCGCGCGGCTACGGCGGCCGCCACGGAGGCCTCATCGCCCGGCACGCTCGAAATCAGGGCGGCCCGCGTCACGCCGTAGGTGTCCATCGCCGCGGCCCACGCCTGCGCCAGCGCGGCCGGGTCTTCGGGCGGCAGGTCCCAGCCCGCCGCCGTGGCAACCTGCGCGGCGGTGCGGCCCGCCTGCGCGCCCAGCGCTTCGAAGAACCGCCGCGAAAAAAAGTGAACGTGCGCGTCTAAGACGCTGAAGTCACCCCAGGGAGTTTGCATCCGGTTTGTTCCAGTGTGTAATTCCGGCGGCCAGCGCCAGTTGCGTCAGCCCCGCCACATTGTTCACGCCAAGTTTCTTCATCATGGTCTTGCGATAGCTGCGCACGGTTTGCAGGCCCAGGTCCAGAAGCACGGCGATATCCTTGCTCGTCTTGCCTTCGGCGACCATCCGCAACACTTGCAGCTCGCGCGGCGAGAGCGATTCCAGCGGGCTGCGGTCGTGCGTATCCAGCTCGCCGCGGTGGATGCGGGCCAGCAGGCGGTCGGAGACCTGCGGACTCAGGTAGGAACCGCCGCCTGCCACGGTGCGCAGCGCTTCCAGCAGCTCGATAGACGACGCCTTCTTCAGCACGAATGCCCGCGCCCCCGAGCGGATCGCGCTAACCACCGAATTCTCGTCGTCGTACATCGACAGAATCACGACCTTCACTCCGGGGCAATGGCGCAACAACTCAGTAGTGGCCTCAATGCCGTTCATTCCCGGCAGCCCGATGTCCATCAGAACCATGTCCGGAGGGCTCTTCCTGCACAGTTGCACGGCATCGGCGCCGTTCTCCGCTTCCCCTACCACGCGGAACTCCACGCCGCGTTCCAGGATCGTCCTCACGCCATCCCGCACCAGTTTGTGATCATCGACAAGAACAACGTCGAACGGCATAGTCTAACCTTTAGTGGGCAGCGGCCTTACCTTAACGGTAGTGCCGGTCTTCCGGTTACTGTCGATCGAAAGGCGTAACCCCGCCTGGGCGGCGTAATGTTCCATGCTGAGCAGCCCCAGCCCGCGGCCGCCTCCCGCCGGGTCGGCTGGGTCGAATCCGTGCCCGTTGTCCCGAATTTCCAAAACCGTACCGGTACGTGTGGACTTTAGCGCGATTTCAATTGTAGAGCAACCGGCATGTTGTACCGAGTTTTCCAGAGCCTCCTGCGCAATCTGGTACATGGCGCTGGCAATCTTCGGATCCAGCCTGAGTAAGGGATCGGCACTCACCCGCAGCGTGCCGGCAAATCGGGTGCGGAGGCCGTCCACCAGCCTGTCCAGAGCGGGCCGCAAGCCCGCCCGCTCTACAATGGAGGGGTTAAAGAGGTAGCTGAAGTCGCGGACTTCCTCCATCATGACGCCCAGCAATTGCTGGATTTCCGAAACGTGTGCGCAGGTCTCGGGCGAGACGCTCTCCAGATCCATCCGCACCAGGTCGAGTTGCAGGCCAAGCGCCGTCAGATTCTGCCCGATGATATCGTGCAGGAATCTGGCAACCTTAGACCGCTCGCCGGCCTGGGCCTTGAGCGCGCCCAGCACGGTGTGGCGCAGTTGCTGCTCGGCGGTGCTCCAGGGGGTGCTTTCCCTGGCCAATCCTCCGGAGTGGCGAATTTCCCCATCCACGCGAACGGGAAACACGGTGATGTGCCAGACGCCATTGCCGTGCCGCTCGCGCAGGGTCAGGGTCTCACCCTGCAAGGCGCGGGCGAACCTTCCGCTCCAGGCATCGGAGACTTCCCGTTCCAGGGCTTCAGAGACGGCCTGACCCACCAACTGCGCGGCGGGCTTTCCAAAAATAGACGAGGCATCGCCAAAGACGCGCTGGAAAACCCCGTCCGCCGAGATCATCCAATGGCACGCCGGGCTATGCTCCAGCAATAGTTCCGACAAGCACCCGGAGTTTTCCATGAGGAGGGCTATCGCTTTCGCGCGAGAACTTTGCGCACGGCGGCGGCCACATCGCGGGCCATCAGGCCGTATTTGTCGAGCAGTTCGTCCGGCTGGCCCGATTCGGCGTAGCGGTCATGAAGGCCCACGAACTCCATGGCGCAGGGGTTGGTCTCGGCCACCGCCTGCGCCACTCTTACACCGAGGCCGCCATCCACCAGGTGCTCTTCGGCCACCACAATCGCCCCGGTTTCAGCGGCGGCGCGGCCGATGGCTTCGCGGTCCAGCGGCTTCACGGTGTGCATGTCGATCACGCGCGCCTGAATGCCCTCGGCCTCCAGCGCGCCCGAAGCCAGCAGTGCCTGGGCCACCAGCAAGCCGTTGGCGATAATGGTGACATCCTTGCCCTCCGCCACCTGGATCGACTTGCCGATTTCGAACTTCTGGTCCGCCCCGTAGATCTCTGGCGCCTTGGGGCGGCCGGTGCGGATGAAGACCGGCCCGTCGTAGGCCGCGGCGGCGCGGACCAGCGCCTTGGTGGCCGCCTCATCGGCCGGCGCCATCACCACAAATCCAACCAGCGAGCAGGCCAGCCCGATTTCTTCCATGCTCATCTGCGACGGCCCGTCCTCGCCGATCGAAATGCCGCTGTGCGTTCCCACCACCTTCAGATTGGAACGCCCGTACGCCGCGCAAATGCGCATCTGCTCGAAGCCCTTGTTCATGGCGAACACGGAGAAGCTGGCGACAAACGGGATCTTTCCCGCCATGGCCAGCCCCGCCCCGACTCCAATCATGTTGGCTTCCGCGATGCCGCAAGAGAAGAAGCGATCCGGAAACTCCTTCTGAAAGTACACCGTCATGGTGGATTTCGATAGATCCGCATCCACCGCCACGATATCCTTATTTTCACGGCCCAGCTCCACCAGCGTGCGCCCGAAGGCTTCGCGGGTTGCAGGCCCAAGCTTGACTTCGAATCTGGTGTTCGCCGGCACTTTAGCTGAGCTCCTTCATGGCAAGCTGGAATTCTTCGGCGTTAGGGGCCGTTCCGTGGAACTTCGGATTATTCTCCATAAAGGAGACGCCCTTGCCTTTTACGGTGTGGGCCACAATGCAGGTGGGCGTGCCCTTGGTGGCTTCGGCTTCCTGCAGCGCGGCTTTGATGGCTTTGAAATCATGGCCGTCGATCTCGATGGTGTGCCAGCCGAAGGCGCGCCATTTATCGGCCAGCGGCGCCACCTCCATAATGTCCTTGACGAAGCCGTCCAGTTGGATACCGTTATAGTCCACGATAGCCACCACGTTGTCGGCCTTCAGGAACGGACCGGACATGGCGGCTTCCCAAATCTGTCCCTCCTGAATCTCGCCATCGCCGAACATGGCGTACATGCGCGAAGGCCGCCCGTCCAGGCGCGCGCCCAAACCCAAGCCGATCGCCATGGACAGCCCTTCGCCCAGCGAACCGGTGGAGGCCTCCAGGCTGGGAATGAACCGCCTGTCCGGGTGTCCCTGATAAACCGAGCCGAGTTTCCGCAGGGTATTCAGCCGGTCCTTGGGTGTATCGGCATATCCCATCTCCGCCATTACGCTGTACAGCACCGGCGCCGCATGGCCCTTGGAAAGAATGAAGCGGTCGCGATCCGGCCACCCTGGGTTCTTCGCATCGATCTTCATGTAGTCGAAATAGAGCTGTACCAGGATTTCGACCGCCGAAAGCGAACCGCCGGGATGTCCCGATTTGGCCTCGTAAATCATCTCTACGATCTCGCGCCGTACCCGCCTGGCGATCTCTTGCAGTTCCTCAATAGGTCTAGACATTAGGTTTATACACTAGAAACTTAGATTTTAACACTGAGTCCGCGGTACTAGATCGCCGGGAGTACGGGCAGCACTAGTCAGCGTTAGACAATTGGTCGAAAATAGCAACAGATGAGTTGGACATACATTATCGCCTCAATCCTCTGGGGCGTGGCGGCGGTCAGCCTGGCAGCCTGGTTTCTGGTCAGAGCCGCACGCCCTGCTCCCACCGTTAACGAGCGGCGGTCGTTCCCCAGACCAGAATTGAACTTTCGGGCGTCGCTCAAAATACAGAAGCCGGACGGAACCCAGACGACGGCCCGGGTTCGCGGATCCAACCTGACCCGGTTGGGCGCAAGCGTGATATCAAGGCACTCAATGGCGCCGGGTTCGGTGGTTTTCATCGATCTTCCCGCCTATCACCTTATGGGCGTCGGCCATGTCTTGCATTGCACTCCGCACGGGCTGAAATATTCCGTCGGTATGGAGTTCCGAAGCCCGCTCATGCGCTCCTATGAAGGGACGTGGGCGCTGTCCGTCGTCAAGCAAACTACTATGAATTCGCCCTCGCGTTGAGCGATTGAGCGTCACTTCTTCGGCGTCACGAGTTGATCGCCATCGATGTAGGCCAGGTACTCAGTGCCCGCCGGCGCCACCAGTTCCTTGTCTTTGTGCCCCGGCGGTTCGAGCGAATGCTCACCTGGTCCGTCAGACCGCCGTCCCGGCTTGGCGGAAACCTTAAGTTTGGTACCGTCCGCCGCATCCGCCTGAATCAGGCGGAAGACCGGTTTCCCGCCACGGCCCAGAATATTCCTCTTCCCGGGGTCCACTACTTCGCCCGTCACGGCGGCGCCCTTGGCGATCACTACCGTGCCCCCGATCCGGAAGTCCTTGGTTGCCTGGAAGTGCAGGGCCCTGCCGGGTTCCGGATTCGGCCGCACGTCTTCCATCAGCGTGATACTAAACGGCAAACCGCCAATCACCCATACGGAATTGGCGCCGGCCTTGGCCAGGTTCGTCAGGAAAGGGATGCCGTCCGGGAGCCCGGGTATCTGTACATGCGCCGATTCGGGCCGGGCCGCGGACGATGGATTGCGCATGGCTTCAACCACCTGTTCCGGCACCCCGGCCTTGGTGAGGCGGATGATTTCGGAAGTGGAGAGGTTGAAGTTCGTCTTCGACGCCCGGATCTGGCTGACGATCAGCGAAGGCGCCACCTTGGCCTTGATCATGTCGATGACGGTCTTGTTGGTGAGCACGTCATCATTGGACTTCTCACTGGCGGGTGGCGGTACGGCCGGTGGTGGCGTTTCTGAAGACGACGAGCTCTCCGCGTCGTCGGGCGCCGGGGTCTGGATCGTTACCGGCACCCGCTTCGGTGTCCGGTTGCGGCTGTTGTTGAACCATCGCGCGCCGGCCAGCAGGATCAAAACCACCACCACCGCGCGTGAAACGCGGAACGGCTTTTTCGCCGGAGCCGCGGTTGGAGGCAGCCTCACCCCCAAAGCGCCCACAGAAGCGCCCATGGCAGCGCCCGTGAGTATGCCCGAGTCGAACCTCTGCCGCAGTTCCGCCAACGCGGCGTGCATATACGCCATGCGCTGCCACCGCTCCGCCGGATCTTTCCGCAGCGCGCGGCTGATGATTTGTTCCAGCTCGGGCGGAACGCCGGGGACGATCTGGCCGATGGGCCGGGGATCGTCGCGCAAAATTGCCGTGAGCGTGGAGACCGTCGAATCGGCCGAGAACGCCTTCACGCCCGTCAGCATTTCGTACAGCACCACGCCGAACGAAAAGATGTCGGACCGCGCATCGACGCGTTTGCCCTGGGCCTGCTCCGGCGACATATAACTGACGGTGCCGATGATCGAGCCTTCCACCGTCAGCGGCGCTCCCCCCAGGGTCCGTGTGGCATCGGTCAGGCTTTCGGCAAACGTAATTTTAGCCAGGCCGAAGTCCAGAATCTTGACCAGCCCGGTGCCGGTCACCATGATGTTGCCCGGCTTGAGGTCGCGGTGAACAATGCCGGCCGCGTGGGCCGCCTGCAGCGCATCGGCGATCTGAACGCCATACTGCAACGTCTTCGCCGCGCCCAGGCCGCCCGCCGGAATCAAATCGGCCAGCGTTCTGCCGGCCACGAATTCCATCACCATGAACTCCGTGTCTTCCTGGGACACGATGTCGTAAATGGTAATGATGTTGGGATGGTTCAATCCGGAGGCTGCCTGCGCCTCCTGAATGAATCGCCGCCGGCGCTCGGGATCGCCCGAGTTTGCCGTGGACAGCACCTTGATGGCGACGGAGCGGTTGAGCCGCGGGTCCAGGGCTTTATAGATATCGCCCATGCCGCCTGCGCCCAGTTTCTCTACTACTTCGTAATGCGAAATCGTCTTACCGAGCATAACGAATTGGATTCAGCGCTTCGCCTTTCCGCGTAACGGCCTTGGGCCACCACGATCCCGGCACGAAGAAATCCTGCCACCCCAGCCGGCACTCCTGCACCATGCTCAGACCATACTCGCATCGTCCGATGTCGTCCGGGCCGGTGTTGTTGGTTCCGAATGTGAATTTACATCCGCCGGCCTTGGCCATCTTAATAAACGCGGCGCTCGGAAGCTTGTACCGATTGTTGATCTCGATCGCCACCTGGTTCCGCGCCGCGGACTCCACAACCTTCTTCATCCGCTCCCCGGTCCAGAGTTGGTCATAGTCCTTGGCGAGCACGTCCGGCAGAAACGACGGATTGACGTAAATGTCGATCGGCTCGTGCTCCAGAATCAGCAGCGTCCGCGCCACCAGCGTCTCCATGAACGCCTGCGGATCGGGAATGGCGCCCACTTCCTCGGGTATCCATAACCGCATCCGCTTGCCGCGGTCGTCGGTCCAGGTCATCGAATCCGTGAAGATATAGTCGAACACCGCCGCGGCCTGGCGCGAAAACATCTGCGTCCATTCCCGCCCCTCGGCCTGCATGGCGATAAACACCGGTTGCCCCTTCATGCTTTCCGCGAACTCTCTCGCGCCGGCGTCGTTCTGCACCGGGAAGCCCTTGCCGCAATTCACCGCGATCCCGTACTGAATGCCGTCCCGCCGCGATTTCGCCAGCGCGCGCTCAAGCGTAAGCCCGCTCTTCAGATGGACGTGGTAATCCACCACGGGAACGTTCGACCGGCCCACATCGATGATTCGCCGAAAGGTTTCGTCCACCTCCGGCGCGGGCCCGCCGGGTGTCGGCGCGTCATCGGGCAGCGGCCGCACGCGCACGCTCCTG
>Ga0105855_1001041_pt1 | contig 10447 bp, 10 predicted proteins | sample OrgsoiDNA_201059_FD_89680 | JGI IMG/M metagenome (GOLD analysis project Ga0105855, IMG submission 89680) | Permafrost soil microbial communities from the Arctic, to analyse light accelerated degradation of dissolved organic matter (DOM) -... | ecosystem: Environmental > Terrestrial > Soil >... | reverse complement strand
CCAGCAGCACCAGGTAGACGATCCCGCCAAAGCTCATGCACTGCCAGCGCTTCTGTCGCAGCCAGGCGAGCATGCCGTTCCAGCTCAGCTTGTGGTTGTCCGCCGGGTAGTCGATGTACTGGAAAATGGGCATCCATCGTCCGAAAATCACGTAATTCACAGCCCTTTCCCAAAGGAGTGAGTGGGAAATGTACCAGGAATATGGGCCAATTAGGAGCTCGCATTTCTCCGTCGCTCTTGAACCTTGGCTCCACCAAAACGATGAGAGTGCCACAGCCGGGTAGGTGGTAGACCGAGGAAATAGCAGGTCTAATGGCGGCCATCTGATGTCATCCAAAGGAGCGGGAGAATGTTGGAACTGGTGGAAACCAAAGGTGAAAAGGTTGCCGCTCAAAGGCGTTTCGCTAGAGCGATGGAGAGTGCCTGGAATAGTTCTGAGCGTAGGACAGTGGTTTGGCGCCCTTCGAGCAAAGTGTTGCCGATTGCCCACAACGGTGTGCTCTGGTTCGCTCAGATAAGGCCCCATGACGACCAGCAGACGTTGCGTTACTGGAATTCGTTTGGGGTTTTCAACCAGTTAGGAAACCTTCAGATAGCCGTCGAAATCAACATTCCGGTCGATACTAATGCTAGGACTGTGTCTGGTTTTTTTGCCAAGGACCCGTCTACCGACTCCATTTACCTGATGCATGATGGCGGCGTTGGTGGCGGACGACCTGGAATAGGTCAGGAAAATTTCCTACGTTGGTCGAGCAAGCGGCCTGAACCGGTTCTGACGTCTAATGGAACCTATCGATTCGGGATAATCGTGAGTGAAATCGATGGTGCAAGCTTGAGCGCCAATGTTTCATCGTTTGTCCAATCGGTGATCGATTTCAAGGCTGCTGTTGTGGCAGAGGATCCTTCCGCGATTGCCGAGTCTGAAGACGGCTTTAGCTACAAGGACTACTTCAAGGAGTTCTCAGGAAAGAAAAAAGGTGTCCGGAAGAAGGAGTTTGAATACATCACCCGGCATGGCGACATCGTGCATGCGTTGTCTAACTGGGTGTTTCAGTCGCGCGAAGATCTCGGATTCAGGGTCATCAAAAACGCCTACATTGATCTTGGAGTTCAGGACGAGAACGGTAGATTGATTGAGCTGTACGAAGTCAAAACGAACACCTCAAGGCAGACCCTCTACACTGCCATTGGCCAATTGCTGGTGCACGGAAATCAGGCAGGAATGGACGTCAAGAAGGTCATAGTAATACCCAAAGGTGAAGTGGTCTCGAATGACATACAGGGTGCTTTGAAGGCTCTCAGCATTGACATCATCGTTTTTGAATTGCGTGGTCAGGATGTGTCAATTTGTCGCAAGTGATGAGCCCAACAAGGGTGAGGGAACCAGCGGATCAGTACAGATGCGGCCTTCTATGTGCCTATGGCTCATCGTAAGCTGTATCAGATGCGATCGCTGACAGCGAGGCCGTATGCGATCACGGGAAAGCATCCAGAGCCTCATAAAGCGCACTGGAGAGGTTGTAGCTCGTTGGCGCACATGGGAGCAGGCGGGTCGAGCCAATGACTCAGCTTTGCTCCGTGAAAGCCTGCCATCGGGCTATCACAATTGGTTTGTGGTGGAGAGGAGCAAGGCTATCTGGTGGATCTATTCAGACTCTTCGGGCGGAGGATCATGGTCCTCGCGAGGGATTGAGATAACGGGCTACAGAATTCCATATGATGAAACCATAGCTCAGAATATTTATGAGCTTGCCTATGAACAGATAGTAGACAAAGAAAGGATTCGGGGTGTTTGAATGGCATTGCTCACGAAAAACGTTTTTATTGATACGCAATTCTTCATGGCTGCTGAATTAGATTTTTCGTCTGGCAGTATTTCGTCCTTTGTAGAGCTTTGCCAAAAAGGCGAGCTTGCTCATATTACAAATACAGTAGTCATTCAAGAGATAGAGAAGAAGATTGTTGAAACCATAAAGGAAGGTCTGAGGGGGATCGAGAATTTTCAAAAACGGGCCGGTTTCATCCGTTCTGATAAAAAACTGTCTAAGCAAGCATTCCCCGTGCTTTCAGAAGAGAATCTGAAAAAGAAGGGTTTTGCTGATTTGAAAAAATTTCTTAAGGCCTCTCGCGCCAAGAAATTAGACATGAAAAAAGTTGATCCGAACGAAATTTTGGATATGTTTTTTAAGCAAAAGAGGCCATTTGGGGCAGCTAAGAAACAGAATGAGTTTCGTGACGCCTTTTCTCTGATCTCGCTACGGCAAGAGCTTAAAGATGGTGAAAAAATCTATGTGGTTTCCAACGATCCAGACCATAAAGCATTTTGCGCTTCTAATGATAAATTCATCAGCATAGAGAGTTTAAATACGCTTTTGGATATTTGCTACAAACACATCGAAGCAAAAAGGGCTGCTTTTATCGAAAATTTCCTACAAGAAAACAAAAGAAATATAATTCAAGAGCTTGAGTCTCAGTTGAAAAGCGCTGATGGCTATAATGTGTCAACGTGGGAAGATGCTGAGCTTGATGAATTCAGTATTGTAGAAATTGGAGCATTTGAGCCTGAAATAACCCATTTAGATGACGAAAGTTGTCGAGTGAATTTCGATGTAACAGTGAAGCTTCTAGCGACTGTCACCGGCCCTGATGCAGTGAATGGGTATTACGACAAAGAAGACGGAGTGTTGTATACCTTTGATAAAGTCGAGCGTGAAGAAGTGGAAGAGCACGACTTCTCTGTAGAACTTGAGATTGGTTTCGAATCAGATGGGGGGGAACTTTTAAACCCCCAGTTCATCTTGCACGTAGAGGGATTGCACAAAGGTATAGAGTTTGGAATAGAGGAAACGCCTTGGGACGATCCAAGAATGTAACGAAAAATAATGGGGAGCATTAGCTCCCCATTGAAAGGCTCAGAACCACTTCTTGAACAAGCCGCTCACAAATGATGCCGCAGCGGCGAAAACCTTCGGTGCAGATTCAATGAGCTTATCTACAACTTTATCTTTAACTGTGTCCCAAGTATCACCGGCAAAGTCTTTGATGCTATCCCACACGCCTCGCTCGGCCTTTTGACGAGACTCGCTGCTTACGTTGTCCTCTTTTGCTTCCCGAGCGAATGAAAACTTTTTTTCGTTCGGTAGAACCTCAACGATCAGATCAACGAGTTCAACGACGTTATATTTTTCGTTCGGGTTCTCTGCACCAATGGCGACAGAAATAATGTTCTTCGCAGAAATGTCAAAGCGCCGAGAAACGTCACGCTCTTTGATAGCGAGGTTGGCAACCTGCTTTTCACTCGGGGTGAATGTGTCCCAGTCCCACTCACGGCTTGGGTTGGTTTTGTCAACCTGAGTAATTACAAAAACGACTGGCAAGCCTTCGCGCTTTCCAAAGATCTGCTGATACGCATCGAGGCCCGACGCGTAGTTGCGGTCATCGGCTTTGATGGTCCAAAGCACAAGGTCTAGCTCAGATGCAAGACTCTCATAAAGAGCTACATATTCCTTCTGACGGTCTGGATCTTCGCCAATTCCCGGCAGATCAATCAATTCGATGCCGGTTTTACCTGTCCCGATGAAGATGCTCTGCGGCTCACGGGTGCAGGCTTCTACGTCACTAATCTTCGCGACATTCTTACCAAATAGCGCGTTGCACAGACTTGACTTTCCTACGCCGGAATTACCGAAGATACCGACTTTCGGCGTGTAGTTACGAGTCTGTTCGATTTTGTCCAGAATGGCTTGAAGAGACGGGTTTTTCGGGCCTTCGATTTGCATTATCAATCCCTGTATAGCGTGCCTATTTACTTCTGTATCGGCCATGGCAGCGGAATCTTTAGGCGGAGTATGGAAAACTCACGGAGCGGTGAAGTGCGTATGTCCAATCAAAAAATAGATTTTAAATCTCAAAGGTTATGAGTCTCAGCAAAGCATTGCTCGACCGGGCGCTCACTCTCTATCGTACCCCAAATGCAGCAAGGCATTAGGTATCCTGATGGGTAATTGCACGGACTTCCCCCGCCCCCCCCGTTTACATTCGACCAGATCAGCCAACTTCATTGGATTTGACCAGCGCGTTTCGTGGTCATGACCGACAGAGAATGACCGGAACAGGCCGGTGGAAAATTTCAAGAACTGGGTGTGATTCAACAGTAAGCACCCGGAGAACGGTTTATCCTGCTCAACCATATAGACGCTTCGCCAGCAAACCGATAGCCTCATTGCCTTTACCACCATCGAAAAGGGATTGGTATGGCCAAGCTCATAAAACTAACGGATACATCCTGGCAACAACCATTCCTCGACCGTAAAAAGGAACACATTCTTTGGGGTTCTCACACCGAGGTTCGTGAAAACTGCAATTTCGCAGACGGCACACGCCGCCTCCTACAAATTTTGTTCGAGCCACGATTCGAGCTGGATATTGTCGATCACTTTCAGATCACCAGCGGGCGCGAGATCAAGTTCCCAAAGGCGCTCGTGGATATGATCAGCCCCATCGTGCTGGAAAATCCCGAGTCCAGCTTCATAGTTACCGTGCTCGATGCCGTTGAACAGGAAGATGGCGAAGTCGGCAGTACAAAAGACTTGGCCAACCTGATTACCGCTCGCGCAACGACAATCATGGCCCGCGTCGGTCAGCAGAAGTTTAGGAAGCAATTGATGGGGTTTTGGGATGATGCTTGCGCACTCACCGGAGTGAAGGAGCCCAAACTGCTGGTCGCATCGCACATTGTCCCTTGGAGCCAGTCAGAAGCAGATGCCAAGCTCGATCCATTTAACGGTCTGCTACTGGCTCCACATTATGATCGGCTGTTTGACCAAGGCCTGATCTCATTCAAAGACGATGGCTCAATTCTGCTGTCCAGAATAGCCCAAAAGCTGCCTCCAGAGTTTGGCCTGTCGGAATCCATGAAGCTACGCAAGCTCAATCCGAAGCATTTACCCTATCTTGCTGCCCATAGGGAAACGTTCGGCTTTGCGTAGCTCTACACCACCCAATATCAAAGCTGCTGGGAGTGCTGTACGCAACGACATGGACTGAACCGCACCTGATTTAATAGACGTTCATGACAGGCTGCAACTGGCCGTTCTCTGTCGGTCATTTCTTCGGCGTGCATTGGTCACCAGTATGCAAACGGTTATCAATACCAATGTGATCGACTGGGTGATCAGCGGCACGCAATTACGCACGATAGAAATTTTGGGCGCCTGGATTTCCTTCTTTCCATAAAACGGAACCAGGTACATGTACCCACTAGTAGATACCGGTGATTGTATGGAACCACCGTAAATCTGTACCCCCCGGTGTAGGGGGGGGCGGCTAGACGGCATTCCAGTGGCATTTCACAGTCGTGATACCAATCCCTAATTCTGATGCAACCTGGGTCTGTATTGTCGCGCACATCAAACCTTGTTCCAATGACGCTTGACCGTAGCAATTCCGATTTTCAATTCGGACGCTACTTGTACCTGTGTCATGTCCATGGCCTTGAGACGTTGTACAGACGCGGTGGTGTCGTTTGCTGCTGGACGACCTAACTTCTTACCTTCTGCTTTGGCGCGTCTCAAACCGGCCTGTGTGCGTTCAATCAGCAGGTCCCTTTCAAATTCGGCGACAGCCCCCAGGACCTGCATGGTCATCTTGCCCGCTGCTGATGTCAGGTCTACACCACCTAGGGCGAGACAGTGAACACGAATGCCTGTAGTTGCCAAGTGTTCGACAGTCTGACGTACATCCATGGCGTTTCGGCCAAGACGGTCCAGCTTGGTCACGATCAGTACGTCTCCACCCTCCATGCGCTCCAACAGCTTCTGGAAGCCTGATCGTTCCTTCGCGGTGGCAATGCCTGAAATGGTTTATTCGACTAGGCTAGGTCGTCATACGCTCGATCGATACGGCAGGGGGCTTCAGATCAAATGTTCTAGCGTACAATGAAAATGATGGACCTAGAAATTTCAAGCAAGTAGGTGCACTACAGGATTTTTCCACAAATCTATCAGTAAGGATTGAGTGTATGGCCGTCAGCGTTTTCATCGACAACAATGCTTGGGATTACCTGTTTGCTAGGAAAGTGGACCTGGCGGTCGACATTTCTGTGGACGATTTTGTCTTCGCTATTACTCGTGAAGCCGAGTTTGAGATACGGACATTACCCGAGGAGTTGAAGGGTTATGTGGCAAAATGGATTGCCTGCGGAGCAGTGACTACCGACACTTACTTTGGTTTTGCTGAAGCAAACTCGAATGGTGAATCGCGGGTAGGAGGATTTGATTGCGGAAGGTTTATCGATCTGGCGGAAAGCGAGATATTGAGTTCGGAAAATGGGGTCATCAAAGATAAGCTACGGCCTACGGGGCTATACAAAAACGAGGCTGATGTATCACTCGCCGCGAGGTCAGTCCATTCAGTAATTCTGACCTCGGATACGAAGAAGGTGCTGGGTAGGGTGGTCAGAAAATACGGTGGTATTGTCGTCAATCTTGCGCTCTGGCCGGAAGATATTTCATTCGACTCGTACATGAAGACACAATGCGCTTCCTTTGTGATTGGCCAGTAATAAAAATCAGATTTGGCCCCACATAGGTATCCGTATATGTAATCACAAAAAAATTCCCGTAAAGCAAGTTGTGCGTTTTTTTCTGCATTATGTGTAGGTGGTGTACTTAAATTTCTCAGACCGAAAGCTTCGTGACGCAAAAAATATGTGCGGCGGATTTTTTGATTTGACAGTATCGATAAGGTGGATCGATTTAGCCCCTTTAGACCGTCCTGACAACATGTAGTCAGTCCCCCCTGCATCCCCTTCGCGTAGCCCTGTCCAAGCTGATTCATCAGTATGAAGCGATACGGACATACCTAAACGCGTCTGGGGCCTGTCATGATCCGTCCTTGATTAGATTCTTGATGGGCATTTGCACAGGTTTACCCACCCGTTTGCATTTGACCTGATCAGCCAACTTCATCGGTTTGACCAGTTCGTTTCGTGGCCATGACCGGCAGAGAACGACCCTAGCTGCTGGTGGTGCGTCTGCGAAAACAAATACGATTCAGGCTATAGCGTAGAAAGCTCATGCACCGACTGGTGTGACGACTGGAAGCGAAAAACCCGGATTAAGTACCGGGTTTTGGAGGCTTCGCTTGAATTTTCAGAGCGCAGGTTGCTATAAAGCAATATATATCCCGTGCAGAAAAGCATTTTAATGCCACGAAAAACAGAGCTGGCTAGGACTTTTTCTACTCTGTTTTAATTAAAGTATCTGGCTGGCGATTCCTACACCACAATTAAGAAAAAATAGCCTCCAAGTTTGTCCTCGACCAGATTCTTTTTGCCAGAGCCTCATAAAACTCACTCCGGGCTGCCAGCGAAGCTGCATCAGCGTACTTCATTGCCTGACAAGTAACACCTGACTCCGCAGAAAACTTGGTCCAATTAGGTTGGTTGAGGAAAAAATTCTCAGTCAAGGTCTGTGCTAAGACGTTTTCCCCTGAGTACCTTTGAAGCTTCACGCTGTAAACCATGTCTTTCATAGACCGATTCCTGCTTCTAGGAAGCAAAATTAGTCCCGATATATTATTTCGATTTAACACAAAATCATTATTGTTCGAATAAGCCACACCACCAGCAACAGTGATATCGGCGTTTGTTGCCGAAAAGTCGTGGGAAATTAAATGCTCAATATCAAACGTCCTCGAATCCCGAGTTCGACTGGCATAGTCAGAAAAGCCCACTCTATTTGTCATGTCGAGAGATACTTCAAGATGGTCTGACAGCCTTCCAAGAATATGTAGCAAATCTTGCCGTTTCATATTCGTATAGGAACAGTTTTGGATGTTTTCGACTTTGTCTCGATCAGCATCGATCCGCCCTAAAAGCTTAGCTTTTAGGGTTGTGAGATCCAAGCCTCTCAACTCTTTTGTGAGGTCGAATATAATATCCCTAATGTTGTCATATGTATTTTCTTTGCCATTTATAGCGCGAGCAGTCGCCAAATGATCCAAGTAATAAGATATGGATTTGATCTTTTTTGTTGCCTCTGAGGTTGTATCTGTCGACTTTACCGCGCTCAGAATAACCATGGATTGTAACGTCAAGTCTCGTGCGCCATTAAAAAATACATGAGGAAAGTTAGCTTGGAAGGTCTGCTCACTTTTTTTAATTTTGCAATATAGGTCGACGTAGTATGGCAGCGCGCCAGTCAACAGGTTTGAGAAGTCATCACTTGTTCTCAATCCTACAACGTCTTTGTTATCCATGACCCAGCGGTGATAACTGTCGCCAACTACCTCGAAATCACCAGGCGCATCACCCCGCTTTTTGCCTCGACTTGTGTTGGCGTACTTTGACCTTATCCAGGTCTTGAAGAAATTAGAGTCTTCATCGCTACCCAAAGATTTTAGCCTATTTATGCATTCGTTCCAGGACGCATGAGCAATTTTATTTTCACTATCGGTTGAAATACTGGAAAGCAAAAAACCTTTTAACAAATCTATCGGGCCGAGTTTCAAACCTCGATCGTTCATTGTTACAAAAACCTTATGACCATCCTGCTCGCGAGGCACGCCGATTTCGAACATGCATACACATTCAGTGATAAAGTCAAATAAGTGTGGTAACAAATTCTCAGAGGTCACATCAGCGGCTAGCGCACCTTCGATTTGTTGATAAAGCTCCCAGATCCTAATTGTCCCAGAGTCTTTATTTGGAATGCTTTCAACAGTCGCAATAAGATCAGCTTCGTCATCAGGACCGTCAATCAGCGCATCAAATAAGGCATGCCTGGACGGATCCATGTCGAGATTGTATTCACTTTGACCTGCCACTTGACGCCTGATGGCCTGTTCGACTGGGGATATATTGAGCGCCGCATTTCTTTTTCTTAATCTGTGTATGTAAGCAAACAGCAACGTCAAAGTTGTCACTCGTTGCTGACCATCCACAATGGCTTTTCCGCCTTGACCTACCTGCGTTGTGATTATTGTTCCAAGAAAATATGAATCATAACCTAAGACATCTTTCCTGCCATGAGCGGGCTTCCAGCATGCCAGAAAGGCCTCTTGAATGTCAGATAACAACTCATGCAGATGCTTTGATTCCCACTTGTAATCCCGCTGATAAGTAGGTAGTACGAATTTTTGCTGCAAGCATGTGTTAACGGTTTTTCTATCAAATGTTATTTGCATATTAACTTCAAATCCCTGTGAAAGCCTACGAAGAAACGGAAGCCTAGCCATGCGACCGTTCGGAGAGCCGCAGGCCTAGGTTCGTCCCCTCACGCTACCAACGTTGGCGGCAAAATGCCATCCATGCTGTCTCTGCACGCTTGATGATTTCGCTATTGCTACGCGATTTGTCAGCGTTGGGCAGAAAGCGAGCATCGTTGGTTATAGTCGCTTGCTGGCCGATTGTTGCCTGTTACACCGGCTGAAATTGACCGTATGTTCCTGCTAGTGAGCTAAGGACATTTACCCAGGTTCATCTGCCCCCATGAGTTCCACGCATGCCAAAACGTCCATTACGCGGGTATGCGAACCACCACAATGGCTATTTCGTCTCACGTTTGATCCGGTACACCGTTGCAACGCCACAGTCCGCCAGCTTGGCTACCTGATCAGCCGACATGGTTGGGTGCTTAGCCATCAGTGCTACAACCTTGTCCCACATCGCAGTGTCCTTGGACTTCCCGGTAGGCTTCCAGTCAGGATCAGCGGAACGCTTGTTTGCCAAGCCTTGCTTGATCCTTTCTACCCTTTTTTCTTGGTCCAGACGCGACATTGTTGCCATGAGGTCCAGCAACATGTTGTTGATGACTTCCATAATCTGGCCGGTGATTCCGGTATCTTCGACCATCATATGAGAGGTGGGCAGGTCAGCGATCACAAGTCGAAGGCCCTTGGCTCTGATTGTGGCTTTCAGGGTTTCCCAGTCAGACTGCGACAATCGGGACAGCCTGTCCACAGACTCACACAGGATGCACTGACCAGCTTCAGCCACATCGAGCAGCCGCATCAGCTCAGGGCGGTTCAACTTCGTGCCGCTGATGTTCTCGGCATAGACCCCAGCGATGTTCAGGCCCTTGTCAGCAGCAAACGCTTCCAAGGATGCCTTGGCGCGGTTGGCATCTTGATCCTTTGTAGATGCTCGTAGGTACAGATGAGCGATCATGACTATCCTTTATCTATTCTCTTGATAGATTTATGATAATACGATCAGATAGGTATCGTACATAGGTATTTGATAGTTTGTGACGGATGGTTATCGGACTACCAAACAACTAGAGTTCTTTGATAGCTAACGGCGTAGCAATTTGATTGCGTTGGTGATGCCTTCGGCGTTGATGTCGATTGTTTGTAGCGCCGACAAGACATTGGCGTGGACGTTCTGGCTACCGCGTTCGAGGATCCAACGAGAAATTTCCTCTACCGCTGCACCCAACGCGTTCTG
>Ga0105855_1001040_pt1 | contig 10448 bp, 5 predicted proteins | sample OrgsoiDNA_201059_FD_89680 | JGI IMG/M metagenome (GOLD analysis project Ga0105855, IMG submission 89680) | Permafrost soil microbial communities from the Arctic, to analyse light accelerated degradation of dissolved organic matter (DOM) -... | ecosystem: Environmental > Terrestrial > Soil >... | reverse complement strand
TTGGTGCTCATCCATATCGGGAAGTTGGATGTATACGTAGAGCCGAAAACCATCAGCGTATCGCCTTGCACCCAAACCGCCGGCGCGCACAGATCATCGTATACCTTATGCTCAGGCCTTAAAAACGACCGGTGAACAAAGTTCCAGTGATATAGATCGTTGCTCCACCAGTAACCCATTTGGTTAGTTGAGAACAGGTAATAATCGCCTTTATAAAGCGTGATCACCGGGTCGGCAGTGGCGCGGTGTTTACCTTGTTCGGCAAAATTGGGTATCGGCGTATAGCCGTAATCAATATTAATGGGGTTGCAATAAGTACGTTGCTTTTGTTGTGCATAGCCAACACCGGCTATCAGTGCCGGCATTATGATCAAGACAATAAGACGTTTAAATTTCATCATCAATTAATGGCAGCGCTTGTAAAATCAAGTTTTTTCAATCCGAATTTAACCTCGGGGCAACTCATAAATAGTTTCCAGAGCAAACCTGTACGATAGTTCTCTATCATGACCACAATTGGCCCCTGATCAATAGCCAGGTACGATTTGCCATACCAGTTATGCGATTCGCTGAAGGCATCGGTAAAACCGTATTCGCCCCAGATTTTATCGCCCAGATCGTAATAAAAATGGCGCAATGCCAGCATAGAGTACTTAGGCGTATATGGAAAAGCCGATAAGGCCGCAGTTGGCGATATCACTCCCAAATCATTCGTTGGAGAATGGGCATTATAGCCTGCAAAATTATCACTGGCGGTTAAGCCCCAGCAGTTTTCGCCATAACCTTTGAATTTTTTTGGATTAGCAACGCAATAGGCGTGGTTAATGAGGGTATGATTGGTATTTTGTTCCCAATAGTCGGCGTAACGGTCTTTTAACCCATGCGGATCCAATCCTAAAAAGGCGTATTGAGAAAAGAACAGTGGGCCACCGTAGTCGAAGCCTAATGGCAATTTATAACCATAAAATATTTTACCGTTCTCAAAAAAGTTGCTTTTTGCCCAGCCTTTATGGTAAACATCGGCAGATACCGGGTACCGCTCACCAGATGCGGCGAGGATATAGGTGATCAAACATTCGTTAAAGCCATGGATAGGGAAATTCATGCTCCAACCATTGTTCGGCGACCAGTGCCAATACAGCACATCTTTACCGCCGTTAGTTTGCCAGCTCCATTCTATATCGTCCCAAAGGCCGTTTATTTTATTACGCAGTTCCCGCTCTTTGTGATCGTTGCCATCGTAGTATTGCCGGGCGCACAACAGTCCCTGAAAAAGGTATGATGTTTCTACCAGGTCAGCACCGTCATCTTTACGGCTGAATGGTATAACCTTCCCGGTACTGCCGTCGAGCCAATGCGGGAATACGCCGTGGAAAGAACTTGCTTTGGTTAAAAAGCTAACGATCTTCAGCATCCTGTCCAAACCTTGCTCACGGGTTATCCAATGGCGGTTAACGGCAACGATCATGGCCATGATACCGAATCCGGAACCACCGGTGGTAACAACCTCGTGCCCGTAGTTATAGGCTACGTTGCTTCGTTCGCGGGCGAGCCCGCTTACCGGATGGGCAAAATCCCAAAAGTATCTGAATGTTTGGCGTTGAACAACATCGAGCAAAGCACTATCCGACAAGCCCTTGATAACACCAACAGGCTTTATACCATTGTTTGCGATGTTTTTATTTTGACCGACGGCGCAGTTGCAAATAGTTAGAAAAAATATAATGATCAGCGTATTTTTCATTAATAAATAGGTGTCGTGGTTATAAATTGGGGCTGGTAAAGCCCAGGTTTTTCATTCCTGTTTTAATTTCGGGGCAGCTCATAAATAAATTCCAGATCAGGCCGCTCCTGTAGTTTTCTATCATTACAATTATTGGCCCCTGGTCGATAGCCAGGTACGAGTTGGCAAACCAGGTGTCGTTTAAATTAAAGGCATCGTAAAAGCCATACTGTCCCCAGGTTTTATCGCCCAGTTTGTAATAAAAGAACCGGAGCGCCTGTAAAGATTCGGTAGGCGTGTAAGCTATTGATGATATGGCCGCCGTTGGCGCAATTACCCCAACATCATTTGTAGGAGAACTTGCGGTGTACCCGCCGGAAATATCACTGGCGGTAAGGCCCCAGCAGTTGCTGCTGTATCCAAAATACGATTTTGGATTATTGATACAGTAGTTATAGTTAATTAAGGTGTGATTTTTAGTTTGTGTTTCGTAATTGGCGTAGGCATCGGTTAGCCCTTTAGGATTAATAGCCATTAACGAATAATGCTCAAAAAACAGCGGGCCACCGTATGCCGGACCTAAAGGTAACTGAATGCCATAATAAGAACTGCCATTTTTCATTGATCCGTTATTTGCCCAGCCATTATCGTAAACAATTTTTGGGATAGGATGCGTGGTTGATGATGCACCTAAAACGTAGGGCATTAAGGCTTCGTCCCAGCCGCGGATAGGCATATTGATTGCCCAGCCCTGATCGGGACTCCAATGCCAGTACAGCACATTTTGATTACCCTGCCTGAACCAATCCCACTCCACATTATTGTAGAGCGTGTTAATATCGGCTCTTAATGTAGTTTCATCAGTACCTGTACCGTTAAAGTACTGCCTTGCTGTTAACAAGCCTTCCATCAGGTAGGATGTTTCTACCAAATCGGCGCCGTTATCCTGTGCACTAAAAGGAACCACAGCCCCTGTAGTACCATTAAGCCAATGCGGAAAAGCGCCGTGAAATTTTTGAGCGGTATTTTTTAAAAAAGCAACTATCGTTTGCATGCGCGCTAAACCATCGGCACGGCTAACAAATTGCCTGTTAACCGCAGTTACAATAGCCATTATACCAAAGCCAGATCCGCCGGTGGTGACGATATCGCCTGATGAATTACGCTCGCGTGCGAGGCCGCTAACCGGGTGGCCAAAATCCCAGAAGTATTTAAAAGTTTGTTTTTGTACGATATCCAAAAGCTGATCATCGGTAACAACCGGAAACTTATTGGTTGAATCTATTGTGGTAGTCAATTGTAAATTTACTCCGGATTGTAAGCTCGCATTAGCTGCTGATTTAAGGTCGGGAGTAACCGATACCGCATATTTTGAGAGATTTTGCAAGGCCTTTACCGGTTTAATAACTACGGTAAGGTCATTGTCTTCGTAAGTAGCATTATAGCTTACCGCGATACCAAAGGCATCTTTTACAGTTACGCTGCTGGCGACCGAAGAACGGTTTACAGCATCGGAGAATGAAAATTTAATAACCGGAGTAGTATTTACATTCGTATATGAATACCCACTGAAAATGCCGTTAACCTTTAGAGCATTAAAGCTGAATGTTGCCGGCGGTGTAACTCCCGGCCCGGAATCGGGACCGGACGGACTTTTTGAACAGGCAAAAAACCCGGTTATGATTGATAACAATACTATTGCCTTGATCCTGCCCATATTCATCGCCCCGTTATACTAACACATTTGTTATAGAAAAGATTGCCTGCTTGTGGCAGGCAATCTTTGTATTATTAATTGATTTTATTTACCCCTGTTTTCAAGCTTTACAATAGTGCCGATATCGGAGTCGCTCAATGCTTTATTATAAAAACGCACCTCATCAATTTGGCCGTTTACGTAACTGGCCCATGGTTGTGATGTGGTTGCCGATGTAAGACTTGGCGTAGTTTGAAATTGCACCGTACCGAACACCATTTTGGTAGCGTTTTGAAATTTAATGGGGCCAGCACTGGTTGCTGTACCAATTACCGAGCCATTAACATAAAATTTAAACGTAGAGCTGGCCAGATCAAAGCTCACAGCGATGTTTGTCCACTTATTCCAAGGGCTGGCTACGTTGTAGGTTCCGTAAAAAAGATCGGTACCGTTGTTGTTAACGTGTAGTTTAAGCAAGCCGTTTGTTGGTGTGCTGCCGTTTTCGAAAAACAGATCGAAATTACCCCAAAATGAGTTTGGGTTGGCGATATCAACAATGCCTGCTATACCAGTTGTGTTTTGCGGCATGTATACCCACGATGTCATAGTAAAGCTGCTCAGGTTTTGCAGCGCAGTTGGCACATTACTTACAACATATGAGTTGCCCGTGGCCAATAACGACGATCCTTTTACCCCGGCTGTAAAACTGGTACCGGTACCTACACCTACCGTGTTAGATAAACTATCGGTCAGCGTTCCGTTGAAGGACCAGTAAGCAATCAGGTTTGCCTTGCTCACATCATTTGAGCTGGTAAAGCCATTGATACTTAGCGGTGGCGCATAAGTTGACGGATCAAACTTTTTCTGGCATGATGATAGGCCAATACATCCTGTAATGGCGACTATCATCATTATATTTAATTTTTTCATTGCTGTTTCTTTTTTAATTAATAACCAGGATTTTGAGTTAACACACCTCCGCTCAGATCTATTTCTGTTTGAGGGATCGGCCAAACTTCGTTTTTGTTAGCTTTCCAGCCTTTAGGGCCAAAAACAGTAGCTGCACGCCCTTGACGGATAACATCAAAGTAGCGATCAAACTCCATTGCCAACTCTACACGGCGTTCGTGCCAGATAGCTGTGCGCAATGTGCCTTGCACTGTTGTTGTTACCTTTGGTAAAATAGCATTGTTGCCACCACGGGCACGTGCCCTTACCAATTCGAGTGAGCTTAAAGCCTGAGGTGTTTGCCCCAATTCGTTTGCAGCTTCAGCATTCATCAATAAAACATCAGCATAGCGTATAACCCTTACATTTTGCTGACAACCTTCGTTAAAACCAGATACATACATGCTAAAAGGCACGTAAGATTTATAGTTATACATCGGGTTGTCGCCAACGGCAGGTATCGGGTCGCCTTCAACTGTGGTTGTACCCCTAAAAATGATCGTCCCGGCTTTGCGTGGATCGCCGGTTTCAAATTCATTCACCAAATCCGGTGTAGGTACGTTAAAGCCCCAACCACCGCCAGTAACACCCCTTACACCTTGCACCTGCGAATATTGCGAGTTTGATGCAGCAGAGTTGCCTGGTATCAATGCATTTTGTATCTCAAAAATTGATTCGGAATTGTTTTCGTTTTCTGTGCGAAACAGTTTTTCGAAATTAGGGAACAAGCTGTAACCTAAACCCATTACCTGGTTGGTGTAGGTTAACACATCAGTCCATTTTTGCTGATACATGGCTACCTTTGCGTGTAAAGCCAAGGCGGCGCCTTTGGTTACCCTGCCAACATCAGTAGCCGGATAAGACTGTGGCAATACTGCGGCGGCATCAGTTAAGTCAGCCTCAATGGCTGCCCAAACCTGGGCTTTAGGTGTACGTGCTATATTGTATTCGCTGGCATCTTTTGGCAAATGTAAACGTAGCGGCACATCGCCAAAAGCTCTTACCAATCTAAAATAAGCATAGGCGCGGATAAATTTACTTTCAGCCAGGTATCTTGCTTTTAAGCTGGCATCCATATTTATGCCGGGTATGTTATCTAAATTTTGATTGGCAAAGTTTATGGTTTGGTATTCACCTTTCCAAAAATCAGACAATTGCCCTTCGGACGCTGTTGCTGTAAAATTGTCAAAGTCGTTCATGTATGCCGAATCGTTGGTACTGCTGCCCTTTTCAGCATCGTCCGAGCCCATGCTCTCAACCGCTATCGGTGCAAAAGCAATATTTGTCCACTCGTGCAAATTCGCGTACATCGCACTTACAGCCTTTTGAGCATCAGCCGCATTTTGCCAAAACTGAGCTACCGGGGTTTGTGCCTGTTGAGGTACATTTAAAAAGCTTTTTTTACAGCTTTGCATAACAACAGATGTTGAGAGCAAACTTAAGCCCAATGTTATATACAGTTTTTTCTTTATATTTTTCATAACTGGTTATATTAAAAAGTAACGTTTACACCAAAATTGTAAGTTGCATACAACGGGTATACATTGTTATCAATGCCCGCGTTTGTAGGTGATCCGCCAACTTCGGGGGTAAAGCCTTTGTAGCCGAATACATTAATCGCATTTTGCGCGTTAGCATAAACCCTTAATTTTTTAACTTTTAATTTGGTTAATAATGCCGATGGTAGTGTGTAGCCCAATTGCGCATTACGCACCCTGAAATATGAACCACTTGATACATAAAAAGAGTTTGGTGCCGCATTAGCATTTGAACCCACGTTTACGGATGGATAGGTGTTTGAAGTACCTGCACCGTGCCAGCGGTTATCGTAAAAATCCTGGGTGAAGTTTTCGTTACCAAAGCGATACGCGGTATTGGCATTATATACACTTACACCAGTTACGCCCTGAAGATCGATCGTCAGGTCGAAATTTTTGACCGTAAGGTTGGTGTTGATACCATAGTTGATTTTCGCGTTAGGATCGCCAAGGTTTACCCGGTCACGGCCGTCAATCACACCATCATGGTTTTCATCAACATATTTAAAGTCGCCGGGTTTGGCACCAGTTTGAGCCGATGCGGCCACTTCGGTTGTTGTTTGAAATATTCCCGCAACCTGGTATCCATAAAATGAGCCAATAGGGTCGCCGGCAATTGTACGGGTTGCTAATGCGCCATTGGCAATACCATTACCACCAGCATAAATAGGTGTATTGCCACTGATAACCGATAGCACTGTATTTTGATTATAACCAACATTACCACTAATAGAATATTGAATATCTTTATTAATGCTGGTCTTCCAGGTAAGTACAGCCTCCAAACCGCGGTTACGGATATCGGCCTGGTTACCTATAACGGTACCACTTGTGCCTAAGTTACCCAAAACAGGTATGCCAAATACGGCATTGTTGGTTTCGCGGTTGTAAGCATCTAACTCGAATGATAAGCGACTGTTCAGCATCGAGCCTTCCAAACCAATATCGGTACCCGTTGACCGTTCGATGGTGATAGCAGGCGGAACAATACTGTTAATACTTGTTCCCTGGTAAGTTGCTTCGGGATTACCGAAAATAGCTGTTAAATACGGCGCCGTAATAGTTGCCGGAATGGTTAAGTTACGCGGCACGCCTGCGTTTGCTAATTTACCCCAGCTTCCACGCAGTTTCAGCATATCAAAAAGATGTTGGTCTTTCATGAAATCTTCCTGGCTTATTACCCAGCCTGCACCAACTGCCGGTAATGTGGTATAGGTGTTATTACCATAAAACTGCGAAGCACCATCCGACCGCACCGAAGCATTGATCAGGTATTTATCTTTGTATGAGTAATTAACCCTGCCGAAATACGAAACAAAAGTATTGAGGGTACTGCCGCCATCGGTAATGTTAAAATTATTACCTAACGAAAAGTACTGATTTTCTGCACCTGCAGGTACATTTTGTGCGCTTAGGTTTACAGCATAAAGTTGTTCGCGTTGGGCGGTTTGACCGGCTAACACAGTAATTCTATGATCGCCAAATGCGTTATCATAGTTTAACGTATTTTCGAATATCCAGTTGCGGGTTTCGCCCCTGCTGCGGGTAAGACTGCTAATGGTACTTTGCTGACCGAGCGTTGCTTTGTATACCGGCACATAACCTGTGCTTTGGCCGTTAATAAAATCGCCGCCGAATGATGTTTTAAACTTAAAATGTTTCAGGAAGGTTAATTGCGCATAAGCATTTCCTGTAAAGTGATAGGTTTCGGTATGCTGATTGAAGTAATCGAGTGTAACCTGCGGGTTGTAATTGTTACCGCCACCCAGGTTATAATCGTTGGGATCGCCATATGTACCATCGGCGTAGTAAACCGGAACTACCGGACCTGCACCATACAATTGATGGAAGATATTGCCGTCGATATCTTTTGAGCTGCTGTACTGCCCGTTAACTTTGATACCGAAATCCAAATTTTTAACCGGCGAGTAGTTATCGTTAATGCTTAATGTATAACGTTTAAAGTTATTTGTTTTAACGTTACCATCCTGGTCAAGTACTCCAAACGAGATGTTGTAATCTGATTTCTCAGTACCACCGTTTACCGACAAGTTATGATTGGTGGTAAAAGCATCGTGCAAGATCTGGTTGTACCAGTTTGTGCCTGTACCGAAACTTGAAGGATTAGCAAATAAAGCTGCACCGCCATTAATTACAGATAATTCGTTAACAAGTGTTGCATACTCGGTACCGTTGGCCATTTGCACCGGGTGGGTTACTGTTTGCCAACCGGCGTAACCATTATAGTTAACAGACACCTCCCCTTTTTTACCACGTTTTGTAGTAATGATGATAACACCGTTTGACGCACGTATACCATAAATTGCCGTACTCGATGCATCTTTTAACACACTTACGTTGTCAATGTCGGCGGGGTTTAAAAAGTTAACATCGTTGTACCAAACACCATCCACCACATATAACACATTGGTGTTACCGTAGATTGTACCTGTGCCCCGAATGGTGACTTGCGGTGATGAACCCGGGCCGCCAGAGTTGGTAACCGAAACACCGGCTACCTTGCCTTGCAAACCACTAATAGCGTTGGGCGATGATTGCTTGGCAATTTCATCGCCTTTAACTGTGGTAACAGAACCGGTTACATCAACCTTGCGCTGTGTGCCGTAACCCACAACCACAACCTGTTGCAGCTCGTTGTTCTGAATGAGCAATTTAACATTGAGTGTTGTTTTACCGTCGACAGCCAATGTTTGAGTCTGATAACCTATAAAAGAAAAGTTAATAGATGCATTGGGTGAAACGGAAATTGAATAAGCCCCGTCCGGACCTGTTGTAGTACCTGTAGTTGTACCTTTTACAGTAACGCTGACCCCGGGTAAACTTTCGCCGGTTGCACTGTCGGTTATCTTTCCTGTTACTTTAATGTTTTGTGCAAAAACACTATTAACAAAAAACACACACAACAGCACTAACCCCGAGATAGTAAAGATTCTCTTCATGGTTAATAATTTAGATTAGTAAGAATATAATTGGTTTATAAATTCAATTCGAAGTTGAGGAGTTATAAGAGCAATGCCAAAAAAATGCACTCTACATTAATACACTGACTATAATGGCACTTGCTTAGAAAAGTTTTGATTTATTTACAACAAACTGTAAATGAGATTATTAAATTAAAGTGATTTAATTTAAAGGTACTACACTCTTCAATTTTAAAATGCAGCGAAAATTTGGGCTATGAGAGGTAATGATGTAGTCTTTATAGTTCTAAGAGAAACTCCGAGAGGTTTTTATCGTGAGGCAAATCGAGCTTTTTGCGCAATCTGTATCTTCTTATTTCAACACCCCGTAAACTAATGTTTAAAAGTGAGGCAATTTCTTTGCTGCTCATATTCATCCTGAGGTATGCGCAAAGCTTCAAATCGTTTGGTACCAGGTCGGGGTGATCGGCCTTTAGTTTCTTAAAAAAGTTTTCGTGCGCGCCGTTAAAACTGGTTTCAAATACATTCCAATCGCGCTCGTCAGTCATACCTTCGTCAATCACTCTTTGAATGTGCTTTAGTTGCTCTGGCACCAATTTTTTGCCGGTGGCATCCTTAAGTTCAACTATCTCGGTTCGTAGTTTTTGGAGCAATTCGTTTTTATAAACAATATTCATGGCCGAGTTTGCCAGTTCGCGGCTTTTGCTTTCCAAATCAGCCTGCAATTGTTCATTTTTTATTTTTACGATCAATTGCTCGTTTGCAATGGCTTCCTGCTTTAAAGCCTCTTCTTTTTCGCTTTGTAGTTTATCGTGAATATGCTTTTGATGCTTGGCAAGTTTTCGCCTATAGTAATACCGCATCAGATAATACAATAATACCAACACTACACCATAAAATAAAAAGGCAAGTGTACTGGCATACCACGGGGGCAGAATAGTGAATTTCAACTCAGTGATAGCAGTTTGCCGGGTATCGTCAATCTGTCCGCGAACTTTAAAAACGTAACTGCCCTGGGGTAGGTTAGCAAATTCGCGCTGGGTTTGCGCGCTCCAGTTTGACCATTGTGTTGAATATCCATCCAAAAAATACTGAAACCTTATTTTTGATTGCACATAGTATGGCAACGAATAGGTAACGCGAATGCTATTGATGCTATATGGGATAGATAAGACTTGCTTGTTATTATTACTGATAGCAACCGGTTTATCCGATATATCCTCAACCTTTCTGATCAATACCGCTGGTAATACTCCGTTAGGCTGTGTAGATACATCATTATCATTAAATATCACAAAGCCATCATCTACACTAATTAAATAGATCTTGTTATTAATACGACTGATGTTTTCGTACGATTGAACCATCCGCTCGTTAAGCAGGCTTAACCAGTTTGTGTTCAGTTGAAGTTTTCCGTCGACAGAAAAATCGGCTATCGCCACACGGCCATGATTAATAAACCAAAACTTTTTATTTAACGCCGGTATAATTTTATTCGATTGGGCAAATGATCCAAGGCTTTTGTTTAACTGCTGATAGGGGTAAAATCGATCTGTTATATCATCGTAAACATAAAAACCGTCATCGGAAGAGAAAACTAT
>Ga0105855_1001038_pt1 | contig 10467 bp, 10 predicted proteins | sample OrgsoiDNA_201059_FD_89680 | JGI IMG/M metagenome (GOLD analysis project Ga0105855, IMG submission 89680) | Permafrost soil microbial communities from the Arctic, to analyse light accelerated degradation of dissolved organic matter (DOM) -... | ecosystem: Environmental > Terrestrial > Soil >... | reverse complement strand
TGGCGTTGCCATCGATCATGGCCGGCATCAACCAGACGATCATGATGGCCCTGGCCATGGTGGTCATCGCCTCGATGATCGGGGTCGAGGGGCTCGGGCAACCGGTGCTCAAGGCCATTTCCAACCAGTACTTCACCCTGGGCATGTTCAACGGCCTGGCGATTGTCGGCATTGCGGTGATCTTCGACCGGGTCAGCCAGGCCTACGGCAGAAGACTGCAAAAACACCTGGAGCGGGTCCATGGCCACTAATCCGAGCGATGATTTCGGCATCGAAATCAAGCATCTCTACAAGATCTTCGGTTACCAGGCGCAAGCCAGTATCGAGCGGGTCAAGCAGGGCATGAGCAAGGCTGAGCTGTTGAGCCGGCACAGTCATGTGCTGGGTCTGAAGGACATCAATATCAGCATGCCGTCCGGCGGTATCCAGGTGATCATGGGGCTGTCCGGGTCGGGCAAATCGACCTTGATCCGCCATATCAACCGCCTGATCGAGCCCACGGCCGGCGAAGTCATCGTCGGTGGCGTGGATGTGCTGAAGATGAGCCCCCACGAGTTGCGGGAATTTCGCCGGCACAGCATTTCCATGGTGTTCCAGAAGTTCGCGCTGCTGCCGAACCGGACCGTGCTCGAGAATGCCGTCTACGGCTTGGAGATCCAGGGCATGGCCCGTGGCAGGCAAATGGAGATCGCCATGGGCTGGCTGGAGCGGGTCGGCCTCAAGGGCTACGAACGGCACTACCCGAATCAGCTGTCCGGCGGCATGCAGCAGCGCGTCGGCCTGGCCCGGGCCCTGGCCAGCGATGCGCCGATTTTGTTGATGGATGAAGCCTTCTCGGCCCTGGATCCGCTGATCCGCATGGACATGCAATCGGTGCTGCTGGACCTGCAGAAAGAAATCAGGAAGACCATCGTCTTCATTACCCATGACCTGGATGAGGCGCTGCGCATCGGTGATCGCATCGCGATCCTGCGTGACGGCGAGGTGGTGCAACAAGGCACCCGGCAGGAGATCGTCATGAGCCCCGCCGACGACTACATCGCCAATTTCGTCAAGGAAGTGAACCGCGGCCGGGTGATCAGCGTCGAGGCCATCATGCGTCCGTTTGTCCAGGTCAAGGCCCAGGCTGCGCTGGCGGTCCCCGTGGGTACGTCACTGGAGTCGGCGGTCAAGCGGCTGGTTGAAGCGGGAGTCGATGAGCTGGTGGTGACGGACAGCCAGGGGCAGCCCGTGGGGCAACTGGCGCTCAAGTCGATCATCGCGACCATGGTCACCTCGACCGTGAGCGAAGCGTCGTCGGTGGCTCAGTCAAGAAGTGTGGCGCAGGCGTTGCTGCGTTAGAGCAGGCCAAGGCCAAGGTTGAGGTAGGAAAATAAATATATCCCCTCGTCGCCTTTTCCCTGGCTTGATCGTGAAGGCCGCTCGTTACACGGATACTGTTTTTAGCGTCTCTGAGTCGCGGCTGTCCAGGCGTGTATCGCTACCTTCAGCGTGCAGCCGCAATCGGGTCGAAGATGCAATCAAGCCGCATCCCGCTGCGATTCCGACCGCCTGCTGGCGGTTGACTGAACCTAGCTTTCGTCGAGCGTTGAGCAGATGAAAGTCTACCGTGCGTTCGGAGCAGCCCAGGATATGACTGATTTCCCACGTGGTCTTGCCGGCGCCGGCCCAATGAAGACACTCCATCTCCTTGGGGGTCAGCGTATTGGGCGCAGACACTGAAGTGCTCAGTTGGTGGCGCAGTCCGGCCATCATGAAAGGTATCAGCATGAAAAGCTGGCTGACCGCTTCGCTGCAGAACGCTTCGTGCTCTCTGGCCTGATCGGCATCGAAAGCTACGCTCAGTGTTCCTCTGAGCAATTCGTAACGCAGTGGAATGCTGATGCCGTTTCGCAAGCCGTGTTCGACACGTTCTTGCCAGAACCGCTGGGACCGACCTCGGGCACGCCGACGTTCCTGATCCCAGAAAAAGGGGATCAGTTCGCGACGACAGTGCTTGAGGATCGGGTCGATGTTGATCAGCCCATCGCAGCGATAATGCTCCAGCCACTCTTTGGGAAAGGTCGTGATGATACCTGCTAGCGGATTACCCTCAACCGGAGTCGGCCCCAGGCTGATCATGTAACTGTTGAAACCGATTTGCCGTAGCACCTTGCTCAATTGGCGTCCCCAATCGCTGGGATGGGCATCCTTGGTCAGGCTCATGAATGCGCTCAGCAGTACAGGTTGGCCTGGCGTCTTCTCTGGAAGGCGAGGCGAGTCGTATTTTTCCATAAACAAAGTTGCTCTTGCTACGCAGGCGAAGCCTTGGCTGGTATTGACTCAAGGGGAGGGAGAGGCCCCCTCCCGCCATGGGGTCAGCGCACGTGGCGCTTGATGAAACTGCGGAAGATATCGAGACCGTTGTCGGTCAGGATGCTTTCCGGGTGGAACTGCACACCTTCGATGGCCAGTTGCTGGTGGCGAACACCCATGACATAGCCGTCGTCGCTTGAGCGTGAGGTGATCTGCAGGCAGTCGGGCATCGCCTGGTCGCTGATCATCAAGGAGTGATAGCGCGTCGCTTTTATCGTGCGTCCGCCTGTGTGCGAATAGACCCCAGAACCGTCGTTTTCGATTTCGCTGACCTTGCCGTGCATGACATGCGGGGCACGGCATACCTGCGCGCCAAATGCCAGCCCGATGGCTTGATGGCCCAGACACACACCCAGCAGAGGCAGTCGCCCCTGGAAATGCCGGATCACCTCGATGTACCCGACATCGGCCGGATGCCCTGGTCCTGGTCCGAGCACGCAGAAATCGGGTGCGTAGGATTCGATACGCTGAATAAGGTCGGGCACATCGTTGCGTTCTACGCAGGTTTCCAGCCCTAGCTGTTCCAGGTACTGGCTGATGATGAAGACGAAGCTGTCGTAGGCGTCGATCAGAAAGACTTTCATTGCTCAATCTCCTTACCGGTGACGGCCTGATAGACCGAGCCCATTTTGTAGAAAGTCTCTCTCCATTCGGCGTCGGGAACCGAGTCAGCAACCACGCCTGCAGAGGCGCGTAAGTGGTACGTGCCTTGGTCATGCACCGTGGATCGGATGCAAAGGGCTGTATTGACGCTGCCATCGAAACCTACAAGCCCCAACGCGCCGGCATAGATACCACGCCGGTTGCTTTCCATTCCCTCGATCAATTCCATGGCCCTGACCTTCGGCGCGCCGGACATCGTGCCCGCCGGGAACGATGCTTTGATGACGTCGTAGGCATCCAGGCCGGGCCGCAGCAGGCCGCGTACGTTCGACACCATGTGGTAGAGATGCGAGTACTCTTCGACCAGCATGAACTCATCGACATCCAATGAGCCTGGTTGGCAGACGCGACCTATATCGTTGCGGCAGAGATCAATCAGCATCAGGTGTTCGGCGCGTTCCTTTTCCGAGCGAGTCAGCTCCAGGACCAGTGTCGTTGGGTCGACTCCATTTTTCTTGCCGACAGTACCGGCGATCGGGCGCATCTCGATCAGGTTGTCCTTGATGCGTACGAACAGTTCCGGGCTGGCGCCGATAAGGTCGATTCCGCCGACATGGGCCAGGTACATGTAGGGTGACGGATTGCGATGCCGCAATGCCTGGTAGACATCGAAGGGCGTGACCATCGAGCGAATCCGGATCTCGTGGCCGAGCTGGATCTGGTAGACGTCGCCGGCGCGGATATGCTCCATGGCGACGTCGACGCGTTCCAGAAACTGCGCTTTGGTGACTGTGCGGACCTCTTCGAAAGTTGTCGGGTAGTGTGGCTGGTCAGTGGTGTCGCCAGCTTGCGTGGTAGTCAGGGACGTGATGTCGCTAAGTGCGCGCGGGTGCCACAGAGGGCTGTTGTTGACCAGCGTCTCGACCGTGCCGTTGCTGTGGAAGTAGATCAATGTCTGGTAAATCGAAAGTGCAATGATCGGGTAGGTGTGCGTCTGGGGGGCCAGAGTGGGCAGCTTTTCGATGAAGCGTACGCAGTCGTAGGAGAAGTAGCCGAAGAACGCCAGGCTGGACGGCGCGGTCGGCGATGGCCGGAAAGTCGCCTGTATGGCCCGCAGCAATGCCCACACGGTGTCGTTGTCGGGCAAGTGCACTTGATTCGCTGCATCCACCGCGAACCCGGCCTGCTTCAGGCTCTCGGCAATGTGCCCGCATAGGGCTGCCGTGCCGCTCAATCGAGCATGGCCTTCATCGACACAGACTTCGAAAATCGGTTCAAGTCCGATAATGGTTGCCTTGCGGTCCCGGCTGGGACCTGAAAGTGACTCGAGAATGAATACTTGCTCGCGACCCAAGCGTTCGACCGCATCGGAATAGACAATAAGCGGATCGACTTTTAGACGTTCTTCAAGGCGTAGAACATCCACAGAGATTGAATAATCTTTCATATGTTTTCCATTTTCAGGGTGCAACGGTTCGGGCCCTCGTTTTTAACGCGGGCGAAGAATTGAAGTGTGAGAACTTCAATGTTTTTTAAGTGAATTGAACCGATTTGAAAGCAGCCGAATACATACCCTGCAGAAACGCCAGTGCAATGATTTGCAAACCGACAAGACGCGCGAGTGGAGGGCGACTACTAGCCCGGAAGTTCAATGAGGTCGTGGCAGGAAAAGCGCCGATAAGCGGCAGCGAAACCTGGCTTGTGCTGGATTAGCGACGCCAGATATTGCTTTTGAAGATGGCCATGGAGGCCGAGGAGAGGCTGCAGCCAGGGGTGCTGAGCGAGTCGTTCATAGCGCAAAGGTGATAGTACATGTGAGACATCCCAGTCTTGGCTAACCACTCAGGCCGAAACAGCCATGAGTGGGCGAATATTACCATAGGGCTTATCGCTGTCAACGGTTGATAAGGGGGTATTAGTATGACGCTGGGTTTTAAAGTATCGAACTAGACGCCACGCTGTGCGCCGCTAGCAAGAATGGGCGTTGCGCGCAACTGTGGAATGACGCAGCTGGGCGTTTTCATTATCGCTGGTTAACGTGGCGGCCGCTGAAAGTCAGCGAAAAAATAGACCGGAGCGTTGGCAGTGAACGAACTTTATGAGGCATTCAAGAAACGATACGACCGTATACATCAGGCATACTGGACCGATACCTTGAGCGATGCAGCATTGGCGACTTGGCACCAGGACCAGTTGCGTGAAGTGATTGGGCACGTGAAGCAATTATCCCCCTTCTATCGTCAGCATCTGGAGCAGGTCGACGAGCGCACGCTGAGCCTGGACAACCTGGCGAGCCTGCCATTCACCACCAAGGATGACCTGCGCGAGGCCGGCATGGACATTCTGTCGGGGCCGCTTGAAGACAGCATCTTTTACTACGAAACGACCGGCACGACGGGGCCCGCTACTCCATGCCCCCGGGACCGCAAGGAAAGTCACGCCAGCAACCGCCAGTTGGCCATGGCCTACCAGGCCGTATTGGAAAAGCATTTTCCCGGCGAGAAAACCGTGGTCGGGATCATGGGGCCGACTGAAGTCCATTCCTTTGGCGATACCCTGGGAGAGGTATGCACCCAACTGGGCGTATGCAATGCCAAGTTGTGGCCGCACTCGCCGGTAATCGGCTACCCCAAGGCGTTGCAACTGCTCAAGGATCTTCGGATCGGCCTGCTGGCCTCGGCACCGGGCTTGTTACTGGCACTGGCGAAGGAGGCTGAGCGCCGCGGCTTCAATCCCCGAGAGGATTTTGCCCTGCGCACCTTCATGATGAGTGGAGAACTGTGCACGCCAGCGCTGAAAAACAACCTCTACAGTCTCTGGGGCGCGCAAGCCTACAACAGCCTGTATGGGTCCCAGGAAGCAATGATCATCGCCGCGTGTAACGCTGATGATCAGTTGGTACCGCATCGCCTCAACTACATCATTGAAGTGCTTGACCCCCTGACAGGTACAAGCCTGGGCAACACAGGCGAAGGCGAGCTGTGCGTGACGATGCTGATCCCTGGCAGCAAACCGCTGATCCGTTACCGCACCGGTGATCTGGTGTCGATTCAGGCACGGCCCGGGTATCCCCAGGCTATGCGCCAAACCATGAAGGTGGTCGGGCGCGTGAAGGATGCCATGCAGCTCAACGGCCACGCATTCTCGGCCGCACAGGTGGAGCAGGCGCTACTCGAAGGCGTCGAACAGTGCCTGGGTTACCAGATTGTTCTGAGCAACAGCAACGGCGCCGACACGGTTATTGCGAAGCTGGAAATGTCCCGGTTCTACGCCGGCGATCGCGGCCGCCTGGTGCTGCTGATCAAGGAGCGCCTGCGCGAACGCCTGGGGGTCGAAGCGACGGTGATGGTTGTCGATGACCTTGCCGAGCACGTCAACCTGGGGAGTTGGTTCAGCTGGAAAGAAGCCCGGATAGTCGATCAGCGCCAGCATTGATGGGAGTTGCTCATGAGCATGTCTATTCAGGTGATCGACGCCAGCAGTGGCTTGTTTGAAGACGTCAAACGCCTGAGGGATCGCTACCTCGGAGCCAATCCCGCCCAGGAGGACGATTTTGAACACCGTGAGCGGGTGCGCGACAACCTGTCCTACCACCTGATCTATCTGGACGATGATCGGGTCGTCGGTACCTTGCGGGTCACTCCGCTTGGCCACGGTTTGAGCTTTGTCGAGCGCACGGTCGATGTGCGCGATTACTTCCAGCAGCCGATGGATGCGTTTGACGCCAATCGGCTGGTACTGGACGAGCACTACCGCGGTGGTCGGCACTTGCGCGAGTTTCTGCTGCAAGCGGCCGTGTGGCTTAAAGCCAATACCCATCTGCGATTCATTTCAGCGCTATGTCGCGGCCCATTGGAGGCGCTGTATGTCGGCATGGGCGGCCGTGTGCTGGCGCAAGATATTTCCTGGCGCGGGCAAGTGGCTCAGCGACTTTACAGCCTGGTTTATCTCGAACTCGATAACGTTTACAGCAACAGCAAGGGAATCAAGTGAAAATGGAAATGTTTTTCAAGGAACTCGACACAATCATCGAAGCAGGCTGGGCGCAGATCAAGCAGGGCGCGTACTGGGAATTCAGCCTGAACAACCCGACGCCGCCGGGGCTGTACCAGCAGGTCATGCTGCAGGTCTACCACTACACCCGTTACAACTCCGTCAATCAGGCTGCCTGTGCATTCAGCGCAGACCCTGAGCAGACAACACTGCTGCGTTTTGTTTACAAACATGCCCTCGAAGAGCTTGGCCATGAGCGCATGGTGCTGCGCGACCTGGAGTCGGTCGGCCTGCTGCCCGAGTCCTTGCCTGCCCCTCTGGCACCGACCCAGGCATTGATTGCCTTCCTCAACGATGTGGCCATTCGCAAAGGGCCGATTGCACGTCTGGGTTATAGCTATTGGGCCGAAGACGTGTACGAGCATATCCAGCCCGTGCTGGACAGGTTCCGTGCCGACCTCAAGCTCAAGGACGAGCAGATGACCTTTTTCGTCGCCCATTCGACTATCGATGAAAAACACTCGGAAGAAGTACGTATCGCCATGCAGCGCGCGGTTACTACCGATGAGCATCGTCGACAAATCAAGGAGGTTGCCCGGGTTACGCTCTGGTTGACCGGTCAACTGCTCGAGGAGGCATTACGAGCCTACCAGGCCTCTCAAGCGCCAGCGCTGCAGCGGGCATCCTGAGTCATGAAGCTGACCATCATCGTCGGATCTAGCCGACCTTGCGGTGTCAGCGCGCGGGTGGTGGCGCTAGCGTGCCGCCACCTGGGCGATCAGGCCGAGGTGGACGCTGTCTGGCTCAAGGACTATCGCATCGACTACTGCGATGCCGACAATGCCTGTTCCAGCCAGGACTGTCAGGTGCCGGACGATGTTGCGCAACTGGTGGCCAGGCTGGCCGAGGCGGACGCGGTGCTCTATCTGCCGGTCATGCACGCGTATGGTACCAATAGTCGGTTCCAGGCGTTCCTGGAGCGCGTCGGCTACGGATTTCTTCGACCTCGCGAGCGACCACTGCGCGACAAGCTTGCAGCGATTGCCGTCGTTGGTCGCCGCTATGGCCACACCGCTGTTTTCTCGCAAGTTGCACTCAATGTGCTGCTCAACAAGATGATTCTGGTGGGGTCAGGTTTCCCTGCCTGTTTCCAGGCTCAACTGGCTCACGACCCGGAAGCCGAGCAGGCCTTATGCGAGACCCTCGATCGATTGCTCGAACACCATGGACGCCTCACCGGTTCTCGGCGCACTCAAGGCGGGCAAAGGCGCGCGCTGCAGCCGGTCTACTTTCAAAAGGGATAATCATCATGCCGTTCAAGGATACGCTGCTTGCGCTACTTGTTGCTCTGCTCTGGGGCGCGCAAGTTACCGCAGTCAAAATAGGCGGTGCCGAACTGCCACCCATCCTCATGGTTGCCATGCGTTTCGGGATCATGGCGTTGTTTCTCTTCCCGTTTCTCAAACGTCTGAAAGGGCGAGAGTTTCCGGCGGTGTTTGTTATCGCCTCAGTGACTGGAACCTTGCACTTCGGGCTACTGTATTGTGGCATCGCGCGAGTCGATGCATCGGCCTCAGCGTTGATCTATCAGCTTGCCACCCCCTTCACGTTGCTACTGGCCTACGTGCTGTTAAAAGAGGGGATCAAGTTGCGGGTGATGGCTGGGATCCTGCTGGCCCTCGCCGGCGTACTGGTACTGGTTGCCAATCCCTCTGCAAGCGGAACGGCGCTGGGCATGCTGATGGTTGCACTGGCGGCATTGGCTTTCGCCGCCGGGTCGGTGCTGACCAAACGCCTTGGGCCACTGGATCCGCTGGCATTGAGCGCCTGGACCGCCGTTATTGCTGCGCCGCAGTTGCTGCTTTGGTCGGCGATTCAGGAAAGTGCTCAGTGGTCGAGCGTGTTTACAGCCAGTGCCCAGGCATGGGGGGCGGTGCTGTATACCGCACTGAGCGGGGGACTGGTCGGGTTTGGCCTGTGGTTCTGGTTGCTGGGGCGTCACCCGATGCAGCAGTTGAGCCCGTTCCTGTTACTGGTGCCGCTGTTCGCGATTGTCATCAGCCAATTGATACTTGCAGAGGGCTTGAGCGACCGGTTGTTGGTCGGTGGCGGGTTGACCATGGCCGGAGTTGCACTGTGCCAACTGCGCTGGCGTAGCCGTACAACGCTGAGCGTCAGTGCTGGCGAGGGGGCTGGGGGCCAGTGATGAACAGGAGGGATCGTCTGTTGCTCGGCACATTGCGGCAAATCAATCGGTGGCGCTTCGGGTTGAGGCTGCATCATTACGCAGGGGCGCGCGGCGGGCTTGCCTTTCTTGAAAGCGGTCGCGGGCTGGCCGGGCCTACGCTGGTATTCCTCCATGGGCTCGGCGCCAGCAAGGATCAATGGGGGCCGGACATCTATGCAATGGGGCGTCGTCACCACTGTTTGTTCATCGACCTCCCCGGACATGGTCAGTCTTCTTGCGAGCCCGCCAATGGCTTTGGCCCGCAGGCGGTACTCGGCTGTCTGGCTGAGTTTCTGGAACAACATGGCCGGCGGCAGTTGGTGCTCATAGGCAGCTCTTTGGGTGGGTGCCTGGCTGGCATGTATGCCGCGGGTTTTGCATCGCGGGTCAGCCATCTGGTTACGTTGGCACCCGCGGGCCTGGGAGAGGACGCGCTCGGTTCGGCAATCAAGGCCGGGATGGATCTGGGAGTACCGGTCTTCGGCTATCGCACGGTCGAAGAAATGCTCAACTTCTGGGGGCTGCTCTTCAGGCGTCCCCCCAAGGTCGGAAGGCGCTTGGCACAAGCCTTGGCGGCCAGCGGCCGAGAGCGTTTCGTCAATGTGCAGAGGGTTGTGGAGGACTTCAGGTGGGAAGGACTGGCACAACTGCTTGCTCATTTGCCGAGGATAGCCAGTTCGACTCTGGTGATCTGGGGCAGGCATGATCGGGTTTTCAATGTCGAGGCCCTCGACATGCTCCTGGAGCAACTACCTCAGGGACGCGGCAGGATCATCGCGGATGCGGGCCATCTTCCATACCTGGAGCAAGGAGGGGAAGTTGTGAGTGCCATTGAGCATTTCATTGCGCTGTCACCCAGCGAGGTGCTTTGAGCAAGTGAAAAGGTGACACCCATTAGCCGGTCTCGAGTCAAGGCTAATGGGTGAGAATCATCTGGCCGGCCTCCCCATCTCAAGGCAGGGCGGTTTCCGGCGACTCCGCGGGCTTCGGTGGGGTGCCACGTCGCATCAGGTGGCCGATGCTCATGATCACCAACGGCGTGAACAGCGCGATATAGGCATTGTCGATGCCCCACGGATTGCCGGCCAGGAACCATCCGACCGTCGCCACCAGGGAGGCGATAATGCTGATGAATGCGGCTTTCGGCGTGCCGAATTTAGGCGCATAGAACACCATCAGCACCAGCACCGCCAGGGACGCACGCAGGGCTTTACCGAGGAAGGCGATCATCAGCACCTTGTCGGAGGTCAGGGCCAGCGCGATCGGCAGCAGGCCGACGGCGATGGTCG
>Ga0105855_1001031_pt1 | contig 10499 bp, 9 predicted proteins | sample OrgsoiDNA_201059_FD_89680 | JGI IMG/M metagenome (GOLD analysis project Ga0105855, IMG submission 89680) | Permafrost soil microbial communities from the Arctic, to analyse light accelerated degradation of dissolved organic matter (DOM) -... | ecosystem: Environmental > Terrestrial > Soil >... | reverse complement strand
GCCGCCTGGATGATCCAGCATTTCAAGCGGCCGTCGGCGATACGGCCGGGCAGTTCGATGCCGCCGATTCAGTTGACCGACGCACAGTTGAACACGCTGGCGGCGTTTCTGCTGAAACTGAATTCGAACAACGCCACGGCGCTCGACAATGCGCCGGAGTTTGCCAGCGACGGCGCGCTGGTGTACCTGGCGAACCACTGCGGCGGCTGCCACCTGGTGAATGGAGTGGGGATGAGGGTTGGTCCGCCGCTGAATGGCCTTTCCAAGCGTGAGAGCCGCAGTTGGGTGGAGGACCACTTCGCCAACCCGCAGAAGCTGTCGCCGGATTCCATCATGCCGGCTTACAAACTGTCCGCGAAAGACCTGGAGAACCTGACTACCTATCTATTCGCGCTGCCGGAGTAGGCGAGCGGCAGGCGGAACCGCCTGCCCCACCGCCATGCACCAACACTTGACTTGTCTTGGTGGCGCAGGCGGTTCGCCTGCGATGAGGGAGCGATGCTTTAGCAAAACGCCTGGGCCGAGTGGATGCCTTCCGACTGCAGCACTACCGCCATCTTCAACAGCGCCGTTTTGTGAATCTGCGAGATGCGGCTTTCGTTGACTCCCAGGACATCGCCAATCTCCTTCATGGTCATGTCGTTGGTGTAATACAGGGACACCACCTTCTGATACCGTTTCGGCAGACACGCGATGGCGTGCGCCAGGGTGGACTGCAGTTCCCTGTGCTCGCACATGTGGTCGGGCTGACAGTCCGGGGCGGCGGCGAATTCCTTCGAGCGGTCGGCTTCCTGGTCGGGAGGCGGTGTCGCCGAAACGGGGCCGACGGTGCGCATTTCCATCTGCATGCGGCGCCAGCGATCCATTCCCACACCCATCTCCTCGGCGACTTCGCAATCGTTGGGCGTTCGGCCCAACTTGGTCGAGAGCTCACGAATCACCGAGTCCACTTTCTTTTGCCGCTTGCGCAGATCGCGGGAAGCCCAGTCGAGCTGCCGCAGGCTATCGAGGATGGCGCCCTTGATCCGGTGTTTGGCATAGGCATGGAAGACGACGTTTTTGGTTCCATCGTACTTCGTCGCGGCATCGAACAGGCCCATGACGCCGGCGTGGATCAGGTCGTCCAGGTCCACATGCACCGGCAGGCTTTCGTGTACGCGAATGGCAATCGCCTTCACCAGAGGCAGGTGCTCCAGCACGATCCGATCGCGAGTCTGCCGGGAAATCTTCACCGTCTTGCACTTAGCCGCACATTGAGCCGTCATCTTTTTGTCCCCTTATCCATTTCGTTTATCAGGAGATTAAGAGGTTAATCTCTTAATGCCTGACAGCCGTAATAATGCAGCTTCAGGGCCAAGGCAAGCTACGCGCTAAGGGCCTTAGTTTCAACTAGTTGGTTTGCCTTACTCCGTTCCGGAATGGAACGGTGTTTCAGAGTGAAACGGGCGCGTGTTTCAAGTTGGTGGTTGGGGACGTTAGACGAACTTGTACGTGCCCGGCACAGGCAGCGGAGGCACCGGGAAGCCGGCTTTGTAGTCGAAATTCTTCGGCAGCAGGTCCTGCTTGGAATTCATGATCGCGTCCCAGGTGATTTTCATCCCCGAGTAAGCGGCCTCGCGGCCCATGATGCAGGTCATGGTGCTCTCGGCCAGCGCCATGGCTTCGTTGATGTAGGGCCCCTTGCCGAGGATGCTGTCGCGCATGTCCATGTGCTCCTGCACGTATGGATCGATCGCCGGCCTGGCGCCGCGCAGCGCACTGCTGTCGATGGCGCCCTTGGTCCCCACCAGCCGTTCGCTCACATTCTGCGCAATTCCCTGCCCCTGATACTGGCGGCAGCGGCTGGCCATGTGCGCGCCGTTCGGGTAAACGAAATCGGCGTCCAGGTGGTCGTAGATGTTGCCGTATTCTTCCTCGCGCGGACGCCAGGCAGCGCCGCCCGAAGCCGTCACTTCCACCGGATGCGTTCCCATGAACCAGTTGCAGACGTCGATATTGTGCAGGTGCTGCTCCACAATCTGGTCGCCGCAGATCCAGACGAAGGAATACCAGTTGCGATGCTGGAACTCCATATCGCCCCACTTAGGGTCGCGTTTCTTATTGGGAAAACTATTGAAGTTGAGGACCGGGGAGCCCTCCCAATAGGCGTAGAGGGCCACCAGGTCGCCGATATCGCCGTTCTTCATGCGCTTGTACTGGTCCAGATACCAGGCTTGCGAACGCCGCTGCGCGCCGGATTTCACGGTCAGCTTCAGCTCCTCGGACTTCTTTGCGGCCGCCATGTACCGGCGCACGTTGACCGGGTCCGTGCCCATGGGCTTTTCGCAGAAGATGTGCTTCTTCGCTTCCACCGCCGCCTCGAAATGCATGGGGCGATAGGCGGGGTAAGTGGCGATCATCACGATGTCGATATCGGACGCGATCAGCTTCTTGTACGCATCGAAGCCGATGAAGCGATGTTCGGCATCCACCTTGAAACGGCTGGAAAGTTCCGGCTTGAGGCCCTGGGTTTTGCGGATGGAACTTTCCATTCGATCCTCGAAGATATCGCACAGCGCGACGATCTCGACGTTATCGCAGCCCGTGAGGATGTTCTCCATGGCCTGGGTGCCGCGGCCGCCGCAGCCGATCAACCCGGCTCTCAACTTTTCGTTGCCTGCGCCGCGAACCAACTCCGGCCTGATGATTTGGAAGGCGGTGGAAGCCGCTGCCCCCGATGTTAGGGATGTCGTTAAGAAGGACCTGCGCGAAACGGAGTCGGATTGCATTGGTGACCCTCCGGACCACTCATTCTATCTCCAATCCCGGTCTGTTACACTAGCGCCGAATGAATCCGAGCGACTATACGTTCAACCCGGTGCTGGCGCGCGCGTCAACCATTCCGGCCCGCTGGTACACCGACCCGGCAATGCTGGAAGGCGAGCGCCGCAGTGTGTTCGGACGCACATGGCAGGCAGTGGGCCGCACGGATTCGGTGGCCGCGCCGGGCAGTTACTTCGGCTGCGAAATCGCGGGTGAGCCGGTCCTGGTAGTTCGCGGCCGGGATGGCCGCCTGCGCGCTTTCTCGAACGTCTGCCGCCACCGCGGCTCGCTTCTGGCCGAAGGGCCTGGACACGGCGACGTCATCCGCTGTCCGTATCATGGCTGGACCTACGCGCTCGATGGCAGCCTCTTCGGCCAACCGGAGTTCGAAGGCGTGGAGGACTGGGACCGCTCCCAGGTCTGCCTGCCGCGTTTCCAGGTTGCGGAATGGGGGCCGTTCGTCTTCGTCAATCAGGACCCGGATGCGCCGCCGCTCGACGAAGTGCTGGGCGCGATTCCAGCCGAGATTGCGCGGATTGGCTGCGCCATCGACCGGTTGCGCTTTTCCTATCGCCGCGATTACACGATCGCCTGCAACTGGAAGGTCTACATCGACAATTACCTGGAGGGCTATCACCTTCCCACGGCGCACCCCAGCCTGTTTCGCTTATTGGATTACGCGCAATACCGCGTGGAGGAGCATCGCTATTACTCGTCGCAAATCGCACCCATCCGGGGCGGCAATCAACAGGCGCTGTACTACTGGCTGTTTCCGAATTTCATGCTGAACGTGTATCCGGACAACTTGAGCAGCAACCTGATTCTGCCGATGGGGCCGGACCAGACGCTGACGATTTTCGAATGGTTCGCGGATTCGGAAGACGGCGTGAAGCAGGCCACCATAGACTTCAGCGATGAGATTCAACGGGAGGATATCCGGATTTGCGAGTCCGTGCAGCGCGGATTGCGGTCGCGGCACTATAATCAGGGCCGGTTTTCCGTGAAGCGCGAAAACGGAGTGCATCACTTCCATGGCCTGCTGGATGAGTTTTTACGTCGTGGAGCAGACGCTCCCTAAGAACGTGGGAAAGAATCAAGGCCGCCGATGAACCGTCATGGGCCGCGGGGACGCGGCCCACAAGAGACGATGAAAACGTGACGTCGGAAGTGGCTGAAAATAGGGCGTCGGCTAATTGTTTTCAGAACAACACAGATGAACGCAGATGAAAACGAAGTTCTTATCGGCGTGAATCCGTGTTCAGGCGTTTACCCGTTACGGGCGGCCCAATTGACTTTTTCACAGCTTCTAACTCGACTCTTGCAAGATTGGCCATTTGCGGGCGAGGCATGCCTCGCCCCTACAAGCACAGGTACTTGCCGGCCACGTCCGCCTCGTCCCAAATCCGCACAGCCGGCTCCCCATATACACCGTGAAATCAACACGCGGAAATGGCACTTCCTGTGCCTGATCTTCCGCCATGGAACTCAAGTTCGCTCTCCGCTCCCTCCGCTTGAATCCCGGTTTCACCGTGCTCTCGGTGCTGGTCCTGGCCCTGGGAATCGGCGCCAACACCGCCATCTTCAGCGTGGTGAATTCGGTTCTGCTGCGCCCGCTCGATTACAAACAGGCCGACCGCATCGTAGCCGTGGGGAACACCTGGACGGACCGGAAAGTCTCCATGGCGCAAATGTCGGAGCCCGATTTCGACGACCTGCACGACCAGAGCACGGTCTTCGAGGGCCTGTCCTGTTATATCGGCGGAGGTAACGGCGATTCCGTGGTTGTGGGGAAGTCGGCCGAATTTGCCAGTGTGGCGCGCGTCTCGCCGGACTTTTTCCAGGTGATGGGCACGGATGCCGCGGCCGGACGGCTCTTCACTCCGGAAGAGGAACGGTCGGGCGCGCTGGTGGCGGTGGCCGGAAACGGGTTCTGGCAGCGGCGGCTTGGCGGCAGCGCCAATGCCATCGGAAGCACGCTCAGGGCCTATGGCAAAGTGTTCACCGTGATCGGGGTGCTGCCGCCTGGATTCAGTTTCCCCGGCACGGCGGAAGTCTGGGTCCCGCGATCCACTTTCGAAAAGAACGAACATCGCTCGGCGAATAATTTCCGCGCCATCGGGCGTCTCAAGCCGGGCGTTTCCGTCGAACAGGCGCAGACGCAGCTCAACGCCATCGGCGCGCGGCTGGCGCAACTCTACCCGCTGAGCAACAAGAACAAAGGATTCCAGGCGGTCCCGGTGCGGGAGCAGATGGTCAAAGGGGTGAAGAACACGCTCTACCTTTTGCTGGGCGCGGTGGCGCTGGTGCTGCTGATTGCGTGCGCCAACGTGGCCAACCTGCTGCTGGCGCGGGCTACATCGCGGTCGCGGGAAATTGCGGTGCGCGCCGCACTGGGCGCCGGCCGCTGGCGCATTGCGCGGCAACTGATTGTGGAGAGCGCGCTCATCGCCGTGCTGGCTGGGGTGGCGGGCCTGATCCTGGCTGCATGGGGCGTGGAAGCGCTGCTGGCGCTGGCGCCCGCCAACCTGCCCAGGCTGGCGGAAGTTCATATCGATGGATGGGTGCTCGGCTTTACGCTGGCGCTCTCCCTGGCCGCCAGTTTCGTCTTCGGCGTGGCCCCCGCGCTGCAGGCTTCCAAAATAGACCTGAACCATGCTTTGAAGCTCGGCGCGTCGCGCGGCACGGTTGGCGGCGGGGCGGGCCGAATTCGCGGAGCCCTGGTAGTGGCGGAGATCGCGATTTCCATTGTGCTGCTGGTGGGCGCGGGACTGCTGATCCGCAGCTTCGCGGCCCTGCTTAAGGTAGACCTGGGCTTCAATCCCGACCGCGTGCTGGTGATGCATGCCAACATGGCCGCGTCCACGCTGGAACAGTCGAAGCGGGTCACCGCGGTTTATGGAGAGATTCTGCGTCAAGTGTCGGCGGTTCCCGGTGTTGCCCTGGCCGCCGCCGTCAACGGCCTTCCGGGAGGCGCCGTGGGCTCCAATGGCGCCTACTTTCTGGAGGGCGGTCCCGGCTGGGAACAACTGGGGTGGAACTCACCGCAGGCCGACTTCATCATCCACACTCCCGGTTATTTCAAGCTGATGCAGATCCCGTTTGTGGCGGGCCGCGATTTTTCCGACCGGGACCAGTTCGACGCGGAGTTCGCGGCCATCGTCAACCAGTCTCTGGTCAAACTCTCGTTTCCAAACCAGGACCCCATCGGCAGAAAGATACAGACCGGATTGGACACGCCCAGGTTCATGACGATTGTGGGAGTGGTGCGCGACATCCGGCAAACCGATCCGGCCCTCCCGCCGCGGCCCGCCGTTTACATGCCGTACCAGCAGCATCCCTTTTACGGCCGGGCCATGAGCTTCGTCATCAAGACCCAGTCCGACCCCATGGGCATGGCTGAGGCCATGCGGCGCAAGGTGCGCGAGGTGAACAGCGAGATCCCAGTCAAGTTCACCACGATGGACGCGCGCCTGGCGCAGACGGTGGCGTCGCCGCGCTTCCGCGGTATCCTGCTGGGTATTTTCGCCGGCCTGGCGGTTTGTCTGGCGATGGCGGGCGTCTACGGCGTGATGGCCTACCTGGTTACGCAGCGGGCGCCCGAGATCGGGCTGCGCATGGCCTTGGGGGCGGACCGCGGCAGGATCGTCAGGCTGGTGCTGGCCCGCGGCGTCACCCTGGCAGGCGCGGGAATCGCGGTGGGATTCCTGGGCGCCTTTGCGGCCACACGGTTGCTGCGGAACATGCTGTTCGGCATCACCGCCACCGACCCGCTGACCTACGGCGCCATGGCGGTCGCAGTGGCTGCGATCACACTTCTGGCCTGCGCCATTCCCGCATGGCGTGCGGCTACGGTGGATCCGCTGGCGGCTCTACGGCAGGATTGAGAGCCGGTAACTAACTTAACTAAACTAGAAAGCGCGCCTCGGCCTGACGGCGTGATAAGCAACCAGAAAAACCACTGAGCCGATAACCGCCACCATGAGACTGTACAGGTTGAGTCCGCTTACACCTCGCGCTCCGAAGATGCGGAACAACCAGCCTCCGGTAATGGCGCCGACGATTCCCAACAGGACGTCCAGGAAAATCCCCTCGCCTCTCCTGTTGACAATCTTGCTGCCGATGAACCCTGCCACCAGACCGAGAGCGATCCATGCCAGAAATGACATAGTCTCGGTTTCTTGTCTCGTGGTTGGCGACCGGCCGTAGGCCTCCATTGCACAGGAAGACCCGAGCATCAGTGTAAGCAGGATGCGTTGTGTTGTTCGTAGTTGGGACATATGGACCACCTGGACTACTGAAAGACTTGCACGTGCATAGCCGTTATGCAAAGCCCGCCAAAGCCATGTATTCGCGCCCGGACTACTGAAAAACTTGCACTTCAAGTGGCGTGATGTTTACTTCGAAGGCGCAGGCGCGGCCGGAAGCATGTTCCGAATCGCCGCAATACGCCAGCCATCGGCGCCGCGCATCAGCACCAGCGAGGTCCACAAGCTTCGGGTCGCGCCCGCGGCCAAGCCCGTGAGTTCGTAGCGGCCGTCGGCCAGCGCCACGCCCGGCGCCAGAAATCGGACGGACGTCACGGTAATGGTGCGCTTGCCGCCGGAACTCCGCGAACTGGCCATAGTGCCCTTCACCACCTCGCCGCGGCCTTTGCGCCACTCGCCCGAAGAGACCAGTTGATCGGCATCGCTGGTGAATAGCGCCTCAATCGCGCGCGGATCGTTGTTCTCGCGCGCATCCATATACTTCTGAACCATTCCGCGAACGGCCGCGTCGTCGCCGGCAGTTTGCGCAAGCAACGAAGCCGCGAATACCAAACACAAAAGCAGGCGCATGTCAGAACCTCCGGTAACTGGTCGTCAAGCAGGATGGGCACGGCCGCTCAAGACGCCGTGGGCCGCTTCGAGCGCGGCAACCGCCTGATCGCGCGACACGGAAGGGAAGGAGTCGAGAAATTCGTCCAGGCTGTAGCCGCCTTCCAGGTAATCAATGAGATTCCGGAAAGGGACTCGTGTGCCCACAAACACGGGTGTGCCGCCGAGGATCTCCGGGTCGCGGTGAATCACCTCTAGGGCTGCTGCCATTCTGTTTACTCTTGAACATTGTAGCGCCTCACCCTGAAGGATTCAAATGGCGGCAGAGGGCTGGGTTTGCGACCTGGAAGTGCAGGAGCTCTCGAAGTGCCCGCCAGTCGAACAAGTCTCAGCGTACCCTGTACTCACAGCTACTGGCCGTTGGTGGGGCGGACCCCCTGGTCCGCGGGCGACCCCCCGGTCGCCCATCCCGCGCTTGACCACCGATACTCCCTCGATTCCTTCACCAACCCCGCCCGCACTGGATTCTGCTCGATGTAGTTCCGGATCTTGTCGAACTCCCGCTCATGCCGCACCAGGTGGTCATAGCTTTCTTCCTGCCAAAAGGGACTTCCCGTTAATGCCAACATCGCGTTGGCCCGCTTGGCTGTGATGCCTTTCAACGATTTCGTCAGTTTGGGCAATGCCACCACCGGAGTAGCCAGTAAATGTACATGGTTTGGCATAACCACGAAGGCATGTAAAACATAATGCCCGAGGATATTGGCGTTGTACTGGATGGCTTCTACCACCATGTCTGCAACGGCCGGTTGGCGAAGGTAGAACCGACCACTGCGGCATTCATCCAGCAATCGATCCATGGCGGCAAATGCCCGTCCGGAGTTGAGCGCGTCCGCCGGGAAAGCTCGGTGGGGCGGCAAACTGTCGTGCAGGCGCCACGTGAGGAAAACGGATCGTTCCGTGTCATTGATGTGCGGAAGTCGCCGCCGATAGAACGTCATAGCAGAGTAGTTCCCCCAGCACTGCGAAGTTCTCAGGAAAGAACAGCCGACCGGGGGGTCGGCTGCGGACCAGGGGGTCCGCCCCACCAAGCACCCAAATCCACCTCACTCCACCTACTGAAGCGGCCAGTAGCCGGCGCGAGTCCGTGCCTGGAGTTCCGGCCTGCCTCTAACCGCCACGCGGATGGAATGGAACTGGCCGGGGGCGCTCGGACGGGGCTGGAAGCTGAGGATGTACTGGCGGTGAATCTCGGCCGCCACGGCTTGGATGGCTTCCTCCAGGGCATCCTTCCTTAAAAAGCCGGCGGTCCGGCCGCCGGTCGCTTTGGAGAGTTCCTGGGCGGCATCGGGCTTGCTCTGGTGGGCCAGTTCGGGAATGATATTGAGCAGATTTGGCGGGCCGGGGTCGTATGGAATCGGCTCGCCGTCCTTACTCGGATCCTGGCTCTTGACGGTCTTGGGCCTGGCGGTGTAAGCCGTGAGAGTGGGGGAATAGGTCAACCAATAAATCAGGACATTCCGGCGCTGCACTTCCCGCAGGACGCCCGAAAACTTGCGCTTGCTGGATCGGTCGCGCTTTTCGGCGATCAACAGAATGACGCGGCGGCGCTCGGGCTTGCGCTGTTCCAGCAGATTGAGCGCTTCCATGACGGCATCGAGCGTAACCGCGCCCACGCCTTCGACGCGCAGGCGGCGCATGGTCTTTTCGAGGACATCCGGGTCGGTTGTGAACTCCTGGAGCGGGTTCACCTGGTCGCTGAAGCTGATGATCGCGGTCTCGCCGGCTTCGCCCGCCAGCAACTCGGAGAACAGGATGCCGCTGCCGCCAAGCTTGTCCAGAACGGCCTGGGCATTCCGGCTGGTTTGCACCGCGACCACCAGGGAAATCGGATAGATGGCTTCATCCACCTGTATCGGCTGGGGCACATTGTTGTCGTAGAGAACCAGGTCCTTGGCGCCGAGGCCGTCCACGTACTGGCCCTTGGCGTCAACCACGGCGGTGGGCGCGAGGACCAGCGTGGCGGTGCTTTTGAACTGCGCGGAGGCAGGGCACGCGGTCAGCAGGATGGCGGCTATGAAGCGCATTGGCCCATTCGCGAAACCAAGTTGCACTTCGAAGCCCACTATTTCTTCAACAACGCCCGGCGCTTCCTGGCCCATTCCTCCTTGACCACCTGGCGCGCGCGGCCGATAGCCAAAGCGTCCGCGGGAACCGGGTCCGTGATGACGGAGCCCGCGCCAAGGTATGCGCCCGCGCCGATTTCGATGGGGGCCACCAGCGTGGAGTTGCTGCCCACAAAAGCGCCATCCCCGATGGTGGTGCCGTGTTTCGCGAAGCCATCGTAGTTGCAGGTGATGGTGCCGGCCCCGATGTTCACCGCGGCGCCGATTTGGGAATCGCCGAGGTAGGCCAGGTGGCCGGCTTTGGCGCCCGCGCCCATGTGGGTCTTCTTCAGCTCCACGAAATTGCCGATGTGCGCTCCGGCTTCCACATGGTTCCCCATGCGAAGGCGCGCGAAGGGGCCGGCGGATACGCCGCGTTCCAGGCGCGAGGCGGCGATGACGGTGAAGGGCCCGATGCGCACGTCGTCGGCAAGCTCGGAATCCTGCACGATGGAGCAGGCGCCGATGCGGCAGTTCTCGCCGATGGCGGTCTTGCCCAGAATCTGCGCGAAGGGCTCAATCACGGTGTCCATGCCGATGCGCACGCCGGCGTCGATGGTGATGGTCTCGGGCTTTTCCAGAGTGACCCCGGACAGCATCGCTTCGCGCCGTTTGCGCTCGCGGAAGATGGCGTCCACCTGGGCCAGTTGCTCGCGGTCGTTGATTCCGAGGGCTTCACGCTCGTCGTCGATCCGCATGGCCTCCACGCGATGGCCGG
>Ga0105855_1001027_pt1 | contig 10536 bp, 9 predicted proteins | sample OrgsoiDNA_201059_FD_89680 | JGI IMG/M metagenome (GOLD analysis project Ga0105855, IMG submission 89680) | Permafrost soil microbial communities from the Arctic, to analyse light accelerated degradation of dissolved organic matter (DOM) -... | ecosystem: Environmental > Terrestrial > Soil >... | reverse complement strand
TTCTCACCGGGATGGACAAGTTGTAGACAATGACAAATCGTAGATTCGCGAAACCAACGATCATCGGCCTGAAGGGTACCTCGATCAATCCAGCCCGCTTCTCAGCGCAACTTCTGCGCAACCTCAGTGCAACGTTACCCGTACTGTGATTCTTCGCATCGGAACGCGCTTGTAAAAAATTGACAATACAGACGACCGGCGGCCGCTGAAGTGTCGATCTCTACTCGCTCATCGACACCTGCAAAGCGGATAGCATAGAACCATATTGCTATCGCAACTTGAGGTTACCTCGCTCATGGCTTTCAGGGAGGTCCGTTCAGGGCTCGCCGGTGCGCCGACGGCTCCTTTTTCGAAGTGCGATGAGCGCGATAAATCCAATCACGAGAAGTGCGACGGCGCTCAGCACGCCGGTGCTGTGGGTACCATTTGCCTCCGAAGCCGCGGCGGACGCGACCGCAGGTGACGATGCCTGCGTCGCAACCGGCTGCGGGAGCGCTACCCCGGCGGCACTCCCCTGCCGCACGAGGGATGTTTCCGATGTCGGGGAGGCCTGAGATGCCTGAGATGCTGGGACGGGACCCGCGTCCGAAGCGGGTCCGACGGGAGCCATGTCGGTAGCGGAAGCCATCACCGGAGCTGGCGGCTCGCGAGAAATGGCTGCGCCAGACTTGGCCACCGACTTCCACTGCGCAAATACGGTGTCGATGCAATGGACATCAGTGCATGCGTTGCGAGATTGCCGCCACTTGGCGAGTTGTTCCGGCGATAGCTTCCCGGCGCTCAGAAGAGTCCGCTGCTGAGCGACAATATCGTCGTACTCGTTGTTCAGGATCGCGTGGTCGCATATGACGCGCTCAGCCGGTTGACGCGTGGTTGCACATTGAATGTCGCTCGCCCATGCTCCGGTTGAACCAAACGCTGCCATTGACAGCAGCAATGCCAAATGTTGTCTCGGATGCACCGGTCCTCCTGGAACGTGATTGCCGTCAAGCCGCGGATTGGGAAAACGTCGCCACCGCTGGGGCGCTCTATGGGCCACGGCTCTGGGGCCGTGCGGGCACGCTGATTGCAGTAGTGGCAATCAGCGTGCCCGCATGACGTCGCATCAATCGCGACTCCTCAACGCGATGGTCCTGTCCGGTAGCAACGAGCCATGGCCTAATCCGTCGAGAAGACAACCGCCGCCGACTCCCCGACTTGCGTGAAACTACGGACGAAACGATAGACCTGGCTGCCGATTGGCAATTGATTCGCTCCCGAAGAGGTTGATTCAAGCATGTCGTTTGCGAGCGATATTGCAATCGCGCCGATCTGCCTCAGGCCTTCGCGTGAACCCGCGGGGTCACCCAAATACACTGTACAAACGCCTGCCGTATGTCGAATCATCACGATGCTTGCAGCTTTATCGAGTGACTGTTCCAGATATTCGGCCAGTGTCTGCAGCGATTCAGGTGCCTGCTCGGGGTGGCCGTTCGCTAAACCATTGTCGTCTGTCACCTTGACCTCCTTCGGCCGATGGGCCATATGACCGTCTTGTGTGCTCTTCCAACTGCCATCATGGCACGACGCTCGCCTCAGGGACTAGGGACGCTAGCAAATGCGATGGTCGTATTGGGGAAACCTCGGCGTAGATTCGGACCTGCGGTACCTGCAAGTCGCCCGCACGCTACCCATGAAGTCTACCGTCTGGCCGACCTGATCCCTCCGCCCGATTTAGATAAACCCGTTTGCCCCGAATCTTCAGGCACGTCTCGTCATCCCGTCACGACCGTCCCGTACGTGTTGCGAAATGGTTCCAGCGCTTGACGAGTTCCGGCGTATGGCGCTGCACCCAACGCAGGATCGTCGCGTCCCTCGGGCTTCCTTCTGGGCCTGAGCAAGCGACAACCCTCACTCAGCGAGGGATGCGGTGGAAGGCGAGTGTGGACCAGGACAGATTGGAAAGCTGGAGGTGGATGCAGGGCTAGGTGGCCACTACGATCGCAGCATGAATTCCATTGCCCGATCTATGCAGGCATCACCCTCGCCGATGCAAATGCCTACCGCGCCCGCAAGCGACGTTCGCAACGTCGAGAAGCCGAAGACGCAAGCGCTCCGTCAACTGACTAACGGCGTGGTGAGCGAGGTCGGCCGCCCGACGAGCAACGTGACGCTTCTTAAAGTGCGCATTGAGTCCGACACATCATTTTCCTATGTACCCGGCCAGTACATCAATATTGTCGGCAGCGACAGCAGGATGAGAAGTTATTCGCTCGCTCGTGCCGAAGTTCTCGATGGATGTATCGAGCTTCACGTCGGCCGGATGCAGGGCGGTCTTTTCAGTGACGACGCCATGCGCGTGGTCAAGGAGGGCGACCCGCTTTCGTGGCTGGGGCCCTTCGGCGATTTTGCATGGCATCCCAATGCGGCTAAGCGCGCTATCTTCGTGTGTACAGGTACCGGCTTCGCTCCCATTCGCGCATTGCTCGAACGCGCGATCGACGCGGCAAACGAAACATCCATCGTTCTCTACTGGGGCGCACGCAAGCTCTCTGACCTGTACGCTCGTACGGCGCTAAGAACGTGGGCGAGTGAACACCCGAATTTCCATTTCGTTCCAGTTTTATCTGAAGGTGTGGCCATTGAAGGATCGTCGATACGGCGCGGGCACGTGCATCAGATCGTCGTGGAAGATTTCGATTCACTGCAAGCCGTGATGGTCTATGCCTGCGGGTCTCCGCGGATGGTCGACTCGGCCCGACGCGCTTTCGTAGACACCCGCGGCCTGCCGGAATCCGCGTTCTTTTCAGACCCTTTCGGCGAGTCATTGACTTGTCCCGACGCCGTCGAGAATGACGGCGCACTCATTCAGATCGCCGTCAGCGGCACAGCGCACACCGTACGAGGCGACGGCACGCTGCTCGGCGCGTTGAAGCGTGCGGGCGTGCAGATAAGCAGCGTGTGTGGCGGCCAGCGTGCTTGCGGTACTTGCGTAGTCGAAATTGAAGCGAACTGGCGCGACAAGCTTGCCGGTCCAACAGACGAGGAACTCGACCTGCTGGCGTTCACGCCGGATGCAACATCATCGTGCCGCCTCGCTTGCCAGATCAAATTGGATTCGACAATGAACGGGCTCTGCGTGCGAGTGCGATGAGGCCACAGCTTCACATGAAGTCAAATAAATAGTCACGCGGTATTGCCACGTGATGGCAGTCCGGATGCGTGAGCAAAGCCAATTTCCCCCCAACGTTGAATCGATAACACGGAGCCATAGCCCATGAATACAATCGCCATGTCGGTCCTGGAGCGCGTAGGCGTCGACTTTTCTGCCGCCACCATGCTGTCCGTGCGTGAAAGAACGCGCGCCGCAATTCACGCAATCGCAGCGCAGTGCAAACCGGGCATGGTGGAAGAAGCTGCGGTCGAAATGGCCAAGGGCGTACTTAAGCAAGCGGATATGCAGCGCGGCTGGCACGACGTGTATGTTCGCTTCGGGTCGAATACGACCAAGACGTTTGGGGAAGCCTCCGATCCAGGCGTGGTCCTTGGAGACGACGATATTTTTCTCATCGATATTGGCCCTGTCTGGGAGAAATGGGAGGGCGATGGCGGCGATACGTTCGTCACCGGTGGGGATGCCGGGATGGCACGGTGCAAGCGCGACGCGAAGGCGCTCTTTCATCTTGTTCGTGCAAAGTGGCGCGACGAAAAAGTGACGGGCGAGGCCTTGTATGAATTCGCGGAGCAGCAGGCCAATGCGTTAGGCTGGGCTTTGAATCTTGACCTCTCGGGCCATCGGATCTCGAATTTTCCGCACGCAGCGATCTATGAAGGACCCCTTGCGGAAATCCCGTTTCATCCGGCGCCGTTACTTTGGGTCCTCGAGATCCATATCCGGCATCCGCAGAAGCCGTATGGCGCTTTTTTCGAAGATATGCTGCTCGACGACGATTACTTCGAGCAAGACGAGTGATTGAGCTCGCCCATGAAAATGGCGAGCGGTGTGGCGCTTAAGGCGCGGGCTGAAGATGCAGGCTTAAGGCGTGAACTTAAGTCCGCAGGCTGCGCAAGCCTGCGCCAAGTCGCTTGACTGCCTCCGCCAGTTCCGACTCGTCGAGACTGGCGAAGCCCAGCCTCACCCCCGAGGTCGGCTCGCCTGACATCGAGTAGGTGGCGCCCGGCATGAATTTCACGCCATGACTTCCTGCCGTTGCAGCAAGGCGCCCGGCGTCGATTGACTCGTCGAATCTGACCCAGAACGCGAGACCACCATCCGGCACGTCGAAGTCGATTGCCGACCCAAACTCTCGTTTCAACAGGTCTGCGAACAACATGCGCCGGCTGTCGTAGACCTGCAAAACCTTGCGTGCATGCCGGCGGATTTCTCCCGAGTCCATCATGTCGGCCACCGCCAGTTCGATAGCCGGATCGCCTTGACGATCGATCAGCAGAATCTCCTCGGCCACCCGATCGACAAAGCGTTTTGCACCCGCTATATAGCCGCTGCGCAGGCTTGGCGTGAGCAGCTTTGACAACGATCCGATATAGGCGACCTTGCCCCACTGGTCCGCGCTGGCGAGCGGCAGCATGGGCCTGTGAGAAAAATGGAAGTCGTGATCGTAGTCGTCTTCGATGATGGCAAAGCCGAACTGATCCGCAAGTGTGAGAAGGCGCAAGCGTCGCTCGGGCGGCAGCAGGACCGTGGTCGGGAACTGGTGATGCGGCGTCAGATAGACGCAACGCACGCGCTGTGCGCGGCATGCCTTCTCCAGATCGTCGAGACGCAAACCTTGTTCATCGACACGCACGGTCGTAACATGCGCACCGTTGGCGAGAAATGCCTCACGAGCGGGCGGATAACTCAGGGACTCAAGCACCACCGTGTCACCGGGTTGCGTGAGCACGCGCGCTGCGATGAATATCGCCATCTGACTGCCACGTGTCAGGCAGATTGTCTCGGCGGTTGTGTTAAGTCCACGTTCTGCATTCAGCATTTCCGAAACGGCCTTGCGCAGTGCGATGCTTCCGCGCGGGTCTCCATAGCCGAGAAGGTTTTTGCGGCTTAGGGAAAGCAGGCTACGCCGGTAAGCGCGTGCGAGTTCGTTGACGGGGACCAGTCGCGTATCCGGCGCGCCGTCATCGAACATGAGTACACCCGGTTCGGGCAACAACATGTCGATGCGGATCTGTTGACCGGGAAGCCTGAAGTCGGGCTCTTCGGGTATCGACGTTGCCTCGATAGGGCGAAAAGCGAACGCGGCAGGCTGAGCTGTCGGCAAGCTTGGCGAGACGAAGGTCCCGCGCGCTCGCTCCGGCGTCAACCAGCCTTGCGCTGTCAATTCGTCGTAGGCGAGGATCACTGTCTTTCGATTGACTTCCAGTGCCTCGGCCAAGTCGCGCGTGCCTGGCAGGGCGCTTCCGGGTTGCAGGCGCCCCCGGCGAATCTCTTCGATGATCGCGTGCACGATCTGCAAATAAGGCGCTGTCTTTTGCTTTCGATCGATTGCAATACGAATTTCCGTAGGCCTCAGCACACTGGTCCACCCTGGTTAATATTTCTGGAGGATTCCCCTGGTCCATGTGGATCGTACCATCGGTTCACTGCTAGAAGTGCGACCTCTCCAGCACTCGCGGCGTAACGAATCCATCGTCCTCGACCTCATAGGTGTAATCCATGGAAACACGTCCACTTCGCGCCAATTGCTTGAACTTCTCTGAGCTGCTCGGCCAGGCTGTAGCGCTCATTTCACCGACCATGACGGCCGCGCTGATCGTGCCTGTCATGTTCGCCAGCACGGGCAACATGAGCTGGCTTGCCTATGCGCTAGGTACGGTCATGCTGTTGTTCGTCGCTTTCAATTTGAATCAATTTGCCCGGCGCTCAGCGGGTGTCGGTTCGATGTATGCGTACACCACGCGCGGACTTGGACTGACCGCGGGCGGCATTGCCGGCTGGTCGCTCATCTGGGCGTACCTGGGAATTGCCATGGCCGGGATCACGGGCTTCTCGGTGTTTGCCGGCAAGCTCGCAGAGATGGTGGGCGTCAGCGCGTCACCGTTAGCGTTCTTTGCGATCTGTGCCGTCGCAGCCTGGTATTGCGCATACAAGAACGTCCAGTTGTCAGCCGTGTTGATGCTCGTGCTTGAGGGCGTGTCGATGCTATTGATTGTCGGCCTGTGCGTGATCGTGCTGGCGCAGCATCACTTTCAACTCGATGTCAAACAACTGGACCTGCATGACACACCACTCTCAAGTATGGGACTGGGCGTGGTGGTCGCGATCTTTAGTCTGGTGGGGTTCGAATGCGCGACGGCGTTCGGTACAGAGGCCAAAAAACCACTTGTTTCCATCCCCCGCGCAGTGATCTGGAGCCTGATCGTATCGGGCGTATTTTTCGTGTTCGTCACCTATGTCATGGTCCACGGCTTCACGGGTTATGCAACGACACTCGACAAGATCGACGCACCGCTCAACGTGCTCGCGGAACTCGCCCACGTGAAGTTCTTGCAGGTTCCTTTGTCGATTGGCGCGATGTTCACGTTCTTCTCTTTGGCGCTCTCATGTGTAAACGCAGGCGCGCGCGTGATCTTCGCGATGGGCCGTCATGGACTGCTGCCATCTGCCACGGCGGGCGCTCATGCCGTGAACGAGACGCCGCACATTGCCGTGACGGTGATGGCCGTCATCGCGTTCATCGTGCCGTCTGCCTTGTTTCTGGCGCATACGGCTGCCCTCGATACGTTCAGCTTTGTCGGCACGCTGGCGGCATTCGGTTTTCTCGTGCCGTACTTCCTGATCACCATTGCAGCGCCGGTGTATCTCTCGCGTCTTGGCCAGTTGCGCAAGCGCGATATGACTTATTGCGTTATCGCATTGTTGCTGCTGCTGATTCCGGCTGTGGGCAGCGTTTATCCGGTGCCGCCCGCGCCCGTCGCTTATTTCCCGTATCTGTTCCTGGCGTATCTCGCTATAGGTGCAGCGTGGATTGTGATGTTCCATCGCAGGGTGCCTGCGGCCAGAACGCATATTCGCCAGGAGCTGGCATCAACGCACGAGGCCTATCAACCTTCTGGCATGGAAGCGGTCAATGAGGGCTAACGCATGAAGCACGTCCTGGCAATCCGGCATGTCGGTTTTGAAGACCTCGGTACATTCGAGCCTGTGTTTCACGGGTGGGGATATCGCGTCGACTATGTTGATGCGCCTGTGCACGGTTTGTCGAATCTCGACGTGCTTGCGCCCGACTTGCTCGTCATATTAGGTGGTCCGATAGGCGCGTATGAGGAAGACAAGTATCCATTCCTCGCGCTTGAGCTGGCCCTGGCGAGGCAGCGCCTGGAATCGGGGAGGGCACTGCTAGGCATCTGCCTCGGTGCGCAACTGATCGCACGGGCGTGCGGCTCGCGCGTATTTGCGGGGCCAGTCAAGGAGATCGGCTGGGGGCCAGTGACACTAAGTGAGGCGGGTTCAACGTCGGCCCTCGCTGCGTTGGCTGACGGCGCACCGGTGTTGCATTGGCATGGAGACACATTCGATCTTCCTCCTGGCGCGGTGTGCCTTGCATCGACTGAGGATTACGAACAGCAAGCGTTCGCCATTGGGAAGCATGTGCTTGGATTGCAGTTCCATCTGGAAGTATCGGCGCCCACGCTGGAGAGCTGGCTCGTTGGTCACGCGGTCGAGCTCTCCCTCGCGGGAGTAGATCTGGCCGTTTTGCGTGCGGGCGTGCCGACATCATCCGACGTTGCACGCACCATATTGAAGACGTGGTTCGCGAACGCGATCGATTGCAGCGCCCTTTGAATTGCAAAAGGCAGGCGCATTCAGACTCGCGCGATTCGAACAATGCTCCGGTTCTTTACATCTCGTCAGGATCATCCCGTGAGTCGAAAAATAATAAATATGGTGTGCTACTTTTATGGATGAGACATGTCGATGTCTAAATGCAACGCATATCGTTCATAGAAGGTTCCAAAAACTCGCACTAATGCATTGGAACGCACTGAGGTATCTGGCTGGCCAATTTATCGATGCCGGTGAATGCCGGCTATGTCGCGCCGCTCTTGGGTGAGCCTGCGAGAGCAGCGAAGCCGGTGGCCGCCGTTGCGAGCAGGAGGGTCGTGACGGCGAGATTTTTGAGTCGGAAGAGTATGTCAGAGTCCTTTTATTGGGGGAAAAATTGCGGCGATCCGGGCGTACGCCAGGACGTCGACTTGCAGGTAGATCGCGAGTGCGGTGAGCATGACCAGTACACCGAATACCTGCTGGAGGCGTTCGGCGTGACGCGCCACTACCCGGACGCGCTGAGTCATGTAATGGCCACCGTAGATGATTGCGAGCATGGGAATGGCGGCCCCGATCGCGTACAGGGTGAGCAGCAGCGCCGACCATCCCAAGTCCTGGGCTTTGACCACCAGCACCAGGATCGATGCCAGCACGGGTCCGGCACAGGGCGTCCATACGGCGCCGAGCGACATGCCGAGCACGAAGCCGCCCGTGTTGCCGCTTCCGGGTTGAACCCCAGGCGCGACCGCGGCGCTAATGCGCTGCAGTGGAGGCTGCAGACGCGCCACCAGCCAGTCATAGGGACCTGGCCACACGCGCAGCAGTCCAGACAGCGCCAACAATGCGATACCCGTGTTGCGCAACACCTGCTGTGCAACATGCACTGTGCTGGACACCGCGCCGAGCAGCATCGCGAAGCTGGCGAACGTCAGGATGAAACCGGCGACGATGAACAAGGGGCGAACGCGGCTCGGCCGCTCGACCGAGGTGCCGAGCAGGATCGGCATGACCGGCAGGATGCAGGGTGATGCAATAGTGAGCAGACCCGCGAGCAATGCGAGCGGTGTCTCAATGGTGTTATGCACGTTGGGCGCTCCGTTGGCTGGCATGACCGTATTGGAACGTCCGTACGTATCTGGCTTGTGTCTGCGACACCGGGCCGGTGCAACGTTTTGTGTCAGGGAAGAGTGCAGACACACTGCGACACAAATCTCCGCGCCGGGCAGGCTGTAAAGCAGACGTTGTCGAATAGCAGGCTGAAGATCACCGCCTAGTTGTAGTGGGCAATCGCGCTGATCGTCGTATGAGGGCGCGGATACATCTCATACGATGATTCTCCTGTCGTAGTTAACGTCAGTCGTGACAATAGGATCCGCTGTCCTGGACAGGGCGTCGCACACGCGCGCGAACCGGATGCGGCGAATCGCCCGTCGCATCAATGCATTTTCCACCGAGCCCAGATGCCGCTTGGTCAATCCACTGAAATTTCGACGTGGATGGTCCTTACGGAGCCCTTGTGATAATGGACCTCGTAAGTAACACCATCCGAGCCGCGAAAAGCGGCGTCCGGCAAGTAAATGACCTGGATTCCTCGACCGACGCGTCCCTCGCAGTTTGTGTCGCCGACATAGTTTGACCCAAGTGGCGCATCGCCCGGCCGCAAATCAATCCGGCCATGCTCGGGCGCTTCGGTTATCGTGATACCAGGAGGCTCATGGGTCATACACGCTGAATTCCATTCAGCATGAGCGCGGATCAAGACCTCCGTTCCCATGGACGTATGTCGATGAATGGTGCTCTCATTGGACTGCTGCGACCACGCGACAGAAGCCACCATAAAGAGCGAAACGCCAATCGCGTGGTATGCGGACGAGCACGTCATCTCGGACTCCATATCTGAAAGGAATTTCGAAACCCAGGCGACCTGTCGGCATCTGAAGTGAGGGGAGCCGCTTTGTGCACTGGGCGACGTGTCACTATTCTTTCGGTTTCTCACTAGCGGCGACAAGCACCGGAGCCGCTGCAGTGCTCGCCAGCTCTTCGCTTGACCAACCGCCGCCCAGCGCCTTGATCAGTTGTACGTTCGCGCTTAGCTGACGTGTCTGGATATCGAGTACGTCCCGTTGCGCGTCGAGCGCAGCGGTCTGCGCCTGCACGACATCGAGATAACCGACCGCGCCTTGCCGATACCGGTGCAGCGCCAGATCGACTGAATATTGCGCCGAGTTGCTAGCATCGCGTTGCTGTTCGAGCGCCGTGCCAAGGTCCTGCAGCAGCGAAAGATTGTCTTCGATTTGCTGGAACGCCGACAGCACGACACCGCGATAACGTGCACCCGCTTCATCGGTTGCCGCCTTCGCCGAATCGAGCTGCGCGCGGCGTAAGCCGCCATCGAAAACGTATTGCACGAGCTGCGGACCGATTGCCCAGAACAAGGTCGGTGCACTGATCAAATTCGCATAGGCGGAGCTTTGAAATCCGGCTTGCGCGCTCAGTGTGATGGAAGGAAAGTACGCCGCGCGCGCTACGCCGATTTTCGCATTGGCTTCCGCCACGCGGCGTTCAGCTGCGGCAATGTCGGGGCGCCGTTGCAACAACGTCGAGGGCAAGCCGGCCGGAATCACGGGTAGGGTGACCGAGGCGGTTTGCTGCGGCAAAGTGAACTCCGACGCGGACACGCCGACCAGCTCGGCGATCGCGTGCTCGATCAACGCGCGTTGTGCGAGGTTCTGCGACAACTGCGATTTCGCCGATGACAACTGCGTCTGCGC
>Ga0105855_1001023_pt1 | contig 10557 bp, 11 predicted proteins | sample OrgsoiDNA_201059_FD_89680 | JGI IMG/M metagenome (GOLD analysis project Ga0105855, IMG submission 89680) | Permafrost soil microbial communities from the Arctic, to analyse light accelerated degradation of dissolved organic matter (DOM) -... | ecosystem: Environmental > Terrestrial > Soil >... | reverse complement strand
ATCGCGTAAGCTGCACCATCGGCACCTTCTTGTTTTTGGCTTATCACACCCACAATATTACCGCGGCCATCCAATACCGGGCCACCGCTATTACCAAAATTAACATCCATTGATGCGATCTGATATTTTACGGTATCGCCTTTGTAACCGTTACCCGAACTTAAATATCCTTTATTATAAACCGCGTCGTCTTTTGAATATCCTAATGTAAACAGGTCTTCACCAAGATCGGATTTGCCGCGCTTAAAGCCATAAGGCAATACACCTAATGATTTAAAATTAAGATCAGTTATTTTCAAAACAGCAAGATCAGAAGCCGGATCTGATGATACCACTTTTGCATGGAATGCATCACCGTCGGCGTTTTGTATCCATACCGAGTCGGCATGTTCTACAACATGGAAATTAGTTACGATATAACCATCAGACGAAATGGCAAAACCTGTACCTATACCGCCATAATTTGCCGGAGCAACTCTTGTATGCGAGTTCTTCTCCTGCTGTTTAATTTTATTTTCTACAGCTATTACATGTTTAACCAGGTTATCAACTTTAGTTTCTTGATTCTGTGTTTTTAAATAACCAGTAAAGAATAAAGTGCTAAGAGCGGCAAAAATAGCTACCGACGCAGCTAATGATATTTTAGAATGATGGTTGCGCCAGATGCGTACTATCATTGACGGATGATGAACAAACTCATCTTTCAAAGCCTGTACGTCAATCTCGTTATGGATAGCATTAAGTAAGCCTTCAAACTCAACACGCTCGCCGTATTGTTTTAAACGGTCGGTAAAATCCTGGTGTTCTTTAACACGGGCATCAACAGCTGGGTTATCATGACGCAGCATTTCGAAACGAGAACGCTCATCGGCGCTCATTTCGTCGTTCAGGTACCTTTCAATAACTGACAATAATTCGATTTCACTCATTTCAATCTCTCCTATTACTTTTGCTGAAAAAACAATTTTTTCAACCTTTGCAGGCATTTATATTTTTGTGTTTTGGCATTATCCGCATTCGTATAGCCAAACTTTTCGCAGATCTCCTGCATCGATCTGTTTTTGATGTAAAAATCTTCTATAATGGTTTTACAAGGTTCGCCTAACTGGCTCAGGGCACCTTCCATTTTATTAAACTGGATATCCTTTTCCTCGTGCGACACCAGATCTTCCTCAACTGGTAAATATTCCTGAATATCGTGAATATCACCTCCGTATCGGCTCATCTGGCTAAGCCTTTTTAACCACAGCCGCCTGCAAATGGAGTAAATGTAAGTTTTAAGTTTACTGCTTAACTCAAAACTGCCTGCTTTTACTTTGTTATAAAGAACAATTATAGCTTCCTGATAAACATCTTTAGCATCATCTTCGTTGCCGTTATTACTAATTACCAATTGCAATATCATTGGGAAATAGGCTATATATATACGTTTGAGCATACTTTCCGAATTGTTAAGTATACCTAAAATAGCTTCGTTGTCTGTTGGCGCTGAAATACTTATATGTTTATTCACTACTTAATACACGTTATGCAGAATAGTAACCCAACGAACCATAAAATATTTTGTTGGATAACATTTGTTTAAGAAACAAAAGTAATCTGAAAAACCATAATATTTTGTAAACTCTTTGCCTAATTGGCATTTTACCCTTAGGAAACAAAACGCATTTTAAATTAAATTACATGGATTCATAATAAATTTAATTAATTATAAATTTATTTAAGGGTTACCTTTTTATATAACTGGTATTAATAATATAAATTCATCTATTAAAAATTAAATTTTATGAAAAACGCATTTAAATTAGCTTTTGTAGCATTAGTGGTATCAGTATCATTTGCCGCTTGCTCTGGTTCAAAATCAACTTCAGGTTCTGACACTACAACTAACGGATCTACAACAGTTGTTACTGATACAACTAAAAAGGACACTACAGTTAAATCGGAACCGGTAAAAAAAGATACAGTAGTTACTACAGTAACCAAAAAAACTGAGACTAAAAAAATGTAATTTTTTAGGTTAACTGATATACGAGGGTTAAGAAAAATAAAATTTCTTTAACCCTTTTTACTCCCATATTTTCACTATCCCGAAGATAAAAGAGCACGTTAAACAAACTTTTATACCTGAAAGTAAACTACTTACAAAAAAATGAATTAATTATAAGGTTACCTTTTTTTGATCTTGGTATTAAAGGTAAATTATTAATTAAATAACATACAATCCGATGAAAAATTCAATCAAATTAGGCGCAGTAGCTTTAGTATTAGCAGTAGCTTTCGCTTCTTGCGGTGGTAACAAATCAACTACAGCTGTTGATTCTACAACTGTTAAAAAAGACTCTACTGTTGTTAAAACTGACAGCACAAAGACTGACACCACTAAAAAAGATACTACTAAAAAAATGTAATTCTTTTTTTAAGTGATTAATTAAAGAGGTTAAGCAGATTTATTCTGTTTAGCCTTTTTTTATGCCTAAAACTAAAAATTTGCAATATTTTTTTATTTTTAATATTAAAATTTTATATTTTAGGATATTAAATTTAAATTAATCACAATTAAAATTAAAACATGAAAAACACATTTAAATTAGGTGCCTTGGCATTGGCCTTAGCAGTATCGTTTGCATCTTGCTCAGGTAAAAAATCAACTTCTGCTGCTGATTCGACAGCTAAGGCCGATTCGATTGCAAAAGCTGCTGCTCCAGGACCTGATACTGCTAAACATGATACTACTAAAGTGAAAGGACCAGGACCTGATACCTTGACTAAGAAAAAGTAATCCTGTATTAAAGAAGACCTAAAAGGGTAACCAGAACAATCTGGTTGCCCTTTTTTATTGAGAAAAATTAAAACGAAGATACCCGGTAGTTTTCATATACATTACCATGGGTTACCTTTTTTAAGTTAATGTATTAATATACAATTAATCACAATTAAATTTAAAGAAAATGAAAAACACCATCAAATTAGGCGCTTTGGCTTTGGCTTTGGCAGTTTCTTTTGCTTCGTGCTCAGGAAACAAATCAACTTCGGCTACAGATTCGGCTAAAGTTGCAGACACTACTAAGAAAGATACACTTAAAGGCCCACCTCCGCCAGACACTGCTAAAAAGCCAACAACTGATACCACCAAGAAAAAATAAATTTTTTAGTGTTTATAGTACAAAAGGTAATCTTTTCATTTTTTTTAAAAATGATAGGGTTACCTTTTTATGTTTATGGTATTAAGCGTAACTATTAATCACTTAAAAAAAACTAACAAATGAAAAATTCAATCAAATTAGGCGCTTTAGCGTTAGCATTAGCGGTTTCTTTCGCTTCATGCTCTGGTAAAAAATCAACTTCTGCTGCTGATTCAACTGCAAAAGCTGATTCGATGAAAATGTCTGCTGATTCATCAAAAATGAAAACAGATTCGACTAAAAAAGACTCAACTAAAAAAGATACTACTAAAAAAATGTAATTCTTTTTTAAAGAAACAAAAAGCCGTTATGAGTTTCATAGCGGCTTTTTTTATGCCTTTGTCACAAATTGGTATAAAAAAATCCCCCACAATAAATATTGCGAGGGATGCACTTCAAATAATAGCTGTGTATACTTTATAAGGCCTCGGCTTTAAGAACTTCCTTGTCTTCGGCTGATGTTGGTTTACCCGCCAGTTTTTTAAACCAGTCTTTCATGTGTATGCGGATAATGTACATACAAGGAACCAGGATCAAAGTAATAATTGTTGCGAAGCCTAACCCAAAGATCATAGTCCAGGCCAATGGTCCCCAGAATGCTACGTTATCCCCACCCAAATAAATATGTGGTTTAAAGTGGGTGAACAACCCGGCGAAATCAATATTGAAACCTATAGCCAAAGGTATTAAGCCACATATCGCCGCAAAAGCGGTAAGCAATACCGGTGTCATACGGGTACGTGCAGCTTCAACAACGGCATCATGCAGGCTTGCGCCCTGCTCTATCAGCATATCTGTAAACTCGACGAGCAATATACCATTACGTACAACCACACCGGCCAGGGCTATAATACCCACACCCGACATCACGATAGAGAACGTCATGTGGAAGATACTTAAACCAAGGAATACGCCAATTATACTGAAGAATATCTCACTCAGGATGATAAACGTTTTGCCTACAGAGTTAAACAACGCCATCAGAATAATCAATATCATACCGAAGGATACCATTAACGCAGTACCTAAGAAGGTTGCTGTCTCGATCTGATCGTCTTGCGCGCCACCCATGTGTATCGAGACGTTTGCCGGAAGCTTGAAGCTTTTTAGAGCCTGGGCAATACGAGCGTTGATAGCTGCGCCATTATATGGCTTAATTACGTTTGAACCTAACGTTATCACACGACGCTGCTGCTTGTGCTTAATATTAGCGTAAGTGTTAGTATACCTGATATCAGTAAAAGCCGATATAGGTACCTGACGGATAGTACCACCTGTAGCAATATCACGGTAGGTGATTTTCAGGTTTTTCAAAGCGTCGATATCATAACGCTGATCTTCGTTTGCACGGACATCTATTTCGTAATTATCTTCGGTTGTATTGCGGAAGTCGGATGCCTTTTTGCCAAATACCGATATACCTAAGGCCTCGGTAACCTGGCCGGTGTTTACACCTTCGCGGTTTGCACGCTCGCGGTCGACATCAAAAATAATCTCCGGTTTATCGGCTTGTACATCGGGCGTTAAACCCTCAATGCCATCAATACCTTGAGCGGCAATGAATTTTTTAAGCCTGTCGGCAGTATGTACCAGTGTATCCACATCGTCGCCGGCCATCTCAATACTGATCTCTTTTTGAGTAGGCGGCCCGCTGGCTTCCTGTGCTACAGCAATTTTAGCACCGGGGACACCTTGCACCTGTTTACGGATGGTGGCCAAAATAGCTTTGGTATCCTTACCATGGCGTTTGGCAAACTCAACAAAAGCTACGGTGATCTTACCTTTATTGTAGTAAGTTCCCTGATCCTCATCTGACGGGTCGGTAACACTTACCGATACGTTAGAGATAATAGATGATACAATGTCCTTATCTGGCTCGACCACTGCGGCAACACGTTTTTCTAATTGTTGTACAACTCCGTTCGTAGTGCCCTGGTCTGTACCGGTAGGCATAGTTACATACACGTATACAAAGTTAGGATCTCCAGAAGGGAATTGCTCAACAGGTAAGTTACTCACTATAGAGAAACCAATAGTAACAAAGAACAAAATGATCGTACCGAATAACACCCACCATGGACTGCGCACAGCTCCTTCGAGCACGCGGGCATACCAGCTCTGAAACTTTGGCCATGCATTCTTCTGGAATTTATCGATCGTGTTTACTAAAACGAAGTGATTGAACAGGTAAAGAACTACTATCAATACCATAAAGTTACCGAAACCAAAGTTGATCAGATATCCAAAGGCCGCGATCACACCGAGTACTACGGTGGTACGTACGGTTTTCTTATCAAATTTCGGATTGTCATGTTCGCCTTCAATATGTGGCTTCATAAAATCGACCGCGAAAACCGGGTTCATGATATAAGCCACAACTAATGATGCCAATAAAGTAATAATGAGCGTTATTGGCAGGAAGAACATAAAGTGACCGATCAAACTGTTCCAAAACGCCAAAGGCACGAACGGAGCCAGTGTGGTCATTGTACCAGAGAATACTGGCATGAAAACCTCGCCGGCCGCAATCTTGGCCGCTTTAACGATAGGTACTTTGCCATTGGCAAAAATACGGTGCGTATTCTCTATTACCACAATAGCGTCATCCACAACGATACCCAGCGCCAACAGGAACGAGAATAACACGATCATGTTGAGCGTAAAGCCTATCGTCGGCATCAGGATAAAGGCGATGAAACACGATAGCGGAACCGACAATGCTACGAATATAGCATTCGTACTACCCATAAAGAACATCAGGATAATCGTAACCAATACGAAACCTATAATGATCGTATTGATCAGGTCATTCAACGTTGAACGGGTTTTATCAGACTGGTCGCCGGTAACAGTAATATTCAACCCCTTAGGGAAAACCGTAGCCTGCTTATGCTTGATCAATGAGTAAATACTATCCGATGCCAGTATCAGGTTCTCTCCTGATCTTTTACTTACGTTTAAAGTGATAACGTTTTTAAAATTAGGATTATCCGGGGTTTTAAGACGTGCGTAGCTTTCCTGATCCTGAAAACCATCTTTTACATCGGCAATATCACGTAGATACACTGCTCTGCCCTGAGGATTCCTGATCACCATATTGGCTACTTCGGCCGCGCTCTTAAAATCCTGTTTGATATCAATAGCACGTTGAACGCCATCGTTAACCAATGTACCGGCTGTCGAAATAATGTTCTCATAACCAATAGCATTGGTGATATCGCCGTAGCTTATCTGGGCGGCAGCCATTTTGTTAATATCTACGTTGATCTGGATATTAGGTTTTAATGCACCAACCTCTTTAACCTGCGATATCTCTTTCATAGCCTCGATATCATCTTTCAGATTATCGGCATATTCTTTTAATTTTTTCAGATCATAATCGCCCGAAAGGTTAATGTTCAATATTGGTTGATCGGCCACATCAATATCAGATACTGTAGTTTCCTTTAAGTTCGGGTCATTTTGCGGAAGATCCTGTTTAGCTTTGTCTACCGCGTCCTTCACTTCCTGCTTGGCTTTCTCAATATCAACATCGGCCTTAAACTCTGCAGTAATCAGTGATAGATTCTGTTGTGTGTTCGACGTAACCTTTTTTAACCCTTTTAGCGATTTAAACTGCTTTTCGAGTTGCCTGGTTACCAGCACTTCGATATTTTGAGGCGACTGGCCCAGATAAGGCGTGCTTATAAAAATTTTGGAGATCGTAATATCCGGAAAGTTCTCTTTCGGCAACTTTGAATAGGCGACTAAGCCGATCAACACGATCAAAAACATGAACACGTAAACCGCCCGTTTGTTATCAATGGCCCAACTTGATGGGCCAAATTCTTTTTCCTGGTCTTGCATTTTAAATAAGTTTAATGATATTAATTACCAGTGTGTAATACTTTTACTTTGTCGCCATCTTCGATGTCGTTTGCGCCATCGGTAATCAACTGATCGCCTATCTTCAGGCCATCCAATATCTCTGTCTGGCCATTATAGATCGCGCCCCCTTTGATTATCTTCTTTTTTGCGATGCCATTCTCGCTAACAAAAACATAGTCGCCCTGCTCTGATTTTTGGATCGCTTTAAGCGGAATAACGATAGTGGCCGCCTTGCTGTAATCAGCAATTTTAACAATCGCTGTCATGTTAGGGCGTAAGGTTTTTGTCGACGGAAGCTTGATCTCGATACCGAAACTGCGTGATCCCGGATCAATAACTTTAGCGGCAAATGTTAATTTGGTCCTTAACGAATCGTTCGCATCAGGGAATAATACGATCACATCCTGTCCCTGCTTGATACGCGTAGCGTATGACTCGGGCACATCAACCTTAACTTTTAAATTATCGGCGTTAACAATACGGATGCCTGTTGACCCCGGCGCTGCTGCCTGACCTATTTTGAGGTCCATCTGATCTACCGTACCACTAATCGGCGATACAATACGGAAATTATCAGACTGTTGACGTAAATAAGCTACTTGTTTCTGGGCGCCTTCCATGCTAGCTTTGGCCTGTAAATACTGTACTTCAGTACCTATTTTCTGTTCCCATAGATTTTTTTGACGCTCAAATACTGCGTTAGCAAGGTCTGCCTGTGTTTGAGCCTGTGCTATACTTTGTTTAATAACACTGTTATCTAACTGACCAAGTATCTGCCCCTTGCCTACGTGGTCGCCAACTTTAACATATAAAGCAGTAATAAGGCTTGTAGCCTGCGGGTAAGCTGTAACGTTATCCTGTGCATCAACCTTGCCCTGTAACTGTACATAGTTGGTAAAACTGGCGGCTTTAACCTCAACGGTACCAACATCAGTTATCTTGATCGAGTCCTTTATATTATTAGCGGTTTTTAACGCCTCAATTTTAGCGTTGATATCCGCCTGTTGAGCTTTCAGATCAGCCAATTGAGCTTTAGGATCTTTAGGTTTGCAAGCTGCAAGTAATACAAGCGCACTTACTATCAATATTCTTGTTTTCATTGTATATTATATAAGGTATTGTTTGATTGTTGTTTAGTTGATTTTACCATATGCTTTATCCATATCCACTTTGCTTATTAAGGCATCGTATAATGACTGGATGTATTGATTGTCTGCAGTTTCGAGCTCGGTTTGTGCCTGTGTAACTTCGATACTTGAGCCTACACCCTGCTGATATTTAATTTTTGCTACCCGTAGTACATCCCGTGCCAACTGTTGGTTGCGTTTTTGATTTTCGAGCGATTGCAAACCATTCAAATATGTCGTACGTGCAACACTTGCCTGCAGGCTAAAAGCATTTTTAGCATCTTCGAGATCGTTTTGCGATTTCTGTAATGTTATTTGCGCCTCTTTTATCTGGTAACTGCGCTGAAAGCCGGTGAATATTGGGATGCTTAATTTTAGTCCGATGTAACTTGTAGGAAAGTTAGCACTATATAGATTGCTAAAAGTATTATCCTGATAAACACTTGATATGCTACCAAAAGCCGACACTGTTGGTAAAAACATCGATTTTTTGCGCTTTACATCAATTGCATTTAAATGCTCATTAGTTTGCAATAAACCATATTCTATACGATTTTTATAAAAGCTGGTATCGGCTGATGCTGCCGTCTCATCAAATTTGTTCAATTTAACATCTTCAAGCTTATCCGTTAAAACCAGATCAAGCTTAATCGGCATCCCCATTTGAAACTTCAACAACTCGTAGTTTAATACCAACGAGCGAACAACGTTTTCGCGGTTGGTAACAAGGTTGTTGTAAGATACCGATAAACGGTCGACGTCGATCTTTTCGACAAAACCTTGCTTGTTTTGCTCGCTTGTTTGATCAAGTTGCTGCTTTAATTGTGTAATATTAGCATCAAGCAGTTTAATCTGTTCGTTACTAACCAATACCTGGTAGTAAGCTTTGGTTACGCTTACATTGGTTTGTATTTTAGTACGGGTAAGGCTTTTTGAAAACAGCTCTTTATAAATACCCCTGTTTTTTAGGCTGATCAGATAAGAAGGATCAAAAAGTTTCTGATCGAGCGTTGCTCCAAATGATGATTGATATTTAACACCAAACTTTAAAGGTACAAATGTACCGGGTTGACCAAAAAATTCACCGGGGATTAATGTTACCGGAATTTGCAGGTAATCCTGAAAAGATGCCGAACCGTTAATTTGAGGTAAGCCCTGACCAATAAGTTCGCTTACCTTATAATCGGCATTTTTTAAATCAAGCTGTGCGTTTTTAACCGAATCCTGATGCTCGTAAGCGTAGTTAATGCAATCGGCTAAGCTAAAACTATAAGGTGCAGTTGACGTTTGTTTTTGTTGGGCACTGCTTGTGTTTGCATAAAGAATGAGGCAAGCGGCCAGTAGATATAGTTGTTTCATGTATAATATATTAAGGTTTGTTTATTGCTGTTGTATAAATGTTTCGATAATCGTCTAATATAGCCTGGCCTTCGCTGGTGCATATACCATATAAAAAGTGTTCTAAAAACTGCATCTGCACAGTCCATGTATTATATTCAGATGGGGGGAAATAGTTGGTATTAAACCCGGCCTCAACTTGTAACATGTGCAATTTTGCCATAATACGTGGATGGACGGTTTCGCGGATGTAACCTTGCTTAATGCCACGGGTTAAAATATCCTGCAGGTTATCAACCACTACTTCAGCTTTAAAACGCTGCAACAATTGCCACGCTTCCGGGTGATATTTTTGCATATCATGGATAAGGATCGGGTTAATCTTCGAAAAAAACTCCTCGGCGCATTTCATCATAAACACAAGTTCTTCCATTACATTATCCGACCGCTCCGTAATGCCGCACATCCTATCCTTATCTTCCTGTAGCTTATGGTGTACCAGTGCTGTAACTATTTCGTCCTTCTCTTTAAAAAAAACATAAATTGTTTTTTTCGACATGCCTAAATGTTTGGCAATATCATCCATGGTTACACTACGTATCCCGGCTTTAAAAAAAAGCTCTTCCGCTCCCCCTAATATTCTCTCTTTTTGCTCCATGGCCTTAAATCAACAAACTTGTGCCGTTTTAAATGTTTTTACCTATAACTATCCAGTTGTTAAAAATTGGACAGTTATTCAATAATTTTTATCAATTTTTTACGGATCAAAACTATGGAAACATTTTTTGATTTCAAAGTTTCCAATTATTATGATTACGTTAAGCTGACAATACTAAAACATGAAGTTTAAATTGATGTGACTTTAAAGCACTTTGCTTAATTTGCTATCTTTGCAAAAACTCACAAAAAATGCTTTCACCACTTTCGGCGGTATCCCCTGTTGATGGCCGTTATTATAATACTACTAAAGAACTTTCGCCTTATTTTTCAGAAGCCGCGCTGATCAAATACCGGGTATTTGTTGAGATAGAATATTTTAT
>Ga0105855_1001016_pt1 | contig 10598 bp, 7 predicted proteins | sample OrgsoiDNA_201059_FD_89680 | JGI IMG/M metagenome (GOLD analysis project Ga0105855, IMG submission 89680) | Permafrost soil microbial communities from the Arctic, to analyse light accelerated degradation of dissolved organic matter (DOM) -... | ecosystem: Environmental > Terrestrial > Soil >... | reverse complement strand
GTTCATGAATTTGAACAAACCAATGAATTAATTTTATTGATTTTTTATGATTAGGCTATACCATAACTTAAGCTATCTTTGGCGTCAAAATTAAAATCACATCCATGGCCAAAGCATCCGAAGTTAAAGTTGGAAATATATTACGTTACAACGGCGAACTTGTAACCGTAACAGAAGTAATGCATCGTACACCAGGTAAAGGCGGCGCTTTCTATTTAGACAAGTTTCGTAATATTAAAACGGGAAAGATTGTAGAGGCTCGTTTAGGCACCGACGAACAGGTAGAGATTTGCCGGGTTGAGACCAATGATTTTCAATACCTGTACGAAGACGGTGATTTTATGGTTATCATGAATAACACCACTTTTGATCAATTTAATATCCCTAAATCACTATTTGGACCGGCAGTAAGATTCCTGAAAGAAGGGATGACCGTGATCGTTTCTTTTGAAAGCGAAGAGCCAATTATGGCGCAGGTACCTAACAACGTAGAACTGGAAATTACCTATGCTGAGCCTGCAGTTAAAGGCGATACCTCTTCAGGCGCTCTTAAAATTGCCACAACAGAGAATGGTATAGAGATCAAAGTACCTCTGTTTGTAAATCAGGGTGATAAAATTAAAGTTGATACACGCACCGGAGAATACCTGGAACGGGTAAAATAAGTCGTTATAATTTTCAAGCTGCTCAAGTAATTGAGCAGCTCATCTCAAAACTATAGTTTACTTGTTGCGACATACGCGCAAACCCTGATCAGGGCCTTTGCCACTCGCTTCGTAATTTGCCTGGTAAACCGACTCACAACAAAAGTCGCCCCCTATCCAGCCGCCGCCTTTCCATACCCGGCCCTGAAAATCCTCCGCACTATTCGATTGGTGCAAATCCCAGCACCATTCCCTTACATTCCCTGCCATATCGTAAAGCCCCAACTCGTTAGGCGCTTTGCTACCGATAGGTTTTGTTTTATTATTATTTGCAACCAATGAAGGCCATGACCAGGTTCCTGTTAAGTACTTATCTCCTGCATTTTTCCAATACCACGCCACCTCATCAATATTATTGCTTCCACTATAGGTATAACTCTTGCTCATCTGCCCTCCGCCTGCTGCATATTCCCACTCCTCTTCTGTGGGTAACCGGTAACCATTAGCTTCCGTGTTAATCATAACTGTCCATTTGATACTATCTATACTATTCGTGTTATTGGGATCTTTTTTATCCCTACTTATACTATAATATGGCTTTAAGCCCTCTTTGACACTTCTTTTATTACAATACTCAACACATTCATACCAGTTCACCATTTCTACCGGCAAATTGTCTCCTTTAAATTGTGAGGGATTACTTCCCATTACCTCAGTCCATTCTTTTTGTGTTACCTCGTACCTGCCAATATAAAAATCGGCCATTGTTATATTTTTTCCGTAGTAGTTAGATTTTGTATTTATAAATGCTCCTCCCTTCACTAATACGAAATTATCGGGCGTTTTTTGCGAACATGAGCTAACAACTAGCGCAATTGCCATTGAAAGTAAAATCAGTAGTTTCTTCATTAAGATCTATTCTTTACGCTACCAGGGTAATAGCAGGCGATGATTGCCTATGCCCGGATTGTGTTTTAAATGTAAAGGGCCGACTGGCTTCGTCCATCGGCCCTGGAAGTATCAAACGCTTAAATATCTACCACACTGTTGCGTTTATCGACCCGCTTTTACCACCGTAGGCTTCTAAAGCAAGTATCTGCAAATTATAACTACCAAAGCCTTGTCCACCATGGCTTTTCCAATTATTAATGTGATTGGCCATGGTAATGGTGTGGTTTGATCCGGTAGACGAACCACCCCAATTATCTAAATACTGCCAAAAAGTTGCGGTGCCCTGGATGGAAGGCTGGTTTACCTGCTGATGTTTATAAAAGGTGTAGGTATGCCCATCACTGCTCACCGTGTTTATCGCCGACCCCGAAGCAACAGAGCCAAATTCGGTAACGTAATACTCTATAAGCGGACTTGTTGTCCACCCATATATACCTATGTTATTGTAACTGCCACTAAGCGCACCTACATTGTAGCCCCTGGTTCCGGCAGATCCTGGATTATAGCCTTTACCAACTACCACATCGCCGACATTGCTATAGGTAGAGGAGAAATTTCCGGCTGAACCCTGGGTTATGGTTGCCGACCCGGTTGTGAAATAACATTGCCAAAAGAAGCCGTTAGTGGTACCCGAAGAGTTAATCTGATTACCGTCGTGAACAAAGCCGCTCGATTTGTGCCAGGTATCTGCCGGCTCCGAAATACTTGCCGCTGGCCCTGAAGCATCAGATTTTTTGCAACCGATTAACACTAACGAGTTTGCAGCAATGGCAATGACCGCTGCACCAAAAGTAACCATATTGGCTACTTTTGGTAGGAAGTTGTTTTTTTTCATAAAAAGATTTAATAATGGTTAGTTAATCAAATATAAAAAACATCTAATTAATTTGCAATCGATTGCGAAAAAAAATATTATTAAATAATTTGCTAATAAGCAACTATACGTTACCCATGCTGGTAAAAAATAAACCTGTAAACTGATTAAAATAAACTTGCTTGCTCTTGAGCCACCCCTTGTAGTTCCTGCTGGTAACTACGGATCATGCCGATCAGTTCCGGTCCATATTGTGCCGCTTTATTTGGCCCTACTCCTTTTATACCACTAAGAGCTTTCAGGGTCGCCGGAAGTTTCTCTGCAATGGCTGCAGCAGTTTTTTCAGATAATACCATGCTTGGCATTACCTTTTCTTTAATGGCTGTTTCTTCCCGCCAATTAAGCATGCGTTCATAGAGCTTTTCGTTGGGTTTGGCTGTTAACACTTTGAGATAAGAGCGTTCATTAATACTGATCTTGTTTTGGATTAGTGTTAAATAAGCAGCAGTAGTAAAGTCATTTGCCGCGAAATGTTCCATGACCTTTATACGGTTCATCAGCCATATTATTAACTTATCGGCTTTGGCGGCCTTTTCTTTCGACTCGCCGATAAATACTGGCAGCTGCAGATATAAAGCTTCGATAGCTGCTTGTATCTTTTCGAGAAAATAGGCCGCCGCCTGTCGGCTTCGCTCGGGTTTTAATTGCCTGGTAAATTTTTCGGCGACAAGCAAAACATCTTTTTCCAAATCGGGCAGCAAGCTTTCAAAACCCTGCAGCCTGGTTTGGAGTGGTTGGAAGCTAAATAATTCCGAAATAAGGAACTTCCGGTAATCTTCCTGGGCCTCTTCCAGTTTTTGTCTGTCGGGTAGTGTACCCTTCTGTTGGTTAAAGCGGGCAACGGCTGGGTCGCCGATGATGTTGTGCGTTGCTATTGGGTTACGTAATACTATACCCGATAGTGTGCGGCAACGGCTAAGCGCCACATAGGCCTGGCCGTGGGCAAAAGATTCTGAAATATCAATAATCGCCTTATCAAAACTTAGCCCCTGGCTCTTGTGGATGGTAATGGCCCAGGCCAGTTTCAACGGTATTTGTGCAAAGCTGCCCGCATTCGTTTCGTTGATAGCTTCCCCCTCTAATTGGTATTTCACATTGGTCCATTCCAGCGCCTGCACAGCAATCTCTTTACTTTCTTTACCGCATTGTACATAAGCCGTATCCGTTTCTATACGGGTAACCGTACCAATCTTTCCGTTGTAAAACAATTTTTCGGCCGAACTGTCATTTTTAACAAACATTACTTGTGCGCCTATCTTAAGCTTTAGTTTCGTTTCGGTTGGGTAAGCATCCTTGGGGAATTCGCCCCTGATAGTTGCTGTAAATTCAAATTCATCCCCGGGTAAAGCTTCAATATATTCCTGGTTGATTTGTTGGGCAATGTTGTTATGCGTGGTTAAAGTGATATAAGGATCGTCGGTTGGCGGCCGGAAGCCGGGTTGGTAGCGGGCGTTTAGTAGCCCCATACTTGCCTCACTTATAGTTTGGTTACGCACCTCGTTCAAAATATCAACGAACGCCTGCTCTTTTTGCCGGTATACATGATCCAGTTCGATGCGTACATAACGCGCCTTTTGCATCACCTGCGCACTGAAGAAATAGGGCGTTGTATAATAACTACCAAGCATTTGCCATTCTTCGTCCCGAATTATCGGACTCAGTTGCGAAAGATCGCCGATCAATAACAACTGCACCCCGCCAAAAGGATGTTTTGAGTCTTTTACGTTCCTCAGTATCAAATCAACATGATCCAGGATATCTGGCCGCACCATACTAATCTCATCAATGATCAGTAATTCTAAACCAGCCAGCAGATCTTTCTTTTCCGGATTATAATGCACTTCGGGGCGCTCCGTACCTCCCGGTATCAGCGGGCCAAAAGGCAGCTGGAAAAAGGAATGGATAGTCATGCCGCCTGCATTGATGGCAGCTACACCGGTTGGCGCTATAACAGCCAGCTTTTTTTTAGCTGTTTGGCGAAGATTTTGCAGGAAAGTAGTTTTACCCGTGCCCGCCTTCCCGGTCAAAAAAACGACAGTATTGGTCGATTCTAAATAATCATATGCCAGCTGCATCACTGCGTTCATCGTATCCATCTTAGCCCGCAATTTAATACAATCATCTAAAATATCTGCCCCTTACTGCATGCATCTTTGCTGGTAGCAATACCCTTTTACCATTTTCGCAACGCGAAATTAAAACACATGGGTATTTATGGGTATTTTTTCAATAGTTATTGGTACTCAATTATCAAAATCGCAATTACTCAGGTTGTAATTTGGCTTCTCTACTTCCTACAAAACCAATGAACTAATGAACTAAAAAGCCTCGCGTCTCTTAAATATACGTAATTTTTAGGGTAAACTCAAGTACTTTACCTTGCATAAAGGCCCACAAGTCACGAGGCTTGCGGCAGCACGGGGGATTCAACGGATGCAGGCCAAAACGATAAGTGCCCAATAGTTATTTTCAAACTACATAATGCAACTATTCATTTGAGTATCCGTCTTTTAATTCAATAAAATAATTTAAAACCAACCTCTCATGAACAATAGTACCTTTCAAAAATTTCTTGTCGCAAGTAACATAGCTCTGCTTGCACTCGTTACATACATCCTTGTAAATGGTTTTAGCAGGGATGACAGATCTGCTCATTTTACGGAGATCGATGCCGAACGCGTCAATATCATAGGCGAAAATGGCCGCCCCGTATTGGTACTCACCAATAAAAAACGAATTCCAGGTCCGTCTATGAATGGCAAGAGTTACTCGCCCGATATTATCGATGGTCGTAAATATTTTACCGGACTGCTCTTTTTCAACGAAGCTGGAGACGAAGTAGGTGGCCTAATATATTCAGGTATTAAAAAGGATTCCGCTTCATATTCGCAAGTGGTGCATCTTTCATTTGATCAGTGGAAGCAAAACCAGGTAATTGGCCTTGATTATAACGACAATAGTAAAAATCACTATGCAGGTCTTCGGGTATGGGATAGACCTCTAAACATTCCTATGAGCCGACAACTTGACCAACTGGAAGCGATGGTAGCTAACAAAAAAGACAGCCATAAAGTTGATTCGATTAGGAAACTATTAATAGATGCACAGAACAGAGGCGAAAATGGAGTTGAACGAATGTTCATCGGTAGTAAAGACGACGTAGCGCAGATACAACTGAAAGATAAAAAGGGAGTTGTAAAAGCCCGGCTCTATATTGATAATACTACTAACACCGCAAAGCTGGAATTTTACGACGAAAAGGGCGAAGTAATCAGTTCATTTCCCAAATAACCCGAAGCATTAGATGTGTCTTTTGACATATTTATTTAGTGAATGTTAAAACAGATTTGTCTGCGCCGTAATTGTAATCAGCCTGATGTTTTGCCTCAACCGTATTGGTTGAACTAACGGTGATCTGTTTACAACGAGCTCCGTTAATACTAAAAAAAAGTTCCGGGGGTAGCATTGATTGCACCTGGTGGAAACTGATTTGTTGACTGTTCTCTATATTGAATAAGGGCTTGGTCTCGTTGCATTCCAGTATAACGTTTTTCAAGTTGATATTTTTAGCTTCGATGATATCCACACCGCGTTTGGCCTTAATTATAACGTTTTCCAGATAAATATCTTTGATACTCATTTCCGGCAATCCTCTTATCAACATTGCCCTGTCAGCTCCATCGCACACCAGGTTGTTGATATAAAAGTTTCTAAATTGTGGTGTACCGTCGTTTATAGCTGGAATATCAACTTTGCCATTGGTTTGAGCCAGGCTGGGTACTTTAGCATAGTAATACATATCGAACAGGATAGCATCGTGCCCTATGTTATGCATACGGATGTTACGAATAAAGATATTCTCGACGATACCTCCACGCCCCCTGGTCGTTTTAAACCTAAGCCCGTTATCGGTACCAGTGAATGTACAATCGGTCACAAAGATATCATGCGCCCCGCCCGACATTTCGCTACCTATTACAAAGCCGCCATGCGCATCGTATACCACATTGTTTTGTATAATAACGTATTGTGTTGGCTTACCTAATCTGCGGCCCTCTTCATCCTTTCCTGATTTAATACAAATACCGTCGTCTCCGCAATCCAGCGTACTGTTTTGTACTTTAACGTATGAGCACGATTCGATATCCATGCCGTCTCCGTTTTGCGCGTTGGGCAAATTGCGCACATGTACACCGTCAAATGTCAGGTGTTCGCACAACAAAGTATGCAGGCACCAGGCAGGCGAATTTTGAAAGGTTGCGTTTTGCAAAAGTACTCTTTTGCAGTTGGTTAGTACCAACATATTGGGCCTGAAGAAATCTTTCATTTCCCGCAGATCGGCCACGCTCTTTTCAGCTGTTAGTGTGTTGCCGTTTGAGTTGCGGGCTCCCTTAGCATAACTTTCAGATGGGTACCAGGTTTTTCCATCCGGGCTAAGTACCCCTGTTGTAATCAATTGTTTCCAAATGGTTTCAGTAACACCATCTTTGCCCATCGCACGCCAAACTTCGCCATGACCGTCAATGATACCCTCGCCGGTAATGGCCACATCGGTGAGGTTGATACCCGAAATGGGGGATTGATTGCGAATTGACCTGTGGCCCTCAAAATTTGCCTCAACCAATTGATATTGGGTTTTATCTGCCGTGAACTGTATAAGCGCAGAACGGCTGATGTGCAGATTTACATTACTTTTTAAGATAATAGGGCCGGTTATCCAGATGCCAGGAGATACCAACACTACACCACCGCCTTTGGCGCTACAATCAATAATAGCTTTGTTGATGCTTTCGGTATTTAAAGTAAACCCATCAGACTTTGCACCATAAGTTCTAATATCGAAGGTATCGGCTTTAAATTGTGGTAAGATAACCTTGGGCAAATTATCCCAGGAGTAGCTCATTTTTTGTGAGAAAACGGACGTAAACAATGTTAACCCAATAGCGGTAGCAGTTATAGTTTTGAATATTTTCATTATAGATGTTTAGTGTGCAATAAGCCCCGCTAAATGGCGGGGCACTTTGTTATTTATTGAGAATAATTGAGGAAACCACTATATGGCGACCCCTTGAATTAATAGGTCCACCTTGGGTCGCCGATAGGTGTACTCACATTACTCGCTGTACGTAAAGGCGATGACGGTGGTATCGTAAAGTCTGTAGTCGTCGCTGTCCAGCCCAGGTTGACGCTTTGGTTACCAATCATGGTAATATTAGCGGTAGGGAAAGTTAAAGCCGCCGGTGTTGCAGCACCATTTGTAAAATTAAAGGTATTGTTGTTATTGAAAACAATAGCCGAGCCCGCACCGTTTGCTCTCAAAACAACAGCATTAACCGTTCCTGACGGCCTTGGCACATTGCCGATAATACTGTTGGTCAAATTAAATTTAACGGGGTTGGCATTGGCGTCCATCAGCACGTACAATCCCGAAGCGCCAAAATTATTGATGGTGCAATAATCAAAAGCAATATTCGGCGGAGTTGATGTTAAGGTTGTTGAGCAACTCAGCAACTCGCGACCAATATTATACATGGTGTTTTTAGAAAAACTTAGGGTATTGAATTGCAGTTTATCCAAATGCAGGAAGGTATAACCCAGTGTGGATGCCATATCATATATTACGCAATTTTTAACAGTAATATTGTCCATGGTTTGGTCACCGCCGTTGGTGCCCCTGTTGGCACGCATGAAGCTGGTTGTTGAGCCGTGAACAATACAATTATTCAAGGTGACCTGGGTAAAGTTGGCCTTATCACCATCAGCTGTCAAACCTACTGGGTTAATGAAATATAATGAGCCGGAAGTTGTGCCATCCAATTCGATGCCCACAAAGTTGATTCCGGCACCGGTGCCTTTGATATCGAACTCCTTATAATTTACCTTAGTATCTTTAGGGTTACCCGATACAGACCTGATGGTGATGGTTTTTTGCAATACGGTAAAATTAACTGTTCCGGCGCTATAAGCACCCGGGTTAAGCCCGATCACATCGTTATTGGCAGCAGCGTTAACGGCAGCAACCAAATCCGCGCCCGAATTTAGGATTACACTATAAACAGGAGTTGTTAATGTGGTAAAGCCAAGGATGCCACGGCTTGTTGAATTATAAAAAAGTTCGGCGGTATAGCTTGTACCGCCTGGTAGGCCGGTTATCGACTTAAACCCGGCCGTAAGGTCGGTACTACTAAGGGTGTAAGGTGTTGCGGTACCTGAAGCCGGGGTAAGTACGATCTTGGTAAGATTTGGAGAAATATTCCATCGTAATACAATAGAATTGGCAGTCAGCTCCAGCTCCCTTATCGGTAAAAACAATTGCTCTCCTGTTAGTTTAAATGCTTTGAAAGAGCTCCAGCTTGATTCGGGCTGATCCTGATAAGCATTGGCTTTTACACGCACATAGTAAGGTGTCCTTATTTTTATTATACTTTGGGTAACCCGCAAATTTAATGAATCGGCAACCTTGGTATAATCGATCGTGCTAAAAGTCGAATCCTGCGAAAACTGAACAGTATATTTTAAGCTTTGCCCTGTGCTGAACAAGGATGCGCTCCATGATATTACAGCAGCCGTATCGGATGTAGCAACCGACAGGCCGCCCGGTTTGAATAGCTTTGGCGGTTGAAGCCCTTGGTTGGGATCGGCTTTTTTACAGGAAATACCACAGGCAAGTATTGATAATACCACAAGGATGCCGGGTATAACGCTTTTATTTAATTTAAATATCTTTTTCATTTCAATAGTTTTAATAGCCAAAGTTTTGAACGGTTTGTGTGTTTTGGTTTAACAGTGTACTTGAGAAAGGTAGAACCTCCGATTTGTTGGATACAAAGAAGGTGGCAAACCCCGTGCTTGTTCCGGTTATCGCTGCTTCGCTCAGATCGATTCTCCACTTATAGGCGGTATAACCTGTGGGTGCACTGCTGGTACCTAAGCCGGGTTGGAATAATGACGCTGAAGGAGCGCCACCATAATTATCCACAGTGGATACTTCCTGCTGCGAGTTTGTCACATTGTAAACCGCGGCTTTATTGTAAACATATAAGGGCACATTGGCATAAGGCGCCTGACCATTCATCAACGCCCGAAGTTTGGTGCGGGTCTCATCAAACTTACTACCCATTATGTTCCAGCGCATTAGGTCGTATTTCCTCATGGCTTCGCCGCCAAATTCCAATAAACGTTCTTTTACTATTGCCTGAAAAAAGTTAGCATAATCGCCGGGGATAGCAGGGATAGCACTGGTATACCCCACATAGGCGCGCTTACGCACTTCCATCAAAGCGCTTTGCGCTGCTGCCGATGGTGCCTGATTGATCTCATTGTCGGCCTCGGCGAACATTAACAAAACATCTGCAAAACGAATTACGGGCCAGTGTACACCCAGGTATTGGTTGGTACCGGTTACCGTTGTCCACGATTTTCTGAATTTTCCGTCAGTCATGTTCGTCAGCGTATTCATGATCTTCATACCGTTGGCATCTATCTGGAAGCAGTTGATCGTAACATCTCTTCGGCAATCAGCTATCGGATCAAACTCATAAAAATATGTTGGGATAGCCAAAATGCCACCACCACCCTGCCCGTAAGCCGATGAAGCGTTAATACGTAGTCCATTATAATAGCCAAGCTTATCATCGGTGCTTCCGCTACCGCCATAGGCGCCAATTTCAAACATCAATTCGTTAGTCGGGTCAAGGCGGGTGCTGCTGTGCAGCGTTTTAAAGATGTTTTCATAAACAGGATTAAGGTCGTGTTGATCACGGCGGGCCATCAAATCCGCGCACTCCTGATAAGCTATTTTATAATAATCCAGGTAATTATTGCTGCGCAGCATGGTGTGTGTGGCTTTATCCATCATATAGCCACCGCGAAATAAAGCTATCCTCGCCCGCAGGCCTTTAATTGCGCCTTTAGTTAAGCGGGTGTCCGGGTATCCTGCATCGCTCCTCCATGGAACGAGGTCTTCGGCTTGCTTTAAATCATCTAATAGGTGGTCCAAAATATCCGTTCCCGATGTAACTGGTACGTCAATAGCAGGCTCGTCCGACGATGGCACCCACTGTGCAACTACACTACCCCAGTTTCTGACAAGAACAAAATAATACAAGGCCCTTAATCCTAATGATTCG
>Ga0105855_1001014_pt1 | contig 10615 bp, 8 predicted proteins | sample OrgsoiDNA_201059_FD_89680 | JGI IMG/M metagenome (GOLD analysis project Ga0105855, IMG submission 89680) | Permafrost soil microbial communities from the Arctic, to analyse light accelerated degradation of dissolved organic matter (DOM) -... | ecosystem: Environmental > Terrestrial > Soil >... | reverse complement strand
CTGAAAGAGCGCGGCATCGCGTGGACCTACTTCCGCGATGCGCCATCGCTGCGCCTGCTGAAAGATCAGCCGGAGCATGGCTGCGACCTTTGCAGCCGGTATCGCCGCCGCGCGGTGTATGAGATCGCGCACGGACTGGGGGCCAACGTCATCGCCTTCGGCCATACGGCCGACGATTTTTGCGAAGCGCTGCTGCGCAACACCATGTTCACCGGCAAGCTGAGCTCCATGCCGCCCGTCACCGTTTCACGCAATCGGGAATACCGGCTGATCCGCCCGCTGGTCTTCGTCACCGAAGACATCACCAGCGCGTATGCGCAGGCTCGCGGCATCCCGGTGGTGCCTTGCGGATGCTCGCAGAAGACCGGCACGGTGCGGCGCGCGCTGCGCGATATTTTCGCGGAGTTGGAACTTGAGCATCCGCACTTGAAGGAGAATATTCTCTCCGCCATGGGGAATGTCGACACCAGCCGTTTGCTGGACACGCGATTCCTGGATCTGGATGGCGCCGTCAGCACGGATGTTCAGCCGGAAGAACTTTTTCCAATCGTCACCGAAAGGTAAGGTAACCGCGGCGGTTTGACCCCAACCTTGGATACCGATTAACATATGGTCTCTCCCTTTAGGCCTTATCCATGCGACTGCTGCCACGCGACGAGAAGTTTTACCACCTCTTCCTGAAACAGGTGGAGCTCATCTCGGAGGCATCCAGGCTGCTGCTTGATGGCGTTCGAGCCGGGCGCGCGCGCCTGTCCGTGGTGGCCACCGAAATCAGCGTTCTGGAGAGTAGGGCCGATGAAGTGATCCACGAGATTTTCACGCGCCTGAACCAGACGTTCATCACGCCCATCGATCCGGAAGACATTCACAATCTTTCGGCCGCGCTCGACAACGTCATGGACGGCGTGGAGGATACCGCGCACCGGTTGGTATCGTATCGGATCCATCCGATCCCGGCCACCATGATCACGCTTTCGGAGATCGTGGCAAGTTGCGCGCATTCGCTGAAAAGCGCATTCGAGGCCCTGGAAAAGGACGGCCCGATCATGGACCACTGCATCGAAATCAACCGCCTGGAAAACGAAGCGGACCTGATCGGGCGCAGCGCGGTGGTGGATCTGTTTGACACGGAGAAGGACCCGATTGCACTGATCAAGCTCAAAGAGGTGTACGAGTTTTTCGAGGCCACCATCGATAGCTGCGAAGATGTGGCCGACGTATTGCAGAACGTGGTCGTCAAGAACAGCTAGCGATGTCGACCTTCACGCTGGCCGTCCTGATTATCGGAATCGCGCTCATTTTCGATTACATCAATGGTTTCCACGACGCGGCGAACTCCATCGCGACCATTGTGGCCACGCGCGTTCTGACACCCTTCCAGGCAGTGGTCTGGGCGGCGTTTTTCAATTTCGTGGCGGCCTTCGTTTTCGGCACAGCCGTGGCCAGGACGGTGGGCAAGGGATTCGTCGACGTTTCCCTGGTCACGCCCTACGTGATCATGGCGGGCCTGTTTGGGGCGATCGTGTGGGACCTGATCACGTGGTGGCTTGGCCTGCCCACCAGTTCCTCGCACGCTCTGATTGGCGGATATGCGGGAGCCGCCATGGCGCACGTCGGGCTGCTTCGCGGATTCAGCCACAGCCTGGAGGGGTTGAACCTCACCAGTAAGGGCCAATGGCCTTTCACTCTGGAGATGATCGTGGGCGCGCCGTTGATCGGATTGATTTCGGCGTACACACTCATGGTGATCCTCTACTGGCTGTTCAGGCACTCCACGCCATCCAGAACGGACCGGTATTTTCGAAAACTCCAGTTGCTCTCGGCGGCGTCGTTCAGCCTGGCTCACGGCAGCAATGACGCGCAGAAGACCATGGGAATTATCACCGGCGTGCTGGTGGCGTCCGGATATCAGAAGGCGTTCGATGTTCCGGTCTGGGTGATTCTGTCGGCGCACGCGGCCATCGCCCTGGGAACGCTAAGCGGCGGCTGGCGCATTGTGCGCACCATGGGCGGAAGGCTGACGCGGCTCAAACCGCGGAGCGGCTTCTGCGCGGAAACGGGCGCGGCGCTTGCGGTGATTCTGTCCACCTATATGGGTACGCCGGTTTCCACGACGCACGCGATCGCCGGCGCCATCGTTGGCGTGGGCAGCATCCAGCGCCTGAAGGCCGTGCGCTGGGGGATCGCGACCAACATCGTATGGGCCTGGGTGCTGACCATTCCGGCGGCGGCGCTGATTGCGTTTCTATCGTTCTTCGTGCTGCATTTGGCGATAGGGGCGTAAGGCCGGAACCGCGATCTAAGCTACAGGCTGAGTTCCCAGAATTGCCCGACCAGGTCGTGACCAAAACTGTGGTGTTTTTCTTCCTTAACCAGACGGAATCCCGCGCGCTCGTAGATTCTGCGCGCTGCCTGCAAAATGTCGTTGGTCCATAGCGTCAGCTTTCGATAGCCGCTCTGGCGTGCAAATGCAATGCATTCGCCGACCAGCCGAGCGCCGATTCCAAGCCCTCGCGCCGACGGCTCGACCAGGAGCAGGCGGAGCTTGGCTACGGTCTTCGAATGCCCGATCAAGAACACACACCCCAGCCGTTCGCCGCCGCGCTCCGCAACCCAGCATCGTTCGCGCCGCTCGTCAAAGCGCCGCAAGAACGCTCCGGCAATCTCCGCCACCAGACCTTCGAAAGAGGAATCCCACTGATACTCCCGCGCGTACAATTCGCCGTGGCGCGCGATCACCCAGCCGATATCGCCAGGCTGGTGCGCGCGCAATATGAATCCCGGCGCGGCCTCTGCCCGCGAATCGAGCAATTCGCGAATCGCTGTCATGCTATTGACAAGCCGTTCCCGTTGGAAGCCGCTCATTCCCGCAAGCATCTCGCCAATTTCGGCTCGTGACCTTGCATCCAGGCGTTCAAACACCGCGCGCCCCTTGGCGGTGAGCGACAAGTGGTTAACGCGTCGGTCATCCGTGGAACCCGATCGCTTGATTAGCCCTTGCCCTTCAAAGCTCTTCAACAAACGGCTGAGATAACCTGGATCGAGGCCAAGTTCCTCCACCAGGCTCGTCGACCGTATCCCCGGGTTCCGTCCAAGTTCATACAGGACACGAGCCTGAGTCAGCGAGAACGGGGTTTTCAAGAGCCCCTCGCGAAGCAGCCCGATCTGCTTCGTATAAAAACGATTGAAGCTGCGTATCGGCTCGGTGTGAGCCTCGGAAAGCGGCACGAGGCTATCTTATATCGTTTAGTTGACAGAGTCAACTAAACAATAGGGGAGAACGGACAATCGCCGTATGCCTACTGCCCGGGTGCGTAACCGAACGTGACCGTGAGTGAGACGCTACGCGCCGGCAGCAGCGTCAGGATGTCACCGGGCGCCGCGATCGAAGTTGCCGTCGACGCCGGCGTAACACCCACAATGCTGTGATTGTCCATGAGATTGTTGACGCCAAACCGGATTTTGGTCCCTCTCAGGTATGAATCGCCTCTTATCGTGTAATTCAAGTAGAGGTTGCTCACATTAAAGGGGTCAATGGCAACCGCCTGGTTGGCAGCGCCATTATCGTTGTACATGGCGCCGATGCGTTTGTCGAAGAAACCCAGGTCCCAGCTTTTGACGCGGTAGGTAAAGCCCACGGTTTCGGTATTCTTCGGAGCATTCGCCACCCACAGGCCCGTCTGGGCATACCTGGCGCTGCCCAGGGTTCCATTGAGGTAGAGGCTGAATCCATGACCGATCAGGATATTGCTCTCGGCTTCGACGCCCTTCGTATTCGATGGGCCGGTCTGGAAAAACACGGGCTCGCCGGATGGGTCGGGCGTTGACGAGTAGGGGTTTTGGAAATGGCTGTAATAGCCGTCTACGTCCAGGGTCACGCGGTTGAATTTCACCACCGATCCAATCTGGTAGGTCTTGGTGGTGGTGGGTTTCGGCAGGACGGCAACCAGCGCGCCTTTCGTGTCGAACACGTTGGTCGGCGGAATCACGCTGCCCGTGGCGAACTGGGCATATACCGACCAATTGCTCTTCAGTTTGTAACGTGCATCGATGGATGGCATCCACGAGCGGAAGGTGGCGTCATGCATTACGCTTGGCGCCCCATTGAGGCTGCCCACAGTCTTGCCGTTATCGGCGAACTGAGTGAAGTTCATGTTGTAGTTGGCGAGCTTGATGCCTGCTGTCAGGCTAAGATCCCGAGTGACTTTGTATTCATACTCGACAAACGGCTGCAGCGACGTGGTGATGAAGTTTTCATGGAAGTTTGACAAAGGCGCGTCCACCCACGTGCGCGGGTCGGTAGGAATCTGGTAGCGGTCGGTATATGCCCACTCGTACCAAACACCAGTGCGCAAGATGCCCCGGGTGGACTCATGGCTCACGGCCAGCACGTCGCCCACCTTGCGATAACCGTTGAGTTTGTCTACTCCGCTAGTCTTAGTAAGTGTGTTGCCGTTTTGATAGTTCTGCTTGTTCCAATACCGGTACGTGTACATCTTGTTGTCCAACTTCCAGCCATGGCCAAGATCCGAATGGATGCCAAAGTACTCGAAGTCGGTCTGTACGTGATAGAAGTTGTAGCCGAAATAGTCAGGCCTGGAAGGATCGCCGCTTAGCAGGTAGTCGTCTCCGAACTGAGCCACTTGAGCGCGCGTCGGCCCTTTGAGATTGGGCGTGTTAGTCCACAGATCGACCAGTCCGGCGAACACCGTGAAAGTAGTCCTGTCACTCAGTCTATACTGATACTTCAAGAAGCCGGCGACGCGCTTTTGATAGTTATAAGTCTGATACCCATCCGACAACATCTGGTGCAAGTTGATTACGAAGCTCGATTTCTTGCTCGTGCCGCCAAACTGCCCTGAATCGAAATCGAGCGCCAACATGCGGGTATTGAAGGAGCCGTACGAGGCCGTCGCCCTGATGCCCATGGTGTACGGCACGCTGCGAGACAACAGGTCGATCGATCCGCCGAAGTTGGTGGGTCCGATGGTGGCGGCCGACCCGGGGCTGCGGTCGAAATCGATTCCGGCAATGAACTGGCTGGGGAAAAACGCCCACGAATGGTGCGTGGGGCTGTTGGTGTCGTTGAACGGAATGCCATCCACCAACATGGTGTACTGGCCATCCGCGAAGCCGCGGAAATAGGTCTTGCTGTCACCCAGGCCGACTCCGTTGGGATTGACGCTAAACGTGCCCGGCGCGTTATTCAGCAGCTCGGTGTAATCGGCAACCGGCGACGCGAAGTTCTGGATATACTCCGGGCTGATCTCGGATTTCGCCGAACGCGCCTCAAGCGTGCTCTGCGAAGGCGCAAGCTCGGCTGCCACCGAAACCGTTCCCTCGACTGTGACGGTCTGGGACAACTCCCCAATGTTCAGCGAGAGCGAGATGTCCTCCGTTCCACCGGCGGCAAGCTTCAGCCCGGTGCGGCGGCTGGTCGCAAAACTGGGCGCTGACGCCTCCACCGAATAGACGCCGGCGGCGAGGCCGGTGACCGAAAACCGGCCGTCCGGGCCCGTCACGGCGCCGCGCACGAAGCCGGTGGATTCGTTCTTCGCTGTCACGGCCGCGCTGGCAATGGGTTTCCCCGCCACATCGAGGACCGTGCCGGCGACGGCCGCCGCCCCGGCATCCGACTGCGCCTGCAAGCCCCCGGCACAGAGAAACAGACATACGACAACGGCGGGGACACGGCGCAAGCTGTCCAAGACATCGTTCATCAAACCCCTCCTACGCAGAGATAGATCAAGATGTCGAATGGTAGCTTCCGACGTGTTGCGGCTTGATGACAACGCTGTGAAGAAGGCGTAACGAACGGCGGAAGAGTTTAGCCGCCTGAAAGGCGGCTTGCAGCCAGGATTGGCTGCCCCACATCAAAAAGCAATCTTCGCCGGAAAATACTCGTGGACCAACTCGTCGTAATACGGTTTCACGTCCGACAGTTTCGGCCGCTCAGCGCTCTTCGAGTACAGGTCGTACGGATTGAACTTCCGCACCCACTCGAACATTGCCCGGTCCCTGTCGTTCATGAGGTGGTCGTAAGCCCGCTCGCGGTGGCCCGGGTAAAAAGAGTGGTACCGGATCATGTACAGGCCTTCCTGGGGCAGATAGTCTTTCATCACCTGGTACAGATACTCATCGTGGCCCCAGGAGAGGTCCACGTTGTCCAGGCCGCAACCTTCTTCATACACGCCCAGGCGAGTCTGGTACCGCGGCACGCGAGAGTCCGGATTATCTTTGAAGAATTCCGGGAACACGATCTTGCCAGACCAGGCGCAGCCCACGGGAAAGGTATCGCCTACCACGGCCCATTGCGGCTCGCCGTAGAGGCACAGCACTTTTCCCAGGTCATGCAGCAGACCGGTCAGCACCATCCAGCGGGGATGTCCGTCGCGGCGGATGGCTTCCGCGGTTTGCAGGTTGTGCTCGATCTGCGACAGGTCGGTGTCGGGATCGCTTTCGTCCACCAGCGTGTTCAGGTAATCGAGCGCCTCCCAAATGCCCATCTCGGCCCTGGTCCTGGCGCTGTACTGGCTCTTCTTGGCCAGCACGAATTCGCGCGTCTGGCCGGCGTGGTTAAGCCGGTAGAATTCGCGGACGCCGTCGGGCGCGGAGTCGTCGAATTTACGGAAGTCGCCGGTCTTGCGGTTCGGGTCGTACCGCTCGCTGACAAAATCATCCCACTGCTCGAGCGTTTTCATAATTACAGGATACGGCATTCTGTGCGGGTACGAAAAACGGTACACTAATCTGAATCTCAGATGCCGCTATGAAAACAACGCAAATCGTAACTATCCTGTTCGTGGCCGGAGCCCTCGCCATGGTTCCCGGCGCCCATGCGCAGCCGGGCGGAGCGCCCACCCAACAGCAGCTTGCCGCGCGCAACGCCACCGCGAAGGAACTGGAGTCCCTCGCAGTAATCGAGCGCAAGGTCATGGTGCCCATGCGCGACGGCAAGCGCATGGCGACCGACATCTATCGCCCCCGGGACGCGTCCAAAAAGGTTCCCATCGTCTTTGTCCGCACGCCGTACAACTTCAACTTCTGGGATGTGAAGAACGGCGCGCCCCGCGACCTGACCAACGAACTGGACGCCGTCAAGCGCGGGTACGCCTATGTGGAGATGAATGAGCGCGGCCACTTCTTTTCCGAAGGCGAATACGACATTCTCGGTTCTCCCCTGACGGATGGCGCCGATGCTATTTCGTGGATGGCCGCGCAGCCCTGGTCCAATAGCAAGGTCGGCACGATCGGCTGCTCATCCACCGCCGAATGGCAACTGGGCGTGGCCGCGCAAGGCAACCCGGCATTCGCCGCCATGATCCCGCAAGGGTTCGGCGCCGGCGTAGGACGCGTCAAGCCTTATTACGAGCAGGGAAACTGGTACCGCGGCGGCGCCGTCCAGATGCTCTTTATCGCCTGGCTCTATGGGGAGCAAAACCAGGTGCGGCCGATGTTCCCGCCGAACACCTCCCAGGCGGATTTGATCCAGGCATCCAGACTATTCGATCTGGCGCCGCAGATGCCGCCGGTCGATTGGTCCAAGGCGCTGCAGCACCTTCCCGAAATGGACATCATCAAGGCCGTGGGCGGCCCGCGCGGAATCTTTGCCGACCGCATGGAGGTTGGAACCGGCGGCGCTATGATCAAGCGCGCGCCCAACGACCCCGCCTGGTATCGCGGCGGCCTGTGGCACGATGACCAGCCCATCAACGTGCCGGGATTCTGGTTCATGTCCTGGTACGACGTTTCCATCGGGCCGAACCTGGCCGCGTACAACCACGTGCGCAAGACGGCGCGGCCGGAGATCGGCAGGCAGCAATATGCCGTCATAGCGCCCACGCTCCACTGCGGCTACACGCGCGCCACGGAGAACACCGTGGTGGGCGAACGCAGCATGGGCGATGCCCGTCTGGACTACGCCGCTCTCACCTACGGCTGGTTCGACTACTTCTTGCAGGGCGAGAACAACCATGTCCTCGAAAACATGCCCAGGGTCCGCTACTTCACCATGGGAATGAACAAGTGGCAGACGTCGGACACATGGCCGCCGCAGGGCGCGCAGCCGATGAACCTGTTACTGTCGAGCGGCGGGAAAGCCAACAGTCTTAATGGCGATGGCGCACTGGCCGCGGCGGCTCCGGACGCGGACCACCCGGACGGATTCACCTACGATCCCATGAATGCCGTGCCTTCATACGGCGGCAACGTCTGCTGCACCGGCAATGCCGTGACGGGCGGCGCCTTCGATCAACGCAAGATGGAAGCGCGCGCCGATATCCTGGTCTACACTTCCGAACCTTTGAAAGAAGGCACGGAAGTCAGCGGCCCGATCGAGGCTACGCTCTATGTATCGTCGGATGCCAAAGACACCGACTTCACCGTAAAGGTGCTGGACGTCGATCCCGATGGCGTGGCCTACAATCTGGACGAGACCATTCAACGCATGCGCTACCGGGACGGATACGACCAGCCGTTGGCGTGGATGGAGGCGGGCAAAGTGTATAAGGTGACGCTGCAGCCCATGACCACCAGCAATTATTTTGCGGCCGGCCACCGCATCCGCATTGAGGTGTCCAGCAGCAACTTTCCGCGCTTCGACCGCAACCTGAACACCGGCGGCAACAACTACGACGAGGCGAAGGGAGTGGTGGCGCACAACGCGGTACACCACTCGCGGCAGTATCCCTCGCAGATTTCGCTCAGCGTGGTTAAGAAGTAGAGGTCACGCGTGTCTTGTCCTGGAGTCGGTTTTGGCGCGGTCCATATATCGCAAGTTCTGCAGATCGAGACGAATCACATCGCCGTTTTTCACGAACTGCGGCACCATCACCTCCACGCCGTTTTCAAGTTTTGCCGGCTTGAAGTTGGAGTCCCCCTGCTGGTGCACCGGCGGAGCGGTGTCGGCGATCTTCACCTCCAGCACATCCGGGAACAGCACGCTCGCCGGGCGGCCTTTGACGAATTCGATGCCCAGTTTCATGCCTGGCTCCAGGAACCCGGCCTGCGGTCCGACGATGATCCTTGGGACCTCGGTTTGTTCGAAGCTCTCCGGATCCATGAAGCAGCACTGGTCTTCGTCCGCGTACAGGAATTCGAGCACCTGTTTTTCGAGGGGGACCTCTTCGAGCCTCAGTTCCGAGCGGAAACTGTGTTCCCAGAAAGTGCCGGTATCGAGATTCCGTAACCGCGCGTGCGTGGCGCCGCCCATTCTTCCCTGACCGGGATGGTACTCCGCGCCGACCACTTTGTAGTCCTGCCCTTCGAAACTGATTGCCATTCCGGCGCGTAATTGCGATGCCAGAACCATCTTTGCCTCCGATATGCGAATCAGCCATCACGGGCCGGGCATGCCCGGCCCCTACTTCACCGTGAACGTCACGGATGCGACGTGGTCTTCCCAGGCCAACTGAAGTTTGCCCTTGTTGCCGCCCGCGTTCGAGAGCGTGTACTTCAACTGTTCCACCATCGCCGGCGGCTTGCTCATGGTCATCTTGGCGCGGCCCAGGTCCTGCTTGGCGTCGTAGTCCAGCCCCTGTTGGCCGGTCTGCTTGTTGACGATCAGCTCCCAACTGGCGGCGTTCGCCAAGCTGATGAAAAAGGTATAGTCGCCCTTCGGCACCGCCAGCCCGCCGATGTCGAGATCGGCATCGGTGTGAAATGCGGTAGCGTCGTTCGCGCCCGCGCGCCACACGGGATAATTCGCGTCCTGCCCGATGGTTCCGTCTTTGCCGAATAGCTTGCCCACGCGTCCATTCACCGCGGGCGCAGAGTACTTGATGCCGATCGTCTTCCCGTTAATCGCGACGGATTCCGTCTGGTCCTTCATGGTGGCGGCGAACGCCAGACTCGCGGCGGCGATGAGCACTCCGGCGCACATCAAAAAATATTTCATGATTGTATATCCTCCCAAAAAGGATAACGCACTATCATCAGGTTGAGCTATTAGCCCCATGCAACTCCTTTCCCTTTCGGCAACCCAACAGGCGCGCTTGATCCGGCAGCGTGAGATCTCGTCGCTCGAACTGGTGCAGGCCCATCTGGACCAGATCGGCAAAGTGAACCCGGCGATCCACGCGGCAATTGAAGTGCTCGCGGACCGCGCCCTGGCCGCGGCGCGCGCGGCGGATGAAACACCAGCCCGCGGACCGCTGCATGGCGTCCCTTTCAGCGTTAAGGACTCGATCGAACTGGCGGGCAGCGTCTGCACCGCGGGCACGCTGGGCCGGCGGGGCGCGGCGCCTTCAATCGAGGATGCGACGCTGGTGGCGCGTTTGCGGGCGGCGGGAGCCATCCCGATTGCCCGGACCAATCTTCCGGACCTCCTGTTCGCATTTGAAAGCGACAACCTGCTTTTCGGCGCCACCAACAATCCGTATGACCTGGCGCGGACGTCGGGCGGCAGCAGCGGGGGCGAGGCTGCGTTGATCGCCGCGTGCGGATCGCCGATGGGCCTGGGCAGCGATGCCGCCGGCAGCGTTCGATTGCCCGCCGCATTTTGCGGAATCGCCGGCATCAAGCCGACCTCGGGGCGGCTGCCGCGGACGGGCCACTTTCCGCCGCCGGGCGGCTGGATCGAAACCCTGTGGCAGATTGGGCCGATGGCGCGCCGCGT
>Ga0105855_1001011_pt1 | contig 10640 bp, 10 predicted proteins | sample OrgsoiDNA_201059_FD_89680 | JGI IMG/M metagenome (GOLD analysis project Ga0105855, IMG submission 89680) | Permafrost soil microbial communities from the Arctic, to analyse light accelerated degradation of dissolved organic matter (DOM) -... | ecosystem: Environmental > Terrestrial > Soil >... | reverse complement strand
GCCAGACTTCATCGACGCTATTGTTGCCATCTTAGTCCCCACAAAAAAATCGTGGGGACTAATGTCGCTTTCCGACGCTATTTCGTCTAGACGGTACTCACCGAACTATTACGTCTGGACTGCCTGACCAGCGTCATCCATGATCGAATTTCGGCACAATATTTGTGCCCACAATTCTCGATTATGGACACAAATTTTCAACCGATCATTTCCACGCATGCACGCGGCCACTATCGCCAGCATCCATTGGAGTTCAAGCGCGCCTTGGTGGCGCTGTCGCTGGAGCCTGGTGCCTCGGTCGCGCGCATCGCGCGTGAGCACGGCGTCAATGCCAACCAAGTCTTCAGCTGGCGTCGGCTGTATCAACAAGGACGCCTTGGCGTACCTGCATCGATGCGAAACGATGGCCTGTTGCCGGTGGTGCTGGCGCCATCGGCGCCTGCACCAAGCAACATCAACGCCGACGCCGACGCCGACGCCGACGGCATTGTCGTGCTTGAGTTGGGCGAGGTCCGCGTGCGGATCGAAGGGCAGCCCAGTGCGGCCATATTGGCGCAAGTGTTGGATCGGGTGCTGCGATGATCGGCCTGCCCGCCGGCACCAAGGTCTGGCTTGCCGCCGGCACCACCGACATGCGCTCCGGCTTCAATGGCCTGGCGGCCAAAGTGCAGACGGCGCTGGAGGAAGACCCGTTCAGTGGGCATGTGTTTGTATTCCGAGGCCGGCGTGGCGACCTCATCAAACTACTTTGGTGGAGCGGCGATGGCCTGTGCCTGTTGGCCAAGCGGCTTGAGCGGGGCCGCTTCATCTGGCCGCAAGCGACCAACGGCTCGGTGGCACTGACGCAGGCGCAGCTGTCGATGCTGCTCGAAGGCATAGACTGGCGGCGGCCGGAACGCACCTGGAAGCCGACGTCGGCCTTGTAAACGTCATGCGCCTCGCGTAAACTCGGCGCATGCTCAGCCCAGCCGACCTGCCCAACGATATCGATGCCTTGAAAGCATTGCTGTTGGCCAGCGAGCGCCTGCTGCAAGAGCGTGATGAGCAATTGGCCGGCATGGCCGAGCAACTGAACACGCGCGCCGTCGAGATCGAACACCTCAAGCTGCAGATCGCCAAATTGCGGCGCATGCAGTTCGGCCGCAAGTCGGAAAAACTGGATCATCAAATCGAGCAGCTGGAGCTGCAACTGGAAGACCTGCAGGCCGACGAGGCCGAGGCTGCGCGCGAGATGCCGGTGGCCGACCAAGCGCCGCGCAAGAAGTCGGTGCGCCGTCCGTTGCCAGAGCATCTGCCGCGTGACGAGCAGGTTTATGCGCCAACGGCCGATGCTTGCCCGGCCTGCGGTGGCGGCCTGCGGCCGCTGGGCGAGGATGTGGCCGAGCAACTGGAGCTCGTGCCGGCCAGCTCCGCCATGTGCGCCCCAAACTGGCGTGCGCCTGCTGCGACGCCATCGTCCAAGCGCCGGCACCGAGCCGGCCAATCGAGCGCGGTATCGCCGGTCCCGGCCTGCTGGCGCACATTCTGGTGGCGAAGTTCGCCGATCATCTGCCACTGTACCGCCAGTCCGTCATTTACGCTCGCGAAGGCGTTGACCTGGATCGTGCGTTGCTGGCGAGTTGGGTCGGCGCGGCCAGCGCGTTGCTGCGCCCGTTGGTCGACGCTGTTCGGCGCCATGTGCTGGCGGCGTCGAAGCTGCATGCCGACGATACCCCGATCCCGGTGCTGGCGCCCGGTAATGGCAAAACCAAGACGGCGCGGTTATCTGATGCTTCGCATTTTCCACCTTAGCCACGCCACACGCCTGATATCTGACAGGCAGGTGCGGGACATCCTTGCGACGTCGCATCGCAACAACCCCGACATGGGAGTGACCGGCGTTCTGGTTCACGCGGGACGCATGTTTGATTGGCTTTGTCCGCCAGCTTAATGCCGCGGACTTGGGGGGGCGACGGCGGCCGTGGGTAACTCGGTAAGCGCCATCCCAAGCTCAAAGACTTCCACCTCGTCCCGGGACATCACCCTGGGCACGGCAGTCCCCCCTTCTTGGAAGGCCTGTCGTACGCCCTGGCGTCCGCAGCGGCGGGCGCTGGTTGAGCGAGGCTAGGTGCAGGCACCGTGATTCGCCGGGCAGCGTATCAGTTGGGTCTCCAGAGGCCCCGCCGTTGGTGGAAGGTCTCAATCGATGCGCAGGCTTTGCTCCATTGTGTAGCATTGATCCCATATGAAAACGTCATATGCGGCGAGCTGGTTTTGCCACTTCGGCGTCAACTCGTTGACGCACCCGATGACCACGCGATCGATGTAGTCATCGTAAACTGCCCAGGGATTCTCGCTCGCTGTTTTCGCGTCCATTCCCTCTGCCGGTTTGTTGGCGCCGAGTGCCCTCCCCGCTGCGTCTTTCAGATCACGCATGAACGCGAGCTGCCGGTCCACGTCGGCGTGGGTGCCGGTACGCGCGACGTGGCCGCCCACGAATGTCTTGAACGGTATCTTGCTGATCTCCTCGACCTGAGCGAAGTAGCCCGGCACATCGTGCGCGACCGCGAGTCGACGCCAGGGCATCCAACCCGGAAACACCAGATCGACCGCCATCAGCGCCTGCTGGGCGGGAGCGTAAATGAAGATATTCCCGGGCTCATGCCCATCCCCATGGTAGGAGAGTTCCAGCACCTGGCTGCCGACCTTGAGTGAATACCTGTCTTGAAACGTCACAGTCGGCAGCGGACGCTTCGGGTCGTTATCGCGGATCAACAGGCGCTTGGTCTCTTCTTGCGCGATGATGGTCGGAACCTTGCCGAGCGCGTTCGCACCTGAAATGTGATCGGCGTGCGAGTGGCTGTAGATCAGGTGCGTGATGGGCTTGTCGCTCACTTCGCGGATACCCTCGACGATATGAGCGGCATATTCCGGGGGTGCATCGATGACCACCACGCCGGTTTCGTACACCATGAACATCGACTGAGAGACATTGTCGGTGATCATGTAGAGCCCCTTGCCCAGTTCCTGGAGACGATAGCCCTTGGCCGGATCGATGGGCGGGCCCTTGGCCTCGGCAGGCACATCCGCGTAGTGGGCGATTCGTGCGCCGATCGGCGCGATGCGCGGCATGTGATCGTACGGTGTGTCGCTGGCCTCCTGCCCGTAGGCGCTGAAAGCGCTGCTGGCCGCAGCGCTTCCGATAACCGCAATCGCCAGGAATAATTTCGAGATCAAGGTAGTTCTCCTCGGTTTGTGATGGACACCTGAAGTTCAGCAGTAGATGGCAATGGCATCAATAGCACGATGGTGTCGAGAGGAATCGATGATAGCCACATGCGATATTTTTGACTATCGCCCGATACCGCAATTCATCTTTGTCGAAACAGCATTTTCGATTCGGTTCACCATGCGGTCCGCCTGCGATGCGTTCGGGACAGTCCAGCGATCTGACCCTCGTGCAGCCAGACGCGGCGCTGTCCTTGCCTCCGTTATTCTGGGCCGCAGACGGCCAGCGCTCGCTCGTCGGGACGACAACTGGGCGTTACAAGGCGATTATTGGTCCCGGCTTCAGCGCACCGCGTACCTGATCAGTACGCCGAGGCCGCTGCCGGTGTCGCCGTCCTCAACTGCATGCGGGACGGCCAAATGCCGCCGTTATTTTGCTAGTGATTGTTGAAACTGGTCCGGGAGCTTTCTTACCTGAGGGGTATTCGTGCAACAACGCTGATCTCCGGACGCCTGCGAGCAACCGCCGCAACCGGCCGCCGTCGGTTTGCCGCCTTTGACGGTGCGCCGGCAAGTCCATATGTTTCATCGATCTTGAACACGCCGACCACTTGCACCAGATTGACCGCCTGATCCTGCAGGGATGCGGCGGCGGCGGCGGCTTGCTCAACCAGCGCCGCGTTTTGTTGCGTGACCTCGTCCATTTGGGCGATTGCCTGATTCACCTGTTCGATGCCGGCGCTCTGTTCCTGGCTGGCGGCGGTGATTTCACTCATGACGTCCGTCATGTGTTTGATGCTGTCCACGATTTCCTGCATGGTCGAACCTGCCTGGCTAACCAGTCTAGTGCCGATATCAACTTTGTTGACCGCATCGCCGATCAACTCCTTGATTTCCTTGGCCGCAGCGGTCGAGCGCTGCGCCAGGCCACGCACTTCGGAAGCAACCACTGCAAAGCCGCGCCCCTGCTCGCCGGCCCGTGCCGCTTCCACCGCAGCATTCAGCGCCAGGATGTTGGTCTGGAACGCGATGCCGTCGATGACGCCGATGATGTCGACAATCTTTCTCGACGAGGCATTGATCGAACCCATGGTCTCGACCACCTGGGAAACCACCACGCCGCCTTTGATCGCCACTTCGGATGCGGAAGTAGCCAGTTGGTTGGCTTGCCGTGCGTTGTCAGCATTCTGTTTCACGGTTGAAGTCAGTTCTTCCATTGAGGAGGCGGTTTCCTCCAGCGAACTTGCCTGTTGCTCGGTGCGCGACGACAGATCGAGATTGCCTGCTGCGATCTGGCTGGAAGCAGTGGCGATTGTGTCGGTGCCAGAACGCACTTCGCTGACGACCTTCAACAAATTGTCGTTCATGTCTTTCAGTGTCTGCATCAACTGTCCGGTTTCATCCTTGGTTTTTACTTCGATATGGCTGGTCAGGTCGCCGCCGGCAACGGTCTGCGCGACTTTGATCGCGTCGCCCAGTGGACGAGTGATGGAGCGCGTGATCAGGTACGCGCAGACAGCGCCCAGTGCAACAATCAAAACACCCAATAGCACCATCAACTTCAAGCTGTTGCTATACAACTGGGCGATCTGGCGTCCGGTTTCGTCGATGCTGGTTCTTTGTAAAGCAAGGAATTCTAAGACCTTGGCCTGGAGATTTTTCGTGTCCGGCATGAATTCACTATCGTAAATTCGCGTTGCTTCCTCGGGCGTGCCAGTCATCTTGACTTTCATCGTCGCGATTTTGGACTTCTGGAATTTTTCGCGCAGAACCTTAATTGTCTTGTACTTATCTTTTTCCTCGTCCGAACTCAAGAGCTGCTCAAGCGCGTTTTGCATGCCTCCGCCTTTCTTGGCACCTGCCTCGATTTCTTCTGCAAATGTCGTGGCTAATGATTGATCCGAGCTTTTAATTATGAACGAAGTGCGTATGGCGGCGGCGTTAATAACGGCAAACCAGTCCGATACCATTCTTTCCTTGGCCAGGGGCGTTTCCATCATTCGCTGCGTCGACGCAGCAATCTGACGCATATTCCATATTCCGATGGCGGTCGAAATGATCGAAAGAAAAAGAACTACTGCGAACCCGATTCCCAAGCGCGTGCCGACTCTAAGATTAACGATTTTCATTTTTATTCCTTTGCTAATACTGCTCCATTGGTACCGATCGGGCGATCGCCTCATGCGCTAACCCTTTGTCACAATTTCCTGTTGACAAGTATTATGTCGGTCGATACTCTAGCATGTATTAAGACGTATTAATACACCAAAAGCAAAAACCAATTGCTAATGAAATGACGCGCACGCACCTCGCGTGACGAAAAAGGAGGGGCGAATGGATGGTAGAACCGCAGTGAAGCATCTTCGCTGGAGGCCGAAGGTGTCGGGTTGCGTATTATTCTTGATCTGCCTGCTGTACCTCGTCCAATATTCCGATCGCGTCAATATCGCGACTGCGGCGGATGCCATCCGCCGCGATTTACAACTTTCCAATACCGAACTCGGGTTCGCATTTTCCGCATTTGCCTATCCCTATGCCATCGTGCAGTTATTCGGTGGTTGGCTTGGCGACAAATTCGGCCCGCGCCGGATATTGGCAGGCTTTGGGCTGATCGTTGCCTTCGCATCGTTGCTGACCGGATTTGCCGGCGGCATTGTGTCGCTAGTCATATGCCGGATTTTGTTAGGGATCGGCGAATCAGCGACACTTGCTACCGCCACCAGTGCGATGGCCCGCTGGCTGCCTACCGGTCGGCGCGGACTGGGACAAGGTATTACGCATGCGTGCGCACGCCTCGGGAGCGCATTGACGCCGCCAATCGTGGTGCTGCTGATGACGTGCTGGAACTGGCGCATCGCATTCATCATCGCCGGTGCCATCAGCCTGCTGTGGATCATGGCGTGGTACTGGTACTTCCGTGATGATCCCGCTACACACCCGAGCATGACGCCTGAAGAGCTCGCGACCCTGCCTATGGCGCCGATAGGCAGGCAACGCGTCAAGGTCCCGGTCATGCGCCTGCTTCGTCGAATGCTGCCGGTCACGTTGGTCGACTTTTGCTATGCCTGGACGCTGTGGGTTTTCCTGACTTGGTTGCCGTCCTTTTTTATGCACAACTATCACCTCAACCTGCGTGACTCAGCCTTGTTCACGTCCGGGGTGTTCCTGGCGGGGATCGTCGGCGACATGGCGGGCGGAGTGTTGAGCGATCACCTGTACAAACGGACGGGCGACCTGCAAAAGGCCCGACGCAACGTCATCATCCTGGGCATGGGTGGCGCGCTGATCTTCCTGCTGCCGTTGATGTTCCTGACTGACCTGACGGTCGTATCGGGCTGCCTGTGTGCGGCGTTCTTATCGATGGAGTTGGTGATTGCCCCATTGTGGGCGGTGCCCATGGACATCACTCCCCGTTACTCGGGAACGGCAAGCGGCTTCATGAACATCGGCTTCGGCGTCGCCGGAATCACCTCGCCATTGTTATTCGGTTTCATCATCGACAAGACAGGCAACTGGCAGCTGCCATTTGTCCTCTCGATTGGCCTGCTGTTACTCGGCACCCTGCTGTCATTCTGGATGCGTCCGGACAGGCCGTTCATCGATAGTGACGATGCCGCACCGAGTACCGAGGCCATCGACATTATCAACCCACCGTTGCCAGTCGATCCAGGCTGATTGCTTGGCGGAATGCAACAACTCGAAGTGGCGCGCACTGGCAACAGACGGTCGTGCCGCGAATATCGCACAGGATAAAACATGCAGCTCAATGAAGAAGAAAAGGCGATGCTCGCCGGTGAGATGGGTGAAGTCGCACAGATCGCGATACAACACCAGATTATGGTCGGCGATTTTTTTGGCGCGCGCGACTTTGTCCCCATCACGCAAGCGCACATCATGGCCGATACGGAAAGCCTCGGCCAGGCGGGAGTCATGTGGCTGGAACGTCTCTGCGACGTCAAGGATGGGCAGCACCGCGTGCGTGTGCCGACCATCACCGATCCGCGCGGGACGGACTTCTCCAAGGCCGACGACTTGGGTCAGCGCTCATGGATGTTGGAGCTGGAACGTCGCGCGATCGATGCATTTGTCAAACTCGGTGTCAGTATGACGGACACTTGTATCAACTACCAGACGGTGCTGGCAGCGACGCGCGGCGAACACGTCGCGTTTGGCGACACCGGTGTCGTGATCTATTCCAACTCCATCAACGGCGCGCGTTCGAACTTCGAGGGTGGTCCTTCCGCGATGTCGGCCGGCTTGACCGGACGCACCCCGCGCTACGGTTTTCATCTTGACGCGCACCGTCAGGCGACGATGCGTATCAACCTCGACGTTACGCCGAAAACGCTCAACGAGTGGGGCGCGCTGGGTGGCGTGATCGGGCGCTTGGCAGGTAACTATTGGGAGGTGCCGGTAATCGAGGGCATCAGCAGCGCGCCGACTTCGGACGAGTTGAAACACTTCGGTGCAGCGATGGCGAGCTTCGGATCAATCGCATTGTTCCATATCGTTGGCCTCACGCCGGAGGCATCGCGCCTGGAGGATGTTGGCGGACAGAAACTTCCGGTGCGCCATCGTCTCAACCGAAGCGACATCGACGCTTTGACGAAAAGCTATGCCGTGGAGAAGACTATTGACGTTGTCGTGTTCTCCGCACCGCAGCTTAGCTTGTACGAACTGCGCTCACTCGCTGAACTGTGCGACGGTCGTCGCTTCAAGATCCCGTTGTTGGCGGTCACCAGCCCTCAGGTAAAACCTGATGCGGATCGTTTCGGCTTCACCGAACGCATTGAGGCGGCGGGTGGCACCGTGCTGTCGGGCATGTGCTTCTACCAGTCGTATGCACGCGAAATCGCGGAGGCCAAGGGCTGGAAACGGCTCGCCAGTAATAGCGCTAAGTTGATCAACATCCTCGGCGGGTATGGCTACATACCGATGCTCGCGTCGATGGAAGAGTGTGTGAATGCCGCTGAAACGGGAGAACTAAAATGAGTGAACTTGTCTTAACTGCGCGTTATGCGATGGGGAACAAGGTAGCGGCCGAAGCGCTTGTGGCGAAAGACGGGTTTTCCGCACGCTACGATCTGAACCGCTTGCGCGGCGTGTTTTCCCGGCCGACCCATAAGCTTGTCGGCCAATCCTACATTGGTAAGATTCTGGTACTCGATACCGCCAAGGGTGGCGTGGCGAGTGCGTGGATGCTGAACGAAATGCGCTCGCGCGACATGGTACCCCTCGCCATCGTGTTCAACAGCGTCAATCCGATACTCGTTCAAGGTGCGGCCCTTAGCGGAATCTCGATGATGGCCGGATTCGACGAGGACATAACGTCGTTGATTCCCCATGGCGCGATGGTGGAGATTGATCCGGCAACGAAGACCGTGCGTGTGCTGGGCGGACCGGGTAGCACATCGAAAGCCGCAGAAGATCACCGGACAGCGAACAGTTCACTGCAAAAAGTACGCTTTATCGATCGCGGATAACGAGCAACACGCTGCCGCCGGCCGCAAGAGCCGCCAGACCGTCACGCGGCGACGCTGGCGTGCTGGTCTGACGTGGTCTGTATGGTGTTGAAAAGCGACGAGCTGATCGGCAACGGTCCCGATACACTCAGTTTGAATTCATAGTTCTCGGGAAGAATGTGGAACGTAGAGTGTTCACGCGCCTGCCCGAGCGTGCAATAGGACGTCCGTTGCATGACGATGGTCGAGGCACGCGAGCGCAGGGCGAGTTCGCGACAGATTACGCGTTTGGCTTGTTCTGCGCGGATGCGAATGTCGGCGCGGGCGATTTGCGCGGTCGTGAAGCGGTCGATCAATCCATAGATCGGATAGCGTTGCGCGTCGCCCCAGCTGACGTCAGCGTTGTCCAGCCACAGATAACCATAGGCGACGGCGATGGGTTTGTTATCGACCAGATACAGGCGCTTCAGAAAATGCAATTGCGTGACGTCTTGCCCGAAGCTGGCGACGAGTTCATTGGGCATGATGGTCGGCGTGAATTCCAGCAATTGCGTTTGCGGCACCACCCCTTGCTTGAGCAGGACGTCATAGAAGCCCTCAAGATCCCCCAACTCATGATGCATGATCTGGCTCGAGACGAACGTCCCCTTGCCTTGCTTGCGCGTAACGACTCCCTGGCGGCACAACTGGTTAATGGCCTGACGAACCGTGACACGGCTGACTGCGAACTGCTCAACCATATCCGCTTCGGAAGGCAGACGCGCCGAAGGCGGATATTTACCCTGCGCGATGTCGCGCGCGAGTTCATCGGCAATCTGCACGTATAGCGCAACACTACTATGCCGATCGAGTTTCATTTGAATGCCTTGATTTCGCAGAGCGCGCCGACGGAATTAACTTGTATTGACTCATATTATAGCAGTCAGGTGTCCTGCGGTGTTGTCTTCGAGCGAAAACTGATACTAATTTAGCCATCCTTCCTTCGGCGGAACTGAAATAAAGTCACGATACGAATCCGAGCTTTAGCCTATTCGACTAGACCGGACGGGACGTACAAAGTGGCGACGTTCAATCGAGCGATGACAAGACCGGGCAGTGCCATTCCAGCCCAGCATTCCGGCAGCATTTGACAACAAACGGTAGCGGCCCCAATCGAAGAATGCGCGCTAGATGACGGCGTCGGATTCATCGCCGCGATGCTTGAGGCCGTCGTACTGCTTGATTGCGGTGGTGTTGGCCAAGTGGGGTGAATACCCAGCGGCAGCCAGCCCGTCAACCAGCCAGTCAACGTTCGGATTCGTACCGTGACTTTATTCGTCGGCTTGGCCGAAGGGAGGACGGCTAGATGATTATCCGTTGTGGACGCAATTCAACGCCGGAAGTCTAAACGGTGCTGAGAAGACACTACTCTGCTTAATGAGTTATGGTCGATGAGTCATCGAGTTAAACGACGCAACAGCACCCATAACTACCAAGATTGCTAACTTAGTGGATGCGATCGCTGATTGGAAAAAACGCAAAATTCGGCGTACCGACCAGCCGGGGCAAATGCCATGACGAGCATGCAAATCTCACCGATAGCGCCGTCGCCAGCAACGCTCAAACCGCATGAGCGACGGTTCAGCAGCTAAAACTTGCCGGGCGCGTGTGCGCTCGGCAGCATGGCATTGTCCGGTCGTCAGACGCGTTGTACCATGGGCGACGCCGGCACGACGGCGTCCTTTCATGGAGCAGCAGATGCGCATTGCGAGCCCGGCCGAGACTTCCGATCCATCCGACACCACTAGCCAACGCGCCCTGTTGCGCAGGCTGTTGGACGCGGCGGTCGCTGCGGCCCAGCCCGCGCTGTGCGTCCCGCCGGCCTTGCCCGAGGCCCCGGCGGGACGGCTGATCGTCATCGGCGCGGGCAAGGCATCGGCCGCCATGGCCCGCGCCGTCGAAGACAACTGGCCCGGCCCGCTGAGCGGCCTG
>Ga0105855_1001004_pt1 | contig 10689 bp, 8 predicted proteins | sample OrgsoiDNA_201059_FD_89680 | JGI IMG/M metagenome (GOLD analysis project Ga0105855, IMG submission 89680) | Permafrost soil microbial communities from the Arctic, to analyse light accelerated degradation of dissolved organic matter (DOM) -... | ecosystem: Environmental > Terrestrial > Soil >... | reverse complement strand
GGCCAAGGCAATACGCATGTCTTCCTGCTTCTTCTCATCACGACTGAAGATGCGAATCTCGCGCACAGCGGTATTGAGAAAACGCTTGAGGACCGTATGGCCGAAAGAACCGGTGCCACCGGTAATCATCAATACCTTGTCGTCGAACATGTAAACCTTCCGAATTCGTTAGCGAGTGGCGTGCATCCGCTCGATGAGCCGGGGCCAGGTTGGGGCTTTGTATCCAGTCGCCTGAGTGAAACGCTCGCTGTTGAGCGAGCGATCGATCACCAATGTCGCGTCTGGGCGAATCTCGATTGTCTTATCGTATTGCGCGGCCACCAAGGCCAACAGGTCCAGCTTGGCAATCGGCTCAGCAGAGACATGATACAGACCATTGAGCTGCGGGTGCGGCAGGACGAAGTCTTTCATGACCCGGGCCAGCTCGGCCGTGGGCAGACCGGAGAAAATGGCCTGGGAGAAACCTCGCACACTGCCTTGCTGTGCCAGAAACCAGTCCACCAGGGAGTGATTGGAGGTCAACTCGTGCCCGATGATCGAAGTTCGCAGGGTGATCGCATTGGGAAGGTCGTGCAGTTCACCGATGTACTTGGACTTACCGTACAGATCTTCGGCGTCCGAAAGATCGCTCTCCAGATAGCGGCCTTTACGGCCCGAGAAGACGCAATCGGTACTGACATGGATCAAGCGTGCACCGCTCAGAGCACAGAGTCGTGCCAATCGATGCGGCAGCATGGCGTTGATCGGCAGTGCCGTCAGCGGATCCTCGGCATCGGCTAGCTGCTTGATCAGACCGACGCAGTTGATCACCACATCCGGACGAACCCTGGTCAGAACCGCGACCAACGCATCCTGATCCAGTACATCGATCCCCGTCAGAATGTGCTCGTGATCGGAGGCAGAAAATTGCTTGAGCGCCGCCGAACTGCGCAGAGTCCCACGCACGTCATGCTGAGGGTCTTGGCTGAATGCTTTGAATACAGCACTACCGAGCATTCCGGTAATGCCCAACACTAATATCTTCATGATGCCACTCAGATCCAAACCTTGAATTAATCCAGCTCACTGCGTGCTGGTGGGCGCCATCTTAACCTGCCTGCCCATAGGCTGAAGCACCAGAGTCAGCCCTGTAGCAACTCGACCAAACGACTGACCTGCCGTCTCATTTCAAAATGTCGATCAAAATAATCACGCCCCGAGCGGCCCATGGCCTCTCTCTCGACATCACTGAAGCTCTGCATCTTACGAATAGCGGCAACCAGCGGCAGTACCTGCTCCGCAGGAGAGGACAAACCTGCACCCGCCTCTTGAACAATTCGAGCTCCCTCACCGTTCAAGCACGCAATGATAGGCCTTCCAGCAGCCAGGTAAGACTGAATCTTGCTGGGAATAGTCTGAGAGAAAATGCTCTCATCATTGAGAGAAACCAATAGAGCCGAGGAGCGTGCAAAAATTTCCGGCATTGCCTCAACGGGAAAACGGCCCGGTAGAATCAGGTTGTCCAGTCCGTGCGCTTGCTTCTGCTCCTTGAGCCAATCCAATCGACTACCGCTGCCAACCAGCACCAAACAAATATCATTGTCATCACGCAAATGCATTGCCGTCTGCAGGAGTGTGCTCAGTGCCTGGGCAGTCCCGAGGTTACCGGCAAAGACGATACAAAAACGATGTTCCAGTACGGCGGACAATTCATGAGGAATGGACACCTCAACCTTCGGCGCCTGAACATCTACAGAGTTGGGATAGTAGACAATCTTGTTCCGGGACGCATAGTCGGCGACGGGTTCAATAAAAGCATGAGACTGGACCAGCAATTGATCGCAGCAGGCATAGATCCCCCTGACCATCCAGCCAACCATCCTTAACAGATGCCGATTTTTTACAAACCCGGTTGCGGCAAGACTCTCAGGCCAAAGATCCTGTACCCACAAGGCAAGATGTGCTTTTTTCAGCCACTTGAGCACAATCGCCGGAATGGCCTGGGTGATAGGTGACGGGGCGAAAACCAGAATGGCGTCGAACTCTCGCTTTCGGAGTAACCAAGGAAAAAAAAACAACCCAGCCATAACAAATGAAAAATAGTTGAGCACCATATTTTTTGTGCTGCCGTCACCTCGCGGCCATAGGGGCACTCTAAAAACATCAATGCTCTCGAGATAACGCTCATGCTGGCAGCCCCAAGCACGGTACCCCGGGAATATTTTGCCATCTGGATAATTGGGCTTACCGGTAGCAACCACCACCTCATGCCCCTGAGCCACAAGTGTTCGCGCTATATCATTGATAATGAAGCTTTCAGGGCTAAAGTACTGGGAAAAAATTAATAGCTTCAAAAAATTCACATTCTATTCGGTTGAAATGAGCGTCTGGGTTTTAGGGCTCTGCCTCAGAAATACGCTCGCATTTTGACAGTGATTGTTACCCCCAGGCAAGGTGCCACGACTCCCCCTATTGCGCTATGACGAGAAGCGGCAACACCGCACAACGGGCAGTGTATAAATCATGACACTGTGTTACCGAATTCTCTCAGGAGCCCTCCTTGTGCCGGACGCCCATCGGCCGAATTGGCTGCTCAATGGACTTGACGGTCAGCAAGCCGAAAGCGAGCTGACACCGATCGTTGCAAAGACCGAGGAGGGATTCACCTCCGCGTCATGGCAAGCACAAGCTACCGCCTGCCGGGCTACAGCGTATCGACTGCACCCACGAGGCTTAACCCGTGCTTGCGGCTGCCGTAAACACACCATCACCGACACACTTCACATCACTAGCTATTCTTGGCGACTGAACTGATTAGATCCGCATATTGAAGAGCCTGAGACTGACGAGACAGACCTTGAGAAAACTCTGAGCGAATGTCTTCTTGACGAACATAAAAATCCGAACGATTTAAGACTTCAAAAAATAGCTGTTCTCCATCTCCAACAGTATGCCTCTCACTGGCGCGACGTAACAACGATCCTGCCAGAGTATCAACGGAGATATCTGCCAAAACAGGCCGACCAGAACCTATATATTCAAAAAGCTTCGTCGTCAATATACCTTGCGCACTGAGAGACGCCTTTGACGAGGTTTCAGCAAACAAAAGATAATCTGACTCAACCGTTAAGCGCAACGAGTCCAGGTAAGGCACCGATGAATGAAAGTGAAACGCAGGCAAAATAGAAGGGTAGTGGCTATTTATCGCCTCCCTGACAAGATCCGAACCACCATAATATTCAACACTGAGACTTTCGAAACGAGAAGAATTCTCTTCCCTCAGACGTACGAGTGCCTTCATGAAGTTATGGGGGATTCGTCCGGGATAGACGAAGCCCATGTAACGAATCTTCACCTGGCCTATCGGTTGTTCTACAGCTTTTGAACGAGCCATTTCAAAAACCTGGTGATCATAGCCATTCATAATGACCGAAACCTCGGCCTGCATCGCCCTATAGTAAGAGGCCATGGGTTCAGAAATTGTAACTACATGGTCGGCACGACTCACCAGCCACTGATCAATACGGCGTTCAAGCCATTTGGCGAAAGGCCCTCCTGGCATCCCATGACACTCACTGAATTGATCCCTGTAGTCCAAAATGCAGGGAATATTAAATCTCTTCTTGCAAAAAATAGCCGCTAGAAGTAACGGCCATGGCGGTGAGGACCCAACAACAACGTCTGCAGAAGACAACGCCTGAGATGCACGCTTATCCAGCATCGGGCTTAAAAATGAAAACGCGAAAAGCAGCCGTGGATCTGGAACCTGGCCCAAATACTTCTGAACAAGCTTTTTCAGCCGCCCCTGCCAGGAAGGCTTTAGCACAGGGGTTGGCGTAGGGGAGACACTGGCCTCTATCGACCTTGAGCACCGACCAAAATTATTGAGTTCAATGACATTGACACCACGAGGAAAAGTCTCTGTAAACTTCCCATCCGCTGAAGTTTTTTTTGTAGTGATGACTGTCACGGTATGATCGGCGGCGGCCAAATACTTTGAGATCGCCTCGATTCGTTTCGCACCCGCACTATTAATAGGTGGAAAATAATGCACAATAAAAACTATTTTCATCAAACGCTCGCTCTACCTATTTTGGCCGTGCATGATCAATAAACGCCTTAAGCCAGCAGCCCTTGAACAATTTTAAGTGCGCAGTGCCCGTCGCCATAGATAGAAAGATCAAAATTGAGGTCGCGATTTGTCGTTATGGCCTCTTCAATCAAATGGGGATCTGCACCTACAAGAGTATTGAAGCCACCCTCAACCAGTTCAACCCACTCAGTTTCATCTCTCAACGTTACGCAAGGCTTCCTGTGAAAATAGGCCTCTTTTTGTACACCACCAGAATCAGTGGCGATTAACTGACAATTCGCCTCCAGCCAGTTCATCTCAAGGTACCCTACGGGTTCCACCACATGAATGTTTTTCGGCAGTGTAATTTTAAGCTGCTCAAGCTTATTACGCGTCCGTGGATGCAAAGGTAAAATGATTGAGCGACCCGACCTCTTCAAGCCTTCAATAATGCCCTGCATACGCTCCGCAGAGTCGGTATTTTCAGCTCGATGAACCGTACAGAGTACAAAATCACTGCTATCAAGGGCGAGCGCATCAAACCAACCTGGCTTACGTGCATGTTCACTATAATAACGGGTGGCGTCGCACATCACATCGCCAACGACGTGAATTTTATTCGGAGAGATCCCTTCCGCCTGCAGGTTTTGAAGAGCGGCAACGGTTGGCACAAACAACTTGCTCGAAACATGATCCGTTAAAACGCGATTAATTTCTTCCGGCATCCGTCGATTGAATGACCGGAGCCCCGCTTCAACATGAGCGACAGGAATGTGCAACTTCGCTGCCGCCAACGCCCCGGCAAGAGTGCTGTCGGTGTCACCATATACCAAGACCCAATCCGGCTTGACCTTCAACATCAAGCCTTCAAGCTTTTCAAGCATCTGCCCCGTATTCTGACCATGACTACCGCCCCCAACACCCAGGTTGTAGTCCGGATGAGGAATATTCAGCTCCTCAAAGAAAATTTCCGACATATTGGCATCATAATGTTGACCCGTATGCACCAGAATTTCAGTGACCTCTTCCGGATACTCAGAGAACGCACGAGACACAACAGCAGCCTTAACAAACTGGGGGCGCGCACCCACAACAGACAATACCTTCATAACACCCTAACCCTCAAAAAACCAAATACTTCCTGCCTGTCATGCTACACCAGCGCAACCACGACCCAGTATCAAGAAATAAAATGACTATGCCAGCGACAAAAATTGATCCAACGCCAGACCTGCCAGGAAAAAGGCTTTTTGCCAGCCATAATCAACTCAAACTCACGCATCACCTCGACCTGATCGAAAAATGGCAGTTTCAAGTCGACTCGTAGCCAGCCACGAATTGTATCCGCCATTGATGTCAGCCAAGCCTGCTCAGGAGTGGAAAAGCCAATCTTGTCACGGCGATCTAAAATATCATCGGGCACGATGCCTCGCATGGCGGCACGGAACACAGACTTCGTCTCCCCCTGGGGAGAGATCAGATAGGACTCTGGCAGCGAGAGTAAAAGGTTCACCATATCCACAGTCAGGAAAGGCACCCGGCTTTCAACAGAGAAACGCATGGAGTTGCGGTCTCCCTGGCGTAGCAGAGCGGGCAAACCACGCCGCGTCAACGAAAGCGCCAGCTCGGCAACCACACGTCGGCCGGACGCAGTCACATCAGAACGTTGAAGCGGATAACGCTGGATAATACCCCGTTCGGCAAGCGGCTCACTTTTGAGCCAGGCAGGTAATGCATTCATGCCATTCAATGACCGCAACGCCTGATTCAGTGCGCCTTGGGTCATTTCAGCCACGCATCGTTTGGCCCCCCCCATCCGACTGCGTCCAGGCCATTTGGACCACTCATCGAGGAAGCTCCAAGCCTCGGACAGATGTCCCTTTTCAATCAGGCTACGCAGACGTTGCCCCGGATAGCCGCTGTAACCCGCCAGCATCTCATCGGCCCCCTGGCCATCCAGAGTGACAGTAACCCCCTGCTCCCTGGCCAACTGAAATACCCGATACTGGGCATAAATGCTCGTGCTACCGAAAGGTTCTCCTTGCGCGAGGATCATTGAATCCAGATCTCGTGCAAGCTCATCGGCACTGACGACCATTTTGTGCGGGGTGGCACCGACATGGTCATTGACTCTATCAACCCAAACTTCTTCATTTACATCACTCCCCCGAGCGATATAGCTGAAGGTATTGATTGGCAAGTCCGGCTCAACATGACGCATGGCACATACAACAGCAGATGAATCAATCCCTCCGGACAACGCCGCCCCCAGTGCCACATCACTGCGCAAGTGCAAACGAACACTCTGCAGAAAACGCTCCCTGACCAGCTCTGTGGCATCGGCAAAGCTCAGATCCACGCGCTCGGTAATAGAGGGCACCCACCAACGTTGCGGGTCGCTAACCGAGCCGGTTTTGAGGTCAACCGTCAACAAATGCCCGGGCAACAGATTCGACACACCGTCAAAAAAGGTCCTGGGGCCGCTGTCATAATCGCCGTGAATCAGATAATCGTAGGCACTCTGCCAGTCCAGCGCTGCCCTCTCCCGCTTCAGTGCCTTGATCGCCGCTACCTCCGAGGCGAACAAAAATGCACCTTGTTCCTGACTATAAAAGAAGGGCTTGATGCCAAAAGCATCACGCACAGAGGTCAAGGTTGCCGCAACCCGGTCGAACACTGCAAAGGCGAACATGCCCGTCAAGCGTGGCAGACATGCCCTGCCCCATTGACGCCACGCGGCTAACAGCACTTCGGTATCAGAATCAGAAACAAAGCCATGACCGAGTGACCGAAGCTCCTCGCGCAGTTCCCGATAGTTGTATATCTCGCCGTTGAAAACGATTGATAGCGCCCCATCAGCCGTATGCATCGGCTGATGCCCAGCCGATGACAGATCGATGATCGACAGGCGCGTATGTCCCAGGCCGACGACGGCGTTTGCAACCTCAAGCAGCTCGTATCCCTGGTCATCCGGACCACGTCGGCGCATGGCGCTGAGTGCCCTTGCCAGGCTGTCATCCACCCAGGATGACCGAGCCGGCCACCATCCCCCTGCAATACCGCACATGACTATCCAATCTCCAGAAACAAGGCAAACAAGCCTGCAGAATCACACATTAGATCGTCGACCGGCGCGCTGGCGAAGCTGAATCAGCAACGCACGGATATCCGCAAGTGGCAGCAGACCACTCGCCACCACAACGACAGACAGTGCAACCAGTAGTAGCGATTTCAACATCAGGGTCAACGGTAAATAGAGATCCAATCGATCCAGTTGTGCGCCCGCCAATGCACACACAATAAAGGCCATCACGCCTAACAGGCTGGCACGCCAGTTGTAGGGAATCCGATAGAGACGCTGGCTAATCAACAGCCAGGTGAGGAAGAAAACCAGCGCGGCCAAGAGTGTTGCCACTGCCGCACCCGCCCCGCCCCACCGCGGAACCAACAGCCAGTTACCGGCAGCGCTGACGGCAGCGGACAGCAGCGTCACCCAAAGCTGCCAGATGGTTTTCTTCCGGATGGCAATACCCGGTGCGAAAATATACATTTGTGACAAAAGCAGGGCGGGCGCCAGAAAGACAACCAACGACGCCCCCCTGATGTACTCAGCTGTTGCGAAAATAGCCAAAAGGTCACGTGCAAACACCGCCAAAAACAGACAGCCGGCCAGCGCCACAGCAGTAAACCAACCGAATAGCCGGGCAACCTGATGTGGCGTTTCCGGTTCCCGGTAATGCTGGTAGACCAGTGGCGTCAGCGCCGCCTGGATGCCGAGAATCAGCAAAGCAGAAAGGCCCGCAATGCGGCTGCCAATGCCGAACAGGCCCACGTCTTCCAACGAGCCAAAATGGATCAACGCAACGCGATTGATATAGAGACTGACAAAGACGGCCAAGCCAGCAGGAACCAGCGGTACCGAAAACTTCAGCATCGCCACCAGTCTGTTAAGGTCGAAGGAGAAACCGAAGGTGCTGCGCAGCAGCCAGAGGCAGATCAAGGTTGAACACAACGCAGCCAATAGCTGGCCAAGCATCACCCCTACCAGCCCCTTGCGAAGTAGCAGGCAGAACACAACGGCGAAGAGCAAGGTCATCAGCGCATAAGAGAAACTGACCATGGCATAAGCCTTACTGCGCAACTCCCAGCGAAACTGGTTGAGCAGCAGGTAGTAGACGCCATTGATAGCGATGAACCCCAGCCCAAAGCGAAAGGCATCCAGATAAACCGCATCACCGAGAATCAACTGGTTTAAACGTGATGACGCCAGCAGACCCGCCACCAGAAATACACCGTACATGCCCAGGGTGAACCAAAAGGTCGTGCTGGCAAGCTTCCGGCGCTCGGACGGGTCTTCGACATCACCCCAGTAGCGCGCCAATCCCTGTGACACTTCGAGCGCAACGATAAGATTCAACAGCGCACCCAAGGTGATGAGCAAATCGAAAGCCCCGTAGTCGCCGGTCGAGAGCACCCGCGTATAGAGCGGCAATAAAAAGATCGCCAGTCCCTTGGTCAAAATAGAAGCCAAGCCGTAGATCAAGCTGTCACGCAGCGCGGCCTTAAGCACGGGCGCCCACCTCAAAAATTTTGCTCACCGTCAGCTATGCCTTTACTACAAACCATTTAATACAATGAGCCTTCACTGCTAATGTCCAGCAGCCAAGGCAGCATCAACGTTCAACCCCGTCATAGGGATAATGTCTTTCATGCCCGCCATTGGTAACCACTGATCTGGCGAGGAAACAAAGGCATAGGCTTAAACCTTGTGATCTGCTGAAGCACCACTCGCCAGACGAAGAAGTGCCATCTCAAGCGCCGGCTTGTCGGTCACCTGCAGATCCCCAGGCCCTTGTGCCAGCAAACTGGCAACCAGGCGTTGCGCACGCTCACGTGGCAAACCACAACCCTCCACATAACGAATATCACGTGGATCGCTCCACCAGTGAGCGGGAACTTCCCCCTTCAGCAGCGCCCAATAACGCTCGGCCACGCTCCTTACATCCCATCGTTCAATGACAAAGCGCCGAGCCCGCTCGCCCAACTCCACCCGCAACCTGGGATCAAGAATCAGACGTTCAACCGCGGCTTCCAGCTCGTCAGGTGTCACGAACAGGCTCGGTGGTATGTCATCTGCCGCCACATATTCCTGCACCTGAGCAGCAAAATAACCGCCGACCACCGCTGGCTTACCAAAAAACGCCGCCTCGGTGGCAAAAGCCGCGAGCGGCGTATCGGCATACAACTGGTCGACGACGAAATCGCAGCGTGCCAGCTCCTCTAGCACGCGCTCATTGGACATGCCCTGAATCTTTACCAGTTCGATCAGATGTCCCTTTGCCTGCAGTCGCCCTATTATCTCAAGGATCTGTGGTGAGCCTTTGACCAACGGATTGGAGGGTGCATGCAGAATGCGCACCTTGCCATCGAACTCCCTCGGCGGCACAGACTGGACACTCAGCATTTTTGGCAGACCCATGGCGAACCAATTTATATAAGGCTTCTCATGGAACTGCGCAGCAGCTGGCGAGTTAACCAGGTAGTCAGCATAGCGCTCGTGCAATTGGATACGCCGCTTCCCTTTGCGGGTCACAGCCCGCAGCAACGCCGACGTAGGCAAGGCATCTTCGGCCGTCCCCGGGAACAGGCCACCGTCCATGTAAGGTGGCCTGGCGTCGCTGCCAACGTAGATAAACACCACTCGCTTCCCCAGTTGGTGTAGCAACCAGAGCTCGAAGCGAGAGTTGGTAATGGTCCGGCCAAAGACAAACAAGAAAGCATCAAACCGAAACAATACACGGGCAAACACAAGCCAACCCCAGAGACTATGGGCGGCCACCAGAAAAATCTTGCGCACAAGCTGAGCACGCGCTGTAGACAAACGAGCAGCCCCCAATCGCTGCCATACCTGAAAAACCCAATCCGTCGGGAGGGACTGCTCATAGCCGAAGGGGTGCGGCATGGAAAGCAGTACACGGGCATCCACACCCAGCTCGCGCAAACCTCTTGCCAGCCCACTCGCAATGCCAGCAATTTCTTGAGGCCCGATACAAACTCTCAACGCCTCCCCCTCAAAAAAGCTCAAAAAATTGATACAACAACATACGGACGATGGCTAAAGTCGAAAGTAATCACTTTCCATTCCGAACCATCCCCTGAATTACATACCCCCTAATCCAGGCAGATATTCACTGGAGTCACCGAACACACGGCAGCACTTCACTCACCGCCTCAGCGACCACATCAACATTGAGGCCAGTGAAACATGGGAAGGTGATCGTGGTCGCTTCCAGTGCTGTTGAGACAGGTTGTGAGTTGTTGTATTTTTTCAGGAAATAACTCCCCGAGCTCAAAGCATAGGTACCAATAGTGGTTTCTACTTGACCTCGCAGTTTGGCAATCAGCCCGTCGCGGGGACACCCCTCTGGCACCTTGAACACCATCGATTGCACATTGTAAGCGACCGAGGGGCCAACAGCCTGAGCAACAAAACCCATCGGTTCAAGAAGCGCGATGTAGCGATCTCGAATGCTGTTGCGCTCACGAACGATTTCATCGATCTTGGCCAACTGCTTACGGCCCATGATCGCCTGCAACTCGGAAAGGCGGAAGTTGTAGCCATAATCAACAAAGTCCAG
>Ga0105855_1001000_pt1 | contig 10711 bp, 10 predicted proteins | sample OrgsoiDNA_201059_FD_89680 | JGI IMG/M metagenome (GOLD analysis project Ga0105855, IMG submission 89680) | Permafrost soil microbial communities from the Arctic, to analyse light accelerated degradation of dissolved organic matter (DOM) -... | ecosystem: Environmental > Terrestrial > Soil >... | reverse complement strand
GACCTGCTGCGGATTCGCCTTGCCCTTGGTCGCTTTCATCGCCTGGCCGATCAGCGCGTTAAACGCCTTCTCCTTGCCCAGTCCGCGATCGGCGTCAGGGCATTGGTCGCGCCCGGGCCTGACGTGACCATGAAGACACCGACTTTTCCGCTGGCCCGCGCGTAACCGGCGGCCATGAAACCCGCAGCCTGTTCATTGGCGGGTACGACAAACCTGATTTGACGCTCGGCATGTGCCGCGTTCATTTCGTTATGACGAAACACGGCGTCGTACGTCGGCAGGATCGCACCGCCGCTGTATCCAAACAGCGTGTCGACGCCCTGCTCGGCGAGTACGCGCAGGATAATGTCGGCCCCCGACAGCGTTTCACTCGCGTTCGTTGGGCTCAGATCGGGTTGCGAAGCAATGATTGGGTTTCGGGTCATGGTTGGCTCATCGTTGGCTCGAGGGCAGACCGGCACTGACAAGAGCGCGGCCAAAATCAAAGAACGATTTCCCTCCCAACTCGAGAACAGCGTATGTTCGAGACCAGCTTACGGACGGTTGCTCAGACGGGTTCTCCGTACTAAGCCTCGTTCATTTAGCACGCTCATGAGGTGCTTTTCCATCTGGCAGAATGGTGAGAAAGGACATCATCATTCTGCCAACGATCGGACCGACGTGGTCCCTTCCTGACGGTCATGCATGGGCCAAAATTAACCGCATCTGGGCCATGAGCGGCATTCGCGAGGTGATTCAAGCGAGCGGCATCCCGGTTCGTTGAACGGCCGCAACTTTGCGCTCAACTTTGTGCTCACTCGCGCTGCCTCGACAATGACTTTGCAATGCTCTTGGCGAACTCGTCGCCCAGGTCCTCCCTGACCAAGGCCAAGGCCACCCGGATACCGTCACTTACACCGCGCGACGAGTACAGGTTGCCATCCTTCAGGCAGCTTTGACCGCTCATCACGTGTACCGAGGGATACTCGTCGGAGAGACGTTGCGCGTCGCGCCAATGCGTGGTCAACGAGCGATGGTTGGCAAGGCCGGCGCGCGCGATTAAAAAAGCGCCGTTGGATACCGACGCGAGCCGTCGCACCGTGCGTCCGGCGTCACTAAGCCAGTCCACCAGTTCTCGATGCTCACGCCCCGAACCGATGACCGGAGAACCCGGTACTACGACGATGTCGAACAGAGTATGCAAATCCAACAGGCACTCCGTCGTGCCCACCGCTACGCCATTCGAGCACAGGACGGACCCCGGCGACGGCCCCACGAGATGCTGCTCGTACAACGTTGCGCCGCACAGACGGTTCGCTTCGTGGAAAACATCCATCGGGCCCGTCACTTCAAGCAGCCGAAATCCTGCGTATAGCATCATCGCAACATGCATGCGCCATTACTCCTCGAATTCACTGCATACGAACGCCGCACATCTCGCCGCGTCAGGTCTCGCGAGGCGGTGCGAAGGGTGGCGTTCTTTCAACATGATGACTGTCCCTGGGTTACCGTCGCGCATCAACGTAAGCGCGACGTTTGAAGAAGCGGCTATAGCGGTATCCATGAGACCCAAGTCTAATCAGCCGGCATGGGAGAGGAAACACGTGGATGTGACCATGCCAGGCCAATTAACGTGAGAATTGGGCCAATGGCGCCGTTGCGGTAACGTCGTACGTTTTGTTGCGTTGCGTCGGGAAAGTTAGTCCCCAATGCGCACCGCCCTAGTGCAATCTTGCGTTTAGTCTTGTTACGCGGACGCAAAAGACTCTTACCGGCTAGACCATCCCCGTTTTCGGGCTATTGCAGTAATCTTCCTTTATCGCTCGTCAATACAGGTTGGCAGGTTTAGTCCGGTAGTTGGGGCGAAGCCAATCGAAAGGCCGGTATCGGAACGGGCTTACCGACGGGCGTACCGACGGGCTTACTAACTCCACGAAGGGTCACGGCATGAAAGTCGCCATTGTTATGTTCGATGGTGTTCAGGCGCTCGATGTTGCGGGCCCCCTCGACGTGTTCGCGGAAGCAAACACCATCCTTTCCGAAGATCAGAAATATAAAGTTTCCCTTCTGGGACTTCGGGCAGGCACCGTGACCTGCTCGAACGGGATGGATCTTTCCGTGCCGTTTGCCTATGCGGATCTCGACACGCAATGGGACCTGATACTTGTCGCAGGAGGGCCGCAATTGCCCGACGCTCAACTATCAAGTGACTTCCTGACGTGGCTCCAAAATCAGGCTAAAGGCGCGACACGGTTCGGCTCGGTTTGCAATGGGGCATTCGTGCTTGCCCATGCGGGACTGCTTGACGGCAAGGAAGTGACGACTCACTGGGCGAACGCGGACCGCCTCGCCCGAGAATTTCCGCAGGCGCATGTGCAACCCGACAAGATCTTCGTACGTGACGGACGCCTCTTTACCTCGGCGGGCGTGACGGCTGGCATCGACTTGTGTCTTTCGCTTGTCGCCGAGGACTGGGGACACGAACTGGCGGTGCATGTTGCTAAACGTCTTGTTGTCTATATCCAGCGGGAAGGTGGCCAGTCCCAGTACAGCCCGTATGTCGGATCAGGGAAGGAAGACGATCCGATCATCCGCAAAGTGCACCGCTATGTGACCGAGCATATAACCGATGTGCTATCGATCGAACAGCTCGCGGGCGCAGTTGCAGTGAGCCGACGAACCTTCTCGAGATTATTTGCGAAGTATGCAAAGGTGACGCCGTCGGTGTTTGTTGAGCAGGTTCGCGTCGACAGCGCGAGGAAGTTGCTCGAAGACACGGATGCACCGCTGAAGACCGTAGCATTTAAATGCGGCTTTCGCAGTGCCACGCATATGCGCACGACTTTCTCCCGACGGCTGGAGGTAACACCAAAACAATATCGGCAACGGTTCCGCGGCGAGGCGGGCAAGCAGCCATGGGCTGGTAACGGCGCCGGCAAGCAAGTCTCCTTTCAAGGACTGTCTGCACTGTGAGCTACGTTGATTCCCAGCAATCCCTTCCTGATCTCCTTGAGCCGGGCTTGTCGCTAATATTCTGCGGAATTAATCCGGGCATGCGTGCGGCGTCGTCAGGTCATCACTTCGACGGCAGAGGCAACCGGTTCTGGCGGGTCATGCATCTTGCTGGCTTTACTCCCGAACAGATTCGTCCAGAAGACGACCGCTCCGTTCTTCGATACGGCTGCGGCCTCACAACGGTGGTCCCGCGGCCAACAGCGCAGGCCGCCGAGCTGTCGCGATCGGAGATTGAATTGGCCGGGGATGATTTTCGGCGGAAGATCGAGCAGTACGCACCGCGGAACATTGTTTTCCTTGGAAAGATGGCGCTCTCGGCGATCTCCGGCACGCGCAATATCGAATGGGGGCTGCAAACCAAGCCATTCGGCGGCGCACGCGCGTGGGTCTTGCCCAATCCGAGCGGATTGAACCGGGCGTTCGACCTTGATGCGCTGGTGGCCGCTTACCGGGAAGTTCGCATTGCTGTAGCGTCCGCGCCCTGAAGGTGCGCGTTTTTGCGTAGTGTCTCGGTAACGAATTCGACGAAAGCGCGAATCTTGCCGCTGGTGCTTCGCCGCTCTACATGCAGCAGGCTTACCGGGACCGATTCGGGCTCGAATGAGTTCAGGATAGCCTGGAGCCTGCCATCGTCTACCTCAGGAGCCGCCTGGTACGACAGAAACTGGGTTATCCCCACACCGTCGACGGCGGCCAGAACGGCAGCGGGACCCAGGTCGACAATCATCCGCGGCCGAAGCCTGACAGGCAACCTCGAACCGTTCTCGTTGAACACCCACTCGAGCGGCAGCGAAACGCCCGTGAAGGACACACAGTGGTGATTGGTCAAGTCCCTGGGGTGAAGGGGTTCCCCGTGCTCGGCGAGATAAGACGGCGCCGCGTAGGTCCGACGCCGCACAAAACCCAATGGAATGGCAAAGGTCGAAGAGTCGCCAAGATGGCCGACACGGATAGCAATATCCACCCCTTCCTCTAGAAGCCGCGTGGTTCGATCGGCATACGCCGCGTTGATGCTGACGTCCGGATAACGCAGCGCAAACGCATTGATCAGGGGAGCCACGTATCGCTGGCCAAACAGGACCGGTGCGGAAATGGTCAATGTACCGACGGGATTGAGTTGATCAGCCGCAATGTTTGCTTCCGCATCCGTGATGGCGTCCAACACCGTCCTGCAGGCTTCGAGATAGGTAACACCTGCATCGGTTGGACGAACCGATCGAGTCGTCCGGGCGAGCAGAGGTGTGCCGAGCCGCGATTCAAGCGAACTGACCGCCCGAGAAACCGCGGCGGACGACATTCCGACTTTGTCGGCCGCGCCAGTAAAACTGCCTCGGTCGACGATGGCGACGAAAATCTCCATCTCACGCAATTTGTCCATTTCGCTTCCCCCGGGTTCCCGCGTTCATATCTCGTGATTTTATGCGTTGTGATCCGCATGGTGACGATTCGCGCCATTGGATCGCTCAAAGAAGACATTGGATGTCCAGGGCTGTTCGCTTTCGACATGGCGAGAAGCGGTTATGCATGTTTTTTCCACGTTAGGGGAGTTTGCCTTATCGGCTGTGAAAAGACTCTTTCAGACCGTGATGGTTATCAGGCGATCGGTGAGCCAGTTGGCATGATTCACCCACTCTTTGGCCCAATACCTGACTAGCTTGGACCCCTGTGAGCGGACCTATCTCTGACAATTACTCCACGTTGTAAAGCCCAACCAACCGAGAGAGGTGCCCATGTTTACCGCAATGCTTGAAGTTCACCCGATAGCCGAACAGTTCGATGCCTATCTCGGCATGGCCAAGATGCTGCGTCCTGAACTCGAGAAGATCGACGGGTTTATCGACAACAACCGCTATGCAAGTCTCACACGCGACGGATGGCTTCTTTCGCTGTCGAGCTGGCGCGACGAGAAAGCACTCGTGCGCTGGCGCAGCCAGGAGACGCACCACAAGATCATGCAAGCTGCGCGTGACCGGGTGTTTTCCGACTATCGCTTGCGCATTGGCCAGACCGTCAGCGATACACACGTGCCCGCGGGACACGTCTTGCTTGAGCAGCGCCTGGACGTCACCGCGACGGGCCAAGGCACGGCGGTGACGCTGCATGATGGAAAATTTTCGCCGGACTGGGTCAAGCAGAGTGACGCAGAAGGGGTAGCGAAATCACTGGGAGTGGATACAAGCGCGCCTGGGCTCGTGTCCTGGGACGTATTCGACCACCTGATGACACCGGGGGAAGTGATCGCGGTCGTGACGTGGCGCGACCATGCGGCAGTTGAAGCGTTTGAACGCGATTCGGCAACGGCGGATGTTTTACGCTTGCGCAATATCCGCATTGTCCGCGAGTACGGAATGTTCGATCGCCGGGAAGCACCGCAATACTTTAAAGAGGTACAACCAAAGGCGTAGACCGGTCGCATTCTGTTAATGGTGTTGGAGGACATCTTTTTTTCACGGGATTTCCAACTAACTCTATTTAGAATTCCTATCTAATACAAATAGCAACGGGAGTCCTATGACTACAGGCAACCCTCTAGCATCTGAAACGGAAACGCCGACCGTCGAACAGTCGCCCGCACCCGCTCCAGTCCCGGTGACAAAGGCTCCCGCGCAGCCGACGTCCACACAATCCGTGCTTTCGCTTCGTCTTGCAGTCGGCCTCGTCGGGATGTTGCTTGCGTCTCTATTGGCCATCCTCAACGAGCAGGTCACTGCAGTGTCGATGGCGGACATTCAGGGCGCGTTCTCGATTGGTCATGACGATGGAACCTGGCTGACCGCTCTGTTCGAGGCAGCTAATGTCGCTACGATGGTGTTTGCTCCGTGGTTTGGGATCACGTTCACGCTCAAGCGATTCACGATCGGCGCCGTGATCGCGACGATGCTCTTCGGCTTCTTTTGCCCCTTCGCTCCGAACCTGCTTACGCTGTATGTGTTGCGTGTCCTTCAGGGGATTGCCGGCGGATGCCTTCCCCCCATGCTGATCATCGTGGCGCTGCGCTATCTTCCGCCCAAAGTGAAGCTATACGGGCTCGCCGGCTACGCGCTCACAGCAACCTTTGGGCCGTCGCTCGGCACACCCCTCGCCGCTTTGTGGACCGAGTATGTCGGTTGGCAAATGGCCTTCTGGCAAATCGTGCCGCTTGGTATCGCATGCTGCGTGGCGATCCAGCAGGGGCTTCCGCCCGATCCGCTGAAACTCGAACGACTCAAAGCATTCAACTGGATTGGGTTCCTGACAGGATTTCCGGCCGTCGCCATGCTCGTGATCGGCCTTCTGCAAGGGGACCGTCTTGACTGGCTCAATTCCGATTTCATCCGCGTGATGTTTATTGGAGGGACGCTGCTGCTTGCGACATTCCTCCTCAACGAGTGGTTTCACCCGCTGCCTTTTTTCAAGCTGCAGTTGCTTTCGCGCAGAAACTTTACGCACGGACTGATGACACTCGTGGGCGCCGTAATTCTGCTGGTTGGCGTGGCTGCAATACCCGGCCAATATCTCGCCAAGGTTCACGCCTACCGGCCACTGCAGACTGCGCCCTTGTCATTGCTCGTGGCAATCCCGCTATTGATCGCGCTTCCTCTGACGGCTGCCGTCCTGAACCTGCGGCGGGTCGACCACCGGTGGGTCATGGCGATTGGATTGTGCCTCATGACCAGTACGTGCGTGATGGGAAGCTTCATTACGTCCGAGTGGATCCGCAACAATTTCTACTGGCTTCAATCCATACAAATCGTCGCGCAACCGATGGTGATCCTGGGAATCCTGATGGGCGTGACGACGGGCCTGGCCCCGACCGACGGTCCATTTGCTTCAGCGATGTTCAACTCGCTTAAAACGTTTTCCGCGGCCGTGGCGACGGGTCTCATCGAAGGGTTGGGCACAGATCGCGAGCATCTTCATTCGAACATGCTCGTGGACCAGCTGGGCAATCACACGCTTGTGACGAGCCAAAGCATCGACGCGGCTCATGGCCTCGGTGAACTCGCACACCGGATCCACGAGCAAGCAGTGGTGCTGACCTCGGCGGATCTTTACCTCGTCATGGCGGGTGTTGCCATCGCCGTTCTTTTGCTGGTGCCAGTGCTACCCGTGCGTATTTATCCGCCGTGGTGCGCCACGCCCCCCTCTTCGCGTTAAGGGACGAAAATTATGTCATCCGTTACTCGGTCTCCGCTCAAGATTATTCGTGTTGCCGCTCTGGTTGTCGCCGTCGGCGTTGGCGCATTGGCTTGCTCAAGCCTGTTAGGCCGCTCGAATATCGAATCCACAAACGACGCTTATGTAGAGGCCGATTTCACGCTCGTGGCGCCACGTATCGCCGGCCAGATATCCGACGTATTCGTCGACGACAACCAGTCAGTCAAAGCCGGGCAATTGCTGGTACGTATTGATGACCGTGACTTCAAGGCCGCGTTGATGAGTGCGGAAGCAGACGTGGCTGCGGCAAAGGCCTCGGTTGCGAACTATGACGCCGAGATCGCGCGGCAGCCGTCGCTCGTCGAGCAAGCGCGTGCGACGCTAAAGTCCGACGACGCGTCGATCGCGTTTGCGCGAGCCAACGCCTCGCGGTACCAGAACCTCTCGGAAGCCGGCGCAGGAACGACCCAGGAGCAACAGCACGCCTCCAGCACGCTCGCCGAACAGCTCGCACAGCAGGCCCACGACCAGGCCGCACTGGCGTCGACTGAGCAGAACCTGGGCGTATTGGATACCCAGCGCGATAAGGCAGCCGGCGCACTGGCACGCACTGAGGCCGCGCTCGAGCAGGCAAAGCTCAATCTGTCCTACACGGAGATTCACGCGCCGGTCGACGGCAAGGTTGGGCGGCGTTCGGCGCGCGTTGGCGCATTCGTGACGCCCGGTGCGCCGGTTCTCGCGATCGTGCCGCTTTCCGAAGCCTATGTCGTCGCCAACTTCCAGGAAAACCAGATCACCAACATGCGGCCTGGCGAAAGCGTGCGGATCAAGGTCGACAGCTTTCCTGGCGTTGTGATTCACGGCCGTGTCGATAGCCTCGCTCCTGCAACCGGCGTGAGCTTTGCGCCTATCGCACCCGACAACGCGACGGGCAACTTCACGAAGGTCGTCCAACGCGTACCGGTCAAGATCACCATTGACCGAGGTCAGGAGGCGGCGTCTGCGTTGAGCGTGGGGCTTTCTGTGGAAACGGAAGTCGCCGTCGGTCAGCACGCCGACACGCTTGCCGAAAGGGGAGATGGAAAATGAACGCGAAAGACTTTTCCTTCAGCGCCCTAGTGTTGGAGATATTGGCGTGCCTTGTGATAGCGGGCTGCACCGTGGGGCCGAATTTCGAATCTCCAACGACGTCCACGCCGCCGCAAGTCTTTGATCGTACCCAAGCCGCGCAAGCATCGAGCAAGGCGGTGGAATCCGGCTTTAATTCAGATTGGTGGAAACTGTTTAACGACCCAACGTTGAACGCGCTCGAACAGCAGCTGGCCGATGCAAACCTCGATGTAGCCGCGGCATCGGCGCGCCTACGGCAAAGCCGGGCCGAACAACGCGTGGCGGGCGCGGCAGAATATCCCACGGTGGACGGTGCTGTGTCGTACGACCGCGAGCGCGGAAGTCCGAACGGCATCCTGTCGCTGCTCGGGGTCACCCCGACCGGAACGCAGTCGCAATCCGCTTCGGGTAGTACGCCGCTTGGCGTGGCGCCGTTGCCGGGTTCCAAGGGTTCACCGGCTTACAACCTCTATCAAGCAGGCTTCGATGCATCCTGGGAGCTCGATATCTGGGGCCGGAATCGACGCGGTGTCGAAGCCGCGTCCGCCTTGGCGGATGCTTCTTACGAAGATCGAAGCGCGATATTGTTGTCTGCCCGCGCCGAACTCGCGCGAGACTATATCGCGTTGCGCGACACACAGTCATTGCTGAGGATCGCGAAACAAAACCTTGAAATTGCGCACAACACCACGAAGCTCACTCAGGTACGGGTGCATGAAGGCGTAACGACGGATCTGGACGTGGCCAACGCTTCCGCGCAGGCGGAGTCAATCGAAAGCCTGATTCCGACGCTCGAAGCCCGATGCGAGACCACGATCAACGCGATTGGCGTATTGCTCGCCGAGGAGCCGGGTACGCTTGCGCAAGCGCTCGGCGAGCCGCATGACGTGCCGGAGCTACCTGCACAGGTGCCCATCGGCTTTCCGTCGGAGCTGGTGCAACGCCGACCCGATATAAGGCAAGCGGAAGCGCAGCTGCATGCGGCCACGGCGTCGATCGGCATGGCAAAAGCCGATTTTTATCCGCGCATATCGCTGAACGGCAGCGCGGGTTTCCAGACTCTTCAGCTCTCGAGCCTCGCCAACTGGGCGTCGGGACAGTTTGTTGTCGGACCGTCCATCACAATGCCGATTTTCGAGGGCGGCCGCCTCAAGGGGACACTGCAACTACGCGAGGCGCAACAACGGGAGGCCGCGATCGTCTACAAACACACGGTACTTGAGGCTTGGCGCGAGGTGGACGATGCACTGGTCGTCTACGATGCCGAGCAGCGGCGCCGTGATCGGCTGACAGAAGTGGTTACGCTGAACCAGCGCGCGCTCTCGATAGCGCAGCAGCGCTACAAGGCTGGGGCAGTTGATTATCTCGATGTGCTCAACGTGCAGAAGCAACTGCTGGACGGCCAGAGCAACCTGGAACAAAGCAAGGCAACCGCTGCCGCTAATCTCATCACGCTCTGCAAGGCGCTCGGCGGTGGCTGGGAATCGACTTACGCCGATCGCTCCGTCTCGCGTTGACGCGGGCCTAAGGCGGGCTTGAGGCGGGCTTGAGGCGGGCAAATCACCCCGTGTTCATCCGCTCCCGTTCAAAGCCGCCGTCACGGGCGGCTTTTTTCTGCATCGCTTACCCGTTGTTTGATCGCCCGGACGCGCACGATGGCTCGTCGCATTCAGAGAGTAATAGAACAGTGCTCATCGAAAGATAAATTCGCGCCCTCATCCCCGCTCCTTTCAATTGAAGTTTCCGACTCGCCAGCTCGCACGATCACGTCCTGAAAAATTTCGATTTATCTATCTTGCATAAACAGGTAGCGTGTTATATGTTTAACCTATTCACCGAGTTCGACCATGACCGAATCGATCCAGGTTCAACTGAAAAAAGGGGCACTCGATCTGTGTGTGCTCGCCCTGTTGTCACGGGGCGAGAGCTATGGGTACGAGATCGCCAGCACGCTCGCCAGTGCCGTCGGCATGGGCGAAGGCACGATCTATCCGCTAATGCGCCGCATGCAGAACGATGGGCTGGTCGCAACCCGCCTGGTCGAATCGACCAGCGGGCCCTCGCGTAAATATTATCGGCTCACGCCGATGGGCCACGGTGCTCTTGAGGCGCATCGGCGTGACTGGCGTGCCTTCGTGGCCGCAGTCGATCAACTTCTCGGAGACCAGACGTGAACAGTGAAGCATTCTTGCGCACTCTGCGAGCGGGGCTCGCCGGTCTGTCAAAGCAGGAGATCGAGGAGATCATCGCCGACTACGAAGCGCATTTTGCCGAGGCGCGCGCGTCGGGTCGCAGCGAGGCGGAGGTCGTCGATGCCCTCGGCGATCCGGCTCGACTCGCCCGGGAGCTACGCGCCGAAACCGGCCTGCGGCGATTCGAGGCTCATCGCAGCTTTGGCAACCTCATCACCGCCATGCTTGCGCTGGCAGGCCTCGCGGCGGTCGACATCTTATTCCTGATGCCGCTGCTG
>Ga0105855_1000993_pt1 | contig 10768 bp, 8 predicted proteins | sample OrgsoiDNA_201059_FD_89680 | JGI IMG/M metagenome (GOLD analysis project Ga0105855, IMG submission 89680) | Permafrost soil microbial communities from the Arctic, to analyse light accelerated degradation of dissolved organic matter (DOM) -... | ecosystem: Environmental > Terrestrial > Soil >... | reverse complement strand
TGCCGGGTTTTCAAAAAAATACTTCACCTGCCATTTTCTTGATTTGAGCGCCTACGTCTGTTTAGCCGAGTTTCACCTAGTACATTCACAGATATTTCCTACGGAGACGAACACTTGAACTACGTCAGAAAAGGAAATTTCTGCTTTTAGAGAAAGTATTGTGTCTCGCTCTACTTTCCGGCATATTTTGTCCAAACCGTGTCTCTGTCGCGATATTGGGCTTGAGCTTAAGAAATGAACAAAAGACCACTAAAAGAACTATTAACTGCGATGCACCAAGGAAAGTTCGAATTCCCCGAACTTGACACTGGAGACATCAGCGATCTTTATGAAAAAAAAATATATAACGACAGAGAAATCCACATACCAAACAAAAGACTGAAAACCTTTCACTCTTTCCTTAATCTTTTTTTATTAGAACACCTACACACAAACAATGAAGTTGTATTCTCATATAGAAAGGGTGTCAACGCTGTAGATGCCGTATCGAAACACGCAAGCAGTAAATATTTCTTTCAAACAGATATCACAAACTTCTTCAACAGCATCGATACCGACCTAGTCACATCAACAATACTTAACAACATCGAAACATGTCCTATTTCAGACATAAAAAACCATATCACCAACATAGTAAAAATTTTAACAATCAACGATTCAGTACCTGTCGGCTTCTCCACATCCCCACTTCTCAGCAACGCATGCCTGTTCAACTTCGACAACGAACTGCAAAAATACTGCATTGAAAACAAACTGACTGTCTCCAGATATTCTGACGACATAATTATTTCATCATTAGAAAAATCACCAACACTCGAAGCAGAGATATATGTCGCTCGCCTTTTATCCGAGCTCACTAATAACAAGCTTTCCATTAATAAAAAAAAGAGCAAGCACACTCAAACAGGAAACAAAATAAAGCTATTAGGGATGGTAATCCTACCAAACGGAAAAGTGTCTGTGGATATAAAATTCAAGAGAGACACTGAAGTGAAATTACATTTTTACTTAACCGATAAAGAAAAATTCAACGAAATTGCCGGACCGGATTTTGACAGCGCCATAGAAAGAATGTCAGGGCAGCTCAATTACTACAACACTGTTGACCCCAGCTATCTTGACAAATTAAGAAAAAAATATGGCGCCACAATTGTGGATATGTTTCTTCACAAATCGGACAAGCTATGATGCAGCTGTCAGTCGAGTTAAGAAACATACAGCACGTCAAACATATGTTGTTCAGTTTAGATTTAGACCAAAATAAACTCACTTGTCTCGTAGGCAAGAATGGCGTAGGAAAAACTACGCTTATCAAGTCAATTCTTAACTTCCGCTCGGCTGACACATTTTCCAAAACCACTTCTACTGGCGTTTTCAAAGATGGAAGCGAGGTTCGGTACAAGCTTGGGCCAGATGAATTCGTTTTCAGTTACGACACGTCAATAAATAGCCTGAATTGCAAATCAGCCATTCCAGACAAAGTCAAGCACACTATTGACGTCGAACTTCCAATGCCATTTGGGCAACGCTTCAATCATTTCCAAAGTATCAGCTCTGCAGACAAAGATATAAGAACTGCTATTATTTTGGGTCAATACAGCCGACCTGACGAGCTCATAGAATTCCTTAACGATATCTACTCAAGCAAGAAATTTGAAGACCTCGTTGAGATAAATGCAAAAAACACAAAATATTACTGCATCCCTCTTGACGGCGATAGATACGTAAGAGAAGACCATCTAAGCTCTGGAGAGTTTTTCTTAATAAGCCTTTATAGAAAAATCACCAGCCGCTGTAAGCTGATAGTTATCGATGAAATAGATATATCTTTAGATGCGGCGGCACAGACGCATCTAGTCAGAAGGCTACGCACATTCTGCAAAACTTATTTTGTTAACATTGTGTACACGACCCACTCACTTGCACTAATGAGGACACTTAAAGATACAGAGCTATTCTACATGACCAATGTAGATGGTGAAGGAGACATCATACCTGCTTCATACAACTACATAAAAAGTATAATGTTTGGCTTCACTGGATGGGACAAATATATTCTCACCGAAGACGAAATGCTAAAGAACTTTCTTGATTTTGTAATTGCAAGGTATTGTCCTACAAATTTCTCTCAATACAAAATCGTACCGATCGGAGGTGGCTCTAACGTCACAAAACTGTTAAGACTCAACAGAACAGAGCACTTTTTCTCACAGTCAGAAAATGTGATATCTATACTAGATGGTGACCAAAAGATAAATAAACACATAAGAAACTGCCCCAACACTTACTTTTTACCGTTTGAAAGTGTAGAGAAAAAAATCTTTGCAGACCATAAAGTTCTGAAATTCCTACCAGAGTTAAAGTGCACGGAAGCTATCACTACCGACAAGCACTTCTACAAGCAAATCATCGAAAATGATTTAGCTAATGACCCTCAAATATTTGAATATCTTTGTACCGAGGCAGAACAAGGAATAATCAACTTAAGTCAAACAATTTCATATTTTTTAGCTCAGAAACCAGATTAACCTAATCTGCAGCAAAAGATGAAGTTAACAACAAGCCACCTCATTAGTCACAAAAATCAGACTCAAGCAAACCCCTTGAGCCTGGTTTATTGACTAATTATTTACAGCTTAATCTTTCCCAGCCAACTCCATAATCATCCGCGACAACAAGTAAATCCGCGGCGTCACGCTCTCCACCTCGGCATATTCCTCCGGCGTGTGAATACCGCCGCCGACGATCCCGAACCCATCCAGCGTCGGCGTCCCCACTCCCGCAGAGAGGCTCGCATCCGCCGCCCCGCCGCTACCTTCTTCGGTCAACTTGCGGCCAATTTCGCCGTAGATCCCCTGAGCCATGGCCATCAAGCGATCCGACTCTTTCGTCTGCGGCATAGGCGGCAAGCCGCGTTGCAGGGTGGTGGTGACTTCGGTATCCGGAATCAACTTGTCCTGGGACACCCGCGCCAGGTCCTTCTCGATCCGGTCGAACTCTTCCGGCACCGCCGCGCGCACATCGGCCTTGGCCGTGGCTTGATCCGGGATCACGTTGGTGCGGTCACCGGCCTTGATCACGGTGAAGTTGATGGTGGTTTTTTTCGCTTCGTCGCCCAATTTGCCCAGTTGCAGAATCTGGTGCGCCGCTTCCATCGCGGCGTTGCGGCCCAGCTCCGGCGCGACGCCAGCGTGGGCGGCTTTGCCCTTCACTTCGACCACTGCGGTGGCGCTGCCTTTGCGCCACACCACCAGGCCATCGGCCGGGCGGCCCGGTTCGAGGTTGAGGGTCACGTCGTGGGCCTTGGCGGTTTTCTTGATCAGGTCGGTAGCGACCTCAGAGCCGGTTTCTTCACTGGCATCCAGCAGGAAAGTGATCTGGGCATAGTCCTTGAAGTCGAGATTTTTCAGGACTTTCAGCGCGTAGATCCCGGCGACGATGCCGCCCTTGTCGTCCATCACGCCCGGCCCGTAGGCGCGACCGTCCTTGATGTGGAACGGACGCTCAGCGGCCGAGCCTTCCTTGAACACGGTGTCCATGTGCGCCATCAACAGGATTTTTGCCTTGCCGGTGCCTTTGAGCGTGGCGATCACATGGCTGCTTTTATCCGGGGTGTTCGGTATCAGTTCGATGCTGAAGCCGAGTTTTTTCAGCTCGTCGACGGCGATATCGCGGACCTGGGTCAAGCCAGGTTCATAGCCGGAGCCTGAGTCGATGTTGACCAGTTTTTCCAGCAACTGCAGGGCTTCAGCCTTGTATTGCTCGGAGTCGGCAAGAACTTGCTTGTGGGGTTCGGCGAAGGCTGCGGGGGCGAAAGCGCCGAGAGCGAGGGTCAGGGCGAGGCTGGTGGCCAGTGGGGAGCGAGAGAGTTTGAACGTCATGAATCAATCCTTGTTTCGTGTCGGGGGGTGAAAAACACCCTACCTGACTGCGGCGCAAGGCTCTATACCGGATGCGACACTGAGCGTTCGGCTTTGGACCGAGGTGCGGCCATCGCGAGCAGGCTCGCTCCCACAGGGAACTGTGTACTACACAGATTTTGTGTTCAACCTCGGTCAAATGTGGGAGCGGGCTTGCTCGCGAAGGGGGCCCTGATATCCAGCATTGATGTCGACTGACACACCGCTTTCGCGAGCAAGCCCGCTCCCACAGGGATTTGCTGTGAATCAGTCAAACCGAATCCAGCATCTCACGACGGGGCTTGCCGTCACTGCAACAGATAACGCGATTGCGTCCGGTGGTCTTAGCCTCGTAGAGCGCCTCGTCGGCGTCGTTGAGCCACAGGGTCGCATCGGTGTGCGTCGGGTTGAAGGCCGCCAGGCCAATGCTCAGGCTGACTTTCAGCGCAGGGTTTTGCTCATAGCCCAACGTCGCAAAGCGATCGCGCAAGGCGTCCATCGTGGCGGCGGCACTGTTGAGCGGCAAGTCCGGAAGGATCACGCAGAACTCGTCGCCGCCGTAACGCCCGGCGACATCCGCTGCCCGCAGGTTTTGCTTGAGCATTTTGCTCAACTGCCGCAGGACGATGTCCCCGGCGACGTGGCCGTAGGTGTCGTTGATGGTTTTGAAGTGATCGATGTCGATCAGCGCAATCGCCCCGCCCTGGTTCTGTCGCTGACAACGCTGGAATTCGACGTCCAGTTGATCCTTCCAGGTGCCGTGGTTCAGCAAACCGGTGAGGCTGTCAGTGCGGCTCAGGGCCAGTAATTCACGTTTTTGCCGGCCAAGGACATGGGCCTGGCGAAAGCAGATCCAGCCGAGAGCCAGAGGGTACAGGCACATCAAGGGCAAGCAGGCATACAGCTGCAATGGACTGGTTTGCGGAATGAACGCAGAGGTAAAAATCAAAAATCCGACGCCGATCCCAAGGACTTGCGCCACGCTGCCGGCCAAGAGAAAACGCAAGCCGCCGATGGCCACGTTGTTCATCGCCATCATTGAAATGGTGGTCGCACTGGGCAATGGATTGAACTGCATCGCTGCGACCCAGAAGCCGCCGAGAAAGGCGTCCACCAGCAAGTTGCGGTGTTCGGCATGGTAGGGAATGGTGGCGCGGCGGGCCCATTGGTACGCGAGGTGCGGCCAGAGCACGCCATTGAGCAACATAACCACCCAAACCCAGGGCGCAGGGTTGAGCGGGTACATCGCCACACTCACGCACAACAACCCAAGGGCCAACCCCAAGGTTCGCGACGTATAGAGCCTCCTGGCCAGTGAAAGTCCCTTTCCTCCCGTTTTTGCCATAGAGGCCTCTGCCACCTAACGGAATCTGATTACACCGAGGGTTACGGGTGTGAACGCAGTCTATCAGGGCAACCTCAAATAGCCATCACCGACTAGCGGTGAATAGCTTGCTATCTGTAGGAGCGAGGCTTGCCCGCGAAGAACGATAACGCGGTAGAACTGATAGACCGCAGCGCCTGTATCGCGAGCAAGCTCGGCTCCCACAAAAGCGAAAGCATCGCGGGCAAGCCTCGCTCCTACGAAAGCGGAAGCAGCGCACCTACAGTTTGGCTATACATGATGGGAGGATTTGATAAACAACGGCAAAAAGGAGGCCCATGCAGACCTTTGAAGTGTTGATCATCGGCAGCGGCTTTGGCGGCCAGTGTGCGGCGATCAATTTGCTCAAGGCAGGGATCAGCGATTTTCGCCTGCTGGAACGGCGGGACTTTTTCGGCGGCACCTGGTGCCAGAACACCTACCCCGGTGCGGCCGTCGACGTGCCCTCGCCGCTGTATTCGCTGTCCTTCGCGCCGTACCGGTGGACGCAGATGTTCGCCGAACAGGCCGAACTGCACCGCTACACCCAGTACGTGGTGGAGCACTTTGGCCTGCGGGACAAAGTGGAACTGGAAGCCAACGTCGAGGGCATCGAATGGGACGAGGCCGGCAAACGCTGGGCGGTGCACACCGGCACCAAAGGCACGTTCTACGCGCAGTTCCTGATTAACGCGACGGGGCCGCTGAGCCAGCCGGTGGTCCCTCACTTCGAAGGCCAGGAGCGCTTCCAGGGCAAAACCTTTCACACCAATAATTGGGATCATTCCTACGACTACAGCGGTAAACGGGTCGCCATCGTCGGCAGCGGCGCCAGTGCGGCCCAGGTGATTCCGGCGATTGCCCCGAACGTCGGACACCTGCACGTGTTTCAGCGCTCGGCCCACTGGGTGTTGCCCCGCGCCGACCGAACGTTCGGGAAGTTTCAGCGTTGGTTGCTGGGGCTGAAACCGGCCTACAAGCTATTGCGCTGGATGATCTACTGGCAATTCGAAACCCGGGTGATCGCCTTCAAATATTCAAAACCGGCGATTCATATGGTTCAGCAACATGCCCTGCGCTTCCTTAAACGCCAGGTGCCTGACCCGGAACTGCGGCGCAAGTTGACGCCGGATTTCACCATCGGCTGCAAGCGAGTGGTGGTTTCCAGCAGCCTGTACCCGGCGCTGGGTCGGCCGAACGTGACGCTGCACAGCCGCGAACAAGGCATCGCTTCCCTCGACGAAACCGGCATCAACACTTTGGACGGTCAGCACATCGACGTCGACCTGATCGTCTGGTCCACCGGTTACGACGCCACCGACGGGGTCATTTCCTACCCGGTCACCGGCAAGAACGGCAGGCAGCTGAAGGACGTTTGGGCCCAGTACCCCCGGGCCTATCTGGGCACCAGCCTGCCGGACTTCCCCAACCTGTTTATCGTCACCGGCCCCAACACCGGCATTGGCCACACTTCGGCGCTGTTCATCATCGAATCCCAGATGAACTACATCCTCGGTTGCATCCGCACACTAAAAGAACAGGGTCTGCGCAGCATTGAAGTGCGCCCCGAAGCAGAACGTACCTACACTGAAATGATCCACCGGGAAATGGAACGCACGGTGTGGAAGTCCGGGGGCTGCCACAGTTGGTATCAAAGCAAGAGCGGTCATGTGATCGCCATGTTTCCGGGGTTCAGTTTCAGCTATCACCGCTTGACCCGGGCGTTGAAACCCGCCGACCACATTCTGTCCTGATCACGTAGAAGGAACACGCCTGATGCTTGTGTTGGTTGTCGCAATCGCGGTTTTCGTGGCCTGGAGCTGGTTGAGTTACCCGGCCATCGGCCGCTGGCTGTATGACTTGAGCATGGCGCTGGAGGCCAAGCTGTATCGGCTGCACAAGATCGTCGTGCCGATCAGCGAGATGACCGTCTCGACCTGGCAAGGCGGGCCGTATGAAGCCACCAGCGGGATACTGATGCTGCACGGCTACAGCGCCGACAAAAACCTCTGGCTGCGCTTTGCCCGGCATTTTGTCGGCGACTACCGGGTGATCATCCCCGACCTCGCCGGCCATGGTGAAACCGGCTTCAAGGCCGGTGGCGGCTACGACATCGCCCTGCAGGCCAAGCGGATGATCCAGTTGCTTGACGTATGCGGAGTCGAGAAGGTGCACGTGATCGGCAACTCGATGGGCGGCTACATCGCGGCATGGCTGGCCGCCACCTACCCCGAGCGGATTATCTCGGTGGCGCTGATCGACCCGGCGGGCGTCAGCGCCCCGGAAGTCAGCGACCTGGAGCGTCAACTGTCCAAGGGCCATAACCCGTTTCTGATTCACACCAAGGAAGAATTCCAGCAGTTCTACGCCATGACCATGGCCAACCCGCCGTGGGTACCCGGCGTCGTACTGGACGCCGTCGCCCAGCGCTATGAACAATGCCGCGACGAACTGGCGGAAATCTTCCAGGACTTTCGCGCCAGCCCGCCGATGGAGCCGAAACTCGCCGACATCAAATGCCCGGCACTGCTGCTGTGGGGGCGCAAGGATCGGTTGATCGATGTCAGCAGCGTGGCGGTGTGGAGCAAGGGCATTGCCAATTTGCGCGTGGACATCTGGGAAGGGATTGGCCACATGCCGATGGTCGAGCAACCGACGAGGGCGGCGCGGTTGTATCGGGATTTTTTGGGACCGCGGCGGTGAGCATTCTTGTAGTGATGGAAGTTATTGGAGCGAGGACCACTTTTGTGGCGAGGGAGCTTGCTCCCGCTAGGCTGCGCAGCAGCCCCCAAACCAGACACCACGGTTACTCAGTCAGTGCGCGTTTTCCGGGTTGCGACTGCTTCGCAGCCGAGCGGGAGCAAGCTCCCTCGCCACAGGGGACTGTGGTTGGCAGTGAAAGCAGAAACGGACCAGCGCAATGAACATTCTGTACGACGAGCGCGTCGACGGCGTTCTGCCAAACGTGGACAAAGCCGCCCTGCTCAACCTGCTGCACCAGCATGTCCCCGACCTCGACCTGCTCTGGCGCGAGGAAGAACTCAAGCCCTATGAATGCGACGGCCTCTCGGCCTACCGCACCACGCCAATGCTGGTGGCCCTGCCCCGGCGGCTGGAACAAGTGCAAAAACTGCTCGAAATCTGTCACGCAGAACAGGTGCCCGTAGTGGCTCGAGGCGCCGGTACCGGGTTGTCCGGCGGTGCCTTGCCGCTGGAAAAAGGCGTGCTGCTAGTGATGGCGCGTTTCAACAACATCCTGCACATCGACCCCGCCGCCCACACCGCTCGGGTCCAACCGGGCGTGCGTAACCTCGCGATTTCCCAGGCTGCCGCGCCCTTCGGTTTGTATTACGCGCCGGACCCATCCTCACAAATCGCCTGTTCCATCGGTGGCCACGTCGCGGAAAACTCTGGCGGCGTGCATTGCCTCAAGTACGGCCTGACCGTGCATAACCTGTTGAAACTGGAAGTGCTCACCGTCGAAGGCGAACGCCTGACATTGGGTTCTGAAGCCCTGGATTCACCGGGTTTCGACCTGCTGGCGCTGTTCACCGGTTCTGAAGGTTTGCTCGGAATCATCACCGAAGTCACCGTCAAACTGCTGCCCAAACCCCAGGTCGCCAAGGTTTTGCTGGCCAGTTTCGATTCGGTGGAAAAGGCCGGCCGCGCCGTGGCCGAGATCATCGCCGCCGGGATTATTCCCGCAGGCCTGGAGATGATGGATAACCTGGCGATTCGCGCCGCCGAGGACTTCATCCACGCCGGCTACCCGGTGGACGCCGAGGCGATTCTGCTGTGCGAACTCGACGGCGTCGAAGCCGATGTCCACGACGAATGCCAGCGGGTGCGCGAAGTCCTGCAACAGGCCGGCGCCAGCGAAGTGCGCCAGGCCCGAGACGAAGCCGAACGCGTGCGCTTCTGGGCCGGACGCAAAAATGCCTTCCCGGCCATCGGTCGCCTGTCGCCGGATTACTACTGCATGGACGGCACCATCCCCCGGCGCGAACTGCCCGGCGTGCTTGAGGGCATCGCCCGTCTCGCCGCCGAGCATGGCTTGCGGGTCGCCAACGTATTCCATGCCGGCGACGGCAACATGCATCCGCTAATCCTGTTCGATGCCAACCAGCCCGGCGAACTGGCCCGTGCCGAAGCATTGGGCGGGCAGATCCTCGAGTTGTGCGTGAAGGTCGGCGGCAGCATCACCGGCGAGCACGGCGTCGGCCGGGAGAAAATCAATCAGATGTGCGCGCAGTTCAACAGCGACGAGCTGACCCTGTTTCATGCGGTGAAAGCCGCGTTCGACCCTCAAGGCTTGCTCAACCCCGGCAAGAACATCCCCACCCTGCACCGCTGTGCCGAATTCGGCGCGATGCACATTCACGCCGGGCAACTGCCGTTCCCTGAACTGGAGCGCTTCTGATGCTGGAGTTCGATGCCAGCGAGGCGCTGCTCGCGCAGGTCAATCAGGCCCGGGAGAACGCCACGCCGCTGCGGATTCAGGGCAGCAACAGCAAAGCGTTTCTCGGCCGCAAGGTGGCCGGGGAAGTGCTCGACACCCGCGCCCATCGCGGTATTGTCAGCTACGACCCGACGGAACTGGTGGTCAGTGTTCGCGCCGGCACGCCGCTGAGCGAACTGGTGGCGGCACTCGATGCCGCCGGGCAAATGCTGCCCTGCGAGCCGCCGTCATTCGGCGAAGGCGCCACGGTGGGCGGGATGATCGCGACGGGGTTATCCGGGCCACGGCGACCATGGTCGGGTTCGGTGCGGGATTTTGTCCTCGGCACGCGGGTGATCACCGGCCTCGGCAAACACCTGCGCTTTGGCGGCGAAGTGATGAAAAACGTCGCCGGGTATGACCTGTCGCGCTTGCTGGTGGGCAGTTACGGCTGCCTCGGCGTGCTGACGGAAGTCTCGCTCAAAGTGCTGCCAAAACCCCGGCAATGCTTGAGCATCAGCCTGGAAATCGACAGCGACCGCGCCCTGAGCAAACTCGCCGAATGGGGCCAGCAGCCGCTGCCAATCAGCGCCGCGAGTCACGATGGTCAGCGTTTGTATTTGCGGCTGGAGGGTGGCGAAGGTTCGGTGACGGCTGCCCATCAACGACTCGGCGGCGAGCCGCTGGACTCGTGTTATTGGGCTGATCTGAATGAACAACGCTTGGCATTTTTTGATGAAGGACCCTCGTTGTGGCGACTGTCGCTACCCAATAATCTCGGGCCTTTGTCGCTGCCGGGCGAGCAACTGATCGACTGGGCCGGCGCACAACGCTGGTTAAAATCCGAGGCCCACGACATCCAGTCGTTGGCCCATGAACTGGGCGGCCATGCCACCTGTTTCAGCCACGGCGCCAGTGAAACACCGTTCCAGCCGCTGGCCCCGGCGCTGCTGCGCTACCACCGGCAACTCAAGGCGCAACTGGACCCGCAAGGGCTGTTCAACCCGGGCCGGATGTACGCGGAGCTCTAGCATGCAAACCACCCTCAGCGAGCAATCCCGGAAATTA
>Ga0105855_1000990_pt1 | contig 10789 bp, 6 predicted proteins | sample OrgsoiDNA_201059_FD_89680 | JGI IMG/M metagenome (GOLD analysis project Ga0105855, IMG submission 89680) | Permafrost soil microbial communities from the Arctic, to analyse light accelerated degradation of dissolved organic matter (DOM) -... | ecosystem: Environmental > Terrestrial > Soil >... | reverse complement strand
GCTACCTTAACGTATAATAGCTTAAACCAACAGGTTAACCAGCTTGCTGCGTTGCTCATCAGCCAAAATATTAAAATTGGCGATAAGGTAGGCGTGGCTTTGGACCGTTCGGCCGAAATGGTGATCAGTTTGCTGGCCATCATCAAAGCAGGTGCGGCCTATGTCCCGCTCGATCCAAATTTCCCGGCCGATAGGCTGAACTTTATGCTTGCCGACTCGGAAGCAAGCTTGTTGATTACTTCGAAGGAATATACGGGCCTTTTTAAAACGGAAATCAGTAAGTTATTTATCGATGATGCCTTGGTGCAATCCGCAGCTTTCAGCATCGAGGAACCCGGGGTAAATGTGCAGGGTACCGACTTGGTATATATACTATATACGTCGGGTTCAACCGGTTTGCCAAAAGGAGTACAGATAACGCATCAAAACCTCATTAACCTTTTAGATAGTTTTAAAAACACACCAGGTATCGCCCAGGATGATATACTGTTAGCCGTTACTACCATTTCGTTCGATATGTCGGTAGTGGAGTTGTTTTTACCTTTAGTATCAGGTGCTTTGTTGATCGTAGCCGACTCTGAAGCGGTAAAAGACGGGCGTTTATTGCTCGAAACGCTGAAAAAAGAAAAGGTAACAATAATGCAGGCTACGCCATATACCTGGCGGATGATTGTAGCTGCTGGCTGGGATAAGCCCTTACCTGTAACCGTATTTTGTGGCGGCGAGCCCATGACAAAAAAGCTGGCCGATAGTTTATTGGCGGTATGCGCGGGGTTATGGAATATGTATGGGCCTACTGAAACTACCATTTATTCGATAATAAAATATATTACTACAACTGCCGAAGATATTACGATAGGCAAGCCGGTAAACAATACCCAGATCTATATTTTAGATGAGCAGCTAAAGCCGGTAGATATGGGTGAGGTGGGCGAAATATGTATCGGTGGCGCAGGACTTGCCCGAGGGTATTATAACCGCCCCGAACTGACTGCAGAGAAGTTTGTGAACTATCATATTGATGACGACCCCGGTTATAAAATTTACCGTACCGGCGATTTAGGTAAAATGATTGCTAATGGCGACATACTATGCCATGGGCGAATAGATCACCAGATAAAAATACGCGGTTTCCGTATAGAAACTGAGGAAATTGAACATAACATATCCAAACTGGATAACGTTAACGAGGCTGTTGTTGTAGTGCATACCGACGAGCTGGACAACCAACGCTTGGTAGCTTACGTTCAGCTTAAAGATGATACATTAAAAATCGGCCTGGAAGATTATACCGCTGTTTGGACAGAGGCTTTACGTGGCAAATTACCCGACTATATGCTGCCCCACTTTTATGTGATCATAAAAGAGATGCCTTTAACACCAAATGGTAAGATCGACAGGAATGCGTTACCAAAACCGGTAATTGAGGCACATGCTTCAAGCGGGGATATAATAGCTCCGGTTACCGAAACCGAAAAAATGCTCACCCAATTGTGGACAAAATACCTGGGGGTAAAAAACATCAGCATTACGGATAATTTTTTCGACCTGGGCGGGCACTCGATGGTTGCAGTACAGGTTATGGTTGAGGTTGAAAAGCTAACCGGGCAGCGTTTGCCGATAGCCCTCCTGTTTGATCATCCTGCCATACAGCAACTGGCCACCTGGATTGACAGCAAAGATAAAAACGTCGGTTGGAAATCGCTTGTAAAGATAAAAGAGGGTGGTAAAAAAACGCCTTTGTATTTGATACACGGTGAAGGGTTAAACCTGTTGGTATTTAACGGGCTGGTAAATAACCTCGATCCGGAGCAGCCGGTTTACGGCCTGCAGTCGCTTGGTTTAAATGGGTTTGACGAGCAACTGGACACTATTGAGGAGATAGCCGCGCATTATAACAGCGAAGTATTAGCCGATAACCCTGACGGCCCTTATGCTATTGTGGGTTACTCGTTAGGCGGCTATATCGCCGTCGAAATGGTAAAGCAACTGGAGGCCCAGGGCAAAGAGGTTAAGCTGTTGGGGATGATCGATACCAATCTAAAACCATCGGATGGTGATACCTCCGTTGCAAAGATCTTCAATAAAGTCAAACGGCAATTTCCAAAAACGTTGTTTACCATTAAATCATTTTTTGCCGACCCGGGCGCTACTATAGCTTACCAGGCCATGATGATTAAATTAAAAACCCGCGAGCTTTTTGAAAAAGAAAAAACTTACAAGGGAAGTTATCTGGAAGGTATTCCCGATTTTATGGGTAAGCTGGTTGAGAAACTGCGCAGGGCTGTAGCCAATTATAAAGTTACCGCGTACAACGGCAGGATATTTTTATTCAGGGCAAAAACAAGGGTATACTTTGTTGATGACTTTAAAACTCTGGGCTGGAGTGGCATCGCAAAGAAAGGCGTTGTGGTTAACGATGTGCCAGGCGATCATAAAATAATGTTATTACCGCCGCACGATAAGCAGTTTGCAAAAATATTGCAACGTGTTTTAGATGAAGTGGCTAAGGGGTACCTGTTTTTATTTTTTATTAATTATCTGATAGAAAATCTGACCTTAGCTTAAAACCGGCGATACTTCTTTGGCTTCGGCAAAGCGTTCGCGCAGGGCGGTAATCCTTTTCTCAAATAGATTATATATCAGCGACGAGCTAACAAAAACGCAAACCCAGAGTATTGCCATTAGCCACCATACGCCTAACTTCCCACTTAAATAATGCGATACCAGGTAGCTGAAAAGCGGATGGATGAGGTAAATGGAATACGAGATCAAGCTGATGTAGGTGATGCTATAACGCAGATATTTAAACGAGCGCAACCTTATGGCGTGTACAAAGGGCAACAACATAGCCAACGCTAAACTGAACAAGGTAAAGAAAACCGTATTCATAAACAGGCTGCCATAAATGGTGTTGTTTTTTAACAAGCTGTGGTACATTTCGGCGGTTAAAACGGTTAAAAGGCAAGTGCCGGCAATCACCATTTTGTTTTTGTTATTGAGCCAGAAATCCTGGTAATAAAACTTGATCACTGCCGCCAAAACACCGATGGCAATGCTATCTAAGCGTAGCGGCATTTGCTTACGGAAACCATCGTCCCACTCGTGGTGCATGGTTAACGATACCATGATGCGCAATAACAGGCAGGCGGTTAAAAAGCAAAAAATCGATATTACAACAATCCGCATCTTACTCTTCAAAAAAAAGTGCTGTATCACCAATAACACCAACGGAAATAGCAGGTAAAACCATTCTTCCACACTCAACGACCAGGCTACGCCATAAAACCATTCGTTATGGATAAACGCGTTCTGTAAAAAAGTAAGATAGAGCGGCAGCTTATGGTATGGAATGTATAAGCTATAGAATTTAAAGAACAGGATGTATATTACCAAGATGAGCAGGTAATTTGGCAAGGTGCGAAACCAGCGGCGTATCCAAAAGCCTTTAATGCTGCTAAATGTGGTAACTTTTTCCTTGTTGTGTATTTTGATGAGTATGGTGCCGATCAAAAATCCGCTCAGAACAAAAAACAGATCGACCCCGGCGCTACCTAAATAAAAAATAAATGCCCTTAGTGCCTCGCTATTTAAAAAACCCAAAAGTGTGTGCGATGTTAACACCAGTAAAACCGCTACGCAACGGAATAGATCGAGGCCAAAATTACGGCCTTCCAATTCGGTTACAGGTATTCCAAAAAAGCGTTTAGCCATCATAGTTTAACCAGGGGTTTTACTGCATTGTATCAATAGGTAAATATACCCTTTTCGGCGCTAAAATCAATTTACATAAATAGCTGTTTGCTTATGAATTTACCCTGTAAGCAAAAAATTACAAGGCCGGTAACATTAGTCAAACAGATGGTACGGGCTTATAACTATCTTTATATTGCAAAACATGAAACATCGCCCATTACACCACAGGATAGTTGAGCGGATAATGTTTGTTAAGATTGATGCATCCATAAACCTGATACCCACATTCCTAAGCATGAAAATAAAAACCTGGGCACTGCTTTGTCTGCAACTATTGGCAGTTGCAGCTGTAAAAGCGCAAGGCGTAAAGCTGATTGACAATGGGGACAAAGTTACGCTGCAAAACAAGCTCGTATCATTTACCTTTAGTAAAAACTCCAACATAGCCGGCATAGGCTTTAAAAACTACACTAACCTTTTAGGTGCAAAAGGCCGGGCTTATTTATTAGGGCCGGGCTTTTCTATGGGCAAGCCCGAATACAGAGTGGTACAAAATACTCCGGAGGTAGTTGAGATAGCCTTTGATAATCACGCTCAAAATCATTTTGAATACGATCTGCATTATGTGTTAACCCCAAACGTTGCGGGGGTATACTGCTTTTTGATCCAGAGCCATAAAGGTGGCGACCCGGTTGGCAGTTACGGGCAAACACGCTGGGGTATTAGCGCCGATCCGGGCTTGTTTGATTACCATTTGGTGCGCGATAGCATACAAGGACCAATGCCACAAATGGAGATTTTGGACGAAGGCGAAAAGGTGCAGGACTGGACATATAAACTCCCCGATGGTTCCATTTATACCAAGTACGATTATGCCGATTATATTGAAGGTCGCCATGTGCATGGCATGGCCGGTCAGAGATCGGGCCTGGGTTTGTTTGTGATACAGGCCAGTCATGAGTATCTGGATGGAGGCCCAACAAAACAATATCAGGATGTACATGCCGGCCCGTTTCTGATCAATATGTTTAACTGCGGGCATTTTCTGTCGGATATCCGGCACGCCGATGATCAGATCGGCGATGACTGGCAAAAGCTGTGCGGCCCGTTTTTGTTGTATGTAAATAAAGGTAAAGATGTTCCCGAAGTTTGGAACGACGCTAAGCTACAGGCACAAAAAGAAATAAAACAGTGGCCATATACCTGGATGAAAAACGACCTTTATCCGCTGCAGCGCGGAACCGTTAAAGGAACTATCGCTTTATCATCTGGCGCTAAATTTGCCAACGCGCATATTATTTTAGCCGCTCCCGGGTACGATTGGCAGGCACAAACCCGCGGTTATATTTTTGGTGTACGTACTGATGCCAACGGAAACTTCGAGCTAAAAAACGTACGTGCAGGTGACTATACGCTTTATGCTTATGGTGGCGACGTTACCGAAGAGTATAGCAAGGCGGCCGTTACCGTTAAAGAAGGACAGGTTACCGACCTGGGTGCGCAAACCTGGACGCCTGCTGCCTATGGCGATAAGCTTTGGCAGATAGGCATTGCCGACAGGCGAACCACCGGGTTTAAACTCGCCGATCATAAACGCCAGTACGGTTTGTTTAACGATGTCCCTGCCGATCTGAATTTCACCATCGGCAAAAGTAACGAAGCTAACGACTGGTATTATGCGCAAACCAAAAGCGGGCAATGGAACATCTTATTTAATGTAGATAAAAGCTATACCGCTAATGCCACTTTAACATTTGCCATAGCCGGGACGGCAAAAAAGCCAAATGTTGAAGTATGGGTGAATAATAAACTGGCCGGAACGCTGAATAACATGGGCAACGATGCCAGTGTTTACCGTTCGGCGGTTGCCGGCGGATACTATCAGCGTAAGCAAATTACCTTTCCATCAAATTTATTAGTCAAAGGACAAAATACAATAGCCCTAAAATTAGTTAATGTTAAAGATGGCGGCGGTGTAATGTACGATGCCATTAAATTAGAGGCACAGTAAAATGACTAAGCTAAGAAACATATTGATCGCTGTAGCGCTAATGCAGATGAGTGCGTTCGTGGCGCATGCCCAGGATGGTAATATTACCGACCGTAAACTGCTTTACAGCGATAACTTTGATAAACCATTAAACACCAATACCTGGATTACCGAGATTGAACCCGGGCCCAATTCGGCCGTGTACAATCAAAGTAGTAGCCTGGTGATCAACACCCGCAAAGGGGTTACAGTATGGTACAATAAATTGTTAAAAGCCAATATCCAGATAGAGTACGACCGTATGGTTATAGTGGATACCGGGAAGAATGACCGGCTATCAGATTTTAACCAATTTTGGATGGCATCCGATCCAAACAACCCCAACCTGTTTACGCGTAAGGGCAAGCTGGAAGATTATGATGCTTTGCAACTGTATTACATTGGCATGGGCGGTAATACCAACAAAACCACCCGTTTCCGTAAATACATTGGCGATGGTACCAAGCCCCTGATACAAGAGTATACCGATGCCGCGCATTTGCTGCAGACCAATAAAACCTATCACATCAAGATCATTGTAAAAAATGGCAACACCAGTTATTGGGTTGATGGTCAATGCTATTTTACGTACGCCGACCCTAAGCTTTTAACCGAAGGGTATTTCGGGTTCAGGTCGACCTGGTCGCGGCAGCAAATAAAAAACTTCCGGGTTTACCAGTTACTTTAACGTTTGGTAATTATGCTTAATTTTGGCTCAAGTTAACCAGCCGATATGCATATTACCCCCGAAATAGAAGAACGTTTACAGCGCCTGCAGGATAAATACGAGGCCATGGGCCAGGATATGACATCGTACCTGGATGGTTTGCTTCACGCTGATTTTTTAACTTATTGGGATTATATCCATCTGGATACGCTGCTGAGCCTGCAAAGCCCTAAAACACCTTTCCCCGACGAAGAGATATTCATCATCTATCACCAGATAACCGAACTTTATTTTAAGCTGGTACTGCACGAGTGTAAACAGATTGCCAACCACATCGCGCTAAGCGCTAACTTTTTTACCGCTCGCTTAAAACGGATCAATCGGTACTTTGAAGCTCTTACGCAATCTTTCGAGATTATGGTGGATGGGATGGAAAAAGAACAGTTTCTGCAATTCAGGATGTCGTTACTCCCCGCAAGCGGTTTCCAAAGCGGGCAGTACCGCATGATCGAGATCCATGCTACCGATTTTATCAACCTGGTAGCTAAAGATAAACGCGAAGAGTTAAGAACAGCATCGCTGGCTGAACAATTTGAATACATTTACTGGAAATTCGGCGCAACCGAACTATCAACCGGTAAAAAAACACTGACGCTAAAACAGTTTGAAAAGAAATATGCCAAAGCATTTATCGAGCTGGGTGAGGCATCTGTAGCCAATAATTTTAACGCTCTGCTTACACAACTCAAAACCTGGGACGAGGATACCACTGCTTTGGAACACGAACTGCGCCGGTTTGATGTGCATGTAAACGTGAACTGGCCATTGGCGCATTATAAATCCGCAGTGCGTTACCTTAACCGCGAACCCGAAGAAATTAAAGCTACCGGCGGTACCAACTGGCAAAAATACTTGCCTCCACGTTTCCAGAAACGGATATTTTATCCATCGTTATGGACTGCCACACAAATGGAAAACTGGGGTAAAGCCTGGGTAGATGAGGTGTTGGGGAATCCCTCAACCTAAAAATTGACAATTCCCGCATATTTCTCTGATTACCAATTCGAACAAAAATCCGTAAATTGCGCTTTTCTAATATTAATCTCTAAATACTATGACAGAGACACTCGACATCACGATCACTAAAGTTGCAAAATCGCGTTTACCTGAAACCGATTTTAACAACTTGCCATTTGGCCGCACGTTTAGCGACCATATGTTTGTTGCTGACTACGCCGACGGCGAATGGAAGAATTTCCAGATCGTCCCTTACGGCGATATTAGTTTAAGCCCCGCTATTTCGGCTCTCCATTACGGACAGTCGTTTTTTGAAGGATTGAAGGCTTATAAGCACGTCGATGGCAAGGTCTCTGTATTTCGTCCGTACATGAATGCCGCCCGTTTTAACAAATCGGCCGAGCGTTTATGCATGCCAGATCTGCCCGAAGATATTTTTGTACAAAGCATAGCTGCTTTGGTTGAGCTTGATCAGGACTGGATCCCGGCTAAGCCAAATCACTCGTTATATATCCGTCCGTTTATGTTTGCTACCGACCCTTACCTGGGCGTAGCGCCATCAAAAACGTATAAATATATGGTACTTGCCGGCCCAACAGGCCCGTACTTTAGCAAGCCATTGCGCGTTAAGATCGAAACTGTTTTCTCTCGCTCAACCGAAGGTGGTTTTGGTTATGCCAAAGCCGCAGGTAACTACGGTGGCGCTATGCTGCCAGCCCGCAAAGCTGTTGAAGAAGGTTACGATCAATTGATCTGGACAGATAGCAAAGAACACAAATACATGGAAGAACTGGGTGCCGCCAACGTCATGTTTATATTGGATGGTAAACTCATCACCCCATCAACCCGCGATACCATTTTAAAAGGCGTTACCCGCGATACCGTTTTAACCTTAGCCCGCGATTGGGGTTATACTGTTGAAGAGCGCCGTGTTAGCGTTGCCGAAGTTTTAGAAGGTGCCGGTAACGGTAAACTAACCGATGCTTTTGGAGCAGGCACTGCCGCTACCATTGCGCCGATTGGCGAAATTGAGCACGAAGGCAAATTGTATACCCTACCCGATCCAACCCAAAGGGAGTTCTCTAAAAAAGTATTAAAAACTTTGGATGAGATACGATACGGTGCTATCGCCGACCCGTACGGCTGGAACTACATGGTGTAAACACTTCTGTTAATCATATTTAAATAGCGATGGGTTTTTAAACCCATCGCTATTTTTTTGTGCCTACTTTACAAAAGTAAGGTACACCACATACACGATCACTACACCCGCTATTGCTATAACAAAGCCGCTAAAGCGTTTCTTTTTCATGAAGCAGATCATCACGATGCCGGTAAGTGATACCAGCGCCATGAAGATGGCGGTTACATCAATTACCATGGCCCAGCCTTTGCCTGCGTCGCGGCCTTTGTGCAGGTCGTTTAGCACAGCTACCAGTCCGAAACGGGTTTCGGTCAATTTGTACTGGCCATTATTGCGGTTAATATAGGTATCGGCGGCATAGCCTGGCCCGTTAAATGATACCGAAACATCGCCATCATCAATACGGAAATCGCTCACATTGCCTTTTATGCCATTGGTTTTGCGTAAAAACTCAACTATCTGCAATTTGGCCACCAGGTTAGTGTCTTTAGCGTTCACCCATTTAGCATCCATGCTGCCGCTGATCTTTTTTATCTCGGGCTTATTGCCAAACCAGTCGGCGTGGTTAAGGGTAAATCCGGTAACGGCGAAAAATAGCAGGATAGCAAAACTCACCATCGACAGGTAAATATGCAGCCAGCGCGAAAACGTGGCGGTACGCTTTTTCCATACCGCTTTAGGATGTTTATCGACCTTCTTTTTGCCCGGGATACCATCGGTATTCAAATCGTTATTGGGCATCCTTGGTTTTTTTGCGGTAATCTAATGATGCCGAAGCAACCTCGGTATTGGGTGTTAAGGCAACCAGTTTGGGTTTACCCGAAAAATCCATTTTCTCTTCATACAACTGGTAGGTGCCGTGTTCGCGGGCTACTTCAATGTTAATGCTATAGCTTCCGGCAACAACTAAATTGCCTTTGTCGTCTTTACCATCCCACTTCAAGGTATATTTCCCCGGCGAACGGGTAGCGCTCGAAGTAGAACTTACGCTGCTGTTGGTATCCATAAAGGCATCATAGTAGGCGCTGTGCCAGGCGTGCATATCACCCAGGTAACGTGGTTTGTTATACCATAAGGCGATGTTGCGTACAGGTTTTTTGTCCTTATCAACAACCCAAACGGCTACATAAGGGCGGTGCACCCTAAAGCCTTCAATTTCGGCAAGTTCAAAGTTAATAGCCAATTCGTAATTGGTATCCCAGGTTTTATCTTTTGCCGATGTGATATTAGGATTTACAGCCGGTGGTTTTACAGCAGGAATTTCTAAAGCATTCCAGCCCTTGCTTTCAATACGCTGCCCGTCGCGGGTAATGATCAGGTATTCCGATCCCGGTACGGTAGCTGCAAGCTTAGCGCTTTCCACCGGTGTTAAAACACTAAAGGCGGTTGCTAATGCCCCTGCATCTGTAGCGTTTGGTGCAACCACGGTCGAGCTGATCACGTTTTCGGTTGGTAGGCCGGTGCGTGGGTCGACAATGTGCGAGTACCATTTGCCGTTGATCAATTCGCCACGGCGATAGTTGCCGCTGGTAGCGATGGCTTTATTGTTAAGCGATACGTTTGCTATCGGTGCGTCATTCTCGGCATCCGCTTTAGGGTCGCTTATTTGTACCTGTTCGGTATGCTCGCCGCGGATCACAATATCGCCGCCAATATTCAATACCACACCGTTTACACCACCCGAAGTGAGGGCCGCGTTTACAGCTTTGTTGATGATGTAGCTTTTGGCGAACGAGTTCAGCATCAAAGGCGCATCGTCCAGGCGCTGGGCAGTATGGTTAACGGCGTCCAGTTTGTAATGGGCCTGTTTTACCACCGCTACCGACTGGCTGATCTCGGCCTGGCTCGGCAGTTGATTACGTTTGGCGGCATCTTTCCATAACTTGCCAATTACCTCGGCCGAAGCATCAAGTGCGCCGTTACTGCGTACCTTCCACTGGTCGAACAGGTTCAACACCTCAAACAACTCGGGCGAAACCGCGGTTGCTTTTGCCGGCGAATGCATCCAGTGGTTAAACTCGCTTTGCTGGTTGTACCCGCTTAAGATGTGATCAAGGCGATCGATCTCATTCAAAGCGTTGTTTTCTGCAACAGCGGCCTCGGCTTCGGATGCTGCCGAAACTTTGATCTGCAACGATGTACCTAATACGTTTTCGTAGTTGTTAACATAGATACGGTTATTTTTTGTTGTTGGGTTATTGGTGCCGCTGCATAGTATAAATAATAAGCAGCCGGC
>Ga0105855_1000987_pt1 | contig 10817 bp, 4 predicted proteins | sample OrgsoiDNA_201059_FD_89680 | JGI IMG/M metagenome (GOLD analysis project Ga0105855, IMG submission 89680) | Permafrost soil microbial communities from the Arctic, to analyse light accelerated degradation of dissolved organic matter (DOM) -... | ecosystem: Environmental > Terrestrial > Soil >... | reverse complement strand
GTTCGACCACCGTAACCGTGTATCAGATCCTGCGACATTCATGAACGCGCATGCCCTTTCCGACCATCACGTCAGCGAAGCCCCTGATAGCCAACGGGCGGGCCGCGCATTCGCGGCGAGGCTCGACATGACCATCAAGCGTTCCGGGCTTTCGTCTGGACGCGTGGCTAAATCGCTGGGTGTCACGGAGGCGGATGTCACGCTGTGGCGAGCGGGTATCACGCTGCCGCGAGCCGCCGACTGCCGTCGCTTGTCGGAACTCCTGCACGTGGAGATGGCGTGGCTGAACGGTGGATCGAAGCCAGTTGGCGAAGGCGAGCGCAGATCCGGCAGGGTTAATGCGATTGTCTAGCGGCAACGCGATTCACTGGCGATTTTCAGCCTTCATGTAGTGCGCCGGACAATTGCCCGGCATAATCCGCCACAAAAAGACGGCGAGCATGACGATCGGGCTGTCTACTCTCGCCTGGGTCGGATCATGTGCGGTGCGGCACCACGACTAGCGTGTGCCGCGCGCGTAGCTGCAGCAATCGCTGCCGCTACGTTGTCATACGCGCTGCCGTATCGAAGAACTCAATCCAGCGTCTCAACAAACCGTCCTTGACCGTGCAGATGTGAACCCACTCCGACTCGAATGGCTTGCCGGTTTCACTAAGCATCACCCGGACGAATCCGAGAACAACAATATGCGCGTTCGCTTCGATAAACTCCCGGGGTTCGAACACCGTGGTCTCCCCGTCCGCGGCGAGCGCTTTGAAGAACTGGGCCAGCCACCGATAAATGTCTGGCCCTCCGAGTCCCTGCAACCCGAAATCATCGGCTAGAGAACCTCTGAGGTTGCCACAGTTCCATCAATAAACCCCTCGCCGCGCAGATACCCGAGATATAGCGGGATCAACCGGTCGTAGTCGACCATCAGTTGAACATCCAGCTTGGCCAATTCAGTTATCGTGCCCAACTGCTCCACTGGCAGCGGTTTTCCGGACAAATCCCCAGTATAGAAGTCGCGAATGAGTGCGAGGCCGTTCGATGGGGAGAGATCGGTCAGCCGCTGCTGCCATTCGAGCGGTGGTTCTGGCAGCACCCTCAAGCCGGCTTTGGCCAGCACGTCGAACCAACGCCGCTGGCTCAGCGTCTCAGGATTGCTTAAATTTGCCACGCGCAAGCCATCACGGTGACGCAGCGCCAGCGCAACCACCGCGCGAGCAAGCTGATCGACCGGCATCATTTCGACTTCCTGATCGGTATCCGGAAATGCCCCCAGTTCGATGCAGCCCTTGTTGTAAAGCCAGAAATGATTGTGGGCGTAGTTGCTGTAGCCGCTTCGGCTGTCGCCGGTAATGTTGCCGGGACGCGCGACGATGACCGGGAGGCCGAAACGCTGCGAGCACTCGGCGACGCGCTGTTCGCCAACCCACTTCGTCAGCAGATAACCGTTGTCCATTTGCGGGTGGGTGGTTTGCACCCGCTCCTCGATTTGCGTCACACCCTCTTGCATCTCGGGTACCGACATCGTTGAAATGAAACACAGCGGCTTTTGCCGTTGCGTCAGTGCGAGGCGCAGCAAGCTCTCGGTGCCCCCGACATTCGCCCGTTTCATTTCCGCATAGCCGTGCAGGTGATGGACGAACGCGCCGCAATGCAGAATAGCGTCTACCTCTCCAGCGAGCCGATGCCATTGCACGGAATCAAGGCCCAGATCCGGCGATGCAAGATCGGCAGAGATCACTTCAACGCGCGAAAAGTCGATCACGAGGCCTGCCTCTCGGGCCTTTTGGCGCAGGGCCTCCTTACCTGTGGTGGCGCTATCGCAGCGTTGCAGGCAGACCACCTTGTCGACCTGTTTGACCAGGTCATCGAGCAGATAGATGCCGAGGAACCCGGTGGCACCGGTCAGCAACATCGAACGGACGCGGGCTGCACGAGTCTCCCCGGAAAGGGGCGGCGCTGGATCGTTGATGAGTAGCTGCGCCCCCGCATCGGCTATCGCGAGTTCAATCATGTTTTCGTGTTGACCGGCCGCGAGCGAAGCAATGCTCGACGATCGATAGAACGCTGACATCGCGAAATCGATACCCAGCTTCTCGCGCGCTTCTGCCTGCATCCGAACAGCGAGAATTGAATTGCCGCCCAGGCGGAAGAAATTGTCGTCCCGACCGATGTCGTGCAGTTGCAGCAGTCTCTCCCAAATGTCGGCGATCCGCCGTTCGACGCCATCATGCGGCGGCGAGCCGCTGGTGGACCGCCGCATCGCGGGAAGCGCCTTCCGGTCGACCTTACCGCTGGAAGATGCCGGAATCGCGTCAAGCTGCATGAACCACGCCGGCACCATGTATTCCGGCAACGCGTTTGCCACGTGTTGACGCAAGACGTCTTCGTCGAGAGCCGCCTCTGTTTCAGCGACGTAGTACGCCGCAAGGTAACGCTGTTCGCCTTCACCCCATACCGCGCAGGCCGCCTGCGCCACGCCAGTTGCGGCCGCGATGCAGCTCTCGATTTCCCCAAGCTCGATGCGAAACCCGCGCAGCTTGATTTGCGCATCGTTGCGGCCGAAGTATTCGATCGTGCCGTCGGGCAGGAAACGGCCGAGATCGCCGGTCCGGTACATCAAGGCATACGGTGCCTGATTAAACGGGTCGACGACGAAGCGTTCCATCGTCATAGACGACTGGTTGATGTAGCCGCGCGCGAGATTTTCGCCACCAATATAGATCTCGCCGACCGTTCCTGGAGGCACCAGTTGCCGGTGCGCGTTCAGCAAGTAGAGGCGATATCCTGGCAACGGCTTGCCGATGATCCGGTTGGGACCGTCCGGCATCACCTGGCCGCATGATGCCATGACGGTGATTTCGGTCGGCCCGTAGAGACTGAACAGCCGGGTGTGCGCGGCCCACCAAGCGGCGGTCGGTTCGTCGATCGTATCGCCGCCGAACGCGAGCAGCCGCAAATCGGGCAGCACTTCGCGAGGAAGGCTATGCACGACCACCGGCGCGAGCAACGCAAACGTGACGCGCTCATCTTTCAGCAAGCGGTGCAGTTTTATCGGATCGCGACGCACCTCGTCCGACAGCACGACTAGTGCGCCGCCGTGCAACAGCGCGAGGAAAATATCGAGCACGCTCGCGTCGAAGTTGGTCGAAGCGGCCAGCGTGCTGACGCTACCCGGCGTGTAGTCGAGCGCGAGGCCTGCGCCCTCCACCATCCTGACCACACTGTGATGTTCTACCAAAACGCCTTTCGGCTTGCCGGTCGAACCGGATGTATGGATCACGTATGCAAGGGCGTTCGGCGCGACCGGTGCAAGCGCGAGCGCATCGGAAAGCACCTGTCTCGCCAGCTCCGCCGGATCGATCTGACGCAATCCCGCGAGTCCGGCGGCGTCAAGCGCGAGCCGGCTTGGTGCATCGGCGAGGACGGTTTCGATCGCGCAGTTCCCGACAAAATAGCGCAGTCGCTCTGGCGGGTAGTCCGGGTCGAGCGGCACATACGCGCAGCCCGCCTTCAGCACGCCTATCACTGTAGCCACCAGCAGCGTGCCCTTACGCATACTCAGGCCAACACGCGCGCCCGGTACCAGGGTCGCCGCCAGGCTGTGGGCAATACGGTCGCTCAGCAGGTCGAGTTCCCGGTAGGTGAGCGTCTCGTCGCCGAAGCGGACTGCCTCCTGCATCGGGAATCTTGCAACGCTTGCAGCAAAGCGCGCCGGAATTGACATCGGCGCGCCCGGCAGCGGATCGCCGCATGCGAACGTCAGGCATTGCGCGCGTTGACGCTCGCTCAGATAACCCAACTCGCCAACCTGGGTACTGGGGTTTTGACCGGCAGAATCGAATAGCGTATGGAACACCTCGGCCATGCGTTCTATAGAGGTTGCGTGCAGCAGGGAGCCGTCATATTCGATCCTGCCATCCAGTCCGCCGTCTTTTCGCACATAGAAAATCGCCGAGAGATCCGCTTTCGAAGTCAGCGATGGCAACTCTTCGGCTTGGTACGAGGCGTCGCCTATCCGGCCCTCCAGATCAATGCCGTTCTGCAGGCTGAAAATTGTATTGAGAGAGCCAAGTTGCACGTTGTCCGTATCATAAGGCGTCGCCAATAGATGATCCTGGTCATCGAGCATCTGGCTCTGGACCGCCCTGGCGAGTTCGGAGAACGTTTGACGCGGCTCGATGCCTTGCACGAGCACCGCCATCGACACGAACATCCCATAGATATCTTCGCTGCCGGCGACGTTGCGGCCGGCGTTCGGATACGCGCACGCGATCTGTGCTTGCCCGCTGACGCGCCAGATCCAGACCAGGTACAGGGCAAACAATACCGGTGGTAACGTCATGCCGTGCAGCTCCGCGATCCGCTTGAGGCGCGCCACCTGCGCCGGCCTGACATGCACCGCTAACGATCGGTTCGCGTTATCCGTGCGCCGCAGCGAATCGAAGGGCAATTCTGTACGTAGCGTGGCCGGTGCCAGCTTGCGGGTCCAATAATCGCGTGCCTCCGTAAATAACGGCGACGCCCTGAGCTGAGGTTCCCAGCTGCAGTAGTCGAACCACGACAGCGGGTGCGGCGTAGCCGTCTGGCCTTCGTAGCGCCGTGCAAGTTCGTCCAGCAGTAGCTTCAGCGACCAGCCGTCAAAAACCGCGTGGTGGATGCTGAACAGCAACGTTGTGGTGCCGTCTTCCGGGCACAGCAGCAACTCGGCGCGCCATAGCGGCGAATCGCCGAGCGGCAGGGGGCCGCCTCGCAATGCGTCGGCCCGTGCCGCAATGGTCTGCGCATCGCCGCTTTCGATGCGGATCGCCGGCGTGGTCGCTGGACCTGCCTGGAGCAGCAGGTCTGCGTCGCGCTCAACCAGGCACGCGTGAAACAGAGGATCGCGGCCGAGCACGCCGGTGAGCGCCTCATGCAAGCGCAGCGGATGCGTTTCGCGTGTGAAATTGACCCGGACAACAATGTGGTACGTGTTGTCGTCCGGCTTGGCGACGGAGCGGTTGTACATCACGCGTACAAGGCGACTCGCGACTGGCACGGTTGCCATCGCTGCGCTGCCTGACACCGCGACCAGCGGCGGCAACGTGGCGTCGGGCGGATTGCTGGCGCGCGCCTGCGTGCAGAATGCGCCGAATACCGGATGCTCGAACAGAACCTTGAGTTTGACGGAAGTATTCAGCGTCGAACTCACGCGGTTGCACACGAGCGTCGCCAGCAGGGAATGACCGCCCAGCTGGAAAAAGTGACTGTTCGCACCGATGCTGTCGACAGGAAGGCCTAGCGTGTCGGCCCAGATCGCGCGCACAGCACGTTCAAAGACGTCAAGCTCACGCTCACTTTCTTCGTGGGCTGCGGCTTGCGGCTCCGGCAACCTTGAGCGGTCGACCTTGCCGTTAAGATTCAACGGCAGTGCCGTGACCGGGATCAGGAACGACGGCACCATGTAATGCGCGAGACTGTTTTCCAACCGGCTGCGCAACACCGCGGAGTCCAGATCGTCGCTGACATACCATGCGACGAGCGCAACGCCGCTCTGCCGCCTGCACGTGCCGACATACACACCCTGCACTTCCGGCTGCGCGGCAAGAACGCTTTCGATTTCGCCCACTTCAATTCGGTAGCCGCGAATCTTGACCTGGAAATCGCGGCGGCCAAGGAACTCTATCTCGCCGTTCGGCAGGAAGCGTCCAAGATCACCGGAACGGTACAGACGGCCAACGCTGAACGGATTGAGCCCGAATTTCTGCTCGCTCAAATCGGGTCGGCGCAGGTAGCCGCGCGCCACCGACGCCCCGCCGATGCAGATCTCGCCGACGCCGCAAAGCGGGGCAGGCTGCCCTCGATCGTCCAGCAAATGAATCTGAAAACCGGGTAAGGGGCGGCCCAAATGGTGTGCCAGCTTGTACCAACCGAAGGTGTTCTCGGTTGCCATCACCGTGGTTTCGGTGGGACCGTAAATGTTCGACAACCGTAGCAGTTTTGACCAGAATCGGATCGTCTCGTTATCGCTGGCTTCACCGCCGCATAGCACTGTTGTGAGATCCGGCAGCGGCCGGCGCGGCAACAGCTTGAGGATCGCCGGCGGAAGAAATGCGTGGCTAATCCGATGCGTCTGCAGGAACGCAAACAGAGCCTCGGCATCCGTGCGGACCGCTTCCGGGGCAATGATCAAATGGCCGCCGTGCGTGAGGGGATTGAATATCTCCAACACGCTGGCATCGAAGTTGACCGATGCGAATTGCAGCCAACGCGTGCCGGCGGAGCGCTCGTAGAGGCCATCGAGCGACGCGACGAAATGCGCCAGCATGCCGCGCTCGATCACGACGCCTTTCGGCTTCCCCGTGGTTCCCGAGGTGTAGATCACATAGGCAGTGCGCGCCGGGTCGCCGTTGGACCGCATGAACGGCGCGCTGTTGGGCGCGCCATTCAAAAGGTCGTCGAGCAGGTAGACCGGGCAATCGACGGCAGCCGCCACGCGGTCGTACGTCGCCGCATCGACGATTACGCCGGCCAGTTGCGCGTCCCTGGCTATGAAACGCAGTCTTTCGTCCGGCATCTGCGGATCAAGCGGCAAATAGCCTGCGCCGGCAGCAAGCACGCCAAGGATGGCGGGCACGATAAACGCGCCGCGTGACATGCAAATGCCTATCAGGGTGTCCGGGGCCGCTACGGTCAACGCGGCCGCCACTTGCTGCGCAGCGGCCGACAACTCCGCGTAGCTGTAGGCGACGTCAGGTCCGCTAACAGCCGGATCGTGACCATGCTGCCGAACAGCTTCTGCAAACAGGTCGAGCACATCTGTAGCGGGCACGGCGATTGGTCCGCCATCTGACCATGCCAGCCGCCGCGCATGCAGCGCCGGTGTGTACAGGTCGATGCCACCAATCTGCTGATCAAGCGTGTCGCCGATGCGCATGAGCAACGCCATGTAGTGCTCGAACGCAATCCTCACACCATCCAGTTCCTGCGGATTACGGAGTTGAATATGCAGCGCGACCTGCTCGCGCACATCGAGGTATATCGCCACATCGTCATAAATGGCGCGGCGAGAAAACGGCGCGAGCAGCGTTGCCTGAAGTGTGCCGAGTCGAAGCGCATCGTAGGGCAGCGTGTCGGCCTCGCACAGCACGTTGGTGGAGCTTACAAAGCCGGGTATGCGGTGTTCCATTTCGTCCAGCACCTCGAATGCTGGAAGGTCGCCATGGAAGTCGTTCATGTCAAGCCGCGCGGCCGCGTGGCGAAGAAACTCCCGCAGGGTCATCGAATCGTCAAACTCGGTCCTGAGAATGCGCCGCCGCTCATCAAAGCCGATGCCGATGTCGGTGCTTGTTCGCCCGCAACCGCGCTGGTGATAGGCAGTGAGGACAGTCGAGTTGGAAGTAAAACGATGCAGGACGACATGGACGCACAATAGGAGCAAAACGTCCGGCGCCATGTTGAGCGTATGGGCAAGAGCACAAAAAGCCTGGCTTGCCGCTACGTCGAGGCAGGTTGTGAAGCAATTTTCGGTCGATCCGTTTTCGTTGCGGGGCGCATGCCATTCGAACGACGATTCGTCGAGCTGTCCTATCCAGAATTCGAGATTGGTCGCCAGGCGCTCACTCGCCAACAACGACTGTTCAGCTTCGAGCAGACCCTGCTGGTCGAGACCAAGTGCGGGCGCAAGTGCTTCACCGCCATATGCGTCCGAGAGCGCGTCAAACAGCGACTTCAGCGAGAAACGGTCGAGCAGCGCGGGGTGACAGGCGAAAACGAGGAAACTGTGTTCGGCCGCAAGCAACAATGTGAACGACCAGGGCAGCCCCGTGTCCATGCGGAACGTGCGTGCACACAAACCCTCGATCAACGACAGCTCAGTCGATTGGGAGCGTTCGCCGATATCGATGATCTGCAGCCCGAAGCGAGCATCGCTCTGGACGATGAAGCGTGTGCCATCCTCCGAGTCGATGGTCCGGCAGGCAAGCGGCTCGCAGTGTTTGGTCACCCGGGTAATGGCGTCGGCGAGGCTAACTGCGTCTGGGTGACCGTCGAGCCGGTAAACCGCACACACGTTGCAAGCGGTGTCACTGCGGGCCAGCGTTCGGTCTTGGGACTGGGTCAATGCAAGAGAGTGAAATGCCATTTGAGTACCTTGTTTTTTTGCCTCGAACATCCGGGAATGAATGATGTGCTGTTGCAAAACCGGTCACCGCGCATTTGCACATCGATTCAATCGATGTCGATGACACGCTAGTCAAACGAGACATTCAGATCAATCAGATTTTTCTTAAAATCGCAATCTCGCACACGGTTGGCCAGGGCGATTGCATGAGGGTTTAAAACGTCAAAGAGCCTGAAGGCCAAGACCATTTTGTTTCCGGTCTCGCGGGTAACGCAGGCATGGGCGATATCGGCGCAGGGGTTCGTGAAATCACCGGCCCTGTAGGTATGGCGCGGGGCGTGGGCGAAGATGGTTGCTCCATCCTGTACGAACTGGAACTGCGCCCCTGGTCGTGGTGGGCAATGCTTAATCACGATCGCCGGATTTTTCAGAGCTTGAATGTTGTACAAGTCTCGGATGAGGTGTTGGGAAAATACACCTATCCGATAGATGAGCGCCTGATTAATCCCATTTCCGCAGCGGCGTATTCGACGCGGCTTTTTTAGCGCTGCGGCCTGCACCGTCGTGTTTTGAAATTTGATTACAACACTCGCTGACCCGTGCTTCAAGGTCCGCTTCCGGCTGAGTCCTATCCGATTCGAACTCAGCCGATATCACCCGCTTCCTAGTTTTCCCTCTCCCGAAGCTTGCGCCTCAAGATCTTTCCCACATTGCTCTTGGGGAGTTCATCGCAAAACTCGACGGCCTTTGGTCTCTTGTAACCGGTCAGCTGCTCCCGGCAAAACGCAAGGATGTCGCCCTCTGTGAGAGCAGGGTCACGACGCACGATGAAAAGCTTCACTGCCTCACCCGAATGTTCGTCGCGCATACCAATTGCCGCGACCTCGAACACGCCTGGGTGCGAGGCGACCACGTCCTCGATCTCGTTTGGATACACGTTGAAGCCGGACACAATGACCATGTCCTTCTTGCGATCGACAATCCTCACGAAGCCGCGTTCATCCATGATGCCGATGTCGCCGGATTTGAAGTAACCGTCCGGCGTCATGACGCTGGCGGTTTCATCAGGACGGTTCCAATAGCCCACCATCACCTGCGGCCCGAAAATGCAGATTTCGCCGGGCTCGCCGTGGGCAACGTCACGCCCGTCGTCGTCGCGAATCGCGATGAAAGTCGAAGGCAATGGCACCCCGACCGTACCGTTAAAAGCGGTGCCGTTGGACGGGTTGGTTGTCGCGCACGGCGAAGTCTCGGAAAGTCCATAGCCTTCAATGATCGGCTTGCCCGTCCTCTCAAACCAGCGCGCCGCCACGCCTTGCTGGATTGCCATGCCTCCGCCGTTCGCAAGCATCAGCCTGGACAGATCGAGCGTATCGAAAGCGGGATCATTCAACAGCGCGTTGTAGAGCGTGTTGACGGCCGGAAACGAGTTGATCGCGTAACCCTGCAGTGCCTTTATCATCCCAGGAATATCGCGTGGATTCGGAATGAGGACACCAAGTCCGCCAGCCCGCATGGTCAGGAACGCGCATACCGTCAGTCCGAAGATGTGATACAGCGGCAAGGCGACCGCAGTGACAATCGGATCGGCATGGGGACGGTCCCGGGTCAACGGCTCGCGCCACGCTTCGCTCTGAAGCACGTTGGCGATCAGGTTCCTGTGCAGCAGCATTGCCCCTTTGGAAACGCCCGTCGTGCCGCCCGTGTATTGCAGCACGGCCAAGTCATCCGGCTCGAGATCGGCACGCGTGAAAGGGCTACGGGCACCGTGCGCCAACGCGTCGCTGAAGGTGGTGCGCGGGGTAGGCGCCTGCTCGTCGGACGCAAACGGGTCTGACACCCCCATCATCTCGCCTATTGACGTCACCACGACATGCAACACCCGCGTGTTGCGTTGAACAGCCTGCAGGACTGCATCGAATGGTTCAAGCAGGACGATCGCCTCGGCCCCGCTGTCGACCAGTTGATGTTCGAGTTCGCGCGGCGTATAGAGCGGATTGACGTTCACGATCACATAGCCGGCGCGCAATATGGCCGCCATTGCCACTGGATACTGCAGCACATTCGGCATCATGATCGCGACCCGGGCGCCCCGCGCGAGCCCCTTCGATTGCAGCCACGCGCCGAGATTGCGCGACTGCACGTCGAGTTCCGCATACGTCAGCGTGCGGCCCATGCAGGCAAACGCATGCCGTGGAGCAAACGCCTTGAAGCTCTCGTCGAGCAGGTCGGGCAGCGAACGGTATTGCGTCGAGTCGATATCCGCGGGAACGCCAGGCGGATAGGCTTTCAGCCAGATTCTTTCCATTGTGCTTCTCATTGCGCTTCTCCTCGATGTCTAACGCGCCGCAAGTGCGGGCAAGCGTCGGGACGGCCGGTCAAAGCACGCTATATACGTACGCAGTTGATCCATAGTTCCGCGTTCGAGCACAACGATTCCTTCTTGAAGCATCTCCGGCACCTGGCCCGCGATGTCGCGCAGCATCGTGTACAAAGCGGTGGTATCGAGTGCAAGCTGGAGGTGAGCATTTGGCCACGGGCGCTCGTGAACCTGAAGCACCCCCTTGCGCAATTCCAGCGCGAACGTGGCGTCCCGATCCGTCAGCCACAGTGTGAGAATCATGTGCACATCGGCAGACAGCACAGGATCGACAGAAACGCAGAGGCGCTGTAATACGTTACCAAGTGGTTGCGCGCGCATCACGTCCATTGATGCCAGCCCGCCGCC
>Ga0105855_1000983_pt1 | contig 10854 bp, 7 predicted proteins | sample OrgsoiDNA_201059_FD_89680 | JGI IMG/M metagenome (GOLD analysis project Ga0105855, IMG submission 89680) | Permafrost soil microbial communities from the Arctic, to analyse light accelerated degradation of dissolved organic matter (DOM) -... | ecosystem: Environmental > Terrestrial > Soil >... | reverse complement strand
CTTCAAGTAACTGAAGAATGTTTAGGCGATAATGGAGTGTCCCCAGCTCGTCGATGTAAAACTGTAGGGCTGGATTACTATTGACTATATCTTCAGGTAGTTGGTGTAGATTTTCATCTTGACTGGCAAAAGCAGCCAATTGCTCCGGCCGCAGTTCAATACTGCGACGCAGGATAATCCGGAATTCCTGCAGTGCTTCAATACCCACATCTTCGCGGAAAGGTTGCAAATTTTCATCATCGAGAAATAGCAGGTTGCACAGCAAGATGGCTTGACTGAATCCGTTATCAAGGTATGCAAGTCTAGTTTCTGGGTGGCCAGGATATGGAAGTTGTTGCGTCAGTGCGTTGTAGTACTCGTCAAACTGTACAAAGCGCATCTTAAAAAAAGGGAGGCTAAGGATTTCGTTCTCGCCTGAAGAGTAGCCGAGCACATACTGGGGCAACAGCATGTCTGCATGACCACCTGTGAATAGTTCATTTAAGTCCGTATCAAAGTCACTCTGATTCTCCCAAAGCAAGCGCACTGATTCACCGGCACTTTTCCATACATGCACTTTTGCCCATTCGGGACTATTGGAGCTACGGTATTCGGGAAGGACTCTGATCAAATAATCTAGCTCGAAGGAAACGGGAGAAAGATCCAGAGTCTCATCTTGCAATGCTTCAGGAAGAAAACTCCGGCGCACACGCAGAATTTCCAGTTGAAAGAAGATTGCTGCCAGAGCTTCAAGAAGGTTGGACTTGCCGCTGCCATTCGGTCCGGCGCAGACGAAGGGGGCAAAGTGGTCCGCTTTCGCCAATTCATCCTGTAAGACCCATTCAGTACGAAAGTGGTGCTCAAAACCGCAGGGCAGGCTGCGAAAGCCTGTCGGGTCGGTGATCTTCAGGCGTAGTAGTTTCATGCCGGACTTTGCTCGATAGCGGCTTTGAGTTCGATGCGATTGCCTACATCGTCAAACACCTGTGTCAGTGTGCCAGCGACTATTTCCTCGAATACCCAAGCCTTAATGTATTCGTAATCACTTGCCCATAGCACGAAGTCGTTGTCCGGGTGGATCTCTTCCAGACGGTTTTGCGTCAGAGCTATGAAGTGCTGTACCGAAAATGGTGTGTCAGCAAGTTGTGCACGATAGGCTTCCAGCCAATCTGCAATCAACGTCTTACGCGTCTCGGCATTTTCAAATGCGGGTAGCAGACTGTCGGTATCGGGCAAATGAATGGCAGGCACGGTTTGTGCAACGTGGGCGGGCATGCTGGCTTGCTCTCCTTGGGAAGCAGTGATGACATCTTGAGTCGTCGATATTGGCATCGGCACTCGCGATAGATCTAACTCGCCATTGAATGTTTGTTGGCTCAATGCGGCGTAGAGACTCTCCAGGTCGAAGAGACTTTGCTGGTAGAGGGACCTGATGGATTCGACTTTTTTGACAATGGCGGCGAATTGGTTTTGGAGCTCAATGGGCGGCCGAATAATTTTTATATTTTCAATGACGCCTTGATTAACCTTATGCGCCCCATTCGTGGTTCTTGCATTGTTCTCAATTTGTTGCCGTATGAACTTGGTTTTCCATAGAGTTTCAAAAAACGCTCTATTGATAGCATCCGGTTGGATTGAAACCGCAATAATGGTGTCAGGGAAAATCACGTCGGTTGAGACTGACGGGAAGAAGTACCCTTTTCCTACCAGGTTTAAATTTCCATTGCCTCGACACAAAAGAAAATCATTCGGCGTCGGGTAATACTTTTGATGAATTTGTGAAAAGATGTCTTCCTTGTATATTTCTCGGAAGGAGCCCCCGGTGATCGCTGACAGTGTGTAAACGCGTCCTTTATATGCCCCCGACTTTGATGGCGACAGGCCATTGCGCATGCTTGAAATAATCGCCAAGAATTCAGGCTTGTCCCACCCTTTCTCATTAATCACTGGATCGCCAAACATGTCCAAAAACACACTGTTGATCAGCTCATCGATTTGTTGCAGGCCTTGTTTGCGCAGCGCGATCAGTCTTTCAACTTTGCCGAGCATATGCGCAATGCGGATTTGGTCGTTAAGGGACGGTAGAGGAATCTTAATTTTTTCCAATCCCTTAAACTTCAGAGAGTCTCGTACAGCGCCCTCAGTATTAGCCCGAATCTGAGCATTGCCAAAATCACTTTTTAGATAGCGCAGCAAATAGTCAGTGTGAATATCTTTTTGGCATTCGAAAACAATATACAGAGGGCTTACGAGCACTGAACTGTCATGTCGAAGGTAGTCAATCGATCCAACGTTGATACGTGAAGGATTGTAAGAAAATTGCCCAGGGTTGACGACTTTGTAGTTCGATACATCCTTGCTGAAAACTTCTTTGCTGAAGTAATCAGATGATCTTGTGAAGCCTTCTGAGTTGGTAACAGAAAACACTTCGATATCGGTTTCAGCCCGATTTCGTTGGCTTACCTGTCGAACATACTTTCCTAGTTCAACAATTGGGAAACGGCTTTTCATCCCACTATCCCCTTCAGCTCCAACAACTCGCGCACGATGCCGCTTTGAACTTTGGCCAGTTCCGCGTCATTCACATCGCCTACTTCAGCCTGAATCAGCCGACCTAAAATTACGCTAGGCGCGTCGTAGTTGACTTCTTCAAATACATTTTCCTTGTAGCACGAAAGAGAGAGATCGAAGTTGTTCTTCTCGTCCACAATCTCACTGTACGGTACCATAAAGTACTTCGCAGTTCGGTCGGTGTCGGTCCCCGCATTGCGGTTATGGTAATTAGTGATGATGTCTTGCAGGTCGCCATAACCTTCCTGTTTAGTACGCTTATCGTCCAACGAGTAGCCATCAGCGGCCATTTCGTAAAACCAGACGTGTTCGGTAGCAGGTTTCGTAATCTTGTCTTTTGCTCCCCAGACCTTGGTGAACAGTAAAATGGCGGTGCTGACTCCAGCGTAAGGTTTGAACACGCCGCCAGGCAGGGTGATGACGGCTTTAAGGTCGCAACGTTCCACCAGGGTTTGGCGCAAATCCCTGAAGGCTTTGCCGGAGCCGAACAGCACGCCCTGCGGCACGATTACGCAAGCGGTACCACCTTTTTTCAGCAAGCGATAGATGTTTTCGACAAACAGCAGCTCGGTCTTAGTGGTGGCCAGTTGCAAGGCTTCGTTGATGTCGCCCTTGTCGATGCTGCCGGTAAAGGGTGGATTGGCCAGCACGATGTCGTAGGTGGATTCTTCGTTGTAGCTTTTGCTCAGGGTGTCCTGGTAGTCGATGTTAGGCTCATCGATGCCGTGCATCATCAGGTTCATCAACCCCAAGCGCACCATGGTGGCATCGATATCGTAGCCGTACAGACTTTCTTGCAGGATGAATTGGCGCTTGTCATCGAATGTTGCGGCAATTGAAGTGCGGATAAAACCGTCTTCATCGGGGACAAGGTTCTTGGTACCAGCGTTGATAGCCAACCGGGTAACGATGTGTTGATAGGCACCCAGCAGAAAGCCGCCAGTGCCGCAGGCCGGGTCGATAATTCGGTGGCCCAATTGCGGCTGCACCAGATCGGCCATCAGCTTGATGATGTGGCGTGGGGTGCGGAACTGGCCGTTCTTGCCAGCTGTAGCGATTTCCGAGAGAAGCATTTCATAAACATCGCCCTGGATGTCCTGAAAGGCCTGTCCGTTCTCTTGTGAATCCTTTTCCATCACCGCGAAGATGTCGTCGATGGTCTTCACTGCCTCAACCAACAACGCCGGTTTGGGGATGATGAACACGGCGTTTTTCATGTGATGGGTGAAATTGGATTCGGCACCGTTCAGGTCTTTTAGGAAGGGGAATACCTTGCCCTGTACGTGCTGCAACATCTCCTCGGCCTGCATACGCTTAAATTCGCTCCAACGCAGCGTGCGTTTGTCGATGGGACGCTGTTCCGCCACAGGCCAGTTGCGCTCCTCGGGTGGAATCCAAGTACCTTCAAACCTAGAGGTATATTCTTCATCCGTCCACTCGGCATCGGCCTGGCGCTTTTGATCCCACTCATCAAGCCGTTTCATGAATAGCAGGTAGGTAATTTGCTCAATGGCAGTGAGCGGGTTGCTGATGCCACCGCTCCAGAATTTGTTCCAGAGCTGCTCGATTTTAGATTTTAGTTCGGGGTTGTTCTGTAACATGATATGACCTGTTTTTAGGCAGCCAACCGTTCGGTCAGCTGCAGGATCTCGTTGATTTCAGCCGGGCTGAACACGCCACGGATACCTTGAGGGTGGATGACCGTGAAGGGAGCGTTAATCAGGTCTTTCTTCTCCACCCTTTCGCGATCGGCAATGAAGTCCTTCAACAGATTAAGGAACTCCATCTGCCGACTGCTGAGCGTGGTATGGACGCGGATGAACTGGTCAAAGGCTGTACTGACCTCATCAGGGAAGCTTTTCAGCACTTCGATGCCGAGGATATGGCGGATGAACTGAATGAAACGTGCCCTGCGGTTCTTATAGACTTGGCGCAGCAGGTCTTCAGTAATGTGCGGATGCTCTTCATGCAGCTGTTCGGCCAGTTCATTAGCTTCCTGGCTACTCACCGCTTCGCCGTTCTTGATCTTCTGCAGTACCAGGTTGTGATCGGTCAACTCGACGATCAAGGCTTCGACCATTTCGCGGTAGCGGGTAATGCTGACGGCTTCGTGCTGAGGCCCGAATTCCACCCATTCTTTCTTGTGAAGCTCATCGACCAGATCAAGGTGGGTTTGCTCTTGGCCTCTAGATTGCTCACGGAATTTCATCAAAGGGCCGAGCTTCGTAACTATAACATCGAAAGTAACTTCGTCGGCATTGGCCCAGTAGTGGTTGGTTTGCGCCTTACGGATCAGGGCTTCTTCCTGCTTCACAAAGCTGACCGACAGCGGTAATTCGCTGATCTGCTCCACAATGCATTCTTTTAGCGTTGCGGCTTGTTCCTTGTTTTCATTGAGCATAGCCAGTGAATATTCAAGTAGGTCGCGCTCAAAGCGCATGGCCTTGAAGTCAGCCTCGGAAACAGTGCGAAACAACGGCTTGATATCAGCACGCAAGAATTCCAGTTGGTCGTGGCTGAGCCTAATCCAGAAGTTGTCATCGTCCAGCCGCGCTAGGGCAGCGGCGGCTTCCTTGATCACTACCGACTCTTTGGGCAGCGCGGCAATCTGCAAGCGAAGCTTGACAATTTCACGACTGGCAATATCGGCATGACCGCTGTCGTTGGCCTTCTCGATCTTGTCAAGCCGCAGGCCAACAAGACGCACTGGCAGGGGCAATTGCGGTTTGAGTTCTTTGCCTTTGGGATTGAGTTTGAAGTATTCGAAGTTGTCCCAGCAGTCGAGGATCAGGAACATATCCTTTTCAAGGCACCAAGGCTTGGGTTTGCTGGTTTCCAGCAGGCGCGTGCCGCGCCCGACCATCTGCCAGAACTTGGTGTAGGAATAGACTGGCTTGGCAAATACAAGGTTGACGATTTCGCGCACGTCGATACCGGTATCGAGCATGTCCACGCTGATGGCAATACGTGGCATGTCGTTGTTGGTGAACTGGTCGAGCAAACCGCTCTTGCCGTAGACGCGCGGATCATCCGATACCAACACTTTGGCCAGTTCACCGTGGTATTGCGGATAGAGTTTATCAAAGATTTCTTCCATGCGCCGGGCATGGGCTTTGGTGGCGCAGAAAAAGACCGTCTTGCCGGGCAGCACTCCGTTGGCGTCTTTAATTGCCTCTTCCATAAATTCGCGGACGATCAGGGTATTGGTACCCTTGTTGATCACCTGCTTTTCGAGCTGGGTGCCCTCGAAGTTGATGTCTTCAATCTCCTTGCCTTGCAGGATCAGTTTTTTCTGGTCTTCCAACGAAATAGTGCGTTTGCTGATGCCCTCCATCTGGAATTTGGTCTGGATCTTCATAACCTGAAAATTGCAGAGATAGGGCGGTAGGTTGTTCACTGCCTCTTCGTAGGTGTAAGCAAACGTGGGGATACCATCTTCACAGTGAAAGAGCTGGAAGGTGTTATGGTCGATGATATCTGTCGGTGTGGCAGTCAACCCCAAAGTAATAGTTTTGAAGTAGTCTAACACTTCGCCAAAGGTGTTATAGATCGAGCGATGGCTTTCATCGACAACGATTAAATCAAAAAAGTGCGGCGACAGATACAATGCCTCATTCCGAATGATGTTGAGCATGGTCGGATAGGTGGCAACATAAACGCGGCGGTCCGTAGCGATCAGCTTCTCACCCACATTTGGCCAGCGCGGTTCATTGGGCAAGTGCTCTTTGAAAGCAGCTAATGCCTGCTCGCGTAAAGCGATGCGATCCACGAGAAATAGTATCTTTTCAGCGTGGCCAGCACGCATCAAAGCATCGACCATGGCAATACAGGTGCGCGTTTTGCCAGTGCCCGTGGCCATAACTAGAAGGAAGTCACGTCTTTTTTTTTCGATACCTTCAAGCACCGAACGAATGGCACGGATCTGATAGCCACGCCCAGCAATTGAGGTGTTAATGAATTCCTGCGTCAGCGGCTTTCGATTACGACGGATGTATGCAAAACGTTCCAAATCGTCTCGCGTGGGGAAACCTACTACCTGACGCGGTGGCGCGTTTCCTAGATCCCAGAAATAAAGTTCGTGCCCATTGGTGTAAAAGCAGAAGGGTAACTCCCCACCCAATTGCTTCTGGATGTTGTAGCAATATTGCTTCGCTTGCTCACGGCCCAGAGCTGCATCTTTACTAGTGCGTTTAGCTTCGACTACAGCAAGTGGTTTGCCATCTTTCCCTAAGAGCACATAGTCACTGTACTGATGCCCACCATACTCATTGTGAGGTTCAGCCACACCTTCTGATTGAGTCGTGAGGATATCGAATTCTTGCACAACCTTGGCAGGATCCTGTACATCCCACCCAGCAATGCACAATTGACTATCGATAATAGCAATCCGAGTTTCTTTCTCAGAACTTTGCATATCTCTCACATCTCCATAACAAGCCCATCATCCAAGCAGCATCGGGATTCAATGCTTATCAATCACTTATTTTCGTATGACGAAGCAATTTAAAATTAAAGTTTAAATTCAATCAATTAAGCCATAACAACAAGATGTCCAAAATTTACTTCGCCAAATGGTAGACTGTTTTAATTGAGTGATGCCCATCTTAACATTAAGCCCTGCTGAAGAACGATGTCTGATGCATAAAAAGCTTAACAAACCCGAGATACAATCTAGCTCTTACAGTTTTTCCACAAAGTTGCTTTGACTTACTTCCGTCAACATAATGTTTGCAATAACAGCTTATAGAACCCAGCAGAATTTCAGTTTAGGCTCACTTGGAACTTTAAAGACGAAAGGCAAGTTGATACACACTCTCCAAATAATTTCAGACAGATATTATCTCAATGAACCACCCTCGAAGCCTTATAGCTAGGGGGTTTTGTTTCTCTGTCTGAGGTCGTTTCATGAAAAAATCAGAAGGTCTGCAGGCCATCGAGAAGTCGCTCGCATCGCTGCCCCATGCTATCGGTAAACATATTCTTGACCATGTTCAAAAACTGACTCACTACGAACCAATCATCGGCATTATGGGTAAAACCGGTGCAGGTAAAAGCAGCCTGTGCAATGCTCTGTTCCAAAGTGATGTTACGCCCATCAGCGATGTCAGTGCCTGTACCCGTGACGTGCTGCGATTCCGGCTGAGCAATGGTCACCACTGCCTGACACTGGTGGATCTACCTGGAGTAGGTGAGAGTGGGCAACGTGATCGCGAATATGAATCGCTGTATCGCAATATTCTCCCCAAGCTGGATCTCATCCTGTGGATAATCAAAGCTGATGACCGGGCTTTGTCGGTAGATGAACGATTTTATCGGGATATCATTGGTGCCCATCGAGGCAAGTTATTATTTGTCGTCAACCAGGCTGACAAGATTGAGCCTTGTCACGAATGGGATACCACTATCCAAGCACCATCCTCTCTACAAAAAATCAACCTCAGCCATAAATTACGAAATATCCGCTCTCAGTTTTCACCAATTAATCCAGTTTGCGCAATTTCCGCGAAGCATGGATGGGGTCTGACTCAAATGGTGGATAACTTGATGCGGACTTTACCTGCGAAAGCCAGCAGCCCCTTTCAAACCCAACTAAACGATAATCTCAGAAGTCATTCTGTAAAAGAGAGTGCGCGTACGGACTTTGGTAAATCTGTAGAAGGCGTGCTTGATAAAGCGGCAATGCTGCCATTTATACCTGAAGTAGTTAGAGCACTAATTCTCGGCGTGCGTGACTCGGTGGTTTCAGTCGCCCGAGCCATATGGGACTTTTTCTTCTGAATAAACAATACCTCTTATCCGCCAATTCCAAAGGCCTGTTGCTCACGCAGTAGGCCTTTCTTTATTTCATTTTGAATGACAACAAAGGAGTACTTATGGCCCGTTTATCTTCCCGCTTTGGCTCTGCCAACATAATTCGCCGTGAGCGTCCCTTAACTCGCGATGAGTTATTTAGCGCAGTTCCCAGCGTATTCAGTGAGGAAAAACATGCATCACGCAGCAACCGTTATACCTATATTCCTACAATTACCCTCCTCGACAACTTGCAGAAAGAAGGTTTTCAGCCGTTCTTTGCCTGTCAGACCAGGGTTCGTGATCCCGAGAAGCGCGAGCATACCAAGCACATGCTGCGCCTGCGCCGCGATGGGCAGATAACGGGTAAACAGGTTCCTGAAATCATTCTTCTGAATTCGCATGATGGTTCAAGCAGTTACCAAATGCTGCCAGGATTATTCCGCTTTGTCTGCCAAAACGGGCTAGTGTGCGGCGAAACGTTTGGCGAGGTGCGTGTACCGCACAAAGGCGACGTCGTTGGAAAGGTTATAGAAGGCGCGTATGAAGTGCTGGGTATATTTGATCGTGTTGAAGAAAAACGTGAGGTAATGCAGTCATTAATGTTACCTCCACCAGCGCAACACGCATTGGCAACGGCGGCCATCACTTACCGTTTTGGAGAAGACCACCATCCGGTGACTGCAGCACAGGCTCTGTCTCCTCGCCGCTGGGAAGATAAGTCTGATGACCTTTGGACAACTTATCAGCGGATCCAGGAAAACTTAATCAAAGGCGGTCTTAACGGGCGAAATGTAAAAGGTAAACAAGCCCGCACTCGTGCAGTTAACGGTATTGATGGGGACATGAAGCTGAACCGTGCGCTTTGGGTGATGGCGGAGACCCTGCTGGAACATACGCAAGGTCGTTTACCGATTTAAGTATTTGGCACTCCGGACACACCCTGTCCGATATTGATATCGATTTTTTCACAGAAAATCACCAGAAAAGACTGCCAACCCGCATGGCATCTACATTCCATCGAAAATAAAAATATTTCATATTGTGTCCATAACCTGTCCCCCCACCTAGTTAAAGTAATCACATCATTTTTCTGTCAATTAACTTTCAACGGAGACTACGCAATGCCACAGCCTGAACGTCGCTATGACCGGCTGGCCGTCAGGTTGTCACTGATTATCAGCCGCCTGTTAAGTGGTGAAACACTGAGCGTACGCAAACTGGCGGGAGAGTTTGGGGTATCAGTACGCACTCTGCGTCGAGATTTTAGGGAGCGGCTGATGTACCTTGATCTGGAATATCAGAATGGATACTGTCGATTATTGCCTGATGATAATTTAATTCGGCAGGAAAAAATCATAATGAACTTTGCCCGACAAAGTGGTGTCTCCACAATGCTTCCTGGCCTTAATACTCGTTTGGTAAATACACTACTATCCAGTAGCGTTGATGCTCCTTGTATTATCTGGGGGGTGAAGTGTCAGGGTGAAATATGTTCAGATGATATTTTATATAATATCATCTTCTCTATAACGCAACTTCGGAAAATTAAATTAATCACAGCAAGTCATCTTTGTAGAATAATTTCACCATATCGACTCGTGTTTTTTAAAGGAGATTGGTTTTTGGTTGGGGAGTCTTTCGGGGAAATATCTGTTCATAGACTATCTGAACTAACGGAAGTTTGCGTTCTAAATGAAAAATACACTCCGAATGATAGGGTAAGTCAACTAATTACTAATCCGCAATTTATGATTGCATTACCACACTTTAACTTCATTCAGAATATTATCTTGTGTTTTCTAAGGGGAAGCATTAATTGAATATTAAATTTAGTAAGGATAGGTTGATGAAAAATATAAAATATATATTTATTTTAGGCATGGTGGTTTGTGGAGGAGTCAGTGCTAAACCATATGGTAGTATTTTACCTGCAAGCGTAAATTACGAAAATGGAAATAGGTTTTGGTGCGATGCACATTTGCAGATGACCAGGCAGTGTTCTGCTCTAGAGGTTAACAGTGAGAACTTTATGGTTATCGTAAAATCATCACCAACTAAAAATTGCGAGGGGGGGCATTGGGGATGGGTCACAGGAATTAGCCGCAATGCAGGTCAAGGCGAAGGAGCGACTATCGTTCCAGACAAAGGAACCAATCTTACAGTGAAAGATCTTTGTCGTCCGGGCACACAAGTAACCTTCTTACCTAATAGCAAAAGGCCGGAATATGACGACTTGGTAGTAAAATATCAAGGACGAGAAATACTTCGCTATAAAAGTTATAAATGAAATTATTATAGACAAAAAATAGTATGGAAACCTGGATGAAAGTGAAAAGTCCCATTATATTAACAATGTTATTGTCATCAACTTTTCCTGTTCTTGCTGTCCCCAATATGTGGAGTAGCGGCTTCGGGCAGGGCAATGCGGAATACACCATCACCAGCACGGATAATGTTGCCTTCACGATCAACTGCACCGGCAATCCCGACAAGGATGGAATACTTGAGCAT
>Ga0105855_1000982_pt1 | contig 10855 bp, 8 predicted proteins | sample OrgsoiDNA_201059_FD_89680 | JGI IMG/M metagenome (GOLD analysis project Ga0105855, IMG submission 89680) | Permafrost soil microbial communities from the Arctic, to analyse light accelerated degradation of dissolved organic matter (DOM) -... | ecosystem: Environmental > Terrestrial > Soil >... | reverse complement strand
TTTCAACTACGCTACAGTTTTCGGTATATAATAATTTTATACAGCCAATATTCTCGCAAAATGATAGTACCAAAACATTGATAACACATAAGGCTAATTTAGGTAACCGGTATACGTACAGCATCGATTTTAATGGTACGGTGGATTTTACATCCTGGTGGAACGCTAATTTAAATTTGTTTGCCGCTTACCAATGGCTTACCGCAACTCCTTCAGAGTCTTATCTGGATCAAGGTAGCCCCGATCTTAATTTAACTGTTGTACAGAATTTTACAATATGCAAAACAATTAAAACTGACCTTACAGGTAATTATGAAACACCAACAACATTCGGCGTTAATCAATACAATTCTGCTTATAGTTTTGATGCAGGTATTAGCAAGGTTTTAAGCAAACAAGCGACCCTATCCTTAAAAGTTACCGATGTTTTTAATACTAAGCGTAACCGTTTTACCTCTACTTACCAAAACCTGAATGTTACAGGTAACGATAAAATCGAGTTTAGGGTAATTCTGCTAAATTTTACATATAAGTTCGGAAACAAAACCATAAAGGGAGAACGCGTACGCCACACCGGTGCCGAATCGGAACAAGGTAGGGCTAACCCTATTGGCAGCGGCCCACAATAAAAAAGCACCTATGTTTCCATAAGTGCTTTCTCAAAATATGTTATTGGGAGATTAATTCAATTTAGCCAAAGCCGCTTTAATGCGTTTCATGGCCTCAATTAATTTATCTTCGGCAGCAGCATAAGATATCCGGATAGATTTAGGGTCGCCAAACGAATCGCCACCTACGGTAGCCACGTGTGCTTCTTCTAACAGGAATATGCTTAGCTCGTCGGCATCGTTAATGGTTTTACCATTAAAGCTTTTGCCAAAGAACGAAGTAACGTTAGGAAAGAAGTAAAAGGCACCTTCGGGCAGGTTAGTTTTTACGCCCGGTATATCTTTCAGTAAATCGTAAACAATACCGCGGCGTTTGCGGAAAGCCTCACGCATTTCGAGTACCGACTCTAAACCACCTTCGGAAGCAGCAATACCTGCACGTTGGGTGATAGAGCATGTGCCCGAGGTGATCTGGCCTTGTAATTTATCGCAAGCGGAGGCTATCTCTTTGTTAGATGCTGAATAACCAATCCTCCATCCGGTCATCGCGTAAGCTTTAGAAAAGCCATTGATGATAATCACGCGATCTTTAACCGATGGGAAGGTTGCAATTGACGTACAAGACTCAACAAAGTTGATATGCTCATAGATCTCATCCGATAAAATATAAACATTTGGATGGCGTTCAAAAACTTTAACCAAACCAGCCAATTCTTCTTTACTGTAAACACTGCCTGTAGGGTTACACGGCGATGAGAACATAAACAATTTTGTTTTAGGCGTGATGGCGGCTTCTAACTGCTCAGGGCTTATTTTAAAGTTTTGCTCAACTGTGGTGTTAATAAATACGCTTGTACCTTCGGTTAGTTTAACTACTTCGGAATATGATACCCAGTACGGAGTAGGTATAATCACTTCTTCGCCCGGATTAACCAATGATAATAACGCGTTGGCAATGGCTTGCTTTGCACCTGTCGAGACAACTATCTGGCTGGCATCGTAGTCTAAACCATTTTCGTTCTTTAGCTTATTAGCGATAGCCTTACGCAGTTCGGGATAACCCGCAACCGGAGTATAGTAAGTATAGTTTTGGTCCATAGCCTGCTTGGCAGCAGTCTTTATGTATTCCGGGGTATGAAAATCCGGTTCTCCAAAACTCAGGCTGATTACATCAACCCCTTTAGCTGAAAGCTCGCGGCCCAGCTTTGCCATTTTAATTGTTGCTGACTCGGACAGATTATTGATCCTATCGCTTAATGCACTCATATTGATTTTTGTTGTATTTGCGGGCAAATATAGAAAATAACTTTACTGGTAATGAGGCTTATTGCCTATTAATTTCATATAGTAAGTAGTTTTATTGATAAACATGTGGATCCTGTAAAATTTCCACATTGTGCCGAACAAAAAACTTACAAGCTAAAATTTGCCTAAGTTTGCCGACAAATCAAAACGTTTTGCACGAACAACGCCGCATAATCCTACTATCGCTTGTCACAGGCTCCATACTTATGGTAGCCAAGTTTACCGCGTTTTTTTTAACCGATTCGAACTTTATATTAACCGATGCAGCCGAAAGTATAGTCAACGTAGTGGCCAGTGCGTTTGCATTTTTCAGCATTTACCTGGCGGCGCAACCTAAAGATACCAATCACCCGTACGGGCACGGTAAAGTTGAGTTTTTCTCGGTTTTTGTTGAAGGTATTCTGATTATGATAGCGGGGATAGTCATCGTGTTTAAATCAATACATGGACTATTTAATCCGCACCCTATTCATCAGATCATAATAGGAGCGTCAATTATAGGTGCTACCGGCGCCGTTAATGGCTTGCTGGGATGGTATCTTATTACTAAAGCAAAAACGTTACGCTCTATAACACTTGATGCCGACGGGCGCCACCTGATAACCGATATGGTAACCAGCGCGGGACTGGTAATCGGGTTGGCATTAATCTATCTTACCAAAATTACTATTCTTGATAATGTGCTATCTATATTGGTGGCTTTGTACATTGTTTTTATAGGGTATAAGCTGACGCGGAAATCGATAGCAGGATTAATGGACGAAGCCGACCTGAAGATGGTGGAAGACATTGTTAAGGTATTAAATGATAACCGCGATGAAGCCTGGATAGATATCCATAACCTTCGCGCACAAAAATATGGCAATGAGTTGCATATCGATTGCCACTTAACCTTACCCAATTACTTTGATCTGAATCGTGTACACCAGGAAGTAAAAGAGGTTGATGAACTGATCAACAACGGCGTAAGCATTAAGACGGAGCTGTTTATCCATACCGATCCGTGTTTGCCAGAATGCTGCCATTATTGTAATATGCCCAGTTGTCCAATCCGTTCGGAAGCTAAAACAAAAGATATTGAATGGACAATGGAAAACGTAACCCGTAACAAAAAGCACTTTGAATAATGTACCCATTTAATGTAAGGATATACGGCCTGCTGATTAATGACCAAAACGAGGTTTTGATTAGTGATGAGCAAGAGTTTGGTATGCGGTTTTCCAAATTCCCTGGTGGGGGCTTAGAGTTTGGTGAAGGTTTGATAGACGGCCTAAAACGGGAGTTTATGGAAGAGTGTAATATGGAGGTTGCCGTAATCAAGCATTTTTACACCACCGATTTTTTTATCAAATCCATTTTTAACGATTCACAGCTGGTATGTGTGTACTACTTAGTGAAAAATGTATCTCCAATTGACCTGGTTATTAAAACAGAACCATTTGATTTTGATGGCGGGGGAGATGTGCTGCAATCTTTCAGATGGATAAAAATAACTGAACTTGGAAAAGAAGATCTGACATTCCCGCTCGATCAGCATGTGGTCGGATTATTACGTAATGAATATGAGCTTAGTTGAACGCGATTTAAAAGTAATATGGCATCCCTATACGCAAATGCAAACCGCTATGCCACCTATACCGATAGTAAGGGGCGAAGGGGTTTTGCTTTTTGACGAGGTCGGTAAAAGTTATATCGATGCGGTGTCGTCGTGGTGGGTAAATATTCACGGGCATTCGCATCCTTACATCGCCGAAAAGGTTGCCGCGCAGTTAAAAATATTGGAGCATGTGATATTCGCAGGCTTTACACACCCCACAGCAGTTGAATTAGCCGAAAGGCTTTTGCAAATAATCCCCAACAACCAGGCTAAGGTATTTTATTCGGATAATGGCTCAACCGCGGTTGAAGTCGCGATAAAAATGTGCCTGCAATATTGGAGCAATAAAGGTAGCAAGCGCAGCAAGATGATTGCGTTTAAAAATGCCTATCACGGCGATACCTTTGGAGCTATGGCGGTGAGCGGCCGGAGCGCCTTTACTGCCCCGTTTGATAATTTGCTGTTTGATGTAGAGTTTATTGATCTGCCAGATGCCGGAAATATTGAAAGGCTCAAATCGCAGATCTCACATCTCAAAGCAGATCTGGCCTGCTTTATTTTTGAGCCTTTGATACAAGGCTCGGGTGGTATGCTGATGTACGAGGCGCAATATTTGGACGAACTGATGGCGCATTGCCACAGCGAGCAGGTATTTACCATAGCCGATGAGGTAATGACCGGGTTTGGCCGTACAGGGGAGCGCTTTGCCTGCGATCATCTGCAACAACAGCCGGATATTATGTGCTTTTCTAAAGGCCTTACCGGCGGAACAATGGCTTTGGGCATCACAACCTGTACCCAGCAAATATACGATGCCTTCCTTTCGGACGATAAACTTAAAACCTTATTCCACGGTCACTCATTTACGGCCAACCCTATAGCTTGCGCTGCGGCCTTAGCCAGTATGGATCTGTTTTTACAGCCCGATACGATGACCAACATTAAAAGGATAGAGGCAAGGCACCAACAATTTGGTGAGCAGATTAAAACTCATCCTAAAGTGAAAGAAGTGCGCCAAACCGGAACGATCATCGCCATTGAGTGGGAAACCGGCGTTGGCACATCATACTTCAGCACGCTTCGCGACAAGCTATATCTGTATTTTTTGGATGCCGGTATCATATTACGACCCTTGGGCAATGTGCTGTACATTTTACCACCGTATTGCATAAGCAACCAGCAACTGGATTATATTTACAGCAAAATTGAAGAAGCCTTAAATACGTTTTAACCGAGATATGGATAATTTATTAAGAACAATAGTTGCCGATACCGATCTGCACGCCAAATGGCTCAATACGCTTTCGCTGATGGAAAATACCGGCGCACGTAAAATATCGGCAAGCGAGGATACGGTTAACGTTACCTACATTATTTTAAAACACGCTGCCGAAGAACATCGTCATGCTTTCTATCTTAAAAAACAATTGGAAAAATTAGGCGATGGCTGTTGCCCAACCTATGCCCGCCAATATTTGCTGGCACCGGCGCATAGCAAATATTACCTTAATTATCTTGATGTCGAGGTTTGCCGCTACTTAAAAAGCGAGCTGCACTTAACCGGAACTGAGTTACGTTTTGCTGCTTATCTGCTGGTTACTTATGCTATCGAAGTGCGTGCCGATGAGCTTTACCCCGTTTACCAACAGGCATTAGATGATGCAGGGAGCAAGGTAAATGTAAAATCGATCATCCTGGAAGAAGAAGGGCACTTGGAGGAAATGATCAACCAGCTCAAATCATTTGCTCCCGACTGGCAACGGCATGCCGATAAAGCGGTTGAGATAGAGAGCCGGTTGTTTAACAACTGGATACAAGGATTGAAAGAAGAAATTAATGTTAGCGTGGCTTAATAGGCCATATACTCTGTAAATATTTCCTGTAAAAAAGCCTTGCCATAAAGCAGGGCTTTTTGGTTGGTAGCCTTGTCTGATTTTGGGTTTTGAGTATACACCACTTGTTTGCCCAGGTTATCGTACGATATGGTTTGCCCATTGATCATAAAGCCCATGCCGTTGTCCCAATCAAAAAAAGCAAACGGCTTAGTGCCGGGGTTTAACAAATCTTTCGACCATCTGAACTGATCATAAGGTAAATTTAGCTGTGCCAGTAATGTTGCGGCAATATCGGTTTGGTTGCCTAATTTACTCACTTTCATACCCCGGTATTGCTTCTTTATTGCATCGCCAAAAAACAACAGCGGGATATGGTATTTTGCTGGTTGGTATGATTCGGAAGTATTACGCGGTAAGCGGTGCCCGTGATCGGCAACTAAAATAAACAGCGTGTTTTTATACCAGGGCTGTGTTTTAGCATGTTCAAAATAGTCGTTCAAAACCGAGTCGGTATAATAAGCCGTACTTCTGAATTTATTGGAAACGTTTGGCCCGGGAAAATGAGGCTTCGCCGGCATGTCAAACGGTTCGTGGTTGGTCAGCGTTTCAACCAACGAGAAGAAGGGTTGTTTCTCGGTATTCAGATAGCCGATATGTGTATCGAGCAATGTACCGTCGTTAACGCCCCATTTCGAATCTATCTGGCTGCGGTCAAAACTATCCATACCGGTAATATGCTCTATTTTGTGGGTCAGCATGTACGATTTAAAGTTCATGTACTCCACCTCGCCGCCGTAAAAGTAAGATGTTTTATAACCCTGGGGGGCTAAAACCTCGGGTATAGCGGGCAGCTTTTCCTGCTTGGTGTTATTGGTGATAATAGTGCGTATAGCCTGTGATGGGAAGCCGCTTAAAATAGCCACCATGCCTTTATCTGTACGGTCGCCGGCAGAGTAAATACTGTCAAACAAAACGCCATGCTGAATAAACTTCTCAAAGTTAGGGCAAACACCTTTATCGCCACCTAACGATTCAATTATATCGGCAGTAAAGCTCTCTAACTGAAAGATAACAACATTGGGCCGGGTTGTATTGAGGATATGTAATGTCGTATCTGCCTTTTGCAGGAATAATGATCTGGACAAACTATCGGCCTGCCTGGGATCTATAAACATATAAGGGTTATGCGCTGCCCGTAGGTTTTCAAAAATGTTATCAAACAGGTTCCACTCGGTATTTAAAGCCGATTGATTCAGGATCTGCTTTGGCGAAAAATAAGCCATACTTTGGTTTGCCGGTGTAGTTTGCCAGCCACCACGAATGGCGGTTAAACAAATAAACAGCAAAACAAACGAATAGGCTATTTTGGGTGAGGTTTTAACATAAGGTGCTTTGTACTTGTAATCAATCAGCCAGTTGGAAAGCAATATGCCTGATAGTAGTAAAACAACACCAATGGTAATACACGGAATAATGGGGGCGGAGCCGCTTGATGCGATGGATTCGGAAAACTGGTGAATAATACTATCAAAAACACGATAGTTAACCTTAGTGCTCCATTCCTGGTAAATGTTGAAATCGAGTATGGTTAAAAAGCAAACCAATAGTAAGCATAACCAGATATAGGCCTTGTAAATAACAGGTTTGACCGTTGCTCTGGGTATAAACCAAACAATAAGGGAAACCAATAGCGGAATAGCAGCTATATACGCAGCGGTAGAAAGATCGAGCCTGATGGCGTATAAAAACGATTCAACTATTTCTTTGGCGCTGGCTACCTTAAGCTTGCCCCGAAAATAGATCTCGAAGGAGATACGAGTAATGGCAAAAAACAGTAACCAAAAAACAAAGAATCTTAATAAAACAAAAAGGTTCTTCAACATTGGGTACAAAAGTAAGTATTTATGCCCGATGTTGAAGAACCTTTAACACATTGTTAACTTAATTAACCTGTGTCTTATTGCCTGCGGCCACCCATTGCTTTAAGGTCAGATAACGATATCTTATCATAATCCGAACCAATTTTAAAAGTTCCGGCGGGTACTTTTTCGTCGCTGATGGACTTTAAAGTAATTATTTGCGCTACTTTTTGGCCAACTGGTGTGTATGAGAACTGCACCGGTACACCTTTTAACGAAACAAAGCTCCTGGTTAAAATATTGCTTGGTGCGCTAAAGTCGGTTGTTAACCATAAATCGGAAGAAGTGCCCGACTTAGCATCTTTCGCGATGTATTTTGTTGCGTTATAGTCGCCGAATTTTTTGGTTTCTGTAGTTGGCGTAAAAGTATAGCTTGGTTCCGAGTCACCTGCTTCTTCAATTTCGCCTGGAGTTGCAACAGCTGCTTTTTTCATAGACGCTACCGGCACATCAACCAAAATAGCAAAAAAATCATTTTTAGCCGTAGTGATCATTTTAATGGTTGCGGGGCCTGCAGAATATTGAAACGTTGAGGTATCGGGGTTGAAATAGCTTTTGCCTTCAATGTCTTGTCCGCCTGCGTTAATATTATAGGTAATTACGCCCTGTGTATAGGTTTTTTGTGCTTTTGCTGCAAATACGGCTGTGGTAAATGCAAGGCCAAGGGCCACTTTTTTAATGGTTAGGATGTTCATTGATCAGTTTTTTTACTGTAAGTTTTTATTATTTAATTGTTAGATGCGATAATGAGCGAATTGTTACGCTTTAAGTTTCTAAAATCTACTTTATCCGCTATGGCTTCTGCTTGTAAGTTATTAATCAGGGTGTTCGAGTTATGGCCATCAACTATCAGCGTTTTAAAATTATAGTTTTGCTTTAACCAGGTCAGATCGATCTTCGGACTGCCTGTAATGTAAATATAGTCCAGATTTAGCTTTTCTGCAAGTTTTTTGTTACATAGCGCTTTGTCAACTATCAATACCTTTTTATTGCCAAATTGTATCAGGTTTTGTTGTTTAGCCACATAATTGAAAGCTCTGCTTTGGGTAAGATTGATGTTTTGCAGATTGGTTATCTTGCAACTATCCAGGTAGGGCTGTATTGAATATTGATAATTTTTATCCGTAGGTTTTAGATCCGAAACCAATATTGCCCGGGCGCCGCTCCTGAATAAAATCGCGCTGTTCTTTCGCAAACTAAAGAATGTAATATTACTGGTATTCATCGAATGATAGCGTTTTACACTAATGCTTATCGCGATAAGCGCTAAAAATAAAAAGCTCAGTTTTAAAGCCATTTTATTTTTGTACATAATAACAAAACAAACACAAACGAGTAAGCTATAAAACAGAACCGATTCTGCCGGGCTGAGCCATATTTTATTGATGTTGCCCAAGGGGGCATGCTCAATTGCCGATAGTGTAGTCGTCATCACAATTATGGTCTTTTCCAGCAACCAGGCCAGTGCCGCAGAAACTACGGGAATATGAGGCAAGGCGAGGAAGAGAATGCCGCCATACATGATAATTAGTGATGGTATGATGATGAACACATTGCTGACGAGGAAAAAAACCGGAAAATCGTGAAAGTAAAAAGCGCTTACCGGGAACAGAATGATCTGCGCGGATATGGATACCGAACACACTGCCCATACTTCTTTAACTATCTTGCTTTTAAAATTCGTCCACTTGTAAATAATGGGTTGTAATATAATAATCCCAAATACCGCGAGGTAAGATAGCTGGAAACCGGCATCCGTAATCAAAAAAGGATTGTATAATAACAAGATAAAAGCGGATACGGCCAGCAAGTTCAAACGGTTAATGTGCCTGTTAAATGCAAAGCCTACGATAAACATGCTCAACATTAGCGAAGCCCGGCATACCGCGGGAGAGAAGCCTGTAATTAAGGCATAGCACCAAATGGCCAATATGGATAAAACGGCTTTGATAACCTTACCATACTTTTGTGGGGGTAAAAATGCCAGTACAAAACTGATGAGTAAGTAAATTAAGCCAACATGCATGCCCGAAACCGAAAGTAAATGCATGGTGCCGGTTTTCGAATAGGCTTCCTGTACTTCCTTGCGCAAGTCGGCACGATATCCTAAAATAATAGTAGATGCCACTGCCAGCGCGTCTGTATCGCGGATGTTTACTCTAAGTTTTTCAACCAAATGCATTCGAAGTTTTAGAGCATTAGCCACTAAGACATTGCCCTGGTTTCGTTTAAGTGTGATTGCCTGGTTTGCTATTAAAAAGCTTTGCTGATAAATGTTTTGATGAGCCAGGTAAGCTTTATAATTAAATTCTGCCGGGTTTAATGGCGGTTCAACCGGGGTGAAGTTTGATGGGATAAGCAGTTCATCGCCATAAGCGAACTTGTTTTTTGATGCGCTGTCCACTCTTACCGAGATCATCAGGTTGCCAGCAACTACCTTGATTACGTTTTTATCTTTAGCCTGCTCAACAACAGCAGTAAAGCGAACCATATTGTCGTTTTGTTTTGGCTCATTGGCAACTCGGACTATTAGATAATCCGACTTTACCTTCGAAAAATGATCCACGAAATTGATCTCGCGGCGGGCTTCAAGGCAACAAACCCCACCCACCAAAAGCACCAGGTTTACCAGCACACCGCCAGTCCATCTTACTTTATAGATATTGAATTTACGATAGGCAATGTTGAGCACAACAAAACCAGCGAGTAATACGTAAAATAGAATATATAACCATAATATAGTGCCGCCTAATGGGAAAATGACGCCAATAGCTAAGCCCGTTAAAAATGGCAATAACAATAGCATTAAAGGTATTTCCGCTTTATTAAAGGCAGTCATATTTGGAAAGTATTTTATAATGATACTAATAAATTGATAAGCGGTACAAATTTTGTCTAATTTTGCATCGATCTTTTTTGATCTGTTGATACATGACTACAACTCTATTTAAACGTTCGTTTGTACCCCTGCTCATCATTTTTGCTTTTATAACAGGCTGTAAACCCAAGCCCGAAATAGCCGGTAAACTATACGAACATTACCAAAATAAAACCTACGAGGATTTCGATACGGCTGCTTATCACGCTGAGTTTAAAAAGCAGTTTGAAGCTTTGAAACCGCAATTGCGCCATGCCGATGTACTTGAAAAATACTACACCAGTCAGAACAACGAGCCGAATTTTGTAAACAAATATCTGGTTAACGGGCAAATACGCACGCTTGTTCAGTATTTGAGCCGCGCCAACGAGCACGGCCTGGATACAGCCATGTTCCACCCCGGGCAAATCGCCGCCCTGCTTGATCAGGTACATGCCAATAAGTTTACCAATATCAGCCAGGTGTATCCGGTATTTGCCAAACTCGAGATAGTAACCGCCAACGCCTTCCTCAACTATTCGGGCGTAATACACTTTGGCGTGGTTAACCCGCATAATCTGTACCGCAGGTACGATATGCAGCCAAAACGCCCCGATAGCGCTTTTTACCAAACGGTATTTGATACCCCCGATATGGCTGTTTTTCTGCACGATATTCAACCGCAAAGCCCGGCATACTTTGCACTCAAAAAGGCCCTCGCAGCTATCAACACT